>ERZ1673737.86-NODE-86-length-127810-cov-6.230785_pt1 | contig 127810 bp, 92 predicted proteins | sample MGYA00580211_ERZ1673737 | MGnify/ENA primary metagenome ERZ1673737 (study PRJEB41218, sample SAMN15661789) | gut metagenome | host: Homo sapiens | place: Canada: London | collected 2015-08-20/2019-03-30 | study: EMG produced TPA metagenomics assembly of... | reverse complement strand
TCCTTATAAAGCTTTGGCGACTGAAAATACTTTGAGCCTTCCACACTTCGCCACTCAGCCTCTATAGTTCCCTTACTTTCCTCCTGCGCCACAGGAAGCGATATAATCACACGGTAAAATGGTGTCTTTACGAAGCTTCGTATTTCACGTTCTCTTCGTACAACCATGCCTAGTACACATGTCATTACACGTCCTACTGAGATGACAGACCACTTTGTATTCATAAAGGAAGCAACAGCAGGACCAAATTTCAGCGTCAGTGCTCTGGAAAAATTGATGCCCATAAGATAATCTTCCTTCGCTCTTAAATAAGCAGAATCGCTCAGATGATCATAAAAGCTCCAATCCTTTGCCTCACGTATTCCTCTTAAAATTTCTTCTTCTGTCTGAGAATCAATCCACACTCTCAGCCTCTTTTTGTTCTTGACGCCGGCCATCTGGTCTACCAGACGATAAATATATTCACCTTCACGTCCAGAGTCGGTACAAATATAAATAGTATCTACATCTGCACGGTTTAATAATCCCTTTACAATGGCAAATTGTTTTTTGACAGAGCCAATCACCTCATATTTCCATTCCTCTGGGAAAAATGGAATTGTATTAAGGCTCCACTTTTTGAGTGCAGGATCATAGATCTCTGGATAAGACATCGTGATCAAATGACCAACACACCAAGTCACCACATACTGGTCAGACTCTAAATAGCCTTCCCTTCGTCCGCCATTTACCTTAAGCGCCTTTGCAAATTCTGCTGCAACGCTCGGCTTCTCAGCGATAAACAATTGTTTCCCCATGAAAAAACCTTTCTACATTTACTTTTTTCCTTAAAACGCAAACAAGAGGCAGTAGTTTTTGCTGCTGCCTCCTCCTTGCTGTTTATTATTATGTTTGATACCAGATTGCTGCGTGCTTTGCACTCTCGCAATCTTCAAAAACATTCGTAATCCGCTCATTTTTCTTCAAAAAATGGCTACTTACTCATGTTTTTGGCGAGTCAAGAGATCAGAAATCCTCTTGCAAGCAAGCTTGCATCGGATTTTTGACCTTTTGACTCTGATGGTATCATATTATACCGTATGGAAACGATATTCTGTAACAGTTGTAAACTTTGTATTTGCCTTTAATACACAGCTCTTGAAATTCTCATGATGAATGGAATCCGGGAAAAACTGTGTCTCAAAACATGCACCGCAGAACGGCTTATATGAGCTTTTATTTTTTCCGCATTCAATTGTTGTTCCATTTGCAGTATATACCTGCATACCTGGCATATCGGTGTAAACATCCATCACGATACCGCTCTTTGCACCTGTCATAGATGCAACCTTTGCAAACTTGCCATCTGTCTTTAAGACATAGTTATGGTCATAGCCGCCGCCATTTTTTATCTGCTCATCATCTGCATGAATATCCTGTCCAATGGTTTTTTCTGTTCTAAAGTCAAATGGTGTTCCTGTAACATCTCTATACTCACCTGTCGGGATCAGAGTTGCATCAGATGGTGTAAACTGATCAGCATCAATCCATACCTTCTGTGACAAAACATCACCACTGTCATGACCATCCATGTTAAAATAGCTGTGATTTGTCAGATTTGCAAGTGTGTCCTTATCGCTCTCCATATCATATTTAAGAGAAAGACCATTCTCATCACTTAGCGTATAGGTAACTGTAACTGTAAAGTTACCCGGATAATTCTGATCACCATCTGGACTATGAAGTGTAAAGGCAACTGAGTTTTCTCCAATCTTTGCATCCCATAGACGCTTATAGTAGCTTCCCGGATTGCTGTGAAGATTGTTAGGACCATTATTAGCCTCAAGCTTATAAGTAACTCCATTTAAAGTGTACGTTGCATTTGCAATACGGTTTGCATGACGGCCTACGACAGCGCCAAGACTTCCATTATTCTCCAGATAAAGCTTTGGATCACCAAATCCTAATACAACATCTACCAGATTTCCATTTTTATCTGGTACAAGAAGACTCTCAATAACAGCACCGATATCAAGTAAAACTGCCTTCATTCCAGATTTGTTTGTGAGTGTGTAGGAAGAAATCTCCTTCTGATCGGCTGTATAGCCATAAAACTTTTTTTCAACAGACATTTTTATCCCCTTTCTGTCAACATTTATATTTTACGCTTATGCGTTCTTTGGTGTGATATAGCCCTTTGCAGTTAAAAGCTCTGCACTCAAAACTGCACCGCCTGCTGCACCACGCAGTGTATTGTGGGAAAGACCAACAAACTTATAGTCAAATGCAGTATCTTCTCTCAGACGGCCTAATGAGATGCCCATTCCATGCTCATAGTCACGATCTAAGTGTACCTGCGGACGATTGTCCTCCTCCATATAGCGGATGAACTGCTTTGGTGCGCTTGGAAGATTTAACTTCTGCGGCTCGCCGCTGAAATTGTTCCAACGATCAATGATCTCTTCCTTTGTTGGCTTCTTCTTAAAGTTTACAAATACTGCTGCTGTATGACCATCCTCAACTGGTACACGGATGCACTGTGTTGTGATCAGCGGTCCCTCTGCCTTCTTGATCACACCATCCTCAATCTTGCCCCAGATACGAAGCGGCTCCTGCTCACTCTTTTCTTCCTCACCTGCAATGTAAGGAATTACGTTGTCGATCATCTCCGGCCAATCCTTGAAGGTCTTTCCTGCTCCGGAAATTGCCTGATATGTAGTTGCAACAACAAGTGTTGGCTCAAACTCGCGCAGTGCGTGAAGTGCCGGTGTATAGCTCTGGATTGAGCAGTTTGGCTTTACTGCGATAAATCCTCTCTTGGTGCCAAGACGCTTTCTCTGATAAGGAATGATTTCTGCATGCTCTGGATTTAACTCTGGAACCATCATCGGAACATCTGGTGTCCAGCGATGTGCGCTGTTATTAGATACAACCGGAACCTCTGCCTTTGCATAAGCTTCCTCAATTGCACGGATCTCATCCTTTGACATGTCAACTGCACTAAATACAAAGTCTACCTGTGCAGCAACTTCTTCTACCTGATTAACATTTAACACAACAAGCTTCTTTGCTGCCTCAGGCATCGGTGTCTTCATCTTCCAGCGTCCGCCTACTGCCTCCTCATAGGTTTTTCCTGCAGATCTTGGACTTGCTGCTACTGCAACAAGCTCAAACCACGGATGGTTCTCCAAAAGTGTTACAAAACGCTGTCCTACCATTCCTGTCGCACCAAGTACGCCTACCTTTAATTTCTGCTCCATCTGTGCACCTCTCTCTGTTTTTGTTTTTCATAACTCTTTATATGTAAGGGCTATTTGCCTACATATCGTATATTACTGCTGTGTATCTGTCTGCTCAGATTCAGTTTGCTCATCATCTTTTTCTGATGACTCCTCACTGTCAACACGAGCACCGCAATTAGTACAAAATACATCATCCTCATCAACTGCAGCACCACATTCAGGACAAACCTTCTCGGTTGGCTGCGGTTCTGACTCTGGCTGCGGTCTTTCTATTTTTGTTCCGCAGTTAGGACAAAACAGCACATCCTTTGAAATGGTTGCACCGCAGCTTGGACAAGTATTCTCGTTTTTGATATCCCTAATCTGCTGCTCACACTTAGCAATCTTTTCCATAGCGTCAGCAATGATCTGAAACTGATTTGCCATGTCTTTCTCCACATCATCCTTGTGAAGCTCATAGTATCTTTCTCCGATTGCCATGTATGTATTTTTCATCTGATTTTTTGCTTCATTTACCTGAGCATTCAAACGAGAAATGGCCTGCTGCTCTTCGAGCTTGCCCTTGATATCTTTCGTCATCTCCTGGGCTTTGTTTCCAAAATCCTTTGTTACCTTTGAAAATTGATCAAAAATAGACATCGTATCCTCCTTCAACACTTTAATTTAGTATCATAAAGTATAGCACTTGCTTTTTCTTTCGTCAATGACTCATTTTTCAAAATGGTATCATATCCTATATTGGGGGTCGTGTTCACGGGTTTTCTTATACAAAATGCACTTTTTCCGTGAAGATATATGCCCTTAAGCTTCATTAAAAGGAGGCAACTATGGAACCAATGCTTGATGTTAGCAATCTTTCCTTTGATTATCTTTCTGCATCATCTTGCTTACCTGTAATCGACAATATCTCGTTTCAGGCTTTTGAAGGCGATTTCATATCGATTGTCGGACCGTCCGGCTGCGGAAAATCAACGCTTCTTGATATTATCGCCGGTCTGATGCCGTCATCTGCCGGACAGGTTTTCTTTTTAGGCGAGCCTGTCATAAAACCGAGAAAGGAAATTGGATATATGCTGCAGAGAGATCAGCTTTTTGAGTGGAGAAGCATTCTTCGCAACACACTTCTTGGTCCTGAAATACAGCATTTCTCCCATAAAGATAAAAGAAAAGCACGAAAAACTGCTTCTGAAATGCTTACTCGCTATGATCTTGGCGGCTTTTTGGGTGCAAAGCCTTCTGAATTATCCGGCGGCATGCGCCAGAGAGCTGCTCTTATTCGCACACTGATCATGGAGCCCACGCTTTTACTTCTGGATGAGCCATTTTCAGCACTTGATTACCAGACAAGGCTCACTGTCTGCAATGACATTTGTGAGATTATCCGCACGAACAAGAAAACTGCCATTTTAGTCACACACGATCTGGCAGAGGCTGTCAGTACAGGAAACAGAGTGCTTGTTTTAGGGAAGCGACCTTCAACAATTAAAATGGAGCTCGTATTTGATCCTGATTTTACTACACTCTCACCACTCGCCCGCAGGAACCATCCATTATTCAATCCATATTTTCAAAAGCTTTGGGAGGCATTTGCCCATGAAAAATGAAGAATTGATGCGTCTGCTTGCCAGACGACAAAAAAGAAACCGCAAGCTTTTAACTGCCGGACGGTTTCTGATTGGAATTTTGTTTTTTGCCATCTGGGAGCTTTGCGCCCGATTTGGCATTATAAATGATTTTATTTTCAGCAGTCCGTCACGCGTCATACGCACAATACAAAGCTTTGCAGCCAATAATACACTGTGGCTTCATGTTTCTGTTACACTAAAAGAAACAGCACTCAGCTTTTTTATGACTATGGTCATAAGCCTTTTTACCGCTCTTTTATTCTGGCGCTTTCGCTGGATCTACAAGCTGTTTGAGCCATATCTGATTCTGTTAAACAGCCTGCCAAAATCAGCACTTGCACCACTTTTAATTGTGTGGCTTGGCAATAAGCCGCGCACCATCATTGTTGTCGCAGTTTCTCTCGCCGTATTTGGCGCAATATTAACGCTTTACCACGCATTTGAATCTGTTGACCCAGAAAAGATAAAGCTAATACAAACGCTAAACGGCACAAAAATGCACATCATCACAAAGGTCTTGCTTCCCAGCACCGTGCTAGTCTTTATCAACAACATGAAGGTCAACATTGGCCTTTGTCTTGTCGGTGTGATAATAGGTGAATTTTTAGCAGCCCGCGCAGGTCTTGGCTACCTGATAATTTATGGCAGCCAGACCTTTAAAATGGACTATGTAGTTACATCCATAGTAATTTTATGTACGGCAGCTATTGTACTGTATGCACTTCTTACATGGGCTGAATCTGCTTACAATCGCTATTATTTAAAGAATGCCTCAGCAAACTGATCCATTGCAAGCTGACTAGAACGAGCCATAAGCTCACGGCTGGAATGCATTGCCAGAATCGGTACGCCAAGATCTACTGTCATTGCCGGAATTGAAGTACTTAAGATACTTCCAAGTGTTCCGCCGCCAACAACATCTCCATGATTAACAAACTTTGTATGAGCGATCTTCTCTGCACGGCAGATTCCCTCTACAATTGATACTGCATTAGTATCTGTTGCATATCTCTGGTTGTAGTTCATCTTGATAACAACACCACCCTCCATTGGAATCGGATTGGTCGGATCGTTCTTCTCTGGATGATTCGGATGCATAGCATGAGCTACATCCAGTGATGCTGTCAGGCTGTGAAGCATTACGTCGATGAATGCTGTGCGGCTCTTGTCTGTATCTTGTGTATTCAGATAAATCTTCTCTAAAATGGAAGACAAGATTACTGAGCCTGCACCCTGCTTTGAGTTTGAACCACACTCTTCGTTATCAAACAATACAACAAGATTACAGATATCAGAAAGTGCCTCTGTATCCATGATTGCATTTAAGCATGACTGGCAGGAGGTCAAATTATCAAGTCTTGGCGCTGATAAAAACTCATCATCAAAGCCTGTAATTGATGGCTCCTCACCGTTACATAAAAACAGCTCATAATCAAGAATACTGTCTGCCTCAATGCCAAGCTCTGCAGCGATCTTTCCAAGAAGCCATCCCTGTGTATTTTCCTTTGCTCCGATTAAAGAGACAATCGGCTCAAGATCAGTCTGAACCTTTAACTCAACACCCTTATTTACTTCTCTGTTCATATGAATTGCCAGATTCGGGATTACGGCAACTGGCTTTTTAGAATTGTACAGCATGGTCTTCGGATTAAATGGATCATCTGTTGCCACACATACACGTCCTGCAATTGTCAGTGGACGATCCAGCCATGTATTTAAGATAGGACCACCATAGCGCTCTACATTTAAAGTGATGCAGTCAGATTTCTTTCTTTCCGGATTTGGCTTAATCATAAAGCACGGATTGTCGATGTGGGATGTGATAATACGAAATCCCTTAAAGCCAGACTGCGGCACACGAAATGCAACAAGTGAACGATCATAAATTGATACATAATATGCCTTTCCAGGCTCAAGCGCTGCAGACTCTGCAAGTGAAATACGCTCAAAACCTGACTTTTCAAGCTGACTGATGGCCTCCTTCATTGTATGATACGGTGACTGGGAGTGGCGGATCAGCTCAACCAGACGATTTGTGGATTCCTGTAATTCCATAACTTTTCCTTTCTGACAGGGCTTATAAATAGCCCTGTTCTGCAACTGCAATTAATGTCGCGATGCTTCTCGTATCATACCATAAAAAAGGGAGGTTGTCACCCTCCCTTTTTCTTTGCGGTTACTTATTCAGTTCACGGAGCGAGGTTACGAAAGCCCTTAGGTGCAATGGTTTCTGTTTTATTTATATCATTTTGACTTCTATATCCATCTTAATTGAACATATATAGCTCAGCAAAGATTCTACTCCAATCAAAATGACATACATTATAAACATATATTCTCCCGATAAATGCGGATAACCTGAAACGGTATTTATGTTTTCAAGACTGCTCCAATTTATCGGAGAAACATAAAGCAAACCATATTGTTTAAAATTTGTAAAATATACAGCTACTGGATCCAACATAATAAAGAACACTGCTGCTGAAATTCCTATTGTTTTTTTGCCAATTTTTAAATTTAGCAGGTACATCAGCTTACCAATGAAAACTATACTTAACCATCCAGTAATAAAAGTGTAAATAAATGCTGCTAAAGGATAATAATTTTGTATTACTCGTACTGGCATTACTAGTCCCCACGTATAAACTGGAATTAAGCTTCTTTGATTTACAACAAAATCTCCTGCAATTTCTCCCCAAAGTCGATTTGTTGAAACTGTTGGAAGAACTGCTATCAGCGAAACAAGCGAAATAAACAACATATAGATAAATGCTGCCAGCCACAAGTACATGTTTTCACCCAAATACCAGCCTTTTCGTTTGCACCTTAAAATCATATATGGTTTTTGATTATTTAAAAAAGGGGCATTGCAAAATAGCATAACACATCCTAAGTAGATTAATACTTTTAATAATCCATTACTATTTTCTGCCTCTGCAAAAACAATTGGAAGAACAAACGGCGTAATTGTTTTTCCTGTTTCCTGCCCATACTCAGATAATCCATGAAGATATCGAAAAATCAATATTGTTTCTATTGCCGCAATCATCCATATTCTATAATTTTTACGCCACTGTATAAAATTGCTTTCGCAAACATACCAACCTTTCTTCAAATTACCCATTTTCATACCTTCCTTTTAGTTTTTTCCATAGTACAATTCCCGAAATCGCATTTAACACAAGTAATAAGCTAACAGAATATAAATAATTCCAAAATGAACTATCCGTCATTCTGAGCATTTTTGCTGCACTCGTGAGATTCCAAATATCCAACTCTTTCGGCAAAAAATCAGTAATTGATAATAATCCATAATAAACCAAAAAGGAAATTGCATGTGCTGCAAAGCGATCTGGCATATAAAATACAATCCATAACCCAAAAGAAGTAAAAAATGATGCAGATAATCCAAAAATTAATCCCATCGCTGCCAAATAAAGAATAGGGCCTAGTGTTTGATAAATATCGTAGTATTCAACTATATCTTGCTGTGGATTATTACCTACTAACGGCATTAGCGGTCTTACGAAAGCCACAAAAAGCCAAATTCCACCAATCGTTGCTGTTGTTACAAGAAACATATTCGCAGCAATCTTTGAGATCACATATCGCTCTATCCTTCCTACTCGAAGTTTTTGAAACAGGAAAAAACCACTGGATATATCTTCATAAACACTTCCCGCACACAGTAATGATAATACCGCAATCATGACTGCTTTAAAACGATCAAAATACAGCACATATAAAACATGCTTAATACTACTAAATACGACGTTAGCATTTTCTCTAAATTCTATCGCCTGCGACAGATTTTCTGTCCACCCAAGTGCAAATAGTATTGCTACCATCATCATCACATATATTATTTTTCCATGCAATATACCACGTTTTAGTTCCGCTTTTAATTCCTTCATATGTGTCTCCTATTAATACATGATTGATCCATCAACTGCATTAATCAAAAAATATCCATTTTCCTGATGTTTCCCATCTTCTGTATCACTATATGTGTCATACTCATTCAAATCTTTGTATAGCCATACGGATTCAGAATTTTTTCTTTTTTGAAAACCAAAACGCCAATATGGTGAACATTGAATTCCTTCAGATGACAGTTCATCTACTGCATACACCAATGAAATATCCGTAATCTGTATACTCTTTCCATCAATATTTGTCGCATTTATTTCCTTATCCAAATAATCTGCTGCCTGTGTCCTGTCAATCAAATTTTTCTTTTGTTCGCTGCAAATACGATAACGTGGAGGAATTTTCATATATAATAATCCCTTCACTGGATGATAAACCATCCACGCAATATCTAAATTTCCATTGTTTTCTAATATTCTTCCATTTATTAGGGGATTTTTCATTATAACTAAATATGCCTCGTCCTCTTGTGTCCACGGCTTCCCACCTGTAAATACACCTGACCAAGTACCATCATATTCATCTTCTTTATTTTCATAACCAGGACCAGATACACTATCTTCTGCATTTTTATTAATTTTCTTAATACTCTGCAAATCCATTGCATATGTTCTAACGTATGTATAGGAATATCCTATTTTTTCTGCAATCTCTCTGCAATTTTTTTCTGCATCTTCAGGCTTCATTTCACTATCAATTTTATCCTGTGGAAATGATTCCCTCAACAAAATTTCCTGCCACCGAAGTGTATTGGTTGCCATCTCTGCGATTGCAGAATAGCTTCCTGATACTCCTTTTACTTCATATTCTAGCCCAAGCATATCATACTGGCGTACTCTTCTGTCCCCATCCGTCAAATAATACATGCCATATTGATTTTGACTTTGCTCAACTTCATCTAACGATTTTTCAAATATAGCATTACAAACATCAGACAATTCATATGGTTCTATTTCTAGTGCTAATATATTCACGTTGTTTTCCTGCTCATCCTGAGATTGATTGCTTTCTTTCATACTACTTTCACTCTCTTCAACACTGCTTTCGCTTGTTGTGTTGTTCGCAGATGGCGTTGTTTTTATTACTTCGAGAGATTTGGCTTGCGTTGCTTCTTCTGTTTCTTCTAATAGCTGTTGTGCTACTGATATTCCATTTGGCATGAACTGCTGACGATCCTGACTTGTCATACGAACTGATTTGCAACCAGTCAAAATTATTCCTGTTAATATTACTGAATATATTTTATATTTTTTTCTCATACTCAAGTTCCTTTCTGCCGTGCTGAGATAAAACATATTTTATTCAGCACGGCAAATGTCACTTATCACTTTACATATTCATCTAGTCCCTCTTGATCTCATGTCCGACCATTTTTCCCTTATCAAAGCGAAAGATTTCATCGCAAAGCGTCCCGATATCTTCCTTACTGTGGCTTGCCAGAACAATTAGCTTTCCATCTTCTTTTTGTTTCAAGAAAAGCTTCCACATTTCCTGTACGCCATCATTGTCCAGACCGCTCAGAGGTTCATCTAACAGCAAAATATCTGGATTTTCCATCAATGCCTGCGCCAATCCCAGACGTTGGCGCATACCTAACGAATACTTTCCTACCGCTTTTTTGCTTTCTGGATCTAGCCCCACAAGACGTATCGCGTCTTTTATCTGCTCATCTTTGATTTTTCCCTGAATCATAGCAAGAAGCTTCAGATTTGTGAAACCAGAATATTCTGGCAGAAAACCCGGATTTTCGATGATAGCACCAATATTCTCCTGCATGTCATCATTTTCTCCGACTACTTTTCCATTTATCAAAATTGTTCCCTGCGTTGCCTTTACAAACCCAAGGATATGCTTCATAAGCATAGTCTTTCCGGAACCATTTCTGCCTACAAGTCCGTAGATTTTTCCAGACTCTAGCTTCATATTAATATTACTTAATACTTCTGCTTCTCCATAACGTTTTGTCAGATTTTTTATTTCAATTGTAATCATATGCTTATCTCACTCTAATGAAATTCGTGTGTAATTCTCACACGTTTTTTCTTCGCCTGCTTTGTTAGTATATGATACCTTCAGAACATATCCCTCTTTCTCATTATTATGATTCTGAATATATACTGGATATGCTTTCGTCTCATTTCCAAGACTCTCTGCATCGATATATTCGATATCATCCTGACCATTCGCTTCGGTCCACACTGCAATTCTTACATTGCTAATTCCTTCTTCGTTTGCAGAGCCATGGAATTTGACCCAAAAATTATCTTCTGTAATCGGGTCCACTGTAAACCAGGCAACATCACCATCACCTTCCGGCACATCACCTGTGATCCACTCAAATGAAAAGCTGACTTCCTGCTCCTCGCTTGATGGCGTCACGTTGCTTGCTGCCGAACTGCTGGCTGGCGCTTGGCTCTCTGCTGTTGACTCTGGTGCTGTTGACTCAGTTACTGCCTTCTTTTGTTGTTCTTGTGTTGACACCTGCACAGTTGCATTAGGTGTCACACTTGACGGCTGTGTATTTGCAGATGACTCCGCTGTTTTGCTCGTCTGTACTGTTGCTGCTGTGGATGTCGTTTGATTCTTATTTACAGCTCCCTGTAATTCACATCCCGTCATCATCATCATTGTTCCTGCCATTGCGGTAATCGCCGCTTTTTTCCATAATAATTTTCTCATTTATTTTGCTCCTTCCTAATTTGTCCTGTTTTAAATGCGAATCAGCCTGCCTGCGGTGGCAGAGGAATTACAAAGCTGTCTGCTGTTGTACTTTCTGTCGGCGACTCTGACTCTCTTTCTGTCATCTTTGCTGTTCCCGGTTCAGATTCACTTTCTTTTTCAGACTCTGATTCAAACTCTGATTCAAAAGCTTGTGACTCTTTTGTAAGCACTCCTGCTTCCCCTGATGATACCCAAACTGGTTCTGCTGCCCATGTCTTTTCATCTGCTGACGACAGTTTTTGAGGAAGCTGTCTTTTAGATCTGTCAAACTGAATTGAGACCATACAACCTGATGTTGAGACCAGTGCCGCTGTCATCCCTGCCGCTGCCAACAGCTTTTTCCATACTTTTTTCATGCGTGTTTTCCTTTCCGCTCTCCCCGTTAACTACACTTTTTTAATGTCTTTGAAATTTCAAAAGCAGCCAATTTAATAATTATTGTTTGACTATTTTTTACTTTTTCTTATGTTATCCCTATTTTATCAGCATTAAGTCTAAAATGCAATTACATTTCCTTTACATTTCTGATACATTTCTATGTATGTTTTGTTACAAAAGCTTTTTTATTTAAATTATTTTGTAACATTTAATGTAACATTTTGACTTTATGTAAAAGACAGCCAGACGCATTACTTGCTTAAATTTATAAATCCATTTCATGAGTTTTTTCTTTAACCACCATCATCAATATGGCACAAATACTCAAACTCACCACATAAACATACACCGAAGTCAGCATGCCTTCTCCTGAATATTTCTTCAAATTTTCAATACTGCTCCAATTTACTGGCGAAAACAGCATCATCCAGCTTGTCTGTTCATTATAAAAATAAATAACGACTGGATCAGCCAGGACAAGACAACTCGCTGCCAATATTCCCGGCCAGTTTTTTCCTGTTACCACATTAAATGCGTACACAAGATACCCTAACAGCATCACCGTAAGGCTGCTTACCATATACGAATAAAATGCAGCATTCCATACAGTTGTACTCGAAATGACATTTTTCGGATATACCTTAGAATACAAAACGTGATTCATCAGTTTATTCGAGGATATTTCCCATATGCTTCCCCAACCATTCCACTCCAGACAAGGAAGCACCACGAAAAAACTACATACCGCGATGAATGCCATATAAATAAAGGATGCGATTGCAATGTATAGACATTCTCCCTTCCACCATCTTCTTCGCCCTGCTCTGTGAATTAAAAACCATTTATTATCCTTTAAAAATGGAGCGTCACAGAACAATAAAATTCCACCAAAGAAAATCAGCACTTTTAGCAATCCATTACTGTTCATTGCATCAGCCAGCAGCACCGGGAGCACAAGTGCTGTCGAAGTCTTTCCATTTGGCAATGCATAAAGCGGTACTCCGATCAAATAGCGAATAATTAAGACCATTATCACTGTACCCACTGACCAGACTCGGTAGTCCTTTTTCCAACTTAACAGATTGAGGGTCGCAATAATTGTCGCACTCTTAAATCCATCCTTCATGTTTCCTCCTCTTCATTGCCCAAAAACACAAGCACCATGGAACCATACAAAATAAAAGCATTATTCCAATCGCATAAAAGTAATTCACCGCAAAGCCATTTACGTTTAACACCTGTACGCCTGAACTTAAGTACCACACATTCACGGAAAATGGAAAGCTTCCTGTAAATGCATAAATCACATAGAATGCAACAAAAGAGGCGGCAATTCCTACGTACCGATTTGGAAATATAGATACAGCAAGAATTCCAAATGATGTCACTGAGACTGCAAACAATCCAAACAAAAGTCCTACTAATATACTATAGGCAAGTGGTCCTGCAAAATTCATTGCACATGCGAAGTAACCAAAGTACTGCGTCATACCATCTCCACCTACAAGCGGCATAATCGGCAAGAGTACAATAGAAAATAGTACAAAGCTTATACAGACTGCTGACACAACCCCTATTGCATTGGAAATCAGCTTTGACAGCAGATACTCTCCTGGCCTGCATCGAAACAGAATCAATCTGTCATACGAACTGTTTCGATCATCACATAATCCAAATGTATATACCGCTGAAAGCAGAACAATTACTGCTGCCTTAAAGCGATCAAATATCAGCAGTTCCATCAGTTTCTCTAAGCTTCCCATCATACGCATTTTATATTGTAATTCTATCATTACCGATTCCCATACATTTGCAATCAGTAATACTACTATTAGAGCAATAATCACAGGAAATCGCTTTGCACCGATGCAGCGATGCAAATCCATTTTCAGCAGTTTTAAGAGATGACTTTTCTTTTTCACTTTAAAAATTCCGATCCAAATATGGAATCTGTGCTGCCATTGACTGCATTCACCAGCATTTCTCCTTGTTTTTGGGAACTGCCTATAATAGTATCATTTGCCCAGAAGAAATCTTCTGCTTCCCCCTTGCATGTAAATTTATATCGAAAACATGGTACTAACACTGATGTTTTTTCATCTAGCGCCGTCTGATCAACTATATATACAATATCAATATCCTGTACATCTGCCTCCTCTGCCTCTACCTGATATCGCTCGGTAACTTTATCGAAATACTCCATTGCCTCATCTTCCGGTAAAATCTGTACCGGTTCTTTTTTTATTAATTCAAATTCTGGACGAGCTTCCAAATAAATTAGGCCATATTCCGGATGCCAGATCATAACAGTAACATTATCTATAATCTGTGTGCTTAGCGGAAAACCTTCCACTTCGTCCAATCCTCGAAAAAGCATCAGCCATGCACCACCTTCTTCGCTCCATTCCCTATCATTTACCTCTTCATAGCCTACTTCTGTATAGCCTGGTGCAACAACGTCCATATCCAACGCTTTAACACTTTCGATTCCCATAAAATATGTAGAAATCTCACTGTAGGAAAAATCAAGATCTTCCATCAGCTTCTTGCCATAGTCAATCGCCTTTTTCTTATCTTTCTCATCTCCTTCTTCTGGGAATTTTGATTCCAAATAAATATCCTGATATTGCCAATTCCAGTTACTATAACCAAACATTGGATATGCTCGATAATAACCTGTCTTATAATACTCCACATGTTCAAGCTCATCTTCAAGCGTACCTTCTTCATTATACCAGTACCTTTCATACTCTTTATCTCTTTGATAATCTTCCCCCAAAACTACAGAAGCTATTTTCTCGATATCGTATGGTTTTCGTTTTACTTCTAAGGTATAGTAAGTCTCATCATCTTCTGTAGTTGTCTCGATTTCTTTTGCATAAGCCATACTTGTCATTGCCACGCACAATACCGTCGCCGCAATGCATATTACCCTCCTTTTCATACCTTTTTCGCTCCTTGTTTTTTTATTTTGTTGCTTCTATTTATTTATATTCTATATATACCATTTCTTATATAGCTTGTCAATATTATATTTAAGATTCCTAAGTATTGACTTTTTATATATTATAGTTCATACTGAAAAAAATCAAAGATTTCATTTGCAAGATGGAGGTACATTTTGAAAAATAATGCCATTAATACGTATTTAAAAGAGCTTTCAAACCAGCTGTGCTGCAGTGGAAAAGAGAAAAAGGAAATACTGTCGTCTTTAAAAAATCGACTATCAGAATTTGAATCAGAGTATCCAACTGCTCTTAAATATGAGGATATCGTCGAACAATTTGGATCACCCAAGGAAGTGGCTAACAGCTTTTTAGGTGAATATAGTTCAACACAGCTGCATAATTTGGTAAAACGCAGGAAAATAAAGCACTTTTGCATTATTACTGCATGCATATTAATCTTTGCAGCGTTGCTTATCTATTCAATCCGCAGGATTTATCAATTTTATTGGTTTCAGGATGGGTATGTCATTGAAACTATGTATGATGGTACAGATGTACCTGGTCCCGAAGAAATTGGTATTACTGATTACCAAAGATATTAACAAAGGAGCAAGATTTCATTTACAAGATGGAGGTACATTTTGAAAAATAATGCCATTAATACGTATTTAAAGGAACTTTCTAAGCAGCTGTGCTGCAGCGAAAAAGAGAAAAAGGAAATACTGTCGTCTTTAAAAAATCGACTATCAGAATTTGAATCAGAGTATCCAACTGCTCTTAAATATGAGGATATCGTCGAACAATTTGGATCACCCAAGGAAGTGGCTAACAGCTTTTTAGGTGAATATAGTTCAACACAGCTGCATAATTTGGTAAAACGCAGGAAAATAAAGCACTTTTGCATTATAACTGCGTGCATATTAATCTTTGCAGCTTTGCTTATCTATTCGATCCGCAGGATTTATCAATTTTATTGGTTTCAGGATGGGTATGTTGTTGAAACTATTTATAGTGGAACTTTAGATGACAATTTTAGTATTTTTGAATCTGGGGAATATGAAGAATATTAAATTAAAGGATAATACGGCAATATTTCGTGATTACTACCACTATATAAATCTTAACTCTTGACTTTTATTATCTTTTCATTCATAATAATTGTTTAGTATGATGTTGGGGTTAAAGGTGCTTTACACTCCCGCAATCTTCAAAAAAGTTGTCGAAGGGAGGGACACATGGCAATAGAAATGTTTAAACGAGGGTCTGTTGAGATGCTTGCCCTCCTTATTTTAAATGAAGATGATGCTCACGGCTACCGTATTGTTCAGGAAATTAAGGACAGAAGCGATGGCCGCCTGATCATCAAGGAAGGCTCTCTTTACCCAATTTTGTATAAGTTGTCTGACGAGGGCTATATTATTTCTCAGGAAGATATTTCTGAGACTAAGCTTGGGCGTAAGCGTATTCGCGTTATCTATTCCATTACACCTAAAGGACGAGAACATCTGATTCAGCTTAAGGAAGAATACGATATCGTACATGACAGCATTCGCTGCATTTTTGAAAGGAGCAAAAGTCTTTAATTATGAATACCGCTATCGAACAATATATTCGTGAGCTGTCTGATTTACTTTGCTGCGATAAAGCGACAAAACAACAATTTCTTTCTAAATTTCAGCAGACACTAGAGGATTTTGAGGCTGAGCAGGAAAATTCACCGATTTCTTACTCGGATTTAGTTTCCGAATTTGATACTCCAAGGGCAACAGCTGATGCATTTCTTTCTCAGCTTGATATTTCTCATGTGCAGCCTGCAATGCGAACAACCAATAAAAAGAAAATATTTTGGGCTTCACTATGTGTCATAGCCATATTATTCTTAGTTGGTTTGTCCCTTTATCGTGTATATTTAAATAAGCTGGCTGACGAAGGATATTTTGAACCGCCCGTGTACCACCTCACTCCAGCAGAAGCTCGAACTTTTGATCCTGACGAATATTTCAATGATAAATAAAACTTTTACGAAACCATTACACCGAAGTGCTTTCGTAACATACCGCGTGAACTTTCATTTTTCTCTTGACAAAACCATCCACCTCTGGTATCATAATATAGTACGGTTCAAAGCGCTTCCGTGGCTCAGTTGGTAGAGCGATTGATTCGTAATCAATAGATCACGGGTTCGAGTCCCGTCGGGAGCTTTCCAGTACAAAAGAGTGTCCGTCACCGGATGCTCTTTTTTTATTTATTTGTAACTATTCAGAGCCATGCAAAATTGCTTTCTATGAATGCTTGCATTCAGACAGAATAGCAATTTTATATGGCGAGGTAACCACATGAGCAAAATAGAAGCATCGAAGATGCGATTTTGCGAATGGGGTTCTGAATAGTTGCGTTTATTTTTTAAACGCAAATGAGTTAAATTCTTGGAGGTACATGATGCTTGCTTTTACACTCTCTTCTTTAAAGGATGCCACATCCCATTTGTTTACACAACCGTCTTTTGATGACTTTGATGTGCTGTCTGTTACTATTGTCAGCTATATCACTTTTTCTATGGACGGTCATTTAAATGCCGCTTTTTTTGAGGATGCTGATACGCAGCCTGACAAGCTTTGTTCCTGGCAGCGTCTTCGCCCTGTCTGTTTTTCGATAATTAAGGGTAAGCAGCCTCCTGTTTCCTTTCAGATCACATTCTTTCTTGAAAAAGACAAGGCTTCTAACTTGTTTAATGATTCGATGCTTGCCAATAATCAGGACATTGATGGCTTCACGCTTCATCTTTCCTATAGAAATCACACTCTTTCATTATCGACTGGCACTGTATTTTCTCGTTTTTCCCTTGATCGTGACAGTGAACGACTTTGGGATCACTACGTTGCAGCTTGGATCAAGCAAAAGCAGCTTGATTTTGAGGAGGCTTAATCGTGCAGTCAGCACTCGATTCTAGTGAGTGCTAAAATTTTTATAAAATTGTGCCTTTTCTAGCAGAATTGTCATCTTTTCGTGTTGACAAATCATGTTCATAGCTGTAAAATACGAATTGCAGCAAGAAAATAGCAATCAGGCAGCGACAGTGCTAGTAATGTTCGATGTCATGATTCTAAATTGGCTATGAAAGTCGCGTCGTCAAATTTTTACGCTTGCTGTGAAAACGACAGACGCAGAAACGAGGATGTTATGAATAAAGAAGGCAGTTTATCAATTAACAGTGAAAACATATTTCCTATAATTAAGAAGTGGCTGTATTCTGACCACGATATATTCTTCCGTGAGCTTGTCAGCAATGGCTGCGATGCGGTTACAAAGTTAAAGAAGCTTGACATGATCGGTGAGTACACCATTCCGGAGGGCAAGGAGCTTTGCGTAAAGGTTACTGCTGATGCAGAGACTAAGACCATCACCTTTACTGATAATGGTATCGGTATGGATGCAAATGAGATTGATCAGTATATCAATCAGATCGCTTTCTCTGGTGCACGTGATTTCCTTGACAAGTATAAGGATAAGACAAATGATGATCAGATTATTGGTCACTTTGGTCTTGGCTTTTACTCAGCATTTATGGTTGCTGACCGTGTAACGATTGATTCTCTTTCTTATAAGGAAGGAGCTAAGGCTGTTCATTGGGAGTCTGATGAGGGTACTTCTTTCGAGATGACTGACAGCGCTAAAACTGAGATCGGTACTACTATCACTCTTTACTTAAATGAGGACAGCTACGAGTTCTGCAATGAATATCGTGCAAAGGAAATCCTTGACAAGTACTGTTCTTTCATGCCTATCCCGATTTATTTTGAGGCAATCAAGACTGCTGAGGAGCAGGCAAGAATTGATGAGGCCGAAAAGAAGGCTAAGGAAGAAGAAGAAAAGAGAAAGGCTGAGGAAGCTGCAAAGAAGGCTGCTGACGGTGAAGCTGCTGAGGCTGAAACTGAAGCTGAGCCGTCCGAAAAAGCACCTGAGGCTCCTAAGCCAATCAATGAGACTACTCCGCTTTGGGCAAAGCATCCAAATGAGTGTACCGATGAGGAGTATAAGGAGTTTTATCACAGAGTATTCCATGATTACAAGGAGCCGCTGTTCTGGATCCATCTGAACATGGATTATCCGTTTAACTTAAAGGGTATTTTGTACTTCCCGAAGATCAACACTGAGTATGATTCCATCGAGGGTACAATTAAGCTGTACAACAATCAGGTATTTGTTGCCGATAATATTAAGGAAGTAATCCCTGAGTTCTTGATGCTGTTAAAGGGTGTTATTGACTGTCCTGATCTTCCGCTTAATGTTTCACGTTCCGCTCTGCAGAATGATGGCTTTGTTAAGAAGATTTCCGATTATATCACAAAGAAGGTTGCTGACCGTCTGACTGGTATGTGCAAGACAAAGCGTGAGGATTATGAGAAGTTCTGGGATGACATCAATCCATTTATCAAGTTTGGTGTTTTAAAGGATGAGAAATTCGCTGAGAAGATGAATGATTATATCATCTTTAAGGATTTGAATGGCAAGTATCTGACTCTTCCGGATATCTTAAAGGAGAATGAGGAGAAGCATAAGAATAAGGTCTTCTATGTAACTGATGAGAAGGAGCAAAGCCAGTATATTGATATGTTTAAAAAGGAAGGCATCAATGCCGTTCTCTTAAAGCATAACATTGACTCTCCATTTATCACAAGATTAGAGCAGAAGAATCCTGATGTTAAGTTTGTACGCATTGACTCTGATCTGACTGATTCCTTTAAGGAGGAAACATCTGATGAGGAGAAGGAAACCTTGAAGAAGGACAGCGAGTCTTTGACTGCACTCTTCCACAAGGCATTAAATAATGATAAGCTGACTGTTAAGGCTGAAAAGTTAAAGGATGCTTCTATGGCTTGTGTTATGACTCTTTCTGAGGAAGGAAGAAGAATGCAGGAGATGATGAAGATGTATGGCATGTCTGGTATGGACTTTGGTACACCAGATGAAACACTTGTCTTAAATCTTACACATCCGCTTGTTCAGTATGTTCTGGCTCACGCTGAGGATGAGTCTGTTACAAAGTACTGCGAGCAGCTGTATGATCTTGCCGCTCTTGCTCACGGCACACTCTCTCCGGATCGTATGTCTAAGTTTATCACACGTTCCAATGAGATTATGATGGAAATTGCAAAATAAAATAAAAAATAAGACAGCCCAAAAGGCTGTCTTATTTTTTTATTTTTGATTACGCAAGGAAATCACGGATTCTCTTGCTTCTTACTGGGTTACGAAGCTTTCTTAAAGCCTTTGCCTCGATCTGACGGATACGCTCTCTTGTTACGTTGAACTCCTTGCCGACTTCCTCAAGTGTTCTCGGATGGCCGTCCCGTAAGCCAAAGCGAAGCTCGATTACCTGACGCTCTCTCTCCTTAAGATCTCCGAGCAAGGCATCGATATGATCGCGCAGCATAACGGATTCTACATTTCCTTCCGGTGTGACTGTATTGACATCGGCAACGAAATCACCAAGGTTGGAATCATCTTCCTCACCGATTGGTGTTTCAAGGGATGCTGGCTCTCTTGCGATCTGCATGATCTCCATAACCTTATCCTCTGACATATCAAGTGCCTTAGCCAGCTCAGCAACGCTTGGCTCATAGCCTAACTCCAGCGTCAGCTTACGCTGCATCTTTGACATCTTGTTAATTGTCTCAACCATATGAACAGGAACACGGATGGTTCTTGCCTGATCAGCAAGTGCTCTTGTGACAGACTGGCGAATCCACCATGTCGCATAGGTACTAAGCTTATATCCCTTGGTATAGTCAAACTTCTCTACACCCTTGATAAGTCCTAGATTTCCTTCCTGAACAAGATCCAGAAAGCTCATGCCACGTCCGGTGTAACGCTTTGCAATGCTGACTACAAGACGAAGGTTTGCCTCGATCAGACGCTCTTTTGCGGACTCATCGCCCTGAGCTTTTTTCTTTGCAAGCTCCATCTCCTCATCCGCTGTAAGAAGCGGTACTGTACCGATCTCCTTTAAATACATACGAACAGGATCCTCTGTTCCTACACCCTCAAGCAGATCAATTGCGTCAAGATCAACATCTTCCTCATCATCGGAAAAATCTATATCTTTATCAAAATCATCTGCTGCCATATCTTCTGTTGCGGCACGCAGAACATCAATCTTCTTGCGTTCCAGATATGTGTATACAAATTCCAGTTCTTCTGGTGTCAGGGTTTCACCGGCAAAAAAATCATTTACATCATTGAAATCCAGCGTCTTATTCTTGCTAAGGCCAATTTCAACTAACTTTGTCAAACGTTCCTTTAATACTTCTTTTTCCATGTGCATTGTCCTTTCTGTAAACAATTCTCACACTGTTTCTATGTATGCCCAGGTACGCCTTTCTTTTATTCACGCCATTGGCTTCCTGTTGAAGCATCAAACAGCCACTTGCGCAATACCTTAGCAACTTTATATTATACAGGAAGTCCCATCATTTGTAAAGAGTTTTTTGAATTTTATTTACTTTTCTTGTGGAATCGTTTCGGCTGGCACTGCAATCTTCATTGCCTGCGGCATTGCCTGAATATGAACCTTCTTGTGGCTTCCGCCATATTCTCCGTCAAGCACCCAGTCAATATCACTGTCGCTTTCAACTATCAAATCTGAAATCTCATAATTTGCTATAAACTTTGAGTTTGGATTCTTTGTTACTAGATCTGCCAGCATAACAGAAAAATCTACTGCATTATCTGGCCTGTAAACGATCATAAGATTTAGCTTGCCATCGTCAAGCTCTACATTTTGTCCGCTTATGTTCTTCATGCCACCTACGCTGAAAGAATTGTAGACCATTGCATAAATGCACTCTCCTGCAATTTCCTCGTCGCCAAATGAAAAGCGCACCTGATATGGTTTTAGATTTCCGACCTGACGTATTCCTTCTAATATATAAGCGTTATGGCCTAGCGCATTTTTCGTTTTCTGCGGTGTATTCCAGGAAACCTCTGTAAATGCACCAAATGCCGCTACATAGACGAAGTAGCTGTTTTCCTGAAATTTACCTACATCGACAGCACGGAACTTTTCCTCTGCAATCACATTTGCACAGCGCTTCATCTGTGACGGAAGGCCAAGGCTGTACGCATAGTCGTTAGTGGAGCCTGCCGGAATGTAGCCAATCTTTGGACGTCTTTTTTCGTCAATAGTCATCACACCATCAAGCACCTCGCTTAATGTGCCGTCTCCGCCGCTGCAGACTACAAGATCATAGGAAGCACCCAATTCCTTTGCAAGTCTTGTCGCATCTGCCCGCTCTTGTGTCGAGTATACAACAGTCTCGTATCCAGCCTTATTGAATGTATCAATAATATCTGCCAGATGATTTCGAATCAGTCCTTTTCCAGAATGTAAGTTGTAAATAAATAGTAGTCTTTTCATAGAATACCTGCCTTTCCTGCATCATCTGGAGTACAAAAATGCCAGTTCTTTTTTGGCATCTTTGTCTGCCGGATACTGCTCTAAATAACTCATCAGTTTTTCAATTGCCGTATCGTAGTTCCCCATTTTTTCATAGCAAATGCTTTCATTCCATAAAAAATCTGCCATCTGGCTCTCATCTGCCAGCTGCATTCCTTTTTGAATCATAATCAGCGCATCCTGATATTCTCCCTGACGAACAAGGCACGATGAAAGCTGATTGTAAAGCCCGGCATCCTGTGGATCGTGCTTGATCTGTTCCTGATAAAGATTTATTGCCTCCTCACTTTTTCCCTGAAGTTCATAGCAATAGCCAAGATAATACCCTGCCTGTGCATATCCTTTGTTGTAGGATTCCTCAAATGCAGAAAATGCCTCATCTGTCTGCTCTAGCTCTAAATAAATACGCCCGCGGTAGCACCAGTCCTTTGCCTCGTAGGGAATGACCTCTAATGCTGCATTAAGCACGACCTTGCGTGCCTCTTCTGCTTCTGCCTTTTTTAGTGCATCTGCCATCGTCAGATACCCTTCGTAGTTGCGGTTATCTATATCAAGGCACTCCTGATAACAGTGAAGTGCCTGATCTACATCATCCATTAAAAGATATACATTTCCTGTCAGCTGATATATGTCACGCAAACGATAGCCTGCCTCAATAAGCTCATTGTAATCCTCAAGTGATCCCTCATAGTCGCCAAGCTTCATTTTGGCTTCTGCGCGATATCCAACCACATCAAGGCGACAGGAGCTGTCGAGTGACCCGGCAGCTTCTATCGCCTGCTGAAAGCTTTCTATTGCTTTTTCATATTCTTCTAAACCATTGTAGGCAAGTCCCATTCCTCTATAGCTATAGAAAGAACTGCCTCCTAGCTGCAGAGCTTGCGTGAAGCTTTCGATTGCTTCCTCATAATACCCCTGAGCGCAGTAGGCCTGACCCAAATTACAATAGTAGGCATCCTCTGACGGCTCCTGCGTTATTGCCTGCTTAAATAAATACACGGCATTTTGATAGTCCCCGTTTTGATATGCCTCTAGTCCCTTTTTGTTGCTGTTTGAACCTGCGGGGGCACAGGCGCTGATAGCAGCTGCCATCAGTGTCAATGCCCCCGCAAGTATTATATTTTTTTTTCGCATAAATTATATTCTTTCAGTTTTATCGTTGTAAAAATAAAATTTTGGTTCTATTTTCATACACTATTTTATCCCTTTATTGGATTGATTTCAACCCTATATTGAAAAAATATAACACTAATTATAATGTTCCGATAAAACGAAGGAATCCTTCTCTTCCGCTTTCTGTGCGCTTATAGACACCTGCATCTTCTAGAACCTGTGCGAATACTTTTCCTACCTCGTCCTGCAAAATTGCATCGATGTTGGATTCATCTATCTTGTCGTAGGAAGCCATAAATTCTTCTGCCCAATCAGCGTGCTTTGCCAGAACTTCGTCTTCGCGAAGATTTTTTCCTGCAAGAATAGCCTCTTTGAGTGCTGACAGCTCGCCTTTTAGACGTGACGGCAGTACGGCAAGACCCATAACTTCGATAAGACCGATATTTTCTCTCTTGATATGATGCAGCTTTTCGTGCGGATGATAAACGCCAAGCGGATGCTCTGGTGTTGTGATGTTGTTTCTAAGCACAAGATCAAGCTCGAAGATGCCGTCTTTCTTTCTTGCAATTGGCGTGATTGTGTTATGTGGCTCTCCATCTGTCTCAGCAAAGATGAAGCTTTCCTCATCGGTGTAGCCTCTCCATGCCTTTAAGATATGATCAGCCAGATCAATCAGACGCTCTCTGTCGTTATGGCGAATACGGATAACTGACATAGGCCACTTAACAATACCTGCCTCTACATCCTCGTAGCCTGGGATTGTTACTGGTGTCTCAATTGGAGCCTTTGCCATTGCAAACTCGTAGTGACCGCCCTGGAAATGATCATGTGTCAGAATAGAACCGCCTACGATTGGAAGATCAGCATTTGATCCAAGGAAGTAATGCGGGAACTGGCCGACAAAATCAAACAGCTTTACAAATGTGCTGCGGTCAATCTTCATCGGTGAATGCTCTCCGCAAAATACGATACAATGCTCATTATAGTACACGTATGGAGAATACTGGAAGCCCCACTGAGACTGATTGATTGTAATCGGGATGATTCTGTGGTTCTGTCTTGCCGGATGGTTAACACGTCCTGCATAGCCTTCGTTCTGAATGCAAAGCAGACATTTTGGATAGCCGCTCTGCTTCTGTGTACGTGCTGCTGCAATCGCCTTTGGATCCTTCTCTGGCTTTGACAGATTGATTGTAATATCAAGATCGCCATATTCAGTGGCGGTCATCCACTTCATATCCTTGCAGACACGATAGCGGCGGATATAATTTGAATCCTGACTCAGCTTGTAGAAATATTCGGTTGCCTTCTCTGGGCTTTCCTTATATTCCTTCCAAAATGCCTCTCTTACCTGTGACGGTCTTGGCATAAGCGCATTCATCAGCTTTGTGTCAAACAAATCACGGTACACTACGCTGTCCTGTGTCAGTCCACGACTGCATGCATCTGCAAGCAGCACATCTAAAATTTCCTCTAACGGTGCTGCTGTCGTTTCTACCGGTTCCTCATAATCATCAAGCTGCATGATTTCAAGCAGCTGATTTGTTGTATAAATGCGCTCACACTCAGGTGTCAGTCCTGTATCAATTCCATACTGAACGAGTGCTGCGATTGCCTCATATACTGTCATCACTCTACCATGCCTTTCTAAAAAGTCTTTTTTCTAAGTTAAGTAATACTTACGAATTGCTCCGTTGCTTTTCGCCCCTGGTATTACATCTTATGTGCGCCGTCACCTACAGTTACTACGTAGAAGTCTGCTGCATAGCCGATCTTATCCTTATATACATTTCCTACGTTCTCGATGAAGGCATCAATCTTGTCATCTTCTACGATACTTACGGTACAGCCGCCAAAGCCTGCTCCTGTCATTCTGGAACCGATTACACCTGGCTGCTCCCATGCAGTCTCAGCTAAGGTATCAAGCTCAATTCCTGTTACCTCGTAGTCATCACGCAGTGATACATGAGATTCGTTCATAAGCTTTCCAAACAGTGCGATATCGTTATTCTTAAGTGCCTCTACTGCACGGATAGTTCTCTGATTCTCATATACAGCATGCTTTGCTCTCTTTCTGTTTACCGGATCGGTGATTGTATCTGCAATGGCATCAAACTCTTCCTCTGTAAGCTCACCAAGGCTGTTGATTGGCTTTACTGCCTGAAGCTGTGCAAGTGCTGTCTCACACTGGCTTCTTCTTTCATTATACTTGGAATCTGCAAGTCCTCTCTTCTTGTTGCTGCATGCAATTACAATCTTTGCACCTGTAAGCTCAAGCGGTGCATATGTGTAGGAAAGATCTGCTGTGTCAAGGAAGATTGCATGACCTGCTTTTCCCATTGCGATAGCAAACTGATCCATGATACCACAGTTTACACCGTTGAATTTGTTCTCTGAGAACTGGCAGATCTTGCTGACTTCAACCATATCAACATCAAATCCAAACTGATCATTTAAAATAACTGCTGTTACTACTTCGATAGATGCTGAGGAGGAAAGACCGGAACCATTCGGAATATTTCCATAATATAAAATATCAAGACCACTATCAATGGTATGACCCTTCTGTGTATATGCCCACATAACACCCTTCGGGTAATTGCACCAGTTATCTGCCGGAACATTTGTAAACTCGTTTGCCGGTCCCTCTACTGCCAGCATTCCAAATCTGGTAAAGTTCAGGGAGTAAAAACGCATCTTGCCGCAGTCGTTCTTTCTTGCCATAGCGTAGGTACCAATGCTGAGTGCGCATGGGAATACATGACCGCCGTTATAATCGGTATGCTCTCCAATCAGATTAACACGTCCTGGCGCAAAATAAAACTCAGGCTCTCTTCCTTCTCCAAAAATCTTTGCAAATTCTTCTCTCATTTTAGTCTGCATAATTGTAATCTCCTTATCTGCTTACATCCGCTTCACTATCAGGTATTTCCCTGATGCTGAATTAAGCATATCACGAAATATGTCTGCTGTAAATAAAATAACTTTGCAATTATTATAAATATATTGAGATTTGCCTTTTGTTTTCAAAAAAAGAACCCCGCCGAAACGGGATTCTCTTTTTTCGTCTTTTATCACAAACTAATTTGTAAATCAGTCTACTTTTTTTACATCAAATGATGATGCAACACACTCTCTTGCCTCTTCAAGTGTCTTAAAGCTGCCATCCTTTAACATTTGAACCATAAGATTGCCAAGTGCTGTGCCTTCTACTGGTCCTGCATAAACCTCTTTTCCTGTAAAGGTTTTGATTTTCTGATTTAAGAACATATCCTGGCAGCCGCCGCCTACAACATGGATTCTTGAAAACTTGCGTCCAGACATTTCTTCAAGCTCTGCAACAGTATCCTTATAGCTTTGAGCAAGTGAATTGTAGATAACTACCATAACCTCACCCATAGACTGAGGAATCTTCTGGCCTGTTCTCTCACAGTAATAGCGTACTGCATCTGTCATGCTCTTTGGTGCAAGGAAGCTGCTGTCATTGCAATTTACGATTGACGGGAAGCCATCTGCCTCTTTTGCCATTGCAATCAGCTCTGGGAACGTGTAGGTCTTATTGTCCGTATTCATTTCCTTGCGGACATTCTGCAGCATCCACAGACCCATGATATTCTTTAAATAACGGAAACGATAATCATAACCACCTTCGTTTGTAAAGTTGTACTTCATGCTCTTTAAGCTGCACTCTGCATACTTTCTCTCAATTCCCATAAGTGACCATGTACCTGAGCTTAAATAGATAAAGTCATCATCGTTTGCCGGAACTGCCAAAACAGCGGAGCCTGTATCGTGTGTTGCCGGAAGAATTACTTCTGTCTGGCATCCGCACTTTTTTGCAATCTCTGGCTTTAACATACCAACGCTTGTCTTTGGCATATGAAGCTTTCCAAAGATCTTAGATGGAATGCCGATTCTGTCAAGCAGCTCGTAGTCCCAATCCTTTGTAACGGCATTTACAAGCTGTCCTGTCGTTGCATTGGTGTACTCGTTCATCATCACTCCGGTAAGCAGGTAGTTAAAATACTCTGGAACCATCAGATAATGCTCTGCATTCTTAATATACTCTGGATGCTCATTCTTGATTGCAAGAAGCTGATAGATAGAATTATACAACTGCTTCTGAATTCCTGTGCGCTCATACAGCTCCTCTGGGGAGATCATTGTCTCTAAGAGTTTGTCCATATCATCTGTACGGCTGTCACGGTATGCAATTGTATCTCCAAGAATCTGATTATTCTTATCAAGAAGAACAAAGTCAACACCCCATGTATCGATACCCATAGATGATGGTGCCTTGCCTGCCTTTGCACAGGCTGCAATTCCGTTTACAATTTCCTCAAACAGTCTGTCTAACTCCCAACACAGATGACCATCTCTTGTTACATTTCCATTTGTAAAACGGTACATTTCCTCAAGAACGATCTTTCCATCCTCAAGATGTGCTAAAATATGTCTTCCACTTGATGCACCGATATCAACTGCTAAATAATATTTCATTATTCACATCTCCTTTTTTATATTTATTCAAAGCTTGCTGCAATGTTGCTTTGTGCCTTCGGACGGCGTCCTCTGCGCGCTGGCTTTTTTGGTTCCGTTGCTTCCTCAGCTGGCTTCTCCTGCACTAGCTTTTCCTTTGCTAGCTTCTCTTTTGCCGTTTTTTCCTTTACTGGCTTTTCCTCAGCTGGCGCTGCCTCTTTTTTAGCTCTTGTACTTCTTGTAATTGGCTTTCTGGCTGGCTTTGCTGGCTTTTCTTCTATCTTTTCTTCTGCTGCTAAAGCTTCTTTTTCTGTTTTCTTCTTTGAAGTTTTAGCTGTTCTTGTCTTCTTTGGCTTTACTTCATTTTCTGATGCTTCTTCCTGCTTTGGTGCTTTTTTCGTTTTTGCAGGTGCCTTTTTCTTTACCGGCTTTGTCTTAGTTTCTTCTTCTACATGATGAATGGTCATTCCGCTTTCCACTACAGTAATAGTTGAAGCTGACACTGCCGCAGCAATCTTCTTTTGAAGATCTTCCTCGCTGCTATCCTTATACTGCGCATCTGCCCTTTCAAGCTCCTTTCTAACAGAATCTGGAAGCTGTGCAGGTGGCATTACAGAAATTGGCTTATGCTGCTGAACTGGATAAATTATTGTATCAGATGCAAAATTTTCTGGTTCTTTGTTTTCTTTTTGCTGTTCTGGTTCATATACTGGCTCTTCTTCAGGTTCTTTCTCTGCAGATTTTTCCTGTACTGGCTCTTCTGCAGACTTTTCCTGTACCAGTTCTGTCTCCTGTACTAATTCTTTTGCAGGCTCTTCCTGTACTGACTCTGTTTCCTGTACTGGTTCTTCTTCTGTAGGTTCTTCCTGTACTTCTTCCTCTGCAGGTGCTTCTTCTATTTCTTGTTCAGCCACTTCATCTGTTTCTTCTGGCTCTTCTTCCTGCATCATTTCTTCTGCTTCACTGCTTTCTTTGTCATTAACAGCCTCTGCTTCATTTACAGCCTCTTTTACAGCTTCTTTTACAACTTCTTTTGTTTCTGGTGCAGAGTCTTCTTCTGACTCTTCTAAGTCACTGTCACCCTGAGCCTCAAGCTCTTCGCTCATTGCTGCGAGTTCTTCTTCCATTGCACGTGCACGCTCTTTTGCAGTTGCATTTTTAAAGCGGTTCTGTCTTGCATTGCCATCTGCGATTGTCGCAAAGCAGTATACATATCCGTCAAAGCGGAATGTTCTCTTCCAAAAATCTACTACGTGCTTAAATCCGTTGTCTTTACTGATAATATAGAAATAGGAATCTTTTGCCTCATGAATCAGATAGCCCAGATACGTGGATAGCTGAAAATCAAGTGCATTTTTTCCACCGCACAGAATTTTGTACTTTGATACCTGTGCCTTTGAATTAAAAATCATATCCATTGCTTCAAAAGTAATGGTGTCTGCATTGTGACTATAAAAGATCACAACGCGGTCTTCTTCGCTAAGCTGCGCAATTCCTTTAATACCTTCTGATTTGACATTTTCATAGTCAATAAGATATGTTGCCATAAAAGGTTTCTCCTTTAGCATTTATAGAGTCCGTGGTTAACCACTTCTTTCATCATATCATACAAAGAAGTCGCTTTGCAATAACATTTTTCCTATATATAGCGCAATTTTTACTTTTTTCTTAAAATTAGAAATGATCTTCTATAAAAATAGTAAATATAATTTCATTTTCTTCTAAAAAAAGAGAACACATTTCTGTGCTCTCTTTTCTCTTATTTCTGTGGTTTATAGTATAATGTTCTCATTGCATTTAAGATGGCTATAACTGCAACACCTACATCAGCAAATACGGCTGCCCACATATTTGCAAATCCTGCTGCTACAAGTGCAAGAATAATAACTTTGACTGCAATTGCAAATACAATGTTCTGGTTGCAGATCTGAACTGTTCTTCTTCCTATCTGAATTACATCGGCAAGCTTTGACGGCTGATCTTCCATGATTACAATATCTGCCGCCTCGACTGCTGCATCAGATCCAAGTCCGCCCATGGCTATTCCAACGTCAGCTCTTGCAAGAACTGGTGCATCGTTGATGCCGTCTCCTACGAAGCAAACCATTCTGCCTTTTGTCTTTTTATTGCAGTAGTCATTGACATAGCTTACCTTATCTGCCGGAAGCAGATCGGTGTGCACTTCATCAAGATCAAGCAGCTTTGCTGTATACTCACCTATGGCTTTTCTGTCTCCTGTCAGCATAACTGTTTTCTTTACGCCGACATGATGCAGGCGGCTGATTGCCTCTTTTGCATCCTCTTTTACTTCATCGGAAATTAAAAGATAGCCGCTGTATACGCCGTCTACTGCTGTATATACAACAGTTGCCGCTTCCTCTGGTGTCGGAACTATCAAGCCAAGCTCTGCCATAAGGCTCTGATTTCCAGCATGGATTACATGACCACCGGCAGTTACCTTTAAGCCTTTTCCTGCAATCTCCTGTACATCCTCTACCTTTGCCAGCTCTTTGCCATTTTTTTCCTTCCATGCAGATAATACAGACAATGCGATTGGATGACTGGAATACTGCTCTGCTGTAGCTGTGTTTAAAAGAAGTGATGACTCGCTGCTTCCCTCTACCGGGGCAAGCTTTGTCACACGAAATGTTCCCTTTGTCAGCGTACCTGTCTTATCAAATACCATAGTTTCTGCTTTTGATACAGCCTCTAGGTAATTGCTTCCCTTTACTAACACACCATTCTTACTTGCACAGCCAATGCCTCCAAAGAAGCTAAGCGGTACTGAGATAACAAGTGCACATGGACAGGAACAAACTAAGAATGACAATGCACGATAAATCCACTCTGCAAACGGATGACCTGGCAGGAAAATCGGAACGATCAAACCAATAAATGCTGCCAGACCGACAACAATCGGCGTATAATATCGTGCAAACTTGGTGATAAAGTTTTCTACCTTTGCTTTCTGGCTGCTTGCATTTTCAACAAGATCAAGGATTCTTGCTACAGTTGACTCACCATATTCCTTTGTGGTGCGAATCTTTAAGATATTCGTCAGATTGATACAGCCGCTGATGATCTCATCGCCAACAGATACCTTTCTTGGAACGGCTTCTCCTGTAAGAGCCTTTGTATCCTCCATGCTACTTCCCTCTAACACAATACCATCAAGAGGAATACGCTCACCTGGCTTTACAATGATCGTCTCACCTACTGCAACTTCGTCTGGAAATACCTCTTCCTCAACGCCATCACGAAGAACAACTGCACTGTCAGGTCTGATATCCATTAATGATGCAACTGATTTTCTGGACTGATTTACAGCGTATGACTGGAACAGCTCTCCTACCTGATAAAACAGCATAACGGCTATTCCTTCTGTATACTCCTGCAGCGCAAATGCACCAATTGTTGCAATTGCCATCAGAAAGTTTTCATCAAACACCTGACCCTTTGTGATATTCTTTCCTGCCTTCACTAGCACATCATAGCCAACAATCAAATAGCCAGGAATGAAAAATATAAGCTTATAAAGCTCTGGAATCGGAAGAATGACTCCGACAATCAACAGCACAAAGGCTACCACAATCTTGTAAAACTGCTTTTTTTGCTTTTTTGTCATCTTCTTTAACATAACTAAACCACTTCTTTCACTTTTTGTGTGCTTACAGAACTACTCTGCAGTCTGGCTCTACCTTTGCAATGCACTTTACTGCTGCCTGCAGTACTTCATCAAACTGGCTGTCCTCAGCATCTAAAATCATCTTCTGTGTCATGAAGTTTACAGAAACTCTCTTTACACCAGGAAGCTTTTTGATTGCCTCCTCCATCTTTGCAGCGCAGTTTGCGCAGTCTAAATCCTCTAACTCGAATGTCTTTCTCATAATGTTTGCCATCCTTTCTTTTTTGTTTTGGCGTATTGTTTCGCTCTCTTTCAATTAAACAATTGTTTAATCGTTGATTTAACTATACCTTTTTTTGCGCCATATGTCAAGAGCTATTATTGAAATTTTTTCGCAATTATATCGCAAGAGCCCTTCGGTGTAATGGTTTCGTCGCCGGACCAAACTCCGCAGGCTCCTGTTATGTTCATTCTTATTATACATTACTTTGAAAGACCTGCTCCAAGTGTCCGGCTCGTGAAATCCATTCACCTTCGGGCTTTGGCATATTGTAAACATATATCAAGTGAAACCATTACACCTTAAGGCTAATTTAAGCAAAGTAAACTATAACACGTTTATTTGTATATTTTCATAATCTGATAAAAAGGGGTAAAAGAGGATCTATGCGGATGGAGAAAAGGGCTGCTATTTACTGCCGTCTTTCCCGCGAGGATGACAATCTGGCTTGTGATGAGGTAAGCGAAAGCATTCAAAATCAGCAGAAGCTGCTTTGCGAATATGCGAAGAAAAATGGATTCTCTGTCTATTGTATGTATGTGGATGAAAATTATTCTGGACTTGATAATACACGTCCTGCTTTTTGCCGCATGATTGAGGATGCTCGCTGTGGGCGTTTTGACACGATTCTTTGCAAAAACCAGTCACGTTTTACCAGGGATATGGAGACGGCTCAATATTATTTAAATGAATTGTTTCCTCTTTGGCATGTCCGTCTGATTGGAATTTGTGATGGTGTTGATACAAATGACATGAAAAATTTGCGGCTTCGACAGATAAATGGACTGATTAATGAATGGTACAGCGAGGATCTTTCCGATAATATTCGCCAAATTCTTCGCGATAAGATGATGCGTGGCCAGTTTATTGGCTCATTTGCTTGTTATGGATATACAAAGGACCCTGCCCATTTGCACAGCTTAATTCCTGATCCGCCTGCTGCCGCCGTTGTACGGGAAATTTATCAGCTTTATCTTGATGGATTTAGTCTTTCAAAAATCGCTTCTTTGCTCACTAAAAAGCAGGTTATGCCGCCATGCTTTTATAAGATCCAACAGGGCATTTTATTTCAGACGCCTTTTTCTAAAAATAAAATCACAGATGAAGCTGACGGCAAAATTCCAAAATGGTCTGCCTCAAGTGTGCGCCATATTCTAACTAATCCCGTCTATACTGGTACGCTTATTCAGGGAACTACAAAAAAGGAAAGTGCTAAGAGCAAAAAACGCATTAAGCTGTCAAGCACTGAATGGATCATTTATCCTAATGCTCATCCTGCTTTGATCAGTGAAGATATATTCTGCGAGGTTTCCTCATTATTACAGAAACGGCGAAAGAAAAATAAAAAAGTGTAACTCCTTGAGACTATGACGCATAAGATACACTGTAAATGATTTTGGAGGTATCTCCTATGAGTGATTTGGCAGCAACAAACTGCGGCGGATGCACACAGACAACTACTTCTGGCGGATGCAATTGCATGTGGATCATCCTTATCCTGTTATTCTGTGGTGGATGGAATAACAATGATGGCTGCGGATGCGGCGGCGGCAATGGCTTCTTTAACAATGGAAACGGCTGTGGCTGTGATGCCCTGATCTGGATCCTATTACTTAGCTGCTGTGGATGCGGCTTCTGATTATCATACCACTGACATGAAAAAAGCCCCGGGCTCTGCCCGGGGCTTTCTAATGATACCAGATTGCTACGTGCTTTGCACTCCCGCAATCTTCAAAAACATTCGTAATCCGCTCATTTTTCTTCAAAAAATGGCTACTTACTCATGTTTTTGGCGAGTCAAGAGATCAAAAATCCTCTTGCAAGCGAGCTTGCATCGGATTTCTGACCTTTTGACCCTGGTATCATATTATCCAATTACATCGCGCATGGTATATACACCTGGCTCTTTTCCCTGCAGAAACTTTGCTGCCTGGACAGCGCCCTTTGCAAATACACCTCTGGAGAATGCCTGATGGTTCAGTTCGATTACCTCGTCCTCTCCTGCGTAAATTACATCATGTACGCCTACGATGGTTCCACCTCTGACTGCTGAGAATCCGATCTCCTTTGGATCTCTCTTCTCGCGTCTTTCACTGCGGTCAAATACAAAATGATATTCACCATTTAATGATTTGTTTGCTGCGTTTCCGAGCATGATTGCTGTACCACTTGGTGCATCAAGCTTGCGTCTGTGATGGCGCTCTACGATCTCGATATCAAATCCAGCGTCTGCAAGTACAGGCGTAATAAGCTCTACGATCTTTGCAAGTGTATTGATTCCAAGAGACATGTTGTAGGACTGTACAATCGGAATTGTTTTTCCTGCCTCCTGCACATGAGCAAGCTGCTCATCGGAAAGTCCTGTTGTTGCAAGAACTAGTGCAAGTCCTTTTTGTGCACACTGATCTAATACCATATCTGTAATTTTTGAAACGGTAAAATCAATCAGTGCATCAGCCTCTACATCACACGCCTTGATAGATTCAAATACAGGAAATGGTGTATCGGCTGCCTGCGTGATATCAATTCCAGCCACAACCTGTGCCTGCTCATCCTGTGCAATGATATTAGCTAACATCTTGCCCATTGCACCATTGCATCCGTTTAAAATAATACGTACCATCGTTTGTTCCTCCGTCTTAAGGTCAGTTTCAGATCAGTTTTAAATCAGCTTCATTGCCGCTAATTCTTTACGAAGCAGTTCCTTATGCTGCGGCTCCATCTCGCACAGAGGAGAACGTACTGCACCTGCATTCCATCCCATCATATTCAGTGCTTCCTTTACCGGAATAGGATTTACTTCACAGAAAAGTGCCTTATTTAAGTTCATAACAGACAGCTGAAGCTGACGGCTTAACTTTACATCACCGTTTAAGTAGCTCATAACCATATCATGTGTCAGCTTAGGCATTACATTTGATAAAACTGAGATAACACCCACACCGCCAAGTGACAGAAGCGGAACAACCTGATCATCATTTCCAGAGTAGATATCGATGCAGCCGTCTGCAAGTGCGGCAAGCTCTGCTACCTGAGAGATATTTCCGCTTGCTTCTTTGACTGCTACAATATTCTTTACATTCTTTGCCAATGTAACAGCAGTCTGCGGCAAAATGTTAACACCTGTACGTGACGGCACGTTGTACAGAATGATTGGCAGATCTACGCTGTTTGCAATTGCAGTATAATGCTGAATCAGACCCTTCTGTGTTGCCTTGTTATAATATGGTGTTACAAGAAGCAGCGCATCTGCACCATTATTCTGTGCATGTGTGGACAAACGAATTGCCTCTGCTGTGGAGTTTGATCCTGTACCTGCAATAACAGGAACTCTGCCTGCTGTATGCTCAACAGCAAACTTGATACATGCATCATGCTCTTCATGAGTCAATGTGGAAGATTCACCTGTTGTTCCGCAGATGATGATCGCATCTGTTCCTCCGGCAATCTGAAAATCAATCATTTTTCCCAGTTCTTCAAAATTAACCTTGTCATCCTGTGTAAATGGAGTGACGATTGCAACTCCTGCTCCCTTAAATATTGGCATAATAATACCATCCTTTCTTGATTCAGGTAATACTCTATTCAAATGCAGCCACCAGAGTGTCTTGGGATTTCTCCAAAGAAAAAGCCGGTCACATGCGGCCGGCTCATAAGGTTTTCTTTTTCTATTTCCCTTAGTAGCTCCCCATCTGTGAACAGATGACAGTCATATACCTATTCGATATATGCCCAAGAACAGCCTTTGCACAGCCATTCTTTCGGCGCCAATGCCTTTTAGCTAACTTCCCTTGCTCTTGCCTGCATCCATCAGCCTACTCATCAGTAGCGCAACCTCTACCTTTTGTATGAATTTTCTTTAGTGTACATCAATTTTACAGTGCTGTCAACCCTTCTGTTCGACATATTCTAATTTACTTACGGAAACTTCATATGCAATTCGTTTCTCACTCTCAGTCTCGCTTATCTTTTTCATATACTCTCTGCTCTGAACACGGCCCCACACGCGAAGTCTGGTGCCAACCTCAAAAGTGGACACATAGCGGGCGTTTCGTCCCCATGCAATACAAGGAATATAATCACTCTTGCTGTAAGGGCGGTTGACTGCTACCAGAAGATCTGCGATCTCACGTCCAAGCGGTGTCTTTCTATACACCGGCGGTTTACAGATGTACCCGTCAAGCATGATCTGATTTGTCTTCGTATAATCTGTAAATGCCTCCATGAAATGATATTCTCTGACAAATACAGAGAGCACAAGACGATTTCTCGTTCCCTCATGACGATTATAAGAACGAAACTGTCCGATTGCTTCCATTGTGCGTCCTCTGTAATCCTGATTGATATCGATAAGACGCTCTGAAATCATCACAGGGATCGTATCAGACTGATCGCTTAAGCGATTTACTGACAGCTCCATTATGTAAAAGCTCTCCCCAAAGACCTCATGGCTAAACTCAAACCCTGACACGACAACTCCAATGACACTGACTCTGTTATTTTCTGCGTTTCTTTCTGGCATTTTTGATTCCTCCTGCTTTTTATTCGCAGCTGCTGGTACCATAGCGGCTGCTGCATGTACTAGTTATTCTGCTAACTGGTTGTATATAACTTTTTTTGCAGCTAGTTATTTATATGTCTCAACACACGTACATTATAACGAAGTTATTTTCAAAACGCACGGAAAATGCTTCGCAGGATTCGCGGTCTGACCACTATTATTCGACAAAAAGCAGGCTTTTTTTCATCTTTTCTTTCCCAGTTTTTCGGGTATTTTTCCTTTTTTCGACATATCTTTTGTTGTTACGATGAAAATAGATATGCCTAATGAAAGACATTTGTGATGAAGAACGCGAAAAGACGGGCTGATCGACTCAGTCCGCCTTTTTTCACTTTTGTTTTTTTATTCATAACTATTCAAAACCCTATTCGCAAAATCGCATCTTCGATGCTTCCATTTTGCTCATATGGTTACCTCGCCATATAAAATTGCTATTCTGTCTGAATGCAAGCATTCACAGAAAGCAATTTTGCATGGCTCTGAATAGTTACAATTATTCTTTGTGATTAATGTAGTTAATCAAGCCGCCCTCACTGATGATTTTCTGCATGAATGGCGGGAATGCCTGTCCCTGGAAGGTTTCTCCTGTCGTCTGGTCTGTAATGACACCAGTATTAAAATCAATATCTACCTGATCTCCTGCCTTGATCTTTTTGCTTGCCTCTGGACATTCAATGATCGGAAGACCAATATTGATTGCGTTGCGGTAGAAAATTCTTGCGAAGGTCTCTGCTATTACACAGCTTACCCCTGCTGCCTTGATTGCAATCGGTGCATGCTCTCTTGAGGAGCCGCATCCAAAGTTTTTATCCGCAACAATGATGTCACCCTTCTTTACATTTGAAACGAAATCCTTATCGATATCCTCCATGCAGTGCTTTGCCAGCTCTGCTGGATCTGATGAATTTAAGTAACGTGCCGGAATGATTACATCCGTATCCACGTTGTCGCCATATTTAAATACACATCCATTTGCTTTCATATCTTCTTTACCATACCTTTCTGAATCGCCTGACCAGCTGTTTTTATGTCACAGTCTGCGAGACTTCTTTATAAAACGTCCTTTGGTCCGGAGATTTTTCCGGTTACAGCACTTGCTGCTGCAACATATGGACTTGCCAGATATACTTCACTTGTTACATCGCCCATACGTCCTACAAAGTTACGGTTTGTGGTAGAAACGCATCTTTCATGCGCAGCCAGAATACCCATGTATCCGCCAAGACATGGTCCACAGGTCGGTGTGCTGACAACAGCTCCTGCCTGAATGAAGGTTTGAACAAGTCCTTCCTCGATTGCCTGAAGATAGATTGCCTGTGTTGCCGGAATTACGATGCAGCGAAGGCCTTTCTTTACCTTTCTGCCCTTTAAAATCTCTGCTGCTGCACGAAGATCTTCGATACGTCCATTTGTACATGAACCGATTACAACCTGATCAATTGCGATGTCGCCTACCTCATCGATAGTATGAGTGTTCTCTGGCAGATGTGGGAAGGATACTGTTGGCTTTAAGCTGCTAAGATCAATAGTATATGTTGCCGTATACTCAGCATCCTCGTCTGCCTCGTAAACCTTATATTCCTTTGTGGAATGCTCCTTCATATAGGCAATAGTCTTCTCGTCTACCGGGAAGATACCATTCTTTCCGCCTGCCTCAATTGCCATATTTGCAATACAAAGACGATCATCCATTGAAAGATAAGAAATACCATCTCCTGTAAATTCCATAGACTGATACAGTGCTCCGTCAACACCGATCATTCCAATAATATGTAAGATAACATCCTTGCCAGTTACATACTCAGCCGGCTTTCCAGTAAGTACAAATTTGATTGCGGACGGTACCTTAAACCATGCCTTTCCTGTTGCCATACCTGCTGCCATATCTGTACTTCCCACACCAGTGGAGAATGCGCCAAGCGCACCATATGTACATGTATGTGAATCAGCACCAATTACAACGTCTCCTGCAACTACAAGTCCTTTTTCCGGAAGAAGTGCATGTTCAATTCCCATCTCTCCTACATCAAAGAAATTTGTGATTTCGTTGCAGCCTGCAAATTCTCTTACACACTTACAATGCTCGGCAGACTTGATATCCTTATTCGGAACAAAATGATCGAGTACTAGTGCAATCTTGTCCTTATCAAATACTCCCTTTTTGTCAAAGCGCTCCATCTCGTGGATCGCTACCGGAGAGGTAATGTCATTGCCTAAAACAAGGCTCAGATCTGCCTCAATCAGCTGTCCGGCCTTTACCTCTGACAGCCCTGCTGCTGCAGCCAGAATTTTTTGCGTCATCGTCATACCCATAATCGAGTCCTCCTGCTTGTAAATACCTGCTTTTGCTGTGCCAAACTGCACACAAAATTTCAAAATCAGGCAGCTGCATGCGCAACTGCCTAATTTCCTGCATTATTCTTATTTTACTGGATAATAAAAAGTTCGTCAATGATTTTTCTTTTTCTTTTATATGTGTATATTTATTCGGGTTACTGTTCACGCGTCATGTTACGAAAGCCATTCACCTTAGGGCTATGCTGTAAATATTTGTCGTTGCGTGAACTGTAACTAATTACATCTCATACCCAGAAATTGCATCTAAGACCGCGTCCAAACTTTCTTTGCTGACTGTGTTGACCTGATCTGAGTCGTCCATGGAGACGTAGTAATATGCATCGTCTTCTGTTGTGGCTCCTATTGTCAGCTTTAAGGTGGTTTCTTCTTCGCCTGACTGGTATGTTATTGTAAGAACTGCTGCATCGTCTGTTAAGCCATAGGATTCTTTTTCTTCTTCGTCTGCGTAATAATCTGCGCAGTCGTTGAAGGTAAGACCTACCATGTTGACTAACAAATCATGAATATCATCACTTTCGTCAACGCGCTGTGTCTTATTATCCTGTGTGAATACCCAGTGTGTTACATCAACCATTTCTACGGTTGATTCCTCTTCTGTTAATCCTTCTTCTGTAGAATCTGATACAGCTTTCGTTGTCTCTTCTTCTGATACTTCACTTCCCGTTTCTGCTTCCTCGGATGCGTTTTCGGTCGTCTCTTCCTCGGTTGCCGGTTCTTGTGTAACTTCCTTTTCCATATCAATTGTAGTGCCGTCTTTTACCAGCTGTACATCTGTGATGGATGTGCTGGTGATGGTTGGGAAGCTTTCCTTTTCCTGCAGCGCTGAAATATCGTTGCTGATATCTGAGACATAGCTTGATGCTATTGTATAAATATCATCTGAGCCTTCTACTTTTGCATAATAGTCTGAATTATAGCTGTTAAGGTTTCCAATCTGGATCGTTACCTCTGTGTCATCAGATCCCTTTGCTGTGATCGTGCAGCTTGGATTGTCCAGACCATACACTGACAAGTCATCCTGTACTTCCTCTAGCTTACGCTCTGCAGTAAATGATTTTAAATCACTTGAAATGGAAGTCAAATAACTTTGTGTGACAGGAAAGTGCTCGTCGCTGTCATAGCTCCAAGTCTCGTTCTCAGTGTCATAGCTGAATGCGAATGTTCCGTAGCTGTTTGTGTAGCTGATTGAAACAGGCTCTTCCATCTGGCTTAAATAAAAGGTGTTTGCCTCTTTTTCTGCCTTTGACTGCTCGGCTTCCTTTTCTTCATTATGCTGATTGATCAATACTATTGTGCCGTATGCGCCTCCAAGGACGGCAAGCGCACCGACTAAACCAAGTAGTTTTTTTGTATTCTTTGTCATATACTCACACCATTATGCCTTTCTTCTGCGGATCCATACAACCAATCCCGCAACAATTGAAAAGACTGGGATGATGATTATAAACAATGCATTCCAAATGCTGCTTCCTGTTACAGTATTGTAAGTAACTGAAAGGCTCTTTGCCGGAATTGATACGTTCTGAACATCATCGAAGTAAGATGATACGATGTTAATGAACTCATTTAAGTTTTCAATTCCAGTGAAGTTCCCAATCAAACTGGAATCAATCATGGTGGATGCTGAGATAACAGTCAGCTTAGAATCTGCTGATGGTGTCTCAAGCCAGCCATCTGTGTTTCCAACTGAAATGTCAGTCAGAACATCCTCAAGAGTACTTTCCTCGGTAGATTCTGCCTCAGATGCTGCTTCATACGTAACTTCCTCTGATGCATTTTCAGTTACACTTTCAGTTGAAGCTTCCTCTGAAACGCTCTCAACGGATGTCTTTTCAGTTTCTTTTGTATCACTGCCAGATTCTAACTCGCTCTCGCTTTCTGTATCTGCTGGTACTGTCTTCTGTGCTGATGCTGCCAGAATAAACTGTGTTGCCTCATTGCTGTTTCCTTCACGAAATGCATTGTTACTTGTAGTTAAAAGTGTTGTCAGCGTTACATCTTCTGGTGTATTTTCTGATGCTGTCATACCTGCTACTGCACCGACTAAGATGCTGCTTGTTGTTTCTACATTTGTGTCATTGCTTGTGATCATTGGGAAGAAATAGAACGCACTCTGTGCTCTCTGGTAATAGCGATCACGATCTCCAATATAGGAGTTTACCATAGTCATACCATAATCTTCCATCAACTCATTGAAGTTTGTCAGCTCCTTATCGGTAACACCGCGAAGCAAAAGCACATTTCCGCCCTGATACAGATAGTTATGAAGTTCTGTATATTCGTCAGTTCCAAGATCACTTGTAGGATTGTTGATAATCAAAAGATCACAATCATCCGGCACAGATGCTGTCTCAAGAAGATTTAAATTTGATGTTGTCATGCTGTTTTTAGTAAGCAGCTCGCCAAGCTCCTGACTTATTGCTGACTCACCATGGCCTCTTAAAAGATAAATCTTTTTATCGTTATCGGAGGTAACAGCTGCAACAGCACTTGTCAGCTGACCCTCTGCATCAAATTCTGATTCGCTGCTGTAGCCATAATAATTTTGCTGACTTACAATTATATCGCTAAAGGAAATTACCTGATTCTTTCCAGTTTCCTCGCATGATACAACAACAGAGTTTGCTGAAATTCCATACTTTGTAAGAATTTCAGGGTGAAGAACAGGGTCTATATAGCTAACCTTTAACTTAGATGAGAGATCTCCATAGATAGAGATAAACTTTTCAATACGAGAGTCTATATTTCCCGTCTCTGCCACTACCTCAACAGTAACATCCTTGTCTAAGTCCTTTAATAATTCTTTGGAAGTATCTGAAACACTGAAAATTCCAGTTTCGCTTAAATCCCAATTTAATAACTTTGATGGAAGCTGTCCTATAATCAAATTTACTACTACAATAATTGCCAGCACAATTGCCGTCACTGCAAGGCTGAAGCTTCCGTTTTTCAGCTGCACTACAGATGAATTATTTTTACCTGACGGCTTTTTTTCTTTCTTTTTTTTGATATCCATTCTTGCCTGCTTTCCTCTCATTCTGCCGCTTTTTCGGCTTTTTTCTTACACCAATCTAGCGCTTATCTTAGCTCCATCTTCTCTTCTGGATTACCTGTGTGGTAAGGAAGATGCATGCCGCACAAATCGAGATCAGCTCCACAACACCCTTTACATCAAACACATAATCAGAAACAAAGCTTGTCATTACCTTTGCAAATGCTATGTTTTCGATCATTCCTGGAACAAGTCCCTCAAAAAGAGCTGGCTTTACAACGTAAAGAATAATTAAAACTGCTGCTCCACCGATCAAAAGACCAAACGTAGCTGCATTGCTCTTTGTCATTACATAGACAATGACGCAAAGAAGAACTAAAAGAATCAGACAGCCTATTAAAGAGGCAATTGCTGTATTTGGCACATATCTGGAAAGACCATTTGACAAATTGATCAAAAGCAGTGTAATGATCGTTCCAACTGCCGCGATGATGACACTCTCTGTCATTGCTGAGATTAGCATTCCAATGGCAACATAAGCGCAGCCGATCAGAAAATATACAAGAATAGTTGAATAGTCAACAAGAAAATATGCTGTTCCAGTGCTCTTAATGATCAATGGACACAGGCAAAAGATCACACACGGAATCGCAACAACTGCTGCCATTGAAAAGAACTTTCCTAAAACAATCTGTGTCACAGATACCGGTGATGTCAAAAGAAGCTGATCTGTCTTTGAATGACGCTCCTCTGAAAAGCTTCTCATTGTCAAAAGCGGAACAGTCAGTACAAATACGATGGCAGAGGCACTTAATGTGTAGGCAAAGTAAGGATAGCCATAGCTCATGTTATACACCATAAAGTAAATGCCTGTCACGAGCACAAGTGCGGCCACAAATACAGGTCCAATCATGGATGTGAAATAAGATTTAAATTCTCTGTTAAATATTGCTTTCATTGTCATCCTCCTTATTGGCCTGCTTTGTCTGCTCTGCTTCCTTTACGGCCTCCTCTGCTGATTTTTTAATCTCATCCATCTCTTCTTCATGAGCCTTATTGTCGGCAGTCAGCTCCATAAAGACATCCTCAAGTGTTGCCTTTGAATATTTCATCTCATAAATAGGCCAATTTTTTTCTGCGCAGATACCAAATACAGCCTCGCGCACATCAGCACCATCTGTACGTATCTCAAATGAGGTCAAATTCAGATGCTTATCATCCTCATTCTGCTTTGTGGCTTCCAAAACTGCTACAACATGATGAAGCTGTGCAAAGCTGTTCTTTGCCTGCTCCTTTGGCGCCCTTATGCTGATTTCAAGCATAGCATCACTATCCATGTAGTGCATCAGATTTTCTGTTGTATCACTTGCAACTAGTCTTCCGTGAGAGATAATTAAAATCTCATCGCATACGGCACTAATCTCGGAAAGGATATGTGAGCTTAAAATAACAGTATGCTCTTTTGCAAGCTCCTTAATAAGTGAACGAATCTCAATAATCTGAATTGGATCAAGACCTACAGTCGGCTCATCAAGTATTATGATTTCTGGCATACCAAGCACTGCCTGTGCAAAACCAACTCTCTGGCGGTAGCCCTTTGAAAGATTTTTGATAAGTCTTTTTGCTACATCGACAAGTCCAGTCATCTTCATAGCATTTAAAATGCTCTCCTGACGCTTTTTCGCCGGAATATTTTTTAACTGTGCCGCAAATTCAAGATATTCCCATACTGTCATATCTGTATACAGCGGCGGAAGCTCCGGCAGATAGCCTATACAGCGCTTCGCCTCTGCTGGTTCCTTCACGATATCGTGACCATTAATTAAAATCGTTCCCTCTGTAGGGCCGATATATCCGGTCATCATATTCATGGTCGTTGATTTTCCAGCTCCGTTTGGACCAAGAAAGCCATAAATCTTTCCCGGCTCCAGACGAAAGCTTAAATGATCGACAGCCACATGGTTTCCATATTTTTTTACCAGACCTGTTACTTCAATCAAAGTCTTGTCCTCCTGCATCTCATTTTTGCAAACAGCCTTATTGCTGTTTTGCTATCGTTTGTAATGTTAGGCGCCAAATGTGATGACTCTTTGATAAATTTGTGTCCATTGTTTGTCCTCTTGTGAAGAATTATTGAAATTAGGTATTGACTTATTTCTAATTGAGTATTATATTAGACTTTAATATGGTAAAGCACCATAGTGAATCACTGCATCTCACCGGTCTTTGACCGCCCGATAATATCTAATGCAGTGATAAGGAGGTTTCTTTATGGGAAGAGTTTATAATTTTTCTGCTGGTCCAGCTGTGCTGCCAGAGGAGGTACTGCAGGAGGCTGCAGATGAAATGCTTGACTATCAGGGAAGTGGTATGTCTGTCATGGAGATGAGCCATCGTTCTAAGGTTTACGATGCAATCATTAAAGAGGCTGAGGCTGATCTTCGTGAGCTTATGAATATTCCGGACAATTATAAGGTTTTATTTTTACAGGGTGGTGCATCCCAGCAGTTTGCTATGATCCCAATGAACCTGATGAAAAATAAGAAAGCTGATTATATTGTAACCGGTCAGTGGGCAAAGAAGGCTGCTAAAGAAGCTGAGCTCTACGGCGAGGTTAACGTTGTCGCTTCTAGTGCTGACAAAACATTTTCTTACATTCCAGACTGTTCTGATCTTCCAATCGATGACGATGCCGACTATGTTTATATCTGCGAAAACAACACTATCTACGGCACCAAATTCCACACACTTCCAAATACAAAGGGAAAAACACTTGTAGCTGATATCTCTTCCTGCTTCTTATCTGAGCCGGTTGATGTTACTAAATATGGTATGCTTTACGGCGGTGTTCAGAAAAATGTCGGTCCTGCCGGTGTTGTAATTGCAATCATTCGTGAAGACCTTATTACTGATGATGTTCTTCCAGGAACACCTACCATGCTTCGCTACAAGATTCATGCAGATGCTGATTCTCTTTACAATACACCTCCATGCTATGGTATTTATATCTGCGGCAAGGTCTTCAAGTGGCTTAAGAAAATGGGCGGTCTTGAGGAAATGCAAAGAAGAAATGTAGAAAAGGCAAAGATCCTCTATGACTATCTTGATTCTAGCAAGCTGTTTCACGGTACAGTTGAGCCGTCCTCTCGTTCTTTAATGAATGTTCCATTTGTAACTGGCGACAAGGAGCTTGATGCTAAATTTGTAAAGGAAGCTGAGGCTGCCGGTTTTGTTAACTTAAAGGGTCATCGCACTGTAGGCGGTATGCGTGCAAGTATCTATAATGCAATGCCAAAGGAAGGTGTAGAGGCACTTGTTGCATTTATGAAAAAGTTTGAGGAGGAGAATTTGAAATGAAAAGTGTTTATTGCTTAAATCCAATTTCTAATGCCGGAATGAGCCGTTTTGATGATACATACTGCATCGCTGATTCGATTGAAAATGCTGATGCTGTGCTTCTTCGCAGTGCTTCTATGCATGAAATGACACTTCCTGATTCTCTTCTTGCAATTGGACGTGCCGGTGCCGGTGTGAATAATATTCCGCTTGATTCCTGCGCAAAAAAAGGTATTGTTGTTTTTAATACACCAGGTGCAAATGCAAATGGTGTAAAGGAACTCGTTATTGCAGGACTCATGCTTGCTTCACGTGATATTGCAGGCGGCTGTCACTGGGTACGTGAAAATAAGGATGACCCAAATATTGCAAAGACAGCTGAGAAGGCAAAGAAGGCTTTTGCTGGAAATGAAATTAAGGGAAAGAAGCTTGGCGTAATCGGACTTGGTGCAATCGGTGTTCTTGTTGCAAATGCTGCAAGTGAGCTTGGAATGGAGGTTTTTGGCTGCGATCCTTATTTAAGCATCCAGAATGCAGTTCGTCTCTCTCACCACATTACAATCGTAAAGGATAATGATGAAATCTATAATCAGTGTGATTACATCACCATCCATGTTCCTGCACTTGACTCTACAAAGGGTATGCTGAATAAGCGTGCTTTTGATCAAATGAAGGATGGTGTCAAGATCTTAAATTTTGCAAGAGATATTCTTGTAAATGATGCTGACATGGCTGATGCTCTTGCAAGCGGCAAGGTTTCCCGCTATGTTACAGACTTCCCGAATCCAGCTGTTGTAAATATGCCTGGTGCTCTTGTACTTCCTCATCTTGGTGCTTCAACTGAAGAATCTGAGGAAAACTGTGCTGTTATGGCTGTCAACCAGATTATGGATTATCTTGAAAATGGAAATATTGAAAACTCTGTCAACTACCCATCCTGCAGCCTTGGCTATCGCAAAAAGGCATCACGTATCTGTGTATGCCACTACAACAGACCAAATGTTATCAGTCAGCTGACTTCTCTTTTTGGTGAGGCTGGTGTTAACATCAGTGATATGGTTTCAAAAAGCCGCGGCGAATATGCATATGCAATGTTTGATGTAGAAGCGCCTGTAAGTGATGAATTTGAGAAAAAGTTAGAGGCAATGGAAAATATTATTCGTATACGAATCTTATAATGCAAAAAAGCAGCGATCAATCCAGTCGCTGCTTTTTTATTTACAAAATTTCGTCAATTTCTGCCTGTGTCATAGGCTTAATATGTGCCAGTGTATTTCTTGCATTTCTAAGCCTTGCAATCATTTTCCCATCTTCGAAAGCGACAACTAATCTCCCTAATGATACCAGATGAGACAAGACACCAATTTCCACATCCTCGGCATCAAAAAACATTTCGCCGTATGCACCAGTGATTGGAAGAAGTGCTTCAATTCCTTTTCTGTATCGCTCCACGATAATGCTTCGCTGCTTTTCTATAATAGGAAATACTACCTTAATCTGCGCTTCCCACATTCGTTCTGCAATCTGCTTTTCGCTTATGTCAGGCCAAAAGGCCGTTCCATCGCTTCTAAATGTTTCTTTTTTTATTGACGCAATTGTCTTTACAGGATCCTCTAAAAATATACGCCCTCTCTTGATACATGCGCAGGCAAGCTCTGCATCATCTGGCACAACTGATGAGACAGCCTCTGCCAGATACTGGCGAAAGCCCTCTGTCTGCTTTTGCGTGGATGCCGCAAGCATCGCAAAAAGATATGTGTCATAATGTGCTATTTCTTTCTCATAAACAAGTCTTTTGATGCTTCCGCGTTCAATAATTGGTACATCTTCTCTTGTTTCAATCAAAAATATGCAGCCCTTTTTCCCTTTGCCAAGCGCCTTGCTGTAGCCTTCCAGAAAAGTGTACCACTTCTTCGCCTGCGCTGCATCTGCCTGCGTTACCCAGAGGATATAATGGTTCATTATTAACTCTTCGCTTTTTGCAAGAAACTGCGCATATCCTATTCCTGGCCTATACTGCGCCCTTTTCTCCTGACGGCAATATTGATAAAACAGATATTCCCCCGGATCTTTGCCGCTATCCATAATAATTTTCAGGGAACGGTCTGAGTTTTGCCTTTCAATTTTCGATATGACCAGATCGCTCATTGTCTCATACCACGGGACAAACTGCGGAAGCTGTAAAAACAGATGGCTGCCTGACTGAACGGCTTCCACAATCTGATCAATGAAATGTGATGTATTTGTTATATTTTCCCACCATAGTCTATCCATTGTTTCACCCCGTTATTGATTCTCCATGTATTCAAGCAAACGGCTGTCAATTTCATCTGATGTTCCCATCATCTGGAAGAAGCTGTATCGTGAGAACAGATACTTTTCGTTTACTGTATGACGCAAAATATTAAGCTCAAGAAGCTCCTGCATCAGTCCATTAATGACTTGTGTTTTCTGAACGGCAACCTGATTGATGCCTACGCCAATTGCCGCCTCTTTGATATCCTCTGCCGAAAAGCCCTCACTGTCAGCTGCTGAGTTTGCATTTTGGTGATACAGATACGCCATCAAAAGTGCAATGATATAGTACATGTTATCTTCATCAAGCTTAAGTGTGATCTCAAACTTTTCACGAATCTGATTCATAAAGGATGGATCTGAGAGCACCTTTTTAATATGCTTTTGTGTAACCTCATAGGCTGGTGTATTCCCTTCATCATATCCGGCATAATCGTCTTTTTTCATTGCTTCAATTAAATTCGCACAATAAAGCTGAATCAATCCTGGAAAATAATTGGTGCTTGCTAAAATAAGTGATATCAGCGCCTGACGCTCCTTTGGAAAACGAAATCCCAGACAATAAAGCGGCTCCTCGAGAAGCTGTCTGGCATCCTTTGTGTGAAACGGTCTGATCGTAATCGAGCTCAAATGCGTAATCACACTATTATTAGACAATGCTGCATCGCGCTTAAAACGCACAATATTATGAAGACCTGCAATAACAAACTTAAAGCGGTCCATTCCAATATTTTGAATCTCTTTTAGAGCATCAAACGGTTTGAAATTTACTTCTGTACAGCTCTCGATAAATGTGTCTGCCTCATCTAACAAAAGTAACAGATAAGGAATACGTTCCTCTTTATCGTCAAGCAGCCTTTTTTTGATTGCCCTTGCTAGTACATCCCAGTCTGTCGTATCAATTTCTTCTTTTAGAACATCAGCATCATACAGCTCACAGCAAATCTTTTTAGCTGCTCGTTCATAATCCATGCCCTTGATTTCAATGTAAACTGCACGGTTATTATTTTCATCAAAATCAATATCCATTTTTGCCTTTTTTAAAAGTGCCGACTTTCCAAGCTGACGTCCGCCATAAACAATATTGACACCGGAAGGTGATTCGATTTTTTCAAGCTCTTCCTGTCTTCCGATAAATATCTCCGGAGGCATTACCTTTGAAGAATCCCACACATACGGCTGACAATATGAAAATGGCATCATAACAGACATCAATATCTGATTGATAAACTGCACACTGTAATTGTTTACTAAGAACATTAATAATACGCGGTCAATGACTGCAAAGACCTTATCACTAAAGCTCGCCTTTATTTTTTTTGCAAATAATCTTCTGTCTGGAAGTGACAGCGCATAATCAAGAAGAACTAGTGTATTTTTGCTGTTTCCGATATTTTTTAATTCTTCAATCAGACGGTCTGCATCATACTTTCCAAACAGGCAGGCAACGCGAAAGCCCTCTGTCTGCGCCTTTGATCCAAATGCCGCAATTGGATGCTTATAGTTTGCTTTTCTTCCTACTACAGCAGGAATCGTAACCATATAGTTTTCAATTCTTCCAAGCTTTGCCTGCTCCTTTACCTGTGCGTCTAAAAAGCCAAGCGCCTCAAGAAGAGCTGTCAGCTTATACTGTCCCAAAGCCTGTCCGTTATTCATCCAGTTGTCAATAAGGCGCTTTGCCCACTTTTCGTCCTTGTTATGAATCCGCACAACTGCCAGATCACTAAGACTCTTGCTGCTGTTAGCAACTGCCTTATAATTATAGTCATACTCTTCAATAAACTTTGCCAGATAATCAGTGCCTCGAATTTCCCGCTCCTCATCTGTCTCTTCACTATTAATTTTTGACAAAAGATCCTCTGCCACTGTATAGTTTTGACATTCGATCATGCTTTTTATTGCGGCAATGCGCTTTTTGCGGCACTCATCTAACGTGTCGTTATTCTCGATTCCTTCCACCTCGCGAAGAAGTGCCTCTCCGCGCACCTTTGCGTCCTCGTGAAGTTTTTTCTCGTACTCCTCCAGGATTCGTTTGAAGAAGCCATAATTTTTTGTCTCATCAGCATAAGCAAACCACTCATTTGCGATCTTCTGAATTTTTTCTTTCTTATTTTCCTTTGTCTCTTCAATCTGTCCATAGCTTTGCGCCAACTCCAGATTTTCAATAAAGTTATTAAGACGGATTTGAGCATCTTTTCCAGCCTGCTCCTTAGATGCCTGAATATTGTACTCTTCTGTTGCATTTCTATTTTTTTGCATATAATCTAAAATCTGTTCTGCTGCTCCGTAGTCGTCTCCATATTCCTTGAAAATATGCTCAAGCTTTTCCTCAAAACTTAACAGCTCAAGCTTAGAATGACGCAAAATACGAGCCGGAAGTGACAATTTCTCAAAATCAGCAAAATTTCCCCGCTTATCTGGGAAATATTCCTCATCTAAAAGTACCTCGCTTCCTCTTAAAAAATCTATGTAAAAATATTTGTGAGACTCTTCCTTGTATCTGCCATCCAATCTTGCCAGAAGCTCTTTTATTGTCTGCGCTAGCACAGCTTTTCCTGCCTGCACATAAATATCTTCTGCTGTTTCCTTCTTTTGAACGATTTTTTCAGCAGCTTTTAATTCTGCCCTAAGATCACTTTTTATCTCACGGTAGCGCTTTTCACCTGCATCATTTTCAGAACGGCTGCGTCCAGATGCCAGATCAATCCACTCACATGTAATCCCAATAACCTTTTCCATAGCATTTGTCAGGTTATTTCTAAGGTCGCTCATAAGATTGCTAGTCTTAAATTTGGTTCCGCCATTCGTCTTTGATTTATCCCAACAGTCATTAATATAGTTTCCTAACTTTTCACGGTTAAGATTTGAATATTCGGCTGTACAGCCATCACTAATAAAATTAATAAGCAAATTTACACGAAACAGACTCGCATACTCGTATTCGCCATTCATGATTGCCTGAAGATATGATGCCATCTCACCATCCTCAGCAAAAACTAATTTCCATGTATCAACAAAGCGCTTTACGTTTTTATGGTTTTTAGGCTGACCTAACACGTATGTTTCATAATATCCCTTTGCACGCACTGCCAGATTTTCCAGTCGGTGTTCAATTTTCATCTGATCCCTTAGGCGATAATCGGCGTAGCAATCAATTCCCTTATGGAATTTTCCCTTAAACTGCACCATGCGATATGCTGCGCTCATCAGCTCAGGATAAGCCTGTGTCATAGGAATACTCTTCATGTTCTCATATAATGCCTTCATTTCATAATCATATTCAATATGGTTCATAAAGAAATTGCGAAGGCAGGTAGACAGCATAAGATAATTTGTCAATATATCATCATTCTGCGGATACATTGCAAAGATTTTATGAGAATCATAGGAGCATCTCATTTTAGGATCATTGACTGCGTAAGCTAACTGCTCATACAGCATTTTATATTGTTCATTTGTATCCTTTACAGCATCGAGATAAGCTGTAGCACAGTAAGTTTTTTCTTCCACAATCATCATGCAGGCATTTTTTATTTCATCTTTTGAAGAGTCTGCTGACTGATCTGGTAATTGATCTTCAAATTGACTTTCTGGCTGACACTCTAACTGATCCTCTGATTGATTTTCCTTCTTTTCTAACAGCTTCTTTGGAGAAAACGGATCATTTGACACATACTCAAAATATTCGTTTTTTAGCAAATCGTAGCAGATTACACACTTTGGATCAAATGTCATTTCTTTTACTACATAATCGGCATTGCAAACTGCATAATCCCTGTTTAGTCCGGCAATAATAACGTAATCAGTGCCATAATCTACGCTCTCTCGAATATTTTCAAGAAAAATATCTTCATCCTTACTTCCCTTTAAGCTCCAGAAAATACCAATCATAATTATTGAAGATGTATCCTTTAATACAGCCACAAAACACTCATCAAAAACTGCTTCCTTCATTGAGGTATTTGGCTGAATAATATCATAAAATGTATTCAGCAAACGCAGATAAGCAATCCTTGCAAACGCTGCATTGACAGATTCCTCATCCACATCAAGATTCATTTCATTTTTTGCCTGATTATCATAAACAATACCTTTTATTTTTAAATAATTGCGTGCTTCTCTTGACTGCATTGCTTTCCATGCCTTTGCTGAAAGGGAATAAAAAGAATCCAATCCAGGAATTTTATAAATTCTGATATATCCTTTTTCAAATAAGTAGCGAAATGACATTTCGAGTGTGATCATGGATTTCTTCGTTGCGAGTGCCAGAAACTGAATGGAAAGCACACCAAACGTATCAAGACATGTTAAAACCAATCCATTTTCCGTTGCAAACTTTGCACGAATTTCGTTTAAAAAGCTCTTTGTTCCAACTTTTTTCTCTTCTTTTCCTTTTTCAATCTCAAGTGTATAGCAAGCCACATCCTCATCACGAATAAATGGAAGCTGCTTTGCTGCCGCAATCTCTGATAGAAGCTGCGCATCTTCAATTGCTTCGTTATCTTTCGCAGGCTTATCGTTACTTTCTTCCACTACAATGTCAGTCTGATCGCTTTCATTTGATGCTTCTTTAATCGTTCTTGCCACAAATGCCTTTCCAAGCAGCTGATTATCAAATACAGACGACAGTTCCAGAATATATGCTATAACTTTGGCGCTGTCTGTCTCATCAAGTGCCTGCATGAATGTACTGTAAGCATCTAGTTTTTTCTCTATCTTTTCATCTGACGGTGCTTTTTCATATGCATCCAATAATTCCTTAAGATCATTCTTATACGACGAAATATGCTCGTTTGTATCTGGATCTAGCGACTGCAGGGACTTAAAACGCTTATACGCAAGCCTTCTCTCCTCTTTCTCAATCAGCTGCAGCTGTTCTGTTAAAACATGCTTTGCCTCTGACATAGAAGATTCCATAAGATTTTTTATCCCTGTCTCGCCACAAATATCTGTATAATTTTTTGTCTCTTCCCGCAATTCTTTTAATTTATTCTCAAGTTTTGACACGATTTCATCTGAAAGTAATTTTTGCTGTTTAATTGACTTTGCTGCTTCGTCCATATCCTGCTGTACTTCTGTCATACAGCATAACAAACGCTCTGCACATGCCAACAGATTTTTGATTTGATTTTTCTGTTCTTTTTGAGTCATTCGCACATCCTCCTTTAAAATATCGTGTAGTTTTTGTTCAAATCGCCACCATCATACGACTATTTTACCACAGGATTCATGCAAAAGCTACTTTTTTGCAGGGTTTAAACTAAAAAATTTGTTTCTGCCCTTAAAGGTTACGAAAGCCCTTAGGTGCAATGGTTTCGTCGTCGGACCAATTTCGTTACAGCTCACTGGACACCCATTTGCAAAACCGCAGGCTCCTTTTATGTTCTTTCTTAGATCCTTACTCTTTTTGATACTGCTCTATCTGGCACTGATGCTCTTTACTGCTCTTATCATAATTTATTGCAACTAATAAAATATCACCCGTGTAACTTAGAATGGATGCCGGATAGTTTCTATCTTTTATCTGCTGCATAGCTGTCTGTGCATTGCGGTTCCATTTTAATTCAACTATTAGTGCCGGGTACTCATTTTGATATTCTGGCTTTGGAATGAAAACAAAATCAGCAAAGCCTCTGCCAGTCGGCAATTCCCGAATTGGCTTAAAATAATACTGCATTGCACAAAGATAAGCGATCGCCAGCACGCTGCTCAATGAATTTTCATTATTATATTGAATCTTTATGATAATTCTATCATAGCACACTTTGAGCTTGCTGTCATTTGATTCACAGTTCAATTTAAATAAAAAATCAACAGACCCTCCTGCTATGGAAGATCTGTCGATTCTACTTATGCTTTTTTAAGATGATTATGCTTTTTCTTTACTTTCTTCACTCTCATCATTCTGGAGGAGCACCACATGAATCTCTTCTGCTTTCTGTCCCTCGGTTTGTGTCACTTCAATATGAAGCTTCTGCGGCTTATTGTTTTGATTTTCTTTGTCCTTTTCGGAATCTTCTTCCTCTGAAACAGGATTTTCAAAATCAAATGAATCGCCTACTTCCGGAATCTTTCCAATCTGCTCGGTAATCCATCCGTTGATAGTAGAAGCTTCTGTCTCGGTGTTGATGGAAAACTGCTCAAAGAAATCGTCTAAATCCATGTCCTCTGGAACGATGAAGCTTCCATCATCTAACTTTTTGATGCCAGCCTCTACCTCATCATGCTCATCCCAGATATCACCTACAAGCTCCTCTAAGATATTTTCCATGGTAACAATACCCTCTGTACCGCCAAACTCATCCACAACAACAGCGATATGAAGCTTTGTCTGCTGGAACTTCTTTAAAAGCTCGGAGATCTTGACTGTAGGCGGAATGAACTCAGCCGGCTTCATAATCGTCTCGATTGACTTTGTAGTTCCTGCCACATAGTTATGGAAATCTTTCTCGTACAGGATACCGATAATATCATCAATCGTATCTTTGTATACAGGGATTCGGGAATAACCAGATGTCTTGAACACATCTGCAATTTCTTCGTTTGGCGTTGTGATATCAACTGCTGTAACATCAACACGCGGTGTAATGATGTCTCCTGCCTGAAGATCATTGAACTCGATCACGTTGTGAATCAGCTCACTCTCATTACTGTCAAGTCCACCGACCTGCTCAGCCTCATCCACTATTGTAAGAAGCTCATTCTCGGTGATTCCATTCGTTGTGCCGCTGACCTTTAAAAGCTTTCCTACACTGCTCTTTAACTTGATCAGAAGGAAATTCACTGGCTTTAAAACAGTAATTAGAATATTGATAATTGGAGCAACAGTTATTGCAAATTTTTCTGGACATTCCTTTGCCAGACTCTTTGGCGTGATTTCACCAAAAACTAAAGTAATCACTGTCATAAAGATAGTTGATACAGTAGCTCCATTTGATCCAAGCCATCCTACAAAGAGAAGTGTTCCAATTGTTGTTGCTGCAATGTTTACAACGTTATTTCCTACAAGTGTACTTGAAATCAATTCATCATAATTCTCTGCAAGCTTGTATGCAAGCTTTGCTTTTTTATTGCCTTCTGCTGCCATATTTTTTAATCTCGGCTTATTCAGCGAGGAAAAGGCCGTCTCTGTTGCAGAGAAAAAGGCAGAACCCATCATTAATAATATTAAAGCGACCACCAGGGTCATACTGTGACTATCCATAAAGGATACTATGCACCTCCATACTTAATTAAACTAATGTCAGGATCACAACTAGCTGACCCTGACATCGTATTTTACAAAAACTCAGGTAACTATTTACTTCAAAATCAATCCTTGAAGTTAAAATATGCCTTTGCATTGTTGTAGCTGATACCCTCGATAATGTTCTTTAATGCCTTCTTATCGTATGGATACTCGCCGTTCTCTACCCAGCCTCCTACTAACTCACACAGGATACGGCGGAAATACTCGTGTCTTGTGTAGGATAAGAAGCTTCTGGAGTCAGTCAGCATACCAACAAAGTTTCCAAGCAGACCAAGGTTTCCAAGGCTTACCATCTGGTTGATCATACCTGACTTATTATCATTGAACCACCATGCAGAACCGTGCTGGATCTTGCCTACTGCCTCGCTGTCCTGGAAGCAGCCCATAATGGTACCGATGATCTCGTTGTCAGCTGGATTTAAGGAATACAGAATTGTCTTTGGCAGCTCGTTTGTAGTGCTGAGTGCATTTAAGAAATCAGCTAACTGAGCTGCTGTTGCATCATTATTGATGGAATCGTATCCTGTATCTGGTCCCAACTGGTTATAGCGGAAGGTATTGTTGTCGCGCTTGCAGCCATAATGCATCTGCATTACCCATCCACGGCGATGATACTCTCTTCCTACATGAATCATAAATGCTGTCTTATACTGGTCAATTTCAAGCTGAGTCAACTTTTCACCGTTAACCTTCTTCTGGAAGATTGCCTCAACTGCTTCCTCGCTTGCCGGCTGATATACAACATAATTTAAACCATGGTCAGATACGCAGCACTTCATGGAATCAAAAAATTCCATACGGTTGTCAATTGCTGCTAACAAGCTCTTTACACTGTCTACCTTGATTCCAGATACACAAGCCAACTTCTGTACATACTCTAAGAAATCTGGCTTCTCAATGTTCATTGCCTTATCTGGTCTCCATGCCGGATATACCTTGAAATCTACAGTCTCATCTGCAGCGATCTTCTTATGCCACTCAAGGCTGTCAATCGGATCATCAGTGGTGCAGATTACCTTTACATTAGACTTACGGATGATATTTCTAACAGTCATAGAATCCTCAGCAAGCTTTGCGTTACAGATATTCCATACTTCTTCTGCAGTATCACCATTTAATACACCGTGATAATCGAAGTATCTCTGCAGCTCTAAGTGACTCCAATGATACAGCGGGTTTCCGATTGCCTTTTCAAGAGTCTCTGCCCACTTCTGGAACTTCTCTCTGTCAGTTGCATCTCCTGTGATGTACTTCTCGTCGATACCGTTAGAACGCATCTGACGCCACTTGTAGTGATCGCCGCCAAGCCATACCTGAGTGATGTTCTCAAACTTGCGGTCCTCATAGATTTCCTTCGGGTTAATATGGCAGTGATAGTCGATGATCGGCATATTTTCTGCGTAATCATGGAACAGCTTTTTTGCTGTATCAGTTGTCAGAAGGAAATTTTTCCCCATAAATGTTTTCATAATAATATCCTATCCTTTCTTAGTCTTAAAAATTATGATAATTATCGTGCAAGCCCGATCAGCTTGTGACTTTTCGACCCTAGTATCACAACGTTACACCCTGCTTGAAGATTGCCATATCGTGGAAGCCAGCTTCCTCAGCCTTAACCTTCTTTCCAGAAGCAACTGCGAGCACATACTCAAACAGCTCCTTAGAAAGCATTTCCATCGGCATATCCTCTACAAGACGTCCTGCATTAAAGTCAATCCAGTTATCCTTATGACCTGCAAGCTTGGAGTTACTAGAAATCTTTACTGTCGGAACTGGGGATGCAAATGGAGTTCCTCTTCCTGTTGTGAATAAAACGATATGAGCACCTGAAAGTGCCAGTGCAGTTGCCGCAACAAGATCATTGCCCGGTGCACTTAATAAATTAAGTCCCTTTGTGTGAACTGGCTCTGTATACTCTAATACACCCTTTACAAGTGCGCTTCCAGACTTTTGTGTACAGCCTAAAGACTTATCCTCAAGTGTGGAGATTCCGCCCTTCTTATTTCCAGGAGACGGATTCTCATAAATGGTCTGGTTATGGCTTGTGAAGTAGTTCTTAAAGTTGTTGATCAGATCAACTGTCTTATTAAACAGCTCCTCATTTGCACAGCGGTTCATAAGAAGTGTCTCTGCTCCAAACATTTCCGGAACCTCTGTCAGAATCGTGGTGCCGCCCTTTGAGATCAAAAGATCTGAAAATGCGCCGACAGTCGGGTTTGCTGTGATACCTGAAAGACCATCAGAGCCTCCGCACTTCATACCAATAATCAGTTCAGAAGCATCAATTGGCTCACGTTTGAAGGTGCCTGCATAATCTGCTAACTCCTTTAACAGCTCCATTGCTGCTACCTGCTCATCCTCAACATCCTGACACTGTAAAAACTTCACGCGATTCTTATCGTACTCACCAATGTAATCCATCAGAACCGGAATATTGCTGTTCTCACAGCCAAGGCCAAGTACAAGCACACCGCCGGCATTTGGATGATGAATTAAATCTGCAAGTGCCTTTCTGGTGTTCTCCTGATCGCCGCCCATCTGAGAGCAGCCATAAGGATGCGGGAATGCAACTATATCCTCTACTGTTCCAACTGCCAGACTTTTTGCCTGCTTCTCCAGTGCAGATGCAATGGAGTTTACACAACCAACTGTAGGAATAATCCAGATCTCATTTCTTACACCAACACGTCCATCCTCACGGCGATATCCCATAAAATGTGCGTGCTCTGTCGGCTCTAACTCACTTCCTGACGGATTATACTCATAATCAAGCACATCGCCAAGACCTGTCTTTACATTATGAACATGCACCCAGGAACCTGCCTTGATGTCCTGCTTTGCCACACCAATCGGGAAACCATACTTGATGACCTTTTCACCTTCTTTGATATCAGCAAGTGCAATCTTATGACCCTGCGGGATATCCTCTAGTGTGGTCACGGTCGTGCCTGCGTTTATCTGTGTACCAGCTGCAATAGGAGCCAGTGCAACACAGACATTATCCTGTGGATTAATCTGAATGTAAGTTTTCATAAATTCTATATGCCTTTCTGTTCGCATTCTGACGTTTTGCGCCGCTTTACGGCATACAGCCGAACCATAAATTGGTCCGGCTGCTTTGTGATTATTTATTTAATACTAAATCGTAAGCTGCCTTCATGCCATCCTTCTCGATTACATCGTAGTACTTCTGTACCATCGGGATCATCTCGGTCAGATCTGCATGCCAGTAGTCCTCTCTCTTCATGATATCCTCTACGCTTGCAGTCTTCATAAACTCCATGATCTCTGCACCATCGTTTGCCTTATCGGTACGATAGAATGCGATCAATGCTGCCATAGACATTACAAGACCTTCCGGATAATTTCCAAACTTCTCTTTATGCTCAAGAATGGTTGGAAGTACACGAACCTGGAACTTACTTACAGAATTCAGTGCGATAGACAGTAACATGTGACGGATGAACGGATTTGCGAAACGCTCTAAAACAGCCTTTCCGAAATCGATATCGGTCTGAGTGTTTCCAAGAGTCGGAACGATCTCCTCGAAGATGCAGTGCTTTAAGTAGCTGCTTACTGTCTCATCCTTTAAGCACTCGCCTACTGTCTCAAGGCCATACAGGTAAGCTCCAAGTACCATAGATGTATGTCCGCCGTTTAAGATACGAACCTTTCTCTTCTTATATGGTGCAACGTCATCAGTCCATACGATGTTGTAGCCAGCCTTGTTGAATGGCAGCTCGTCCTCGTGATGACCCTGAATTACCCACAGATGGAAGATCTCAGCAGTATCAATCAGGTTATCGGTGTAGCCTAACTCCTTGCAGATATCAGCAGCCTCTGTTCTTGGATAACCAGTAACGATACGGTCAACTAAGGTGTTGCAGAAATCGTTTTCGGACAACAGCCAGTTTTTAAACTCATCTCCTAACTCCCACAGATCTGCATACTTTAATACACACTCCTTTAAGGTGTCTGCATTGTGATCGATCAGCTCACATGGAAGAAGAATGAATCCCTTTAAGCCTGTCTGGAATCTCTTGTATAAGAACTGGGTCAGCTTTGCAGGATATGACTTAGCCGGCTTGTCATCTAACTTCTCAGTTCCAAGATACTCAATACCAGCCTCAGTGGTGTTAGATACGATTACACGAAGATCTGGGTTCTCAGCCAATGCCATGTATGCATCAAAATCCTCATATGGATTGATACCTCTTGAGATAACATCAACATGAGTATGCTCGATAACTTCCTTACCGTTCTGAAGTCCTCTTAAGTACAGATTATATTCGCAATTCTGATCGTTAAGCATATTTACCATACCCTTATCGATTGGCTGAATTACAACAACCTTTCCTTCATACACCCCGGCATCATTCAGCTTCTTGAAGAAGTAATCAACAAAACCGCGTAAAAATCCACCTTCACCAAACTGCATCACTGTTTCTTTCATTATTATAATTTCCTCCGTTTCTGCTGCAGGGCAGCAAGTTGTGACAAAAATTTGCCGATATTAAGCCTAAAGTTGCAGCCCATCCCAACGGCGCGGTATTCCCGGACAATGTTCGCTTTTTTTGGCAGCTCGTACTTCTACAAAGCAGCCACACACACGGCACATACCACCAATCAACTTTTCGCACTCCTTGCATAATTCAAGACGTGCATCGTACTCCCCTTTTGAGCACCGCAGTTTAGGAGGAATCGCGTCAATCGTTCGCTGTATCCTGTGATACATATCTTCATTTGCCATTTCTCGAAGCAGGCATTTTTTGCATCGGATATCCATCGTTCTTCCCCCTATTCTGACCGGTCTTTCGACTCCATACTTACTATTATCATAACAAAAAAGGTGATGTTGTGCAAGCCTTTTTCACAATGTACGTAAATTCATACAAAAAGTAGGCCTGTCAATGTAGCACAACTGCTAAAAAATGTATTTTCCTATCCTTTTTGTTTGAATAAACGGTTTATTTTTCTAACAAATTCATAATTTCGTCTTTATTAAACTGAGTGCTGCTGATACCCTCGCCAGAAAGAACCTCCTCAGCCAGATCTTCTTTTACCTGCTGAAGTTCACAAATTTTTTGCTCAATTGTTTCCTCTGCTATCAGCTGATAGACATTAATTGCATGTTTTTGTCCAATTCGATGTGCACGATCAGTCGCCTGATTCTGAGCTGCCTTATTCCACCATGGATCATAATGAATTACAATATCTGCTGCAGTCAAATTTAGTCCAGTACCTCCAGCTTTTAATGAAATGCAAAACACTGATACTTGATTTTGTGGATCTTGGAATTGCTCCACCATCTCCATGCGCGCCTCTTTTTTTACGCTTCCATCAATGCGATAATAATCTATTTTTGCTTTTTTTAATTCCTCGCCAATAAGATCCAGCATGGACGTAAATTGAGAGAATAGCAGAATCTTATGACCTCCGGCAATAGCCTGTGTAATAAGTTCAATACATGCTTCAAGCTTTGCATTTTCACCCTTATAATTTTCCAAAAGAAGCTCTGGTCCGCAGCAAAGCTGACGAAGCTTTGTCAGCTCAGCAAGAATCTGAAGCTTATTCTGTGCAAAATCCTCATCGTTTTGATCCTCAAGAAACATTTTCAATCTCTGTGAATGTGCCTGATAAAGCTTTTTTTGTTCACCTGAAAGTGCAACTGTGACGATCTCCTCCTGTTTTTCCGGAAGCTCCTTTAATACATCCTTTTTCAGTCGGCGAAGGATAAATGGATGTATCATAGCGCGAAGACGCGTCATCGCATCTTCATCCTTGTCAGAAACAATTGGCGTCTCTATTTCACTTCTAAAACGCATGTATCCATACAAAAATCCAGGCATCAGATAGTCAAAGATACTCCAAAGCTCACTTAGGCAGTTTTCCATCGGTGTACCTGTAAGTGCCATGCGAAAACTGCTGTTTACAAGACGCACTGATTTTGCTGCGTGTGTTGTCTGATTCTTAATATACTGTGCCTCATCAATAATCTCATTTGCAAATACAATATCCTGATACAGCTCGATATCGCGTTTTAACAGATCATATGATGTAATCCACACATCTACATTGCTTGTCTGATTTTTAATAAGCTCCTTTCTTTCATGTGCAGTTCCTGCCATCACGCATACTGACAGCTGCGGTGTAAAGCGCTCGACTTCCTTTTTCCAGTTATAAACAAGTGAGGCTGGAGCAACTATTAATGTGCGAAGCTCGTCTCCCACTTTTCCCTGTTCCTTTTCTGATAAAAGAAATGCCAATATCTGAAGAGTCTTTCCAAGACCCATATCATCTGCTAAAATACCGCCAAAGCCATTTTCTTTTAATGTCTTAATCCAATAAAAGCCGTCTCGCTGATATTCTCGAAGTACTGCTTCAAGTGACTGCGGTACTTCATAATCACCGTTTTCATAGCTTCTCATCTTTCCAATTAGCTTTCGATATTCACGATTTTTCTTAAGTTCAACTGACTCTTTTTCTGCAAGCAGTTCATCAAGATAAAGTGCCCTAAAAAGCGGCATCTTGATCGTATCAGGATTTTTTTTATCGGCATAATTTTTCATCACATCTAATAGAGCAGACATTACCTGCTTTTGTTCTTTATTAAAGGTGATAAATGCGCCATTTTTCAATCGATGGTATTTCTTTTTTCTGTCATACGATGAGAAAATTTCAGCAAGCTCTTCCTTGTTAAACTGATTTGATGCCATAGACATCTCAAGAAGGCCGCCTGATACTGAAACTCCAACCTGAAAACTGGCTGACGGAACAACTCGAAGCTTCTTCATTGAATCTGTCACATAAATATCGCCATATTTTTGCAGCTTTGGAATCACCTGAGAAAGAAATGTGAAAATATCTCCCTCATCACCAGAATAGACTAGAAGGCTCTTTTCCTGATCGAACGCATTAAAGTACATCTGGATTATCTCTGCTAATCTATGCTCCTCTGTGAAGTTTCGCTTTTGGCTGTAACGCTCCTTTCCATAAACATGATACTTTTTCTCACCATAAATGGCTGCCACATCACATGTAATCATATTTTCCTGCGGAGAATCGAGGTACAAAGCAATTGTCGGCTTTGGAGGCAGATATTTATCAGGATCCATGCCAGTATAGGTGATTACTGCCGCGTCTTTAAGATTTGATAACACATCTCTTGTGACTGCTGGCAGATCCTTATCTGATATAAAAAGCTCTTTCTTACTCTGGCACAGTTCAAGAATCTTCTGTACAGCCATCTCTGGTTTTTTCATACGATATATGGTATCACCTGACAAGACATAGCTATACTCAAGACTATCACATAAAATATGATATCGCTCAGCCCTCACAGTCGCTCCATATGTAAGTTTTGCAACTTTGATCTTAGGACTATAGAACTGCTCATCATAAAAAATATTTTTCTTTTCATCTGAAAGCAAATATACGCCATTTGCAGCAATAGTATCCATAAAGGAATCAATGCGGCTTCCAAAAATGGAAACAGATCTTGCCTGCTGACTAGCTGAAGCATAATAAGAATAATTTGTCCTTCCAGAAGCCTTTTCTGTTAAATATTCCTCTAAGAAAAACTGAATAATTTTACGCCCGTTTTCGTCAAACAGATTTTTATCCGGAATAAATTTTATATATTTTCCTAACTCAATTGTTTTTTTCTCTGTCCACTTATAAAAGAACTCATTCAGATCTCGTATTACATACGTTCTCGTCTCACCAACACGAAGCTCCAATAAAAGACCATCCTTGCATTCACCAATGCAGCATTTTGCCTGCATTGAAAGCGGCTGTTTTATATTCTGTTCAACTGGCAATGCCCGCTTTTTAAAGAAGTTCTCTTTTAGAATTTCCATCATTTCCTCATCGGTGCTTTTTAAAATACCCGGAATAAATGGATCTTCTACATTTGTTTTCTGAAGCATTAAAGGAAAAATCTCAGACTGCTTAACCACGTCTTGACCATATATCTCTACAATATACTGCATCACCACCGCTGCCACATGCTCACAGCAAAAATATTGTTTTTGAAAATGACCACACCTGCAAGCTGTCTTTACAAGCTCACCATTTTTCTCATCAAGCCAAACTACTGCATTGTAAGTGCTTGTTCTCTGCATTTTTAAGCTTAGCTTTAAAAATCCATTTTCCTTTGTTTTCTCCAGTGTCCTTGTGCTATCCTTCAATATATCGATCATTCCATCTGCCAAATCTTCTTTTTTGAAGTCCGCAAGTGCATTTTTTATATTATAACTCACTTTGTTATTCCTCCTGTAAGCCGCATAAACTCATTCTTCGTATGACCATAATATTGTGGACGCCGGATCGTTGCCTCTAGCTTTTCAAGTGCATCTCCTAAAATTTTCACACTGGCTGTTCCTTTTATAAAACAATGTCTGTAATTATATACCACCTTCCTTGGACTCTCACCATTAATACATTTCAGCATCATCTCTGTGACTAATTTATTTTCATCTTCAAAGCTCCTGCAGTTATCGACCAACACAGAAAAAAACATCTTATAACCAGGCAGAGAATAATCAATTCCATCAAACTGCAGTAATTTTATCTCCTCTCCACCTGGTATATAATAAGGAATCTCCTCAAAGTTCTTTTTCACCTGCTGTATGATCCAATCCTGGTCACTTGTAGGTTTAAAAAATACATTTGAGACACTTGACCACATATATCGCCATCGTCCTTCTTTTGCCCGTTCAGCAAACATATCCCAATATTGTTTTTTTGCCTCTTGCGCTATGATTTTTTTATAATTGGCATCAATTAACGCACTGTAGTGCCAATAACTGGCAAATCCGTATAGATTCACGCATGCAGCAATTACAGCCTGTACAACCTGAAAATTTCGAAGCGAACTTTTTTCTGGCTCTTTCATAAATTTGCCTGCTCCCATTGCAAGTTCAATACTCATATCAACTGTGATAGAACCGCTATAATCTACATCAATAGAAACCAATCCGTATTTCTCTAACGTTTTATATTTCAAACAATCTTCGATACTTCTTGAAACCGTTCCACCTGAAGCATACAGTTTTAAAAATACATCAAATTCAGTCAAACTAATCTGTTCAAAAATATGTAACATGACATCAGTTTTTTCTATATAATCCTGCAAGATTAGTTCAGCTCTTTTTTCCTTTTGAATATTGGTCGGATGGTTCATATCTAAATTTTTTTCAATTTCTTTTAGCTCATCTACCCTCATTTGCTTTAAACTGTCCAAACAACTTTTCATCTGCAAAAGTGTGGACGAATCAAGTTCAATACCTTTTTTACCAGATGCATGATTTTCTTTCGATACCCCAAACTCACTAAAAAGTAAATTAAGCTTTAAATTAACAGACTGTTTCTGAACCTGCAAATCCTGTAAGCTGTACCAGCTATTTGAATAGCGATTAAATTCTGCTACTTCTTTTCTACCATTTCCAATATTTGTTCCCTGAAAACGTAGTAGTATTGGATATTGGACTGTTTTTTCGTCAGAAAGTCTGTTTTCTTTTGAAACAAGTTCAATACGCCACTCCCAGCATACTTTATCATTTTTTTTAACGATACATGACAACATTTTTTCTGAATCAGGCACAGACTCACTAAGCATAATTTCATCAACTTGTTGTGTTTTCTTTAATTGAACTCCATCTTTAAAAAATAAGGTGTCAACACCAAGTGTATCCATATCCGCACATACACAAATCACCCTATACAATTGCTGTAGGGTGATTTTTTCTGGTACCGCAATCTGCCTTATAACATGGGGATTTGAATATTGCAGCGTACATTTTAGTTCCATCTGTTTTCCTTTCTTCTGTCGATATTCTTTCAGGTATTTCTTCCTGTTTTTATGCCATTATACCATTCTGCCTGTGTCTTGTCCAGTGAGCTGCAACGAAACTGGTTCGTCGACGAAACCATTGATTACTGTTCATGGATAAGTCAATATTACAGCAAAGCCCGAAGGTGAAGGGCTTTCATACCATTGACTTTTCCTCCAAACTGCGCTACTATTTTGATGTTAATCATTTGAGAGGAGAAAATTTGTTATGCCTATTCGAATACCCGATTCGCTTCCAGCTCATGCCATACTGGAAGCTGAAAATATATTTGTTATGACGGAACACCGTGCGATGCATCAGGATATACGTCCGCTTAATGTTTTGATTTTGAATCTGATGCCAACAAAAATTATTACTGAAACACAGCTTCTGCGTAAGCTCTCCAACACACCACTTCAGATATGTGTTGACTTTTTACAGACAGCAAGCTATACTTCCACACACACAGACCCTGAACATTTAAAACAGTTTTACTACACCTTTGACCAGATCAAGGATCGCCGTTATGACGGCATGATTATCACTGGTGCACCGCTTGACTATGTGCCATATGAAGAAACTGCCTACTGGGATGAGGTCTGCAAAATCATGGAATGGACAAAGACACACGTTCACTGTACATTCCATCTGTGTTGGGGAGCTTATGCCGGACTCTACTATCACTACGGCATTAAAAAATTTGATCTTGACAAGAAACTGTTTGGCATCTTTCCACATCAGATTTTAAAGAAGACATCACCGTTATTTCGCGGTTTTAATGATGAATTTCTTGCACCTCATTCCCGCGCAACAGATGTGAATGTTTCTGATGTAGCAGCCGTACCAGAGCTTGAGATAATGGCTCTTACAAAAGAAGGCAGTCTTGCCATTGCTAAGACAAAAGACAGCAGACAGTTCTTTGTCACCTGTCATGCCGAATATGATGCCAATACTCTTGCACTTGAGTATAATCGTGATATGGAAAAAGGTCTTACAAGCGTTGATCTTCCAATCAACTATTTTCCAGATGATGATCCGACAAAGGCACCAGTTGTCACCTGGCGCTCTACAGGACAGCTCTTATATTCTAATTGGCTAAATTTCTATGTTTACCAAAGCACTCCTTACGATATCAAAGACATCAAATAAAAAACACAGGTACAAGACATCTGCCTTGTGCCTGTGCTTTTTTTATTTAATTACTTTGCTCTTTGCCGCCTTTTTTTCAAATGCATGCGTCCAATCTGAGAAAATTAAAAACAGTAAAAATACAATGCTGCTGCAGCTCCAGGTCAGCGGATAAGCCCAGCTGATCATTGTAAATTTTGGTATAAACTCCAGTGCTGTTGTCACATAGACGATTCTAAGTCCACACCAGAAGGCGAGCATTGCTGCCATAGGAATGATTGATTTTCCACAGCCTCGAAGAACACCTGCTGCACAATGTGAGAAAGCAAGCAGGCAGAAAAACAGCGTTGTCACATGCGCATGCATTTCTCCATATGAAACGGATTGTTCCTCATCTACAAAGAAACGAAGAAGCGGCTCAATTCCAATATAGAAGCCAATTCCAATCAACTCTGCCACAGCGACGCCCGTGATAATTCCAAATACAGCACCCTTCTTTGCACGGTTATACTCCTTTGCGCCAAGATTTTGGCTGATAAATGTAGGAAGTGCCATAGACATACAGGTAATTGGGAGAAATGCAAATCCCTCAAGCTTACTATATGCACCAACACCGGCCATTGCAAATGAGCCGAATGAATTGATATTTTTCTGAATAACGATATTTCCAATACTGATAACAGAATTTTGAATACCTGTCGGAAGACCCTGTGTTATTACCTCATTCATCATAGGACCATTATAGTGAAGCTTTTTAAAATCAAGACGTGCAACTCCCTCCATTTTACACATACGATAAATGCACATTACTGCACTTACACCCTGCGCAATGATTGTTGCCGCTGCTGCGCCGCCTACACCCCAGTGGAACACAGCAACAAATAATAAATCAAGCACTACATTGATTACAGATGAAATAAACAGATAATACAGCGGATGAAGGCTGTCACCAAGCGCTCTCATGATTGACATACCAATATTATACATGATAATAGTTGATACGCCTGCGAAATATACACGCAGATACAATAGTGATGCCGGAAGCACATTCTCTGGTGTCTGCATCAGACGAAGCAAAACTGGAATCAAAATAAGTCCTACAATTGTAGAAAGGGCTGATGCGATAAGTCCAAATAAAAAGTTTGTATGAATGGCAACTTCCACGCTTTTTTCATCACGTGCACCAAAATATTTTGAAATAACAACGCCGCCTCCAATGGCAATTCCATTGAAAAATCCAATAATTAAAAAGGTTAGATTTCCTGCTGAGCTGACTGCTGCAAATGAATCGTTATCTGCAAAATTTCCTACAACCCATGCATCTGCCACATTGTAAAACTGCTGCAATAGCTGGCCTAAAAATAATGGAATAGCAAATGATAAAATTCCCTTTGCTATTGAACCTTCTGTCAGCAAACCTGCATTTTTCTTTCCTTTCGCCGTTATTCCCATTTTTTATTTCCTCCCTGTTTTCCCCGACAATAGCGGTGTTTTATTTTATATTCTCGTCTGACAGTACTTCTTCTAATGCAGCTATTAAACGATCATTTTCCTCTTGTTTTTTTACTGCAATGCGATAATACCCTGATTCAAGTCCTTTATAATTACTGCAGTCCCGAATCAGCATTTTTTTCTTTAGCAGCATTTCATATAGATTCTTCTCTGAATAAAAAAGCAAATAATCTGCCTCTCCCTGCCACACAGTAAGACCGAGCAAACGAAGCTTTTCTGTAAGGTATTCCCTCTGTTTTTCTACATATTCTGATGTTTTCTGTACAAACTCATCTTCCTGTAGTGCCGCTGCTCCCGCATACTGTGCTAAGAGCGATACATTCCACTCTGGGAGCTGTCTTTTCAAACATTCTACCATTTTTTCAGATGCCGCCAGATAGCCTAGGCGCACACCCGGTATCCCGTATATCTTTGTAAATGCACGCACAACAATCAAAAACTGTGAATGAATCGCAGTTTTTATAAGGCTTTCATTTTGACGCTTCGTAAATTCAATAAAACATTCGTCAATCACCAATGTAATTCTATGTTCACAGCAAAGAAAAACAATCTGTGAGATAATATCAAATGAAATACATACTCCTGTTGGATTATTTGGATTTGCAAGAAAAATCAAATCTGGCGCTTCGTGCGCTTTTATCTGTCTGATCAATTCCTGCACAAAATGCTCTGTCAGTTCAAAATTATCTTCTTTTTTAAGATAATAATAGCACACCTGACAGTCCTCACATGCTGCTGAGTGCTCATAGCCTGAAAAGGACGGTGCAAGCACAAGTACAGTCTTTGGCTTTCTTGCATGGATAATCGCCACAAAAAGCTCTGATGCACCATTTCCAAATAGAATACATTCCTGCGGCACATCAAGCTTTTTCGCCATTGCTTCACTAAGCTTTGAAACTTTTTCATCTGGATATTGAGTGCATAAAAAAATAGCATCGCCAAGTGCCTTTTTAACACCATCTGGCATGCCAAATGGATTTATGTTTACTGAAAAATCAAGTTCTACCTGATTACGATATACATCTCCGCCGTGTACGCTTTTTTCTGTATGCTTGTCCATTTTTGCCCCCTTTGATACCAGATTGTTATCCTATGAAATTTAGCAATATCATCAATATTACGCAGATTACCTCTCCAAGAACTGCAGCCGCATACATCAGATAATTGCACCGGCAGATATCCTCTGGCAAATCTGGCCTTTTATCATCACCGATGTATGGCTTTTTAATGACTTTACTGCCATAAATGGTGTCACCTGCCAGACGAATGCCAAGTGCGCCTGCGCATGCAGCTTCTGTATGTCCGGCATTTGGACTCGCATGCTTTTTTGCATCTCTTCTCCAGATATGCCATGCATCTTTAGTATTATATACTGCTTTTTCTTTGCTGAAAATCCTAGTCACACTAAGAAAAGCGCTTCCTGCAATTAAAAGAAGTGCACTGATTCTTGCCGGAACCCAATTGATGACATCATCTAATTTTGCTGCTGCACGGCCAAAATACAGATAACGGCTGCTTTTATAGCCTACCATTGAATCCATCGTATTGACTGCTTTGTAAATCATGCCAAGCACCGGGCCGCCAAGTGCCGTGTAAAGCATAGGTGCAATCACACCATCAGATGTACTCTCTGCCACTGTCTCTACTGCAGCACGCGCCACACCTGCCTCATCTAAGACATTTGTATCTCGTCCTACAATCATAGAAACAGCATATCGTGCACCTAAAAGATCATTTTTTTTCAACGCGGTGTATACCTTTGTGCTCTCTTTTTGCAGACATCTTGCCGCCAAAATCTGATATGTCATAATTGCTTCGACTACAAAGCCAGCAATTGGGTGAATTGCGTAAGCTCCCAAAAAGATGATTCCTGAGACAATAGCTGTCGCTGCCAACACACAGATTACAAGAAGTATTCCTTTTCCGCTCTCACTTCGTATTGTTGCATCATCTTTTATGCCTGTACCATTTTTGGCATCGGCCTTTTTTTCTTCACCCTTATGCTTTTCTCCCATAAGCTTTTTATCAAGAAAACTAATAAGATTTCCCATAAACCGCACAGGATGCGGCATCCAGTATGGATCACCAAACAAACAGTCGAGCAAAAAACCGCTGACAAATGCCAGCATATGTAATGTTATTGTCATTTGTCTTTTTCCTCTGCCTCTTCCATTGCAATTGGTGTCAGTTTTTCTAACTGCACATTGTTGTTTTTTATCGACAGCTCAATTTCATAGCCCTGACCATTTTTTACCTGATAGTCATAATAATCACCGCCTGTAAGACTGCTCATTATAGCCATGATCGTGCCGCCGTGAACAATACAGACTGCACTTTTTTGTTTATAATCTTCCATACATGCTATGCACAATTCAAGTCCTGCCATTGATCTTTTCACAAATTCATCACGGCTTTCTCCACCAGGAAATGCAGTCACACCACCGCTATCTATCCAGCGCTGATAATCAGGATCTCCATTTAAATCCTGATAATTTTTTCCTTCAAAGCGTCCAAAGTCAATTTCCTTCCATTCAGGAAGTAAAATAGCTCTTGTATCCGGATACAAAATATCCTTTGTCTGAAGACATCGAAGCATTGGACTTGAGAAAATAAGAAGATTATCTTTTTCTTTTGGATATCTTCCAGCTTTATTATAAAAAATAATCTGCTCTCCTCCTTCATTTGATAATGGCTCGTTTGTATTTCCAAGATAGGCGTGACGCTTGTTGGACTTCGTGGCCCCATGGCGGATAATATAAAGTGTGATTGTCATTTCAACCGCTGTCCTAGTCCACATAATATACGTTCCACCCTTTCTGCCTGCTTTGCAAGCTCTATCATAAGCCGCCCTGTCTGCTCACGCCAGATGCGCTCTTGCTTTTTTATCGGCACAATACCGTTTCCAAGCTCATCACAAATTACAATTGCATCAGGATTACTCTTAATCCAAGAAAGAATTGTCGTCTGTATTTTCTCTTCCTCCATACCCTCATCTAATAAATCCCTAACCCACAGATGAAGATGATTTAAGATTAATACATCACATTCTGTTTCTAAAAGCATTTTTTTATAATGTGAATCTGCGCAGTCAATCACCTTTACAAAAAGCTTCTCTGTCTTTTGATTTTCGTTGTATCTGCACTTCACATATTCAAGCTTTCCTTGTGCAAAACCTCCTATATATAGTTCCATGAAAATATCCTTTCTTATAAGCAGGCAATTGCCGCCATAACCATCAGTGCACCCTCACACAGCGTTACAAAATATCCGGCGAGATCACCTGTGATGCCGCCAAATTCCTTTTTGCTCTTATAATAGTAATAGCCAAACACTGCCAAAGCACATATAAGCTGCATAATACCTGCCTTTGGATCCATCAAAATTTGCCATAATACGCAAAACGCTAACTCTGCATACAGGCTTCTCTTTACTATTTTCTCCTGTGCCGCATCTGCAAACATATACAGCGTTCCTTCTTTTTTTGCACACGGAAACGAGACAACTGCAATTGCACTGAAAATACGTGACAAAAAATATGAACCGCAAAATGATGCCATAACTGAGTAATTTTTAATCTCAGAATATGCACCTGCTGCTATCAGCACATAAAGAACAGTCATAATCACGGCAAATGCACCAATATGAGAATCCTTTAAGATTTCCAGCTTTTTCTCGCGGCTTCCATAAGAATGAAGCGCATCCATCGTATCCATATAGCCATCCATATGAATACCGCCTGTCACCAAAAGAATGATTGCCAGGCCAACAAATGCAAAACACATTTTTCCAATGCCAAATTGCTGGCAAAAAAGCCACCAGCACCATGATAACAGTCCTATTACAATTCCAACAAGAGGAAAGAAACACATTGAATAGCGCATATCTTCTTCCTTCCACTCAAACTGCACCATAGGAATTTTGGAATACATAGAAAAAGCAATTGCAATTGATTTTCCAATTTTTTTAAATAGATTCATTTTGTAATCCTCTGTCAATTATTCTATTTTTATGATCATCTTACTTTTTCCATATGACAGGGCAGCCCGCCACAACTTCTGTGACCTCATCTGCCCACGCAGCAAGTTCAATATTTATGCGCGCCAGTGCACGTATATAAGCCATTGTAGATTCATCATATGTGATTCCATCGTCAAACACATTGTTTGTCACGATGACAAGCTCACGCACTGACTGTGACAGCACTTTTAATCCAGATACAACACGCCTTACAACTTCGTCCTCGCTTCGCTGTCCATTTTCATCGAACATTTCATTAGCAGTAAGATTAGACACACATTCAACAAGTGCTACATATGACATCTTATCACTGTCTTTAAATTTTTTCAATGCCTGTTCAATCTGCACCGTCTGCTCTGATGTAATAAACCCTTTTCCTGCACGCAGCCTTCTATGGCGCTCTACCCTTTTTTTGCCTTCTTCTCCATATACCTGCATCGTGGCAATATAATAGCGGCTTCTGATATTTTCAAACTCAGACAGCAATGACTCTGCATAGGCTGATTTTCCGCTGCCGCTTCCGCCTGTTACAAGATAAATCATTTTATTTGCCTTTCCTTTTTAACTAAGACGTTCATATGGTGTCATCTCCAGACGTGAAAAATCTGTACGACCATTATATACTGACATTGCAAGATCAAGAAGCGAAAATACCATGACTGCACCTGTTCCTTCGCCAAGCGCCAGATCTCCATGGATGACTGGCTTGATCCCTATTTCTTTTAAAATTGCCTTTGCCGCCGGTTCTTTTCCCAGATGAGATGCTATCATAAAATGCTCTGTACCAGGAATAATACGCTTTGCAAGAAGTGCTGCTGCACCGCTTATTAGACCGTCCAAAACAATAGGCACATGATACATTGCACCTCCTATAAAAACTCCTGTCAAACCTGCAATATCAAAGCCGCCAACAGTCTGAAGCACAGTAAATGCATCTGCCTTATATAGATCGTATCTGTCAATTGCCTCTTGAATGACCTGTTTTTTTCTGCTTAGCCCCTTGTCGTTTAATCCAGCTCCTCTTCCTGCCGTCTCACTGGCTAACCTATGAAGAAGTGCCGCTGTCACTGCACTGCTTGTTGTCGTATTTCCTATACCCATCTCTCCTGTTGCGAGTATCTGATAGCCATTTTCCTTACACTGCTTTACAAGGCGCACACCTGTATCAATAGCATCTAATGTCTCTTTTTCTGTCATGGCAGGCTCTTTTGCAAAGTTTCGCGTACCACAGGCAATTTTTTCATCTAACACACCATCTATTTTACATGAAGCAGCTATTCCAATATCTACTGGAATAACATCTGTATGTGATGCTGATGCCATACGGCAAACGCTCGATTCACGCCTTCCCATTGACTGTGCAACGGCAAGCGTAACTTCCTGCCCTGACTGACTGATGCCTTCCCTAACAATGCCATTATCAGCGCACATCACAATAACTGCCCTCTTAGAAATACATACATTGGTGCTATCCTCTATAGCACCAATCTGTGATATAACATGCTCGAACCAGCCTAGCCCATCAAGCGGCTTTGCCACTCCATCCCAGTTTGCTTTTACCGCATCATACATTGATTGATCCGGCGGTGTAATTTTATATTTTTCTCTTAAAAACTTAATTGCTTCCATATATAGATGACTTTAATCCTTTCTTTCAGCGCAAGTTAAATTTTTGCTTCCCGTAAAATGCTGTATACAAAATCCATGTCCATATGCTGGCGAATGGTGTCTGCCAATAAATCATATTGTGACTCCTGAAACTTTTTATAATCAAAGCCACTCTGCAATGCCTCTAATGTCACATTCTTTTTGTCTGCAAGCATCTTTACAAGCTTCCATGCAAGATCGCCTTCATCAAACAGACCATGAACATAGCTGCCGCACACCATACCATTCTCGCTGCATACCACAGTTGGAAGATCACTAGATGGCTGCTTTGGGGACTGACCTACTTTTTTCTCTTTTGAGCTTGCAGCATTGACGGCTGTTGACTTTCCCATATGAATCTCATAGCCCTCATATGGACTGCCATTTAAGCAGGACCAGACTCCACTCAAATGATCAATTGTTCCTGTCACCTGTAATCTCGTCTTTTCTTTTGTGAGAGTCGTCTGAATCGGAAGAAGTCCCATTCCCGGCGCATCCATTCCCTGCTCGATGCCAAATGGATCAGCAATCGACTCGCCCAGCATCTGAAATCCTCCGCATATACCAATCACCGGTGTCGTTTTTGAAAGCTTTTTAACTGCTGCCTCTATTCCGCTTTGACGCATCCACAAAAGATCACCAACTGTATTTTTGCTTCCTGGAAGGAAAATGCAGTCTGGTGTTTCTAGCTCTCTTACATTATGTACGTAGCGCACGCTTACTCCCGAAAGCTGCTCAAACACATCAAAATCGGTATAATTTGACATTCGCGGAAGACGAATTACTGCGAGATCAATCAGTCCCTTTTGGCTTTGCTCTAGCTTTTCACTTAGGCTGTCTTCCTCTTCGATTGCCACCTTCATATATGGAATGACGCCTGCTACCGGCACATGACCACGCTCTTCAAGCATCACAATTCCTGGATCTAAAATTGTCTTATCTCCTCTGAATTTATTGATGATAAGACCCTTTACCAGCTCTTTTTCATCTGGCTCAAGAAGCATAAGAGTACCAAGAAGCTGAGCAAACACTCCGCCTCTGTCGATATCACCAGCTAAAAGCACAGGTGCACCTACAAGCTTTGCTAAACCCATGTTGACTATATCATCTGCCTTTAAATTAATCTCAGCCGGACTTCCTGCACCCTCGATTACGATGATATCTGCCTGTTCCTCTAGCTTTTTAAAAGCATGAATAATATCAGGAATCAGTTGCTTTTTGTAGGCAAAATATTTTCGTGCCGGCATATTAGAGACTGGCTTTCCATTTACAATCACCTGTGACCCCATGTCACTTACTGGCTTTAATAAAATTGGATTCATATAAACGGATGGCTCTATCCCTGCTGCTCTTGCCTGAACTACCTGAGCACGTCCCATCTCAAAGCCATCCTTTGTAATAAAAGAGTTTAATGCCATGTTTTGTGACTTAAACGGTGCCACCCGATAGCCATCCTGCTTAAAAATACGGCAAAGTCCTGCCGCAAGCAGACTTTTTCCTGCATTTGACATCGTGCCTTGAATCATAATTACTTTTGACATGCATTATTCCTCCGTTTTTTTGCTGTTTTCTACTTAAATGAATAATTTACACTCAATATCATTTATTGTATCGCATATGAAAAACAATTACAAGTGGAAGGCAAAAAATAATACAATAAGGGCAGACCTTAATTAGGTCTACCCTTAATACAAGAGCTATATAGTTGTCATTATTACGTAAATGGTGATGAGACGCATGCACTTTACTCGAGATTCGTATATCCCATTAAGCTTTCGTCGACTGCCCTCGCTGCTTCTCTGCCTTCGCGGATCGCCCACACAACAAGCGATTGTCCACGGTGCATATCACCTGCTGTGAATACGCCAGGCTCAGAAGTTTCATATGAATCTGGCGCTGTTTTTACATTTGTTCTTGGTGTCAGCTCTACGCCAAATGCGTCAGACACATAGCTCTGGCAGCCAAGGAAGCCTGCTGCGATAAGTACAAGCTCGGCTTCGAGTGCAAATTCACTGCCCTCTACAGGCACCATCATCATGCGTCCTGTTGCTTCATCCTTTTTTGATTCGAGTTTCACGCAAATCAGTCCGCAAAGCTTTCCGTCTGCATCCTTTACAAACTCCTTTACGGTTGTCTTGTAGATACGAGGATCTGAACCAAATACGGCAATTGCTTCTTCCTGACCATAATCTGTCTTGCAGACTCTTGGCCACTCTGGCCACGGATTATTTGCGGCACGTGTGAGCGGCGGCTGCGGCATCATCTCTAACTGTGTAACAGATGCACAGCCCTGACGAATTGCAGTTCCTACGCAATCATTTCCAGTATCACCGCCGCCGATGACAACGACATGCTTATCCTTTGCAGAGATATAATTTCCATCTGCAAGATTAGAATCAAGTAAACTCTTTGTCGTGCGTGACAGATAATCAACTGCAAAATAAATACCCTCTGCATCTCTTCCCTCTGCCTGAATATCTCTTGGATTTGATGCACCACACGCTAAAATCACGCTGTCGTATTGTGATTTAAGATCCTCTGCACTTATATCCTTTCCTACATTCACACCAGTCAGAAAATGAATGCCTTCTGCCTTCATAAGCTCCACGCGGCGCTTTACAAAACGCTTTTCCAGCTTCATATTCGGGATTCCGTACATCAAAAGGCCGCCTGGACGATCTGAACGCTCATACACAGTAACTTCATGGCCTCTCTTATTTAACCAGTAGGCAGCTGACAGACCAGATGGACCAGAGCCTACAACTGCAACGCGCTTTCCTGTGCGTGTCTTTGGCGGATTTGGCGCCAGATATCCGCTTTCATATGCATTCTCAATGATGGACAGCTCGTTCGCCTTTGTTGTAACTGGCTTTCCATTTAAGTTACATGTGCAGGCTGCCTCGCATAGTGCCGGACAAACTCTTCCCGTAAACTCTGGGAAGCAATTTGTCTTTGTCAGGCGATTAAATGCCTGTACCATATTTCCAGTATATAAAAGATCATTCCACTCTGGAATTAGATTGTTAAGCGGGCAGCCGCTTGCCATACCAGAAATCATTTTTCCATACTGACAAAACGGCACACCGCAGTCCATACATCTGGCTGCCTGCTGTTTTCTCTCAGTCTCAGACAGCTCCTCGTGAAATTCATTATAGTTTTGGATTCTTGCCTTTGGTGAAGAAGCCGGGGCATCTTCTCTGGCATATTCCATAAATCCTGTTGGCTTTCCCATTGTCTTCTCCTCCTTTATTTTCTTCCGGCATTTGCATAGAATGCCTCGATCTGTGCCTGCTCGCTGCTTAAGCCCTTCTCCTCCATCAGAACGATGGCATTAAGCATACGCTTATAATCATTCGGGATAATCTTCTTAAACTTCGGCAGATACTCGGAGAAGTGTTCCAGGATATATTTTCCTTTTGCAGAGCCTGTTGTCTTTGCATGCTCTGTGATCATCTCCTTTAATTCCTGTACATCGTATTTATTTGTAAGCTCCTCAATACTGATCAGTGACTTATTCAGTCTTGTGTAGAGATCATTGTGCTCATCAAGCACATAAGCAATACCGCCGCTCATACCAGCTGCAAAGTTCTTTCCCGTCGGTCCAAGGATGGCAACGCGGCCGCCTGTCATATATTCACAGCCATGATCACCCACACCTTCAACAACAGCAATTGCACCAGAGTTTCTTACAGCAAAACGCTCACCTGCCACACCTTCGATAAATGCCTTTCCGCTTGTCGCACCATAAAGCGCAACATTTCCAATAATGATGTTTTCATCTGGCTTGAATGCTGCCTTCTTTGGTGGGAATACGACAAGCTTTCCACCTGAAAGTCCTTTGCCAAAGTAGTCATTGCTGTCTCCTTCAAGTGTCATTGTAAGACCCTTAGGTATAAATGCACCAAAGCTTTGTCCGCCGCTTCCCTGTGCATGAACAGTAATTGTATCCTCTGGCAGTCCGTCTGGATGAAGTCTTGTTATCTCAGCACCAAGCTGCGTACCAAATGCACGATTTACATTGCCTACATGAATATCAATTGCTTTTGCATGGCTGCTCTTTACAGACGGCATAAGCTTTTTAATAAGTACACTCTTATCAAGTGTTTTTTCCAGCTCAAAATCATATACATTCTTATGATAATAGCCTGCTATTGATGCATCACTGTACGGATTATCAAGGATGCGGTGCAGATCAACCTCATTTGCTCTCTTGTTTGCAAAATCCTTTCTCTGGTATAAAAGATCAGTACGGCCAATAAGCTCATCAACAGTGCGCACACCAAGTTTTGCCATATATTCACGCATTTCCTGAGCAACGAAACGCATAAAGTTGATTACATACTCTGGCTTTCCACGGAAGTTCTTTCTTAACTCTGGATTTTGTGTAGCCACACCAACAGGACAGGTATCAAGGTTGCAGACACGCATCATGACACAGCCCATTGTAACAAGCGGTGCTGTTGCAAAGCCATACTCTTCTGCACCGAGAAGAGCAGCAACTACTACATCATGACCATTCATAAGCTTTCCATCTGTCTCTAAGATAACACGGTCACGAAGACCATTCATTATTAAGGACTGATGTGTTTCTGCTACACCAAGCTCCCAAGGAAGACCGGCATCATGGATTGAGTTTCTCGGTGCGGCTCCTGTTCCTCCGTCATAGCCGGATACAAGAATAACCTGTGCACCTGCCTTTGCCACACCTGCTGCAACAGTTCCAACACCTGCCTCGGATACAAGCTTTACTGAAATTCGTGCCTGATCATTTGCATTCTTTAAATCATAGATCAGCTGTGCCAAATCCTCGATTGAATAAATATCATGATGCGGCGGCGGAGAAATAAGTGCAACTCCAGGTGTTGAATGTCTTGTCTTTGCAATCCACGGATACACCTTTCCTGCCGGCAGATGACCACCCTCGCCAGGCTTTGCGCCCTGTGCCATTTTAATCTGAATTTCCTTTGCGCTCGTCAGATAGCGACTTGTAACGCCAAAACGGCCTGAAGCAACCTGCTTGATTGCTGATGAACGATTCAGTCCGTCCTTGCCGATTGTAAGACGCTCTAACGCCTCACCGCCTTCACCGCTGTTGCTCTTTCCATGAAGAGTATTCATTGCGATTGCAAGTGTCTCATGTGCCTCCTGAGAGATAGAACCATAGGACATAGCACCTGTCTTGAAACGTCTTACGATGCTGTCAACACCCTCAACCTCCTCAATCGGAATGCCTCCGTCCTCAGGAAATTTAAATTCCATAAGACTTCTAAGACTCATCGGATTTCCATCATCACGAAGACTCTCTGAGTACTTTTTAAACAGTTCATAATTTCCTGTTCTTGTTGCTTCCTGCAGCATATGAATAGTAAGCGGATTATACAAATGCTCCTCCTTACCGCTTCTTTCCTTATGAGCACCAACGCTGTCAAGTGTCAGATCCACGCCAAGTCCAAGCGGATCAAATGCTGTTGCATGCCAGCTCTCAATATCATCCTCAATATCCTTTAAGCTGATGCCCTCGATACGAGAAACTGTTCCTGGGAAATATTTGTCTACCAGATCCTTATCAAGACCAATTGCCTCAAAAATCTTGGAGCTGATATATGACTGAATAGTGGAAATACCCATCTTTGCTGCAATCTTTACAATACCATTTAAAACAGCTTTGTTGTAATCGTCGATTGCTGCATAAGGATCCTTGTCAAGCATATGGCTGGAAACAAGATACTTGATTCCCTCATGTGCCAGATACGGATTGACTGCACTTGCACCAAATCCAAGAAGTGTTGCAAAATGATGAACTTCTCTTGGCTCTCCTGTCTCTAAGATAACAGACATAGAGGTACGCTGCTTTGTAACAACAAGATGATGGTTAAGCGCAGAGACTGCTAAAAGAGACGGAATTGCAATTCTATTCTCATCTACGCCACGGTCGGAAAGAATAATAATGTTCGCTCCGTTGTGGTGAGCGCGGTCAACATCAATGAATAGGCGATCAATTGCCTTATTTAAGGAAGTACTGCGATAATAAGTAATCGGAACTGTCGCTACCTTGAAGCCTTCGATGTTCATGTTGCGAATCTTAAGCAAATCAGTGTCTGTTAAGATCGGATCATTGATACGAAGAATCTTGCAGTTTTCAGGTGTATCCTTTAAGATGTTTCCTGCGCATCCAATATACAGATTAGTTGAAGTGACGATCTCCTCACGGATGGAGTCAATCGGCGGGTTTGTAACCTGTGCGAAACGCTGCTTAAAGTATGAAAACAGCGGCTGATGCTGCTTTGAAAGCACAGCTAATGGAGTATCATGACCCATTGCAGCTGTCGGCTCTGTTCCTGTCTTTGCCATCGGCAAAACGATGCTTCGAAGCTGCTCAAATGTATAGCCAAAATTCTTCATTAAGCGAAGCATCTCTTCTCTTGTAAACTCTGGTACGCGCACATTCGGAATCTTTAAATCGCGCAGTTGAACCATATTGGAATCAAGCCACTCACCATATGGCTGGCGTGCTGCATAATAACCCTTAAGCTCTTCATCATCAATCACGCGTCCCTTCACTGTGTCTACTAACAGCATACGGCCTGGGCGAAGACGCTCTTTCTTTACGATGATTGACGGATCAATGTCAAGTGTACCCATCTCAGATGTTAAGATCATACGGTCATCAGATGTAATGATGTAGCGGCTCGGACGAAGACCATTTCTGTCTAATACAGCGCCAAGCTGATCACCATCTGAGAATACGATGGCAGCCGGTCCATCCCATGGCTCCATCATAGTTGCATAATATTGATAGAAATCCTTCTTCTTCTGTGACATGGACTTATCATTGATCCATGGCTCTGGAATCAGAATCATGACAGCAAGTGCCATTGGCATGCCGCTCATAATTAAAAATTCCAATACATTATCCATCATTGCGGAGTCTGAACCGGAATCGTCGACAACAGGAAGAACTTTTGAAATTTCGTTTTTAAGTTCTTCTGACTCCATTTTTTCCTCACGGGCTAACATCTTATCCACATTGCCGCGGATAGTATTGATCTCACCGTTATGTACCATGTAGCGGTTCGGATGAGCACGCTGCCAACTTGGGTTTGTGTTCGTGGAGAAACGGGAGTGAACCAGCGCGATTGCAGAAACATAAGCTTCATCCTGTAAATCGTTGTAGAAATTGCGAAGCTGTCCAACAAGGAACATTCCTTTGTAAACGATAGTTCTGCTTGAAAGCGAAACAACATAGGTATTATCATTTGACTGCTCGAAGATACGGCGGATGACATAGAGCTTGCGGTCAAATGCAAGACCCTTTGCCACACGTGACGGACGCTTTAAGAAGCACTGCATGATGCATGGCATGCAGTCGAGTGCCTTTGAGCCTAAGATACCCGGTGTGACCGGAACCATTCTCCAGCCAAGTACCGTTACGCCTTCCTTCTTTGCAATAATCTCGAACATCTTCATCGACATGCGGCGGTCAGTCTCGTTCTGAGGCAGGAAAAACATTCCAATACCATAATCTCTCTCATCACCGATGTCGTATCCAAGTTCTTTACAGACACCTGAGAAAAACGGATGAGAAATCTGAAGTAAAATGCCTACACCATCTCCTGTTTTTCCCTCTGCGTCCTTACCAGCACGATGCTCAAGATTTTCAACAATCTTTAATGCATCCTCTACTGTCTGATGCGTTTTTGTTCCTTTAATATTGACAATTGCACCAATACCACAGTTGTCATGTTCAAAACTGGGATCATACAGACCTTCTGTAGTTCCCCAAGGTGTTTTGCTAGTCTGTTCCATGTTGGTCCTCCTGTTTTTTTCAAAGAAAGCCAGAGAGGTGTTCTGCGTCTTTGCAGTCCGTGCCCTCTCTGGCTTTTTCTTTCTTTGTTTGTGCCTACTATACAGCATCTTATTCATTTTGTAAAGAAAGACTTTTTGATAAATTTTCAGATAATTTTACTTTATTTTGTAGGTCGTTATATTTTTGTTAATTTTTTAAACTATTTCTTGTGATTTTAGTTTTTTATTTTGTTTATATTTGTAAAAATATTTTCTTATTTTTGTTGTTTTTTCTTTTCAACAAGGTTTTTTAACCATTTCTCTGTTTCAAGTTGACAAAATCACTTTTCTCACCTATTATCTTATTAGATAGTTTTAACAAAATTGTGCCGTGACGAACTATCCTTGGCAAAACGGCATAGGAAAGGTTACAAAAAAATGAAAATTGCATTAATCAATGAAAACAGCCAGGCTGCAAAGAATAGCATGATTGAGTCTGTTTTAAAGGAAGTTGTTACACCAATGGGTCACGAGGTTGTAAATTACGGCATGTATGCTGCTGATGATGAGGCTCAGCTGACTTATGTACAGGTTGGTCTTCTGACCGCTATTCTTTTAAACAGCGGTGCTGCTGATTTTGTTATCACAGGATGTGGTACAGGTGAGGGCGCTATGCTTGCATGCAACTCCTTCCCAGGCGTTCTTTGTGGACATGTTGTTGATCCGTCTGACGCTTACATGTTCTCCCAGATCAATGCTGGAAATGCTGCTGCATTCCCATTTGCAAAGGGCTTTGGCTGGGGCGCTGAGCTTAATTTACAGTACTGCTTCGAGAAACTGTTCTGCACTGAGCCAGGCGGCGGATATCCACCGGAAAGAGTTGTTCCGGAGCAGCGCAATAAGAAGATCCTTGACGGTGTAAAGAAGATCACTCATACTGATATGATGACCATCTTAAAGAATATTGATCAGGATTTCTTAAAGGCAACTGTAAGCGGTGCAAAGTTCAAGGAGTTATTCTTTGACAGCTGCAAGTGCCCAGAAATCAAGGCTTACATCGAGAAGGTTCTGGCTTAAGATTCTACCCGGTAGGGTACGATGGCAACCCGATAGGATCATGAAAAAGACCGGCAGCGATGTCGGTCTTTTCTACGTCTATTTTTAATTTTTTATTGCTGGTCGTTTCTGCGCGATCCATTAACGGATAAAAAAGTAATCAAAATACTCTTCATTTTTGCATAAGCCTCTGCTTGAAATTTTCTCATCATAGTCTTGCATGATGCCTTTGCATAGTCAAGTGACGTCTAGCAGACAGATGCCTCAAAATTTGTAATTGTCATTGAACTGCTGCTCCTTTGTGTTTTCAATGTTTCTTGTTTTTTGATATCATATTGTAAATTTTGTTTTTTATCTTGTTCGCTTGTCTTTCGTTGTATGATTGTATGATCTGCTGCATATATACCTATTATTGTTCCAGTAAAGCAGCGATTCTCAATCTCAGTGCACAAAAAACGCAAAGAATAGGTTCCAGCATCTTCAAGTGCTTCATCTTCTGTTTTCCAAGTAATATGATAGCCAGCTGCAGATGCATTGATATAAATTGTAATTGGAGATTCTGTACTTTCCAACTCTTTTACATAATCGGTGACTTCTACATCATCTAATTTGCGAATTACGGCAAGCTGTGTCTTTCCCTTTTGCTTTCTCTTGCAAATTCGATAGTAAAAGTTTGAGCTTAAATAAAGAAGCATTCCGCCCTCTTCGCCATCTTTTGGTTCAAAAGTGAATGTAGTCTGAAAATGGCAGTCAATATCTGGTTGACAGATGCCCACAAAGCATGGCTGTGCTGGTGCTTTAAAATCAAAAGCAGACGGATGAAGAATAAGTGCGTTTGATTTTCGCTCATATAAGGTGATATCAGGTTCACGAAGCCAGAGCCATTGTGGTTCCCATGAGGAAATAGAAAAGTTTGGCTTAAAGTTGAAACTGTTTCCTATATGAATGTTCCTTTCCGTTTCAATTTGACCATATGCATTTTTATTTTGTGCATTTTCTTCCTTAGTTCTACACACAATTCTATCTAACTCGTTTTCCAGCTTTGCACGTCTATTAACTGCAACTGGCCAACCCTTTTTCCACTCAACTGGTGTCAAAAATGTCTCTCTTCCTAGCGGTGTCTTGCTTTTCAATACGGAACGTGTTCCCAAATGAACCATCCACCAGTTTCCATTTTCATCGTCTATCAGATCGGCATGACCTGCACACTGAATCTGCTTTGTTGTATCATTTCTGTTTGTCAAAACTGGATTGTATGGGCAGTTTTCATATGGACCATAAATATTTTTACTGCGCGCTGCAGTCTCCATATGTGTATAATTTGTTCCGCCCTCTGCCGCAAGGATATAATAATAGTCTCCAATATGGTAGACATGCGGGCTTTCCAACCAACCGCCGCCTGTACCATTCCAGATTTCACGGCGTTCTTCCTTACGTACGCCGGTATCTGGGTCGATCTTTGCCAGCACAATTGCTTCATGACCATTAGTAAAATCATTTGTGCAATAATATGCTTCATCCCCATCAAAGCAGATTGACGGGTCAATACCCCCAAAATCAGTCCATACCGGGGCTGACCATTCACCATTTATGTCATCAGTGTGCATGATCATATTGCCCATGCCATCAATCGCGGCAGTCACATAAAAACGCCCCTTATAGCAACGAATTGTCGGTGCCCATACACCGCCGGAATCCTTAAATTTGGCATAATCAAGCTGTCCTGGTCTGGTAATGCAGTTTCCAATCTGTTTCCAGTTTACCAGATCGCGGCTGTGAAACAGGGCAATTCCCGGAAAATATTCAAATGTACTTGTTACTAGATAATAATCACTGCCTACTCGGCAGATGCTTGGGTCTGGATGAAAGCCTCGGATAATAGGGTTTTGATATTTCATAACGCAGTCCTGCCTTTCTTATTTTACACACCATTGCAGACGCTTTGCAAAGTCTGCCTGATAATCACGCGATCAGACCTTCAATGTCCACTTCATTTGCATACAATAAAAAGCGGATCATCGACTGCGTGTCATCGGGTTCGAGAATGCCCGGCTGCATACTGCTGATGTCCGTAATAACAATCACACGCGGGCGAATCGTTTCAGAGAATGCATTGCTCTTTGCATGTTCTGCACATTCAACTTTTTTTGATTTTTCGCTAAGTTCCATATTGCAATAACCATGCCTTTCTGTTTTCTTTGACTCGATTATACCGCCCGCGTGTGTGATTGTAAATTGCATTAAATTTAGATACTTTTAAATTTTATTTTTTTATGATAAAAACTCGCGAATAAACTCCAGTCCCATAATCACATTCAAACACCACTGTGAAATCGTGTTCGTGCTGATCCATGAAATTTCCTGGCAGTTATCGTGCTCGGTTCCTCCTGCATAGTACATTGGCGTTATGCCTTCTGTTCCTGCATTTTTCTTCAGCTCATCAAACAAAATATCCCATGTCTTTTTGGCAAGCGCCTTGTCTTTTTTCCAATACGCTGCAAACGCAGAAACTCCTGTTGCCATAAATTGCCATGAAAATGGTCGTTTAACAATCTTTCCTTCTGTAATCTTACTCTTTTCTTCTGGACTTAAATAATAAAATTCTCCCAGATCAGCCAACAGATTCTTTAAGGTATCATCCTCTAACAGATCGGCCACCTCCAGCCAAATCTGAGGACCGCCCATGCAGATCTGTAAATGTTGGTTCGGCGTATTTTCAATTTCACCGTTATAAATTAAGTGACCGTCTTTGACATCGTAGAGATAATCTGGACCAGATGCAAATCCATATGGTGTAGCCGCAATATCTGCAATGCCAGTTTCAATGCGTTTTCGATAAAAATCGTCCAAAGTTCGCTCATAATGGGTCATCCAGTTTGATACATAAGAGGACCAATCTGGGCCGCTTCGCACACCAGGTACTACTCGTCTATCTGGCAAGGTCAACAGATTATGCTTATTTTTAGACATTGCAAGATCGGCGTCCTTCACATTCTCCATAACATCTCCCATACGATCATCCACTGTCAGGTAATAAAGAAAGCGATTATGACCTGCCATACCAATGCGCGGCTCTTTGCAAGAGCATCCCCAATGGCGCACATTATGTCTGGAACCTAATCCCTTAAGCGGTCCAAAATGATAGGTATCCACCTCAGAACAATGTCTGCTCATGGCCTCTGCCATGGTGAATACATCCTCTCTGCCAGTGCGCAGAAAATACAGCCACAGCCAATATGTATCTACTAACTCCGTATTCTGCCATGCAAATCCACCTACATCATATCGCCATGTATGCCGCACGCTGTCATAACTGTGCATCACATCGCCGTAATCAAATAGTCCGTACCAATCCCGATTTTCTACCTCCTGCTTGTAGAAGGCAAATGCATTTGCGAGTTGTTCTTCTAGAAGCTTTTCCTGCTCATTATCAAAATGCGGAAGGCTCCAATATCCGAAGGCTTTCTTCTTATGATAATACTCTGGTGTTCCAAGGTACACACAAGGATTTTGCACTCGTTCTGCAAAAGAAAGAAGCTCTTTTTCTGGCATAATTTTCTCTTCTAATTGAATGGTACACTCACTTGTGACACCGATTCCAAACGCACTTGCTCCCACATCCTCAAATCCTTCATAGCCGGTACGAGGATAGCTTCTTGTATCATAATGACGGAAATCATATGCTTCGCAGGCCGGCGAGTAAAACCATGCTGTAACAGCTCCGTTTTCCTTTCCCAGCCCTTGTGCCTCCAGCTCGCCCGGATATTTCTGCCAGAAATCACGAATGCCTACCGTCAGACAGCCGTTTTCTCCCGATACCGACATGGCACCCTTCGATCTGCCGCCCTGCTTACATTTGATTTCGCAGCATTCATGTTTTGTCTGCTTTCTGATTTCAAAATGATAGGCACTATCCTGAATCAACCGATAACGGTTCCAAACAGGCATATTTTCAGAAACTTCATCTATTTTTTCATCCAATTTCGGATCAATCATCTCGCCATTCATCTGACTCTTAAAAAATTCTGGCAGTCTCGGGTGGCTGCTGTTAAGCATTACTGCTGCCTCATGAAAGACTCTGTTTTCCGCCGCATACTGGATATGATGGTTAATTGGCGCTCCGCCAAGCGTTGTCTCAAAACGAATGCCCATGCCCTTTAAATAATCCTTTTCCTCATTTCCGTCAAAAAGAAATGTGTGGACAATTTTCATTTCTCGGCTTCCTGCTCCAAGGTAGAGTCGAATCACAAACGGCATTCCTGGCTTTTCTCCTGTCATATGCATTCCACGGAAAAGGAACACAACCTGTAACGGTCCACTTGTTTCCATCACAGTAGATTCCAGCATTCCATGGGACTCTATGACTTCTGTGTACGTTCGGTTTATGCTTCTCTCTGTTGTGCAATCGTCTGCGATTTCGTTATCTGATTTTTCGCTGCGTTCTAAATTTTTGTGCTCCAAATTTCTATCTTCCAGACTTCTGTGTTCCACCTGAAATACCGGATACACTTTCTGCACCAGACAGTTTCCATCTATGCAAATATTTTCTGCAAGATCAGCCGTCAGATCTTTCTGTGAAGCCTTTAAAATGGTCAATGTCATACGTCCTGTGTCCACATCCCAGCCTTTTTGTGTTTCATGAACAGTAATCGAATCCCTTGTTTCCTCGAATTTCATTGAATCCGATGCTTTTGTGTCATTCTCTTTGGATATCGGCTCCAGACACACTGTCTCACTCATACAATCTGAATCTGCCACATGACCACTCCACTTAATACTGCCATCTGGCCAATATGCCAGCGCGCGAGACTGCATCGGTATGAGCGTTCCGTCGTTATCTTTTAACGAAAATGCACCCTGCGCTTCTCCTTTTTCCCATACGCCGCCAAAAGTGACATATCCTCCTTTTTTTCTGCCTTTCAATAAATGTAGTTTCATTTGTATCAATATTTTCCTCCTTCTTTTCTGATTCTATCAAACCTGTGATGCATTCCGAAAAGCATTTCGCCGGGTAACTGGAATATCACCCGGCGAATATCGAAAGCGGTCAATTTTATAAAATCATATCCAGATGCACTCCTGTTTTCCAGACATTTTTTTCACTTATCACTATAATGATATCGACAAGCCAATATATAAACATTATTTTCATCAATTTTATAAATCAGCCTATCCTTATCGTTAATGCGTCTGCTCCAATACCCAGCGAGATTTCCACTCAGCGCTTCAGGCTTTCCGATTCCTTCATTTCCATTTCGGCAAATATCTTCTATCAACTTATTAATCTTCTTTAACGTTTTTCGATCTTCCGTCTCCCAAAATGTATAATCCGCCCAACCATTTTCTGTAAAAACTTTATTCATCCTCCACCTCAATAAGCTCATGTGCAGCACAATGTCCATTTTCCAACTGTGCCTTAGACTCCATTAACCAGTCATAATTCGCCTTGTTTCCCATTACGTACACATTTTCCATGAGATTATTGTAGGTTTCTTCTGACAGGATGACAACATTTTTATTATTCTTTCTCGTAACAATCATGGTTTCATAATCATCTGTGACCTGATCCATGTAGCGTTTCATGTTATCTCTCAAATTTGTATAATTAACTGCTAACATATGATTCATCTCCTTCCGGCTTATTGTGTACAGTTTTCTGTACCTATTCTTATAGTATATTATATAGTGCGAAAAGCGATTCGTCAATTCTTTTGCTGTAATCCGCAAGACAATATCATAGCCTAATTAGCTGCACAAAAAACGGGCATACCCTTCCCACATGAAAAGGAATGATATGCCTGTTAAAAAATGTTAGTTAATTAGATTCCGTCTTGGAGCCGCCCACTTCCTCTGGTCTTTCAACCTCATAATCTGCCCACGCTGCTGTCTTTGATGCTCCAGACAGATCCGCAGTCTCTTCGTAGTTTGCAACGGTAATGGTATATTCACTTGTGCCTTCTACATAGACAGTTCCATCTGTTCCCACTACTGAAACGGTATTTCCGTCTGCATCGGTAATGGTACCCTCGCTGTAGAGATTCGTCAGTGTGCTGTCGCCGTCTACTACCCAAGTGGAATCTTCACTCAGATACAAATTACAATAGCCGTCGCCGCCTTCTCCTGCATAGCTTTCATCATCGATAATGGCACCTGTCAGTGTGCTTCCATTTGTCATATAGAAATCAAGATCGCTGATGCTGTCCCATATAACATCACCTTCCATGTCCTGATCATCCGCTGTAAAGACACAATCTGAGCCGTTTTCACCGCTTGAACCCCAACCGCGTGCATTGTCATTGCCGGTGCATCTTAAGAAGAACTCGCTGTCATCGGAATAGGTAATATCAACATCTGAAAGAAGAATATCACACTCAGTATTCGTGGTATAAATCAAGCCGCCGTTTTCAGAGGTAACGCTTCCGCCAACTAGCTGCATCGTGCTGTTTCCAATCTCAGAATCACCAGACATACTCTGATAAACGATAAATGTCCAGGTTGTGTCGTTCTGGTCAAGATCCTGCATGTTTCCTGTAATGTCACAGTCAAACAGATGAAGAGAGTTTAAGCCTTCGATACAAACTGCCTCAGAACCAGTTGCGGTAAGTGTTGCATCGTTTACAGCGATATCTGCGGTACAGTAAACAGCCGGAGAACCAGTTCCGTTACTCGTATAACTTCCGCCGTCTACTACCATTGTTCCGCCGCCACGGTCACTGCGAATTGCCGCTGAAGATTCGCCGTCAGTCTCTGCTGTTACATCCCATGCGTAAAGTGTTCCGCCGCCTGCCGCATGAATTCCGCCTGAGGTATCCTGTTTTGTGGTGATGGTAGAATCTGCAATATAAACAGTTCCATCGCCGTAAGCAAATACACCAGCACCGCCCTTTGCATCAGTTGTGATCGCTGCATTGTCAATGTAAGTCGTTCCATCGGTTGTCAGAAGTGCTGCACCCACACCGTAGAAGCTAGAGTTATCACCGCCTGTGCTGTCCTCTGAGGTTCGGTCAATTGTACTGTCCTTTAATGTTACGACTGCGCCATTTGAGACAAGTACTGCATTCTCATCAGTTCCAGTAGATGTATAGTTCTCACCTTCAGTATCAGTATCTTCTGTGTACTCGGTTACAGCATCATAACTGTCCACCACTTGTGATCCGCCAGGACCTCCCTGTCCGCCTCCTGGCTGTCCATCTGGCTTCTCTCCATCTGGCTTCTCCGGCGGCTCACCGTCTGGCTTTTCGCCCTGCTGTCCATCTGCTCCAGAAGGTGCCTCACCATCCGGCTTTTCCGGTGGCTGTTCATTTGTGTTCTGTGATTCCTGCTTTGTTTCACTCGTTGTCGTTGATGCGTAAGCAGGGATTCCTGCCATCATTAAGGAGCAAGCCATAAGTTCATATGCAAATATTCTTCTTTTTCTCATAATAGTTACCTCACTTTTCAGCTTATTTTGATTAAGAACTTCTTTTGTTCTTATGGCTCTTATTATACTCGGCTATGTGGTGAAACCTTGTCTGTTATGTGACAGGCAGCTGAAAACTTTTCAATGAATTCATGTACAAAAATAAGGCAGACCGTTTTGATCTGCCCTATCATTCGTCTATTTTTTTTTGAAATTCTTATCTTGAGTACAGCGGAATACTCTTGTCATTTGCCATGCGATAAATTTCTGCTGCCTCTGGTGCTCCAATCTTCTTCATCACGCCGACCGTGCGCTTTCCATAAAAGCTGCATTTGTCTGCCATCTCTTTGATCTGTTCCTCGGTTGCATGGATGCCAAGTTCACACAGACTTGTTGGCATACCGACGCTTCGATAGTAGTTTTCCATTGCCTCAATACCTGCTACTGCTGCCTTTTCATCATCAGTTTCCTGAATATTAAAAATATTTCTGGCAAATTTTGCAAAACGCTCTGGACGTGCCTTATAGACATAACGTGCCCAGCTTCCCCACACTGCTGCAAGTCCTGCACCATGTGCCACATCAAACATACCGCCAATCTCATGCTCTAGCTGGTGGCAAGCCCAGTCGCCTCCATCTGTTCCACATCCAGTCAGGTCATTGTGTGAAAGGCTGGATGCCCACATCACCTCTGCACGTGATTCGTAGCAGTCTGGATGCTCCTTTAAAATCTTGGAGTGCTTCATTACAGTCTTTATTAGTGCCTCACTGATGCCATCGGTCAGCTCCATGTTTTCACTCATATTAAAATAACGTTCCATCGTGTGCATCATAATATCGGTGCATCCACACTGTGTCTGATAATCTGGCAGTGTGTATGTCAGCTCAGGATTCATCACAGCAAAACGACAACGGCAAAGATCAGTATTACAGCCACGTTTTAATCCGCCGTCCTCATTTGTGATAACTGAGGAATTGCTCATCTCACTTCCTGCTGCTGCAATGGTAAGCACCGCACCAATCGGAAGACATGCGGTTGGCACACGTTTTTTTGCATAGAAATCCCACACATCACCTTCATTTGCAACACCATATCCGATTGCCTTTGCAGAGTCAATAACGCTTCCGCCGCCAACTGCCAGAATAAAATCAATCTTCTTTTCCCTGCACAGTGCAATGCCCTCTCTTACCTTTGATAGACGTGGATTTGGAACAACTCCTCCAAGTATCTCATAAGTAATGCCCTCTTCTTTTAATGACTGGCACACGCGATCAATCAAACCAGAAGCAATCGCGCTCTTTCCTCCAAAATGAACAAGTACACTTGATGCGCCCTGCTCCTTTACGAGACGTCCCGTCTCTTTTTCTGTATCTTTTCCAAATACAACCTTTGTCGGTGCATAATAATTAAAGTTATTCATTTATTTCCTTCCTTTCTTTGAGCCACCAGGGACGGATATTTGGCCGCCGTACCTGTCCCCGATGGCCTCTATGTAAGCCTGCGCCAGCTTTCCAAGCACAGCTTTCTTATGGTGAATATAGCCAATCTGCATCAAACCTTGTTCCTTTAATGGAACTGCTATAATGTTTTCTCCATTTAAGTTTTCATCAATTACACCACTGCAAACCGTGTAGCCATTTAGTCCAATCAAAAGATTAAATAAGGTTGCACGGTCACGCACGCGAATATTTTTTTTGCGTAATACACGGCTGTAGCGCTCTTCCGCATAATAAAATGAATTATGTTCTCCCTGCTCAAATGACAGATATGGATATGGCGCAAGATCATCCCAGTCTACTGTCTTTTTTGTGGCAAGCGGATGTACACTGCTTATAAATACATGCGGTTTTGCTTCAAAAAGTGGTGTAAATACAAGCTCCTTTTCGCGAAGTGCTCTTGTGATAACATTTTTATTTTCATCATCAAGATATAAAATGCCAAGCTCACTTTTCATAAGCGCAACATCTTCAATGATCTCGTATGTCTGCGTCTCGCGAAGATTAAAGTCATACTCTTCGCCCGCATACTTTTGAATCAGCTCTACAAACGCATTAACTGCAAATGAATAATGCTGTGTTGAAACGCAAAAATTTCGCCCCCACTGTCGCTCATTTGTATATTTTTCTTTCAGCAATTCTGTCTGCTCTAGGATCTGTCTGGCATATCCAAGGAAAACTTCACCTTCCTTTGATACTGCCACACCTCTGTTGGAACGGATAAAAATCGTCAGATTCATCTCCTTTTCCAACTCCCGAATTGCAGTTGTCAGACTCGGCTGTGTGATGTAAAGCCGCTCAGCAGCCTCTGTGATTGTTCCCACAGAAGCGACGGTGACGGCATATTGTAACTGTTGTAATGTCATGCTTCTTCCTTCCCGGAAAAGGTTTGATCAAAAATTTTACCAAGACGCATTTCTCCTCGATATGCCTTTTCTAACTCCTCTGACATTTTTATGGCATCCTGCACACTTTTCTTCATAAGAAGTTCTAGCTTTTCATTGCTGTAACGGCATCTGGGATTGTCTTTCTCATTGGCAAAAAAACCATGAATCTCACCATATACACGCGCAATACGCATTCCGGCAAAAATGACATGACGTTTTGCCTTGCTTGTCGTGAAGAACAAACGTGAAAACCACAAAAAGCCTTTGATTGACTTATGAATTTGAACTGGCTGCAGGCCATAAAACAGTGCAATAGGCTTTGCCCAGCGAAAATTTGTGGATAAGGCCTGTCTAAAATCCCAATTAAACGGATCTAATCCATCCTTTTTCATTAAATATTTTTCAAATTCCTTTTCGATTTCATGATGAGAAATACGTCTTGTTTTTTCGAAATGGTTGATATAGGTATGACATGATGCATCTAGTGCAAAATGACACACAACGCCAAGCGCATATGCCCATAATGCTTTTTGCATTTTGTCTCCCTCTGCTGCCGAGCGATGCATCTGGGTCAGCGCATGTTCAAAAAACACGCGCCCCGTCTCATGATGAATAACAACGCCGATCTGCGTGATCGGGTGACGAATAATTGGATGATAAAAGAACAAAATATCTGGTCCATGCAGACCAATCTCATACAGATCCTGATAATCCTCCAACAGTCTTTGATATTTTGCTGGAAGCTTATTTTTCACCATTTGTCCAAATTTATAATGTGCATAAAATGCCGGCATCGAAATCTCCCTTTCTGCAATACAATAATTTACCTGATAAAATTAGTAGAAACTTCCTTTTTTGTATCTGGAAGCGCAATGTTTTGTGCCTTTCCAGCCTCAAAACATTTTAGCATCCATGCCATGCATTTTGCTGCATTACGCATGGTCTGCAAGCCCTCTAAATCCTGACGAACCTCTTCTGGACAATTTCCATGAACCATGTTCCAATAGGTAGAACCTACTGTTGGCATCTGGTTAATTCCAAAATATTTATTAATGGCATCTAATGACGCAGTTGTACCAGCTCTTCTTGCAGAGGCAACTGCCATGCCTGGCTTAAAACGAAATGCAGCACCGCCACTGTAAAAGGCACGATCTAAAAATGACATAATGCGGCCGCTTGGATGCGCATAATAAACTGGTGTGCCAAATACAAAGCCATCTGCTTCTTTTGCCTTTTCTACAAATTCATTTACGCAGTCATCACGAAATACACAGCCATTTCCCTTGCTACAGCCACCGCAGCCAATACAGTCACGAAGCGGTTCTGCACCAATCTGGAAAATTTCAGTATCAATGCCCTCTTCCTGCAAAGTCTTTGCAATTTCTTCAAGTGCCGTGTAAGTACATCCCTTTAAATTGGAACTTCCATTTAATAATAAAACCTTCATATTTTCTAAATCTCCTATCAGTCATTTGTCTTCGGACATCTCCATGAATATCCTGCCTTATTCTCATTTTCTCTCATTGACTTATAGCCAGTCGTCTTTTCCTTGCCGCAAAGCTGTACCTTTGTAAAATCAAGCACAACACTCCAGTCCTGCTTGGTGTAAGCATGACCGCCCTCACGGTAATGAATTGCGCTATGTTCCTTGACACCAAGAAATTCGAATACTTCAGATGCTGCAAGCCACGAAACCTGTGTGCCAAATGGATTGATCCAGTCATCATCAAGACCTTCTACAAGAATCAGCCGTCTCGGCGCAACACACGCACCGAGGATATTCGCGTCAAATGGAATTTCATTTTCGCGAAAACGCGTCTTTCCATCTGGTGTACCATAGTCTGCCACATTTTCCATTAGCCAGTATGGGAAACGCTCTTTATTTAACATAACACCAATACGCTCTGAAAGACCAATATTTTCTCCAAGACGACAGCCGCTTAAACGCATACTTGCCATACCGCCGCAGCCAGAGCCTGCCGGTGCTACAACTGCTGCACGCTCATCATAAATACCGCAGCAAAGTGCTGCCTTTCCCATACGCGAGTGACCAGTCACAACTGTTTTTGTCACATCTATATCTTTCTGCGTTTCGAGCCAATCAATAACACGGCTTTGCAGCCATGCCCACATTGCAAGTGCCCGCCATGTGTAACCTGGGTACGCCTTTGCACAGCCACCTTCCCAGATTTTTTCTTTGTCATCCGGTGCTGCCTCAGCAATTTCAAAGCTGCAAATTTCAAAGCCCTGTTCAGCTGCCATGCTTATAATCTCCCCTGGCAGTGTGTCTGCTGCTGGAATTACAACAGGAATTAATTTTTCCTCACAAGGCATCACTGGACAATACACGTGTACATTAAAGAAAACAGGTGCTTCCTCACCCTGCGCGCAAAGACGAACTACTTTATGACAGACAGTATTTTGACATATTGTTTCATTTGACAACTCACTTGCTGTTAATGTCTGTGGGCGTCCCGGCATTTTGCCATAGTACATTTCACTTAACAGTTCTAGATACGCCTTTCGCTTTTCTTCCCACTCCGCCTTGGTACTCATAATGCTTCCGTCTGCCTTATAAAAAGGATTAGGGAGTTCCCAGGTCGGCTCAAAATGGATTTTCTCACTCATAGAAATCACCTCCAAAAATTGATTTTAATCTATTTTAGCCCTTCCTGACGCTCCCGTCAATTAATTATCTTATCTACTTTTTATTCTATTACATGCGGTTCAATTTCCTTCGGAATCAAACACTCATACTTTTCACCGTCAAGACGTTTGTCAAATTCATTCCACGCCTTTTTAATCTCTTCTGGATGCTCTAAAAGTGTCTTAGCACTTTCTGCCATAACTTTTGCAGCAAAAATCATTCCCTTGTGAGCAATAGCTGACTTACCCTGTGCAGTCCACTGCCAGCTGTGCGCGCCTGCACCATAGCTATAGCATGCTGTATTGACTGTAGCCGTTGGAATAACCCAGCTTACATCACCTACATCGGTACTTCCCATCTCACAATGATCGGTATGGATGGTTTCAACCACATAATCACAGATCTCGGAATTTTTAATATTTTCGCGAAGCTTCATAATATCAGCAATTCCAAATGGAATATCACTCAGCTGATCCTCAACCGAAAAGCTGTCCTTAAACTTCTTTGCATATGCACGCTCCTCTGCTGTATAAGTTGGAACTCCAACAGTCTGAAATGCCTTTGCAATAACATCCTCAAGTGCAAAGTTTGGAACGGTATTGCTTAAGCCCTCGTCAAACAACACTTCAAGTTTTGTATCAGTCATCAGTGCTGCGCCCTGTGCTATACGAACCACACGCTCATAAAGCTTCTTACACTTTGGATTTGTTGCAGAACGAATAAGATAGCGCACCTCTGCCTCTGCCTGTACGACATTCGGAGACTTTCCTCCAGTATTAGTAATTGCATAGTGAACGCGGTCACTGTCTTCCATATGCTCACGCATATAGTTTACACCCACATCCATCAGCTCGACTGCATCGAGTGCACTTCTTCCAAGATGTGGTGCACCTGCTGCATGAGAAGATACGCCATGAAAACGGAAACATGCCTGAATGCAGCTCTGGCTGCTTCCAGTGCATACCATGTGGAAATTAGCCGGATGCCATGTCAATGCGATATCACAGTCATCAAACACACCGTCACGCGCCATATAAGCCTTTCCCGAACCACTCTCTTCACCTGGGCAGCCAAAAATCTTTACTGTTCCGCTGCCGCCGTTTGCCTTTAACATTTCACGGTAAGCCATTCCTGCTGCAATTGCACCCACACCAAGCATATGATGACCGCAGCCTTGTCCCATACCGTCTGGATCTTCTGGATGATATGACGGGCAGTCTGCCTTCTGGTTCATGCCATAAAGTGCATCAAATTCTCCTAAAAAGGCAATTACTGGATGGCCGCTTCCCCAGCTTGCTTCATAGCCTGTTCCAGTCTTTGCAACATCTGTCTTTACTTCAAAACCATGCTTCTTTAAAAATTCAACATGTGCTGCACTGCTTTTATACTCGCGAAAACCTGGTTCCGGGGTCTCCCATACTGCATCCGCAAGCGCACACAGCTCTTCTTCATATGGAATCTGCATATTCTTACTCCTTATATATAATGATACCAGGGTCAAAATACCTTTTGACCCCTTTGATGCCAGATTGCTTTGTTTCACAAAAGCTTACGCAATTATCCCACCATGTGGCATGCCACCTTGCGTCCATTAATCTCCTTCATCTTCGGCATCTCATTTGCACACTTCTCATTCGCATACGGACAGCGTGTGCGAAATGGACAGCCGCTTGGCGGATTAATAGGGCTTGGCAGTTCTCCTTCAAGCATAATACGCTTTCTTGATTTTCCAACAAGCGGGTCTGGAATAGGAACAGCACTTAACAATGCTTTTGTATATGGATGCATTGGATTTGCATATAATTCCTTACTGTCGCCCTCTTCAACAAGATGACCAAGATACATAACTCCAATGCGATCTGAGATATGCTTTACCATGCTTAAATCATGCGCAATAAAAAGATACGCAATGCCAAGCTCTTTTTGGATATTCTTTAACAGATTGATGATCTGCGCCTGAATAGAAACGTCAAGTGCAGAAATCGGCTCATCACAGACGATAAACTCTGGATTAAGTGCCAAGGTTCTTGCTATTGAAATACGCTGTCGCTGTCCACCTGAAAATTCATGAGGATAACGGCGCACATGATCTGGTTTTAAACCAACAATCTTTAACAGCTCCGCCACACGATCATCCTGTTCTTTTCTCGTCTGGTAAATATGATGAATTACCATAGGCTCACGAATTATCTCACCTACTGTCATTCGCGGATTTAATGATGCATACGGATCCTGAAAAATCAGCTGAATATTCTTTCTAAATTTATTTAGCTTCTGTCCAGAAAGATGTGTGATATCTTCTCCATTTACAAGAATTTTTCCATCCGTCGGTTCATTGATTTTTACAATAGTTCTTCCAAGAGTAGACTTTCCACAGCCTGATTCACCTACAAGACCATATGTCTCACCTTTATGAATCTGAAATGACACATCATCAACAGCCTTTACAACCTGCTTTTTGCCCCAGGTTTTTCCTGCATTAAAATATGTCTTTAAATGCTCAACAGAGACGATCACATCACGCATATCATCTGCATTATTTTTTATCTCATTTTGTATTTCCATGCTGTGCCTCCTCCCTGTTCTTTTTTTCATTTAACCAGCAGGCACTTCTATGTGTATCACTAAAAATTGTCTCCACTGGCATTTTTGTCTTGCAAATCTTCATAGCCTCACTGCAGCGATCCACAAACGGACATCCTGCCGGCGGCTTTAATAAATCCGGCGGTGAACCTGGAATTGGCGTAAGCTCCTTATCATCATCCTCTGGATTATTGATACAATTTAACAATCCCTTGGTGTACGGATGATTCGGCTCGTAAAAAATCTCACGATCAGTTCCTGTCTCTGCCAGTCGTCCGCCATACATGATATTTATGCGGTCACAAAGGCTGGCAACGACACCAAGATCATGCGTAATCATGATGACAGCTGCTCCTGTCTGTCTGCTCATTTCCTGAATCAGTTCAAGCACCTGTGCCTGAATCGTAACATCAAGCGCAGTCGTTGGCTCATCGGCAATAATAAGCTTTGGCTTATTTGCCAGTGCAATTGCAATCACGATACGTTGTCTCATACCGCCCGAAAATTCAAACGGATACTGATTGATACGCTTTTCTGGCGCTGGAATACCGACCTGACGCATCAGCTCAATTGCACGTTCATTTGCTTCTTTCTTTGTCATTTTTGGATTGTGATTCAAAAGAGTCTCACGAATCTGCTTTCCAATAGTTAACACTGGATTTAAAAATGTCATAGGATCCTGAAAAATCATTGCCATTGTATTTCCACGAATCTCACGCATTTTTTTCTCATAGGAACGATTATCAGGAAAATCCTTTCTTGCAATTGACTCACCATTAAACACAATTTCGCCTTCATTTATAGAGCCATTTTGTGCCAGAAGACCCATAACTGAATACATCGTAACTGATTTTCCTGATCCTGACTCACCGACAATGCCTAGAATCTCGCCCTCTTTTACAGAAAAGCTTACATCACGAACAGCCTGCACTGTTCCTTGATCAGTAGTAAAATCTACTCTAAGATGTTTTACATCCAATATTGTTTTCTTCTCTTCCATGATTCCCCCTTACTTCTTCTTGGGATCAAGCGCTTCGCTTAAACCATCGCCGATAAAATTCAGACTAAGCATTGTCAGACAAATTGCAAGAACTGGCCAGATGATCTGAATAGGCTGACTCTGAATCAGAGAACGCGCATCATTTGCCATTGTTCCCCAGCTTGCCTGCGGAATGCTGATTCCAATACCGACAAATGCAAGGAATGCTTCCGTGAAAATAGCATTTGGCACCATCAGTGTCGTATTGACAATAATCGGTCCCATACAATTTACAATCAGATGCTTAAACATAATACGCTTCTTGCTTGCACCGATTACATAAGCAGCCAATGCGTACTCCTGCTCCTTCAATGTCAAAATCTGTCCTCTTACAAGACGCGCCATACCAACCCAGCTGCTTATTCCAATAGCAAGCAGCATGGAAAATATATTAGAGCCAAAAATCAGCATAATTAAAATAACATATAAAAGCGTCGGAACAGAATAAATAATATCAACAAGACGCATCAATATCATATCAACCTTGCCGCCAAAATAACCACAAATGGCACCATAAGCAACACCAATCACAAGATTTAATAATGCCGCTGCAAAACCAACTGACAATGAAATTCTTGCACCGTACATAATACGTACAAAAATATCGCGGCCAAATTTATCAGTTCCAAACCAGTGTGCCGCATTTGGAAGTGCATTTCTGCAAGTCAAATCCTGACCATCATATGTATATGGTGAAAACATTGGTGCAAAAACAGCAAACAAAATGACTACTGCCATAAAAACAAGGCTGACTAACGCCAGCTTATTTTTCTTAAAGCGACCCCAGGCATCCTGAAAATAAGTTTTGCTCTCCACTGCCACAAATTCAGAGTCTTTTTCACTATCATCAAGACGCGCAAACTCAGAATCTTCAATATCCTGACAGAATATTTTTTCCATAAGTAATTCAATTCTCCCTTCTGTAAACTTACTTCAAGCGGATTCTCGGGTCCATAAGCGCTGTAATCAAATCGGTAACTATATTACAGATAATGATAAATGCGCCATAGAAAATTGTCAATGCCATAATCATTGTATAATCACGGTTGCTTACGCTTGTTACAAATTCTGCACCGATTCCAGGAACAGAAAACAGTGTTTCTACAACAAATGAACCAGTTAACAGTGTTGCAAGAAGCGGACCGGCATATGTGACAACTGGAACAAGCGCATTTTTAAGCGCATGGCGAATGATAACCATAACTTGTCCTGTTCCCTTACTTTTTGCAAGCACCATATAATCCTGCTTCATAACCTCAGTCAAACTCGTTTTTGTAAGACGAGAAATCATCGCAATTGGAGAAAGCGCCAGTGCCGTTGCCGGCATAATATAATGACGCCATGTGCCCAAACCTACGATTGGAAGACAATGAAGCACTACTCCGAAAAGAATCATCATAAGCAGCGCCAGCAAAAAGCTTGGAACACTGACACCAATTGTTGCTATAAAAGCAACCGTATTATTTACCCACTGATGCTTTGAAAAAGCGGAAATTGTTCCTAATAAAATTCCAACAGCAAGTGCAATACAAAAGGCAGCCAGACCAAGACTTGCTGTGTACGGAATACCTGCCATAATGATGTCAGATACAGCCTTTCCTTTTCTGTTTAATGATGTTCCAAAATCGCCCTTTACTGCATTTTGCAGATAGCGTACATACTGCTCTGTAACAGGCTTATCAAGACCATACTGCTCAACTAACTTTTCCTTTACATTTGCCGGAAGCTTGCTAGTTTCTCCGGCAAACGGAGAACCCGGAATGGCATGCATCAGAAAAAAGGTGATTGTCGCAAGGGCAAATAATGTGATTAAACCGATTACCAGTCGTTTTCCAAAATATTTTGCCATCAGTTTTTCCTTTCTTTTGTCAGGTATTTTTCAAACCAATCTGTGATTTCTTTTAAACGGCGCATTCTGTGAAGCGGCTTTCCATTTCTTGAAAGTCCATGATTCTCGCCTTCAAACAAACACATTCTCGCCGGCACACCATAAAATTTAACTGCTGTAAACATCTGAATGCCCTGATCCAGCGTACAGTTGTAATCATTCATTGAATGAATAAACAAAATCGGTGTCTTTGCATTGCAGGCATATTTAAGCGGAGAACAATCCCACATTTTTTCCATACCATTCCATGGTGTTGCCAAAATCTCATTCTGATCAAATGTTACACCAATCTCACTGCATCCAAAATCAGATACCCAGTTTGATACAGAGCGCTGGGACGCAATCGCTGCAAAACGATCTGTGTGACCTTCAATCCAGTTACACATAAAGCCACCGTAGGAACCGCCTGCTGCGCCAATTTTTGCAATATCTATCTGCGGATAAGCAACCAATACATGATCTGTAAATTCCATCAGATCCTCATAATCAATTGTTCCATATTTGCCTCTTAAATCAGCAAACACTTCGCCGTATCCCTCTGATCCTCTCGGATTACAGAAAAAGACAAACCAGCCCTTTGATGCCCACACCTGCATCTCATGGAAAAATACTTCTCCATATGTACATCTTGGGCCGCCGTGAATCTCTAACACTCCCGGATAACTCTTTGACGGATCGTAATCCTTTGGCTCAAGTACCCATCCATCAATTGTCACACCATCCTTGTTTACGAATGGCATATGCTTTGCCTTTGAAATGAAGTGAGTCTCTGTATATGCGTCATTAAATGATGTTTTCTTTGTCACAGTACCATCTTTATACTCATAAATCTCGCAGAAGCCATTTGCCTTCATAGCAGCAAATGAAAGCTTTCCTTTTCCTGATGCTATCTCACAGACAAGACCATTCCATGCACATGCTTCATTTTCTTCATATAAACCATCTGCCTCTCTCTTATAAGAAATAATGCCATCCTTATATCCATGCTGTGCAATTGCATAGATTGTACCATCATTTGCCACAACAAGACTCTCACCATGACTGTACTGGCAGTCTGTCATAATATCTACACCAAGCAGACAATTTGCCTGTACCTTCTTTACAGGCTTTTGCAGCGTTTCATCATACTCATAAATATCATGATACTGACCTTCTCCATATGGCTTTCCATCAGTTGCCGTCATCACAATCTTTCCATCTGCAAAAACAGCTCTTGATATCATCAGATTTTTCTGCTCCACAAGTGTTGTAAGCTTCTTTTCTTTTATGTCATAAAGAAGCACTGAATCTGTCTGATCAATCAAATTTTCCCACTCTTTGCCAAGAATCAAAAGTGCTTCATTTGACACACAGACAGAAGCCGTGTCAAAATTTTTTGCTGTCAGCTTTTTTAATGTACCTGTTTTTTCTTCATACAGATAAAGGCAGGTGCGCACACCAGAGATAAAGCCGCGTCCATTGCCCCATACAGGAACTTCATCAATTACATGATAATCTTTTTCTTCTTTTCTTAGATTTTCATCAGCGTCTAGTGGAAGTGAATTTCTATTTTCCTCGATTCCCATACAATATAAGCCATCTGAAAGCTTCTTAAAAAAGGATACAGACCTTGAAACAGAAAACGCCTGCTTTGCTTCTCCACCATGAATATTGATGCGGTAAAACGTCGTTTTCTCTTCCAAATCATCCTTTTTTTCGCTGCGCTCTGATACAAATAAAATTGTCTGATCATCTTCCCAGATAAAATTACCATCTTTGCCAGATGATGTTAGCTGGACTGCTTCCTTATTTTCTTCCATGATCCAAAGATTTTTACTATATTTATTATTTTCTTTGTCTGGCTGTACAAGCATGAATGCAAGTGTCTTCTCATCAGGACTGTACTGTAAACTAGATGGACTTTTTATTTCATTGAAATCTTCTATTAAAACAGGTTTTAATTGATTCATTTTCTTCCTTCTTTTCTCATATTTTTTGTTTTTCATATGCGAAAGGGGATGGCGCCCTTGCGTTCATCCCCCTTTCACTGGAGTTTTCACGTTTCTAAGCTACATTATTCTGTAACTGTTGCATACGCAAAATATGGATAAATTCCATTCATGGTCTGGCCTTCTACATATGTCTGAACCAATGCCGGATCATTAAAGTTGAACAGTGGAATGACATATACATTCTCTTCAACAAGATAATCCTCTGCCTCATGAAGTGCCTTCATATATTCAGAACGATCTGAAATCTGACGCGCATCTTCGATCATCTGATCAAACTTCTCATCATTAACTGCTGGAACTACCTGCATACCAGTTGTCCACATCTCCAAAAACTGAATCGGGCTGTCCTCTGCAGAGTATCCATAACGGCAGATCTCAAAATCACCCTGATCAAGCTGATCATAGTAAACACCTGACTCAACACACTCAAAGTCAACTTCTACGCCAACAGCCTCCCACATCTGCTGCAACATAGTTGCCACATCACCGTGGATTCCATTGTTTGAATACTTATAAGTAATATGAAGCGGATTGCTCTCATCATAGCCAGCTCCTGCAAGAAGCTCCTTTGCCTGATCTGGATCATATGTCAATGTGTAGCCGTCTGCATCACCCTCTGCACGGAAGGTATCAGTGTCACCTGCAACGCCATCTGGAACGAATCCATTTAATACTGGATAGAAGCTGTCACCGCCAAGAACATCTACCAGAGATTCCTTGTCAATTGCAAGCGCTAGTGCACGGCGCACATCTACATTCTTTGCCCATTCAGGACCAGTCTCTGCTGAATTGATTGCCAGGTAGTAGTTTGAAGACTTCGGTAGCATCCACAGTTCATCTGTTCCCTCATAATTTAATGCAGTGTCAGTGGAAATTCCAAGAGCTACATCAATCTCACCAGTCTGATAAGCAAGTGCCTGTGCATCCTTATCTGCCATGCAAAGGAAGGTGATCTCATCCATTGTCACATCATCTGCATTTAAATAATTTTCATTCTTGTCAACAACAGCCTTCTCAGTCTCGTTGCACTCTGTCAGCGTATACGGTCCTGTTGTCGGATAGTCTCCCTCAAAGGCCCACAAAGAATCATGCTGTACGGCAAAATCCTCACGAACTGGCAGCCATGCGTTTGCACACATCAGACCAGTCAGATATGCACACGGTGCCTTTAACTTTAACACAAGTGTCTGATCATCAGCTGCTTCAATTCCAACCAAGCTGTGATCTGCTGTTGTACAGTCAAATGACTCACCCTCTTCCTGAGCAGCGGTGCTGTACTCCTCTGCACCCTCAATGAAGTTTACAAAATCATTGATTGCCCAAGCATTGTCTGCACCATAAGAAAGAGCTCTCAGATAGGAGTATACGAAATCATTTGCCGTAACCTGCTGTCCATCACTCCACTTTGCATCTGGAGAAATGTGGAATGTGTAGGTCAGACCATCGTCTGAAACCTCATAGCTTTCGCACAGTTCATTCTGAACTTTTCCATCTGCATCCTTGCGGAACATTCCCGCATATAAGTGATTCAATACATAGTTGTTTGCAGTCTCGGTATTTAATGCTGGATCGAATGTGGTAAACTGGGAACCAATTGCCACGTTCAGTGTGCTTTCGGCGGTCTCATCTGCTGCTGTCGGTACTGCTGGCAAAATGGATGCTGCTGCCATAACTGCTGTCATTAACTTTGCATATGTTTTCTTCATAATCCTACCTCTTTCTGCGTTCCTGCTCTCGTGCATTTTCTGTCTGAAGATTTTCATTTCTACAGATCTCTCTATGTTATTATACACCGAATATGTATATATGCGTGTTTTATACAAGAACGACTGTAGCTATTCTAGTTCTCAAATGCTCTCTTGTCAAGCTAAATCTTAATAAATCTTAAATTTTTTTGTCAATTTTTGAAAAAAACCTTTTTTATTTTATTGCTCGACCGAAAACTTCTTAATTAAAAAATATAAGCCACTTCGCACTCTTGGCGAAGCTTAAAAAATAAGCTGTGAAAAATGATTTCTCATTTTTTCACAGCTCATTTTTATTGGATCAAAAGGTATTTTGCCCCCAACTGATATCCACGAACGGCTTTTGGAGCTTTTGACCCTGATATCATATCATTTTATCAAACACTTCATATGATTTTGGACTTGAGTAGTAATATCCCTGAATCTGATCACAATTCATATTTTGCAAAAATGCTGCCTGCTCTTTCTTTTCAACACCTTCTGCGACAACTTTCATATTTAATCCATGCGCTAACGCAATAACATGCTGAATAATCTGATCACCGCTTTCATTTCCAATGTAGTCAATCAGACTTTTATCAAGCTTAATCACATCAAACGGTAAAACATTCAAGCTAGTCAATGATGAAAATCCAGTACCAAAATCGTCCATGTGAAGCTTAAAGCCAGAAGCAACAAGCATATCCACAAGAGCTTTGATCTGAATACTGTACATCGCAGCAGACTCTGTCAGCTCAATAGGAACACAATCAAATGGAATATTATTTTCCTTTACAATACGTGTATAATTTTCAACTAACCCCTCATGATGCAAACTTGCACGCGACAGATTTATTGAAATCGGGAAAAATGGTTTTCCCTGCGTCAATCTTTCTTTTTGTATCTGGCATACCTTCTTAAACACATACTCATCAAGTCTTGTAATAAGTCCATCCCGCTCAAAAAGCGGAATAAATGCTCCCGGCGATACCATGCTGCCATCTTGCTTGCGCCAGCGAATAAGCGCTTCTGCACCTGCAATCTTTTCTGTCTGTACATTATATTTTGGCTGAAACCATACTTCAAATTCTTCATTTCGCAGCGCATTTTCAAAATCATTTTCCATCATAACTTCTCTTATATGCTGCTGACCAAGCTGATCATCGTAATACGCAATGTTCTTTTCATAATTTAATTGAATGCTCTTCATTGCCATAATTGCTCTGTCACAGATTTCTGAAATTGAGATACTTTTATCCACATCCTTATATACACCGTACTTTACAAGCAAATTGGCGATTGGTGCATTTTCTGAAATATACCTTACTGCATTTTCCAAATACTTTTCAAAATCGTTTTTAGGAATAGATGTAAACATAACAAACTGATCGTCACTGTAGCGGGCAGCTAAACCATCTGTCAAGGCTTTGCTCATTATTTTGGCAAGATATCGCAAAACATCATCACCAACACGTATACCATAAATGTTGTTTATCAATTTAAAGTTCTTTACATCTGCTATAATTACCACATATGATTGATCAGGCTTATATCTCATTAAAATACCTGCATGGTAGTAAAACGCAGACTTTGTGTACAGACCAGTTAAATCATCATACTCAATTGCACTAAGTGCCGCAGCAGATTCCTTTAATTTAATTACACTATTTATTCTTGCCTTAACAACTCGCTGATTATATGGCTTCGGAACAAAATCTGATGCTCCTAGCTCCAGACACCTTGCTTCATCTTCCTGTCTTCCGCTTCCTGTCATGACAATAATCGGAACTAATGCCAGTATCGGATTTTTCTTTGCCTCTTTCAAAAACTGAAAGCCGTCACAAACAGGCATAAACATATCAAGAAGCACAACTGACAGTTCGGCATAATGTTCTTCTAGCAGCTTTAAGCCAACTGCGCCATCCTCAGCACAGAGCACATCATATTGATCACACAGCAAGTCTTTTAAAATCTCACGATTTAATTCATCATCCTCTACAATTAAAATGCGACACTTTGATAAACTGCTTCCTGGTGAAACAATCTCCTGCAGCTGGCTGCGCTTAATATCTGCATCTTCATTTGCAAATGCAAGAACAATCGTTTCAAATGAATCGGCAGATCCTACCCTTGCACATTTTATATAGTTGTAATGAATTTCTCCTGTTTCTTTTTTTTCACTGCGATAATGAACCATAAATTGAGGCACACGCTTTAAATGCGCGCAAAGTGATTCAAAATTCATTGCAAACTCAAGCTTATACTGATCCTGTGGTAGCACATTTTCTTTAACATAAGACGTGATTGCAGATGTATAAATTGTATCCTTCATACGTGTCATCTCATCTGCATTCTTACTTTCCAGATACATACTGACTTGCTGCGTTTTTCTGTCTACTGAGTAAATACTTCTGTAATCGCTTCCAAGTACATTAATTATGCTTGTCAGTCCCAGACATTCCTTATTAGCTGGAAGCGGTTCATTAACTGCCTTTTGTCCATCTTCTGCGGCAAATCCAAATATAAGTGCATGTCCATGCGTGCCATCTGGCAAATCCATATCTACCGCATCTACAGTCTCATAATGTCCACTCACAGGATCTATATATGTTTTTGGCCCCTCTATCTTATTATAAACCGGACACATCGCACATGGCACCTCTTGATTCATTAGGCACCTATAGCACTTTTCTTCCTTTTTTATCCGTGGATACATGTGTTCGGCAACTGTATTGAAGCCAACAATATTATAGTTATCATCAATTATATACATTCCTGATGCATTTTGTCCCATTCCTTTTCCTTCCAAGTCAGTAACTATTCCGTTCTACATATAAGAGAACACATTTAGTAGTATAAGGGGAATTTTGACAAAATGCAACTCTTTTTTCCTGTTTATGCTCATTATTGCTTAATTGCTGCTGTTCACAGAACCAAGTTACGAAAGCCCATCGGTGCAATGATTTTATTGCTTAACCAAATTTATTACAGCGCACACCGGATAGTGATCCGACAGGTATATTCCATTTTCTTCATCTGTCCACTTATATACTGTTTCACACTGCCAGTCTCCCTTTAAAACAATGTAGTCTATACTGCATGGCGGATCATTTGGATCGTTTTTATAATATCCGTGAAACGTGATTCCTATATCCTTTGTCAAATTATTAAACGATGAATCCCTGCTAATAATTTCCATCTCTGGTGCATTTGGTTCTGCATTAAAATCACCACACAAAATTACAGGAATATCCTTCCAGAAACGTTCCTGGTTTAGCTGATTTATAATCTGAGTCAACCCTTTCTCTCTTGCCTGTGCACCAATATGATCAAGATGCGTATTAATAAATCGAAATACCTTACCGCTCTTAATATCTTCAAAAACCGCCTCTGTTGCTGTTCGAGGACAACTACTCTGCTCTTCATAACGCGATCCCGGCACATCTGGTGTCTGAGACAGCCACCAGGTTTTCATACTGATCAAATTAATTCTGTCCCTGCGATATGCAATGCTCATCTGCTCATCACGAAGATTTGCTCCGCGTCCGCAGCCAATCACATAATACTCATTCAGATTTTCCTTAAGCCACTTAGCAACATGCGGAAGCACCTCTTGAAATCCTATAATATCTGGCTTTTCCTGATTGATTTTTCTTAAAATCAATTCCTTTCGGTTTGCAAATTCATTAAGTCCGTCCTGACCGTAATCACAGCGGATGTTGAATGTTACTACTTTCATATTTTCTCACCCCGGCAAATGTCTTATACTTTTTTATAGAAAATTCACAATAACTTACAGTGAATCTCATCAACTGATGATGATATTGTATCACATATGCAATATAGAGACAAGGTAAAAAATATTTTGTAAAACGAAAAATTGCTGCAAAAGTTATCTATTATGATAACTCTCGCAGCAATATCCATTATAATGCAAATTGTATTTCACCAATTACTTTAATTGTCTTTTCATCGAAGACACCATCCTCACAAATCTCACCAATTCCATACTCGATTGTATCTGGATTTATTGCACGAATATAGAAATCCTTATCTTCATCTCTATCTTTTACAGGACAATTTTTGCGTTTTGTTCTACTTATGTCAAAATCACTACTCTGTGCATCCGGCAACGACGTATAATACAGTTCCAAATCATCATCTGCTGGAATCATTAATGGTACCCATTTTCGATACTCCACGCCTCGATCAAGCTTTACCTCAAGCTTATCATCATAATTTAAGCCAATATAGAACTTAAATTTCGCCTCATCAGATGCACTGGTCTCTTCATAAACATGTACATTTCGATCAACCAGACCATAGGCTACTCCTGTTTTTCCAGTCGGACGATCCAAACTTTCATTTGCAGTTTGTCCCATTCGTTCAAAGAATTCTGGTGTTCCCAATGGTGGCAAAATTTCAATATCCAGTGGAGTTCCATAGGAAGCTTCGAATTCCTGAATACTTTTATCCAACAACCTCTTTAAGACAGGAGACTTGCTGGCATTTCCCGCTAACAGCAGGTAAATTTTCTGAACATTTTTCGACCTACTGTCTGCAAGTGCACTTTTTAAAGCATTGAAATAAGTGTTAATTCCACGCTGAATTCTATTTTCTAAAACTTCAATCAGATCAATAAAGACATCGTTTTCAACACTATCAATATAAAGCTTGTTTGGAATTGTCTCGCCCTTATCGTCTTCAAGTTCGATATTGATATATCCATTTTTAAGAAAATCTAATGAAATATCTGATCTTAACGTATATCCCTTCAAGATTCTCTTCTTATGGTTACTATCTGCATCAAATGGTTCCTCGTAATCTGTCTCTGGCTCCTCATCCTCATAACCGTCAATTCCTTCCCAGAAAGGACGCAACTTCATCATAAGCTGCATCATATTCCTTCTTGCAGCCGGTGAATCAACTGTCAAACGCTCCAAACCAGAATATAGCTCACCATCTGCTGGTTTTATAAATGGAAAATTCTTCTCTTGTCCACAATGCAGCGTATTCTCAACAAAAATCGTATACGCCATAAGTTCCAATAGATTTTCTCCACCAAGATAGCGATCTCCTTCATCCTTAAACTGCTCAATTACCCAGCTTACGCGGGATTCCTTACGATTTCTCTTATCTGCTGCTCTCCAGATACCAAAAATCATATCCGTCGTACCACCACCAAAATCGAAAACAGAATAAAAAATTTTTTCTCCAGCTTTCGGTTTAAACTGATATTCCTTCATCGCACAAACTGCATAAGCAGCTGGTTCACTGCACTGTGGCTTTACCTCAAACTTTGCCATCACCTCATCATCTAGTACAATTGAATTTGGCATGGAACGTCTGATTCCCTTTTGAAAGCTTTGAATAATTCGATCACGAATACTCTTTTCATATGTAGTCGGAAATGACATACTATATTTCAAAAAGATTTTATTGTAAACGTTGTTGATCATCAGACCAAGATAGTATGCATAAATTTCAAGTGGGTCAATATCTGTCTCTGAGTTGCAATCTTTAAAGGCTGGAAGTGGCTTTGAATATCCTCTCTTATCACGAATAATTGGCAGTCTGCTTCCTGTCGCATCGCCGCACCACTGCTTAATATCCGTCAAAAACGTACTTAGTTCCTTGCTTTCTGCCTCTGCCAGATCTTTTTTGGCTGGATAAGCAACTCGTATATCTTCTTCCGATGTGAATGGTCGTCCAGCTGTCTCATCAGACTTGTACTGTTCAAGAAACTTTTCGACATCAATAAATTCCAACATCGTTGGATTCTCAACATCTTCCTCTTTTAACTGTGTATTATAGGAAGTAGTACCGACACGAAGCAGTCTGGTTTTATTGTTTTCATCCTTTAATGAAACAACAGTGCTCTTTGTTCCAAAGTCAATACCCACAATACCAGTATCGCAAACATCGATCTTTGGATTTCTTGTAGCATATTTTCCATTTAAGGTTACCATCTCCGAGCCTTCCATTGAATCAAATAGCTCCCAGTGACCTTCACCACTTTCCTCTAGGCAAATTCGTTCCTTTGGCGCCAACCCGCAACGATATGTATCTGCCATGAGAACTGCATTTAACACAATCTCTGTCTGGATCTCATTTAACTTCGGTGTCTCCGCAATCCATTTATTAAACTCCTCATCAAGCTTACCCTGTGAAAAAAGCTCTGGATTCATCTCGCGACATGCCTTCGCTCTTTTCGCGCAATAGTCAAGCATTTCTTTGATATGCTCCGAGTCATAATCCCGAATCTCAATAAATTTTCGGTATTCCTGTAATGTCCTTATAATATCATTATATTGCTTGCTGCGACTTTCTGCCTCTTCTACATACGCAAATCTTCCAGATTCAATTCCCTGTGAAAACTCATCTTTACTCAATACACAGCACGGAATTACATACACTTCACTTGCCCATCCTTGCGTCTTCTGGAAGCGCTTGCTTCGCATGTCAAAGCATCCATCTTCATATTTAATAAGAAAGCTATCTGAGCGAAAAAGTGACGCAATTCCTGAACCTCCATCCTCTGCCTTAAACCCAGGAATATTATCAAAACGATCCGCATTATCAACGAATAAATATTTTATTTCTTCTTCCTTAAAAAGATGAAGCGGTTTATCCAACCAGCCACGATCATTTACCTCATACTTCTGAGCCTCACCAAATGCAATCTCAAACGCCGGAATATAATAGCCTTTCTCACTTCCATCCTTTCCATTGGTAAAATAGATGCTAACACGGTTAAACAGTTCTTCTCTGTACTTGCGACACATATCGAGTAGTGTTCGTTTAATATAGTCATCTATAAACCAGTTTTTTAAATCACGTCTGATAAAGCCCTTTACCGCTACCTTATCGACTGCGCTTGTCAAATTATCTATATTCATAGTTTACCTTCCTTATCTCTTGTCATCAATGGTTCGTTCCTTAAATTCTCGAATTCTACTTTTCAAAAATTTCGATACGCCTCGAACAACAATATGGCAATGCTGTGCTTCCTTATGAACAACTATGTATTCTTTTCCCATATGAAGTGATGCCTCAATCTCCCTTGAGCGATCTTTGTTTTCGGTATCAGACAGAGTTTTGCGAAACAGATAAATTTGTTCATTTATTTGCAGATCTTTCGGTATCGCATAATTACGACTAATCTTGACACATTCTTTCCAAAATTCCTGTACTGCACTTGCACAGATTAGAAGTCCAAATTCTGTGTCCTCTCTTCTTAAAACAATGAAGTCTGAAAAACGCGAAATTAGCTTTGAACGATTGTTATATCCGTTTAGGATTCCAGCTAGCAATATCTGATACTCTCGCAGGTTCTTTGTCTCAAACGCGAAATTCAAATATCGATATGGCTTTTCGTTCTTTGCATTCAGATCCTTTACCACAATCCAGTAAGTATCCTTATCTGGCAGATTTCCAAATACAAAATCAACGGAACCACATTCAAAAACAGTTTGAATAATTGGTAAAACACTATCATTTTGCAAAATAAATCTTGATCCTTGTTGGTCTTTCGCTTCTGTATGAAACTCAAAGCTGCCTAAAACAAATCCGCACGGCGACCCTTCATAAGAACAATAGCTGTAAATTTTCATACTCTACAGTGCTCCTCACACACCCTTAAACTTTAATGGATCACAGATAATTTCATATCCGTCTCCCTCTTTCTTCAACTTGCTTCTTAAAAATTCAGAACGGTCTGCAAAATCCTTTGCACCCGGTATTTTAAGGAAGCGACTTGCCATTGTATCTGCCATACCAAGAATACTACCGAGCAATCCTGGTTTTCTTGTTTTTGTCTGCTCCGCCCACTTTAACAAGAATACAAGTGTATATAATAATGGCTGCTCACAATATTCTGGGGCTGGCTCTGTTGCATCTATATCAAAGCTATACAGCGGCTTATCTGGATATCCCTTTGCATTCATAATATAGTAGTTATTACTTCCATCGGAAGCATTTGTATCATTTCCTGCAAATCGGTTAAATCTGGCATTTCCAAGTGTAAAAATCGGTGCAATTGCACATTCATAGCGATCTTTATTTTCACCCTGAGTAATAAATGTAATCAGCTTTTCATATGCTTTTTTTACCTTCACATTCAACTCTTCCATTCTATCTTCGGATAAATTTCGCTGATTATAATACTTCTCACACTTTAACGGAACAAATAAGATCATTTTCTTGCGGATACTTCCCTCCGGCACAACAAAATTTTCCTTTACCATATCTGCAATTCGTCCAGTAAAGTTTTTCGGCTCATTATACCGACCAATTGCATCTACTGTTCTTGCTTCTTCCATTAGATATGGCGTATCAATGGCAATCATAATAATGTCGGTTTTCTCCATAATTTCCTTGAGTTGCTCAAATTTACTGCTGTTATCAAGCCATTCGCCTGGATAATCAGTAAAGTTCATCTGTAGCTTTGCACTCGGCTTATTTACCAGCTGAATACCAAACTGATATACTCTCTGAGACTGTGTCGGATTGTTATCAGGTGTAAATGCTTCAGCTCTATCTTTTTCGCTATAATACAAATGTAGCTCCTGATTCTTCTCCTCCAGTGCTTTCATCGTATCAAAATCCAATGATGAAATCGAAAGTCCAAGTTCCTGCTCATCACGAAATACCTGATCGACACATTCCTTCATTGCTGCAAGAATACTCGTCTTTCCACTTCTTCTGCCGCCAAACATCATAACGTTAATTTCAAAATTTTTTCCCATTGTCTATTGCTCTCCCTTATTTTATCATACTGAAATTTTCTTTCTGATTATTTTCCTTCAAGCGTTCAACTGCCTGATTCCACTGTAATTTTTCAGCTCGTGTACCATTATATTGTTTTGCCTCATCTGCCCAGATAACAGTACACCAACGCTCATACAGCTCTCTCCATGATTCATTAACTTCGACCTCTTCTGATCCATCAAAGAAGGTTGAATATGAAATTCTATCATGAAAATCTTTTACTGCTGCAAAAAAGGCTTTGTTTGGAACCATTTCATACTGCAATGCCTTCTGTCGAATCGTTTGTCTTAAGTTAAACATATCCTCCTGTAGATACTCATTAATAACTTCTGCTATCTTACCAACATTCTTAGGATCGTATAAAGGAAGCTTCTTTTCTGGTCTATCATATAAACTAGAGTCAATTGGAGTCAATGTTAAACGAATCTCATACAGCATAAAACCTTCTACACTAACTTTAAACTCACGAAGTGCCATAAGAGCTTCTTTAAGAGGTTGAAACCATTTTGTATCGTGATTTATCTGAACAAACTTTTCAATCCACTCATCTGGATCATCTCCTTGTTTATACGGTACAACTGCGTCAAGTCTGCCACCATCTACACTAGTCAATATTTGAACAATGTCATCCTTAACTGTCTTTGTTCCTGCCAAAAGTGCCTCATCTAATTCAAGAAACGTGTCAATAATTCGCGGACGCATAACATCCGTTGCATGTACATAAGTATCCCACTGTCGATTATTTCTTGTTACATATCTTGTGATCTCTTCTTTTGATGGAATTGTACCAGAAAGCTCATGTAAAACCTCTTCGAGTTTCTCATTCATCGGCTTATATTCTTGATTAACGTTTTCATAATACTCATTAAATTTATTACGAATCTGATTTTGCACATTGCCTTCAATGGTATCTTTGATACGTAAACGATAATGCTTCTGGAAATCTTCCAACAGTTCTTGTGTTCTTGTCGCTGAAACCTGCTCACATATAGACGCATATTCTTTATATAATGTCTGCATAAATTCAGCTGCCTGATTTAAATAAATCTCATCAATTCCATCAATATTTTGGGAAATCACTTCAAGCACAGGCGTAAGGAGCTTATCTTCCACCGCCTTTTCTGAACTACAATCTACCTTGAGCAATCTGGCAATTGGATAATTTGCTTCACGAAGTTCCTGCTCTACAATCTCAATACCTTTTGTATTGCATGCCTCACCGCTGCTAACATGGTTTAATACCCAGAACATCATTCTTTTTGCACAATCCTCACGGATTGTCTTAACAATCTCATTTGAGATTTCTGTATCTTCTTCACCAAAATGACTTCTCTTCGGATCCGGTCTTTGCATGTAAATAACAGCATCACTGTCATTCTTTACTGTATCCATTAGACTGTCTCCAATGCCAAGTGACTGTGATCCCATACCAATCGTATCAACAAGAATTATTTTTCCTGCATCATTCTTTGGAAATGTACAATGAATATTTGCGCACTTTACACTCAGATAATTCCAATATTTTACACTATCATCTGTGCTCTTATACATTGCCACATATTCCTCAATATTCTCTTCTTCAATACGGCAAGCTTTTCTTCTAAGATTTGGACGCAGTTCTTCCATATGATCAATATATTTTCGCAATTCACGTTTTTTTGCTCCTGCTGTCTCCAATCCATTTCTCTCATTCAAAACCTGCTTCAAGTCATCTACCTGATCAAGATTTGTAATATTTTTTGAATTGTCTTCAAAAATATCTTCAAGGTATTTATTTATAATCTGAACCATCTCTTCTTCTGAAAAGAAAGTAATCTCCGCATACGGCTTATCTACACCCTCCGTATTTGTAATAATAGACTTTGCACCTGTACAATCAGATCCAGCTGCAGAAGGGATTACTGTTCCACCGAGTCCACTCATCTTCTGAAGTACCAGACTTTTTCCTTGTCCTGCTCTTCCAACAAAACTGATATTGATTTTATCACGACTGAAACGGATTTTTAATCGTTTTAACTCTGCCTTGCACATCTGCAGTGCCTTATCATAATCTGAAAATGATATATTCCCAATTCGATCTGCGATCTCTTTTGAAATACCAAGTGTTTCAAAATTCAGCTTATGCTGCGCTTCTTTAAATGCATTAACAGCAGATTCACTTGTCTCGACCTTCTTTATTGCATCTTCAATAATTATCAGTCGCTTCTTTCTTTCATTAATAATCGCATCAATTGTCTGTGATATACTTCCCATATATTCCATCCCTCTGCTTTGTTTGTAGTTCTGTACGTTGACAGTATCCAGTAAAAATATGCATTAAAATTTATATTTAAAAATCCGTTTTGTTATGCGCATGTTATAAATATAAATTTTAATTCTTTTCTCTATAGTTATAACATGTAGCAAAAATTATGTCAATGAACCATGTTGATAAAGTTTCGTTTTGATAATTTCATCTTCTTAAATTTTAATATTTTTCTTGTCTTTTCCCTATCTGGTTGCTATAATATTCATAGGAGGTTTGGTACTAAAAACAAGAAGGATCTTCAATAATTTTCTTACAAAAATCCGCCAGAAAAGGCGGCTTTTTCAGTTTATTATACAACTTCCGGCTTTCCCTCACTTGACCACTTCCACCATATTTCCCTGGCTCCTGATCCACATATCAATGCCGTCTCCAAACACCTCTGCGCTGATCAGATAGCCTTCTGGTCTCTTTGCGATAATCTGTGCTGTTGGCAGTCGATCTAGTACAGCCTCGACGCTGCTTCCCTTATAGATAAAGCGAATGCTGCGCAGCCGTCCGCCATACATAAACTGGATGCGCTTGCGAAACTCTCCTTCTTCGAAGCGGTCACGATATGGAATTTCAAATGTCTCTTCTAATACCTCAAAAGAACGGATTCTATCTATTCGATAAATTGTTGGAAAGCTGTCATCTTTATTTGTAAAATGAGATTCCTTGTCAATATCAGCTATAAAGGCTGGCATATAAAAATAAAATTCAGAAAACATAATGCCAACTGGCTTAATCTTTCTTTCCACAATCGCACCATTCTGCTTCTGATATGAAATCTTCATCATACGCTGTTCTTTGACTGCCATTCCCAAATCCCACAATTTTTCAACAAGGTGCTGTCTATGCTGTGGCTCTATATAATGAAACAGTTCATTTGAGATCAGTTCTTTGATTGCCTTTTGCTTTTCTCTCGGGACACCATTATTTATAAGCTTTCGAAGCATAGGCTCAAGCTCATCTTTCCTAAATGCACGACTTTCCAAAAGAATTTTGCAAACAGCCAGCACTTCACTGTCTGTAAAGGTCGGTGCTTCTTTTGTATGTAAAAGATAGCCATGCTCTTTACGGCTGTATACAAGCTCATAGGAATCTTTTCCATTTGCTGCCTGCTCATCAAAAAAGGCCCTCAGATCATCAAGATCACGCTGGATAGAACGCTCTGTGACATTCGCAGCTGCTGCCTCCTTTGCCTTGTTTATCACCTCACCTTTAAGTAATCTGGTGTAAAGCTGTAAAATACGCTTATATTTGAAATCAGAGTTTGCATTCTGCGCGCTCTTTCTGATTTTCGCGTTTTCATTGCTTTCTTTCATACTCTTTCTCATATCCCCATTCCTTTCTTTTCTTCTGCAAGCTTTTTACATCCTGCCAATAATTCTATCATAATTGCTCTATGTTTTCTATCTGATGGTCGTTTTGCAGTTAAAACATTCTTTAATGACTGGCAGCCATAAAACATATATGACAAATCTGCCGCCTTTGAGCAGTCAAATCCACGTAAATCCAAATACTTAAGACACTTACATCCATAAAACATATTTTCCATATGAAATACTCTTTGTGTCTGAAAATGACTCACATCAAGTATTTCTACTTTTGCACAGTCTCTAAACATTCTTGCAAAACTCTCTGTATGTGATGTATCAAAATGACTTACATCAATACTTGTAAGGCTTTCACACCGACAAAACATATTACTCATATCTATCACATTTGCTGTATCAAAGCTGCTTACATTAAGCTTCGTTAACTTACTGCATCCGCAGAACAAATATGACATGTTAGTTACATTTTTTGTATCAAAGCCTAATAAATCAAGTGTCTGTAAACAATTGCAATTGTGAAACATTTCCCTCATGTCCTGCAGTGCTCCTGTCGAAAATGAGGATAGTTCGATATATCTTAACTGCTCGCAGCCTGCAAACATATTTCTCATATTGATAACATTTTTTGTATCAAAACATGATAAATCAATTGCGGGGAGACTTCTGCAGTTTTCAAACATCCCACGCATATATACTGCACTTTTAGTATCCCATCCGCTTAAAACTAGCTTTTCTAACTGAATACATTCTCCAAACATTGACGAAAAATCAATTACATGCTTGGTACAAAATGAACTCAAATCCAATTTTTTTAAACTGCTGCAATAATCAAACATGCTTTTCATATTGATTACATGTGATGTGTCAAAATAACTCACATCCAAAGTCTGAAACTTACTGCACCAATAAAACATTCCTTCCATATTAACTACATTTGATGTGTCTAGTCCTGATACATCCAATTTTTTCAGGCTATGGCATCCACAAAACATATAACTCATATCTGATACACTGCTTGAATCAATCCATTTATCTAAATTGATTTCACAGAGATTCTCATATCCCCAAAACAGTCCTCTGGCGTTTTGCAGCTTTATTTTGGTATCTGAAGCTATATATAATTCATACAACAGTTTAGAAGAAATGAAAACCTTCTTTGCCCATGCCAAAATGCTCCGATCATGTGCTGCAGACACATCCCACATTTCTCCCTGACATACTTCCAATGGCATTTTAGAACAAAATTGAATTCTAACAATTTGACTGCGAAGAATTGTGCTGCCAAGTACGCATGACTCTCCTGATTCGGATGGCGTATCCAACATCAAAACAGCTTCTTTTGTATGAACCATTTGCGTTCCTCCTATATATTCATGTGCAAATCATAGTTCCAATAATGTGTAGCTATTCATACCCATTCGCAAAACGCAATTTTTTGTGGCTATGAATAGTTACTATAACAATATTATAGCTGCGTTGAATGACAGTCACTGTCTATGGCACAATTTTTCTTTAATTTCAGCAATTATTTTTTTGCTTATGCCATAATAATATCTATAGCATACATTGTTAATCTCTATATATGTAATTTTCATTTTTGTTTTCTGCTATCCTAGGTTTATGATCTACTTACTATGAAAGGACTGATGCTATGAATATTGGAAAACGCATTACTTTTTTTCGCACCGCAAAAAATTATTCTGTAAATAAGCTTGCAACACTGTCTGGTATCTCGCAAAGCTATCTGCGCGATATTGAACTAGGGAATAAAAATCCTACAATCGAAATCTTATCCTATATCTGCGAAGCATTAAATATCTCACTGCGTGAATTTTTTGATGAGCAGACAAATGGACAATTTTGTGATGATCCACTTATTGCTAAAGTATACCGCCTGACGCCAAAACAACGCGAAGCTTTACTTGTCTTTCTCGACTCTATATTAGAATAAAATGTCAAAAACAGCCCTCTGCTGATATGTAATATCTTCCGCAGAGAGCTGTTTTATTAAAAAAACATTATTTTGAAATACTTTTGCAAAAAGTCTTAGATTTCCTCTTTTCCACCTGTCTTTGCGCGAATTACACAAAGTGCTCCTACTAAAATCACAATACAAATCGGAAGTGAAATAAGAGAAAGCTGTGCCATACCAACTGCCTGCAGCACACCAATGATAAAATATCCTACCATACATACAGCTGCCACGAGTGCAACATATGGAATCTGAGTTGCTACATGGTTGACATGCTCACAATGACCGCCTGCTGATGCCATAATCGTTGTATCAGAAATTGGAGAGCAATGATCACCGCACACAGCACCTGCCAGACAGGATGAGATTGAGATTGCCATCATCTGACCAGACGGAAATACACCGATTACAATAGGTATAAGTATACTGAAAGTTCCCCATGATGTTCCTGTTGCAAATGCAAGAAATGCCGCAACGAGGAAAATGATCATAGGCAAAAAGCCCTGCATTCCCTGTGCAGAATGCTCCACCAAATCTGCAACAAATACCTTCGCACCAAGAAGATTTGTCATACCTGACAGTGTCCATGCCAAAGTAAGAATCATAATAGGTGCAATCATAGATTTAAATCCATCTGGAATACACTCTGTAAATTCCTGGAAGGTGAGAACATCTCTCATCATATAGTAAACAAATGTGAATGCCAATGTCACAGCACCGCCAAGTACAAGTCCAACAGACGCATCAGATCCTGCAAAGGCGTCTACAAATGATGTACCTTCAAAAAATCCACCTGTATAAATCATTGAAATAATACAGCTTGCAATCAAAACGGCTACTGGAAGAATCAGATCAAGCACATGAGAATTTTCCTTAATAACTTCTTCCTCATTGCCCTCATATGGCCTTCCCGGTGTAGTAAATAAATCACCTGCAATTGCATTCATCTCGTGGCGCTTCATTGGTCCAAAATCAACGCGAAGAAGTGTGATAGCAACTAGCATTACAAGTGTAAGAATCGCATATAGATTGTATGGGATTGTCTGAATAAATACGGCAAAACCATTGATTCCAGAATCGGATGGAACAGATGAAGTGACTGCTGCTGCCCAAGAGCTGATTGGTGCAATGATGCATACTGGTGCTGCTGTCGCATCAATAATATAGGACAGTTTTGCTCTTGATACCTTGTGGCGGTCTGTCACAGGACGCATAACACTTCCTACTGTCAGACAGTTGAAATAATCATCGACAAAAATCATTACACCAAGAATCATAACACTGATCTGTGCACCGATTCTTGTCTTAATACGCTTTGATGCCCACTTTCCAAATGCTGCTGAACCGCCTGCTTTATTTAACAGTGACACCAAAATTCCAAGCATAACAAGAAACACAATTATTCCGACATTCCATGCATCTGCAAGCTTATACACCATACCGCCCTCTTCATGAAAGAACATAGTGTTGACCATTGTTTCCAGATTTCCATTAGAATACAGCAATGCACCTGCAAGGATTCCTGCAAGAAGTGATGTATATACTTCTTTTGTAAAAAGTGCAAGACCAATTGCAATAACTGGCGGAAGCAGTGAAAAAATGGTAGCATATGCGATGCTTGTATATTCACCGTCTGTCTCTTTGCCTCCTGTTATTATTGTGACAACAAGTAATGCTGCAAATACTGCAAGCAGCACAAGCATTACCATTTGTTTTCTTTTAATTTTCACTTATAGTCCCCCTTCTTTAGACTTCTTAAAATAAATTCGTTACCATTATAACTGCTCATAAATGCGTTGTAAAGTTTTTTCTAAAAATTCTATATCAATTGGTTTTGCAATATGTGCATTCATACCAGCAGCAAAACACTGCTTTGCATCCTCTTCAAAAGCATTTGCTGTCATTGCAAGAATGGGAATTGTCTTTGCATCTGGTCGTGTGAGACTTCTAATCGCCTTTGTTGCTGTAAGTCCATCCATAACAGGCATCATTATATCCATCAAAATTGCATCATACGTTCCAGGCGGATTTTTTGTAAACTCATCAAGTGCCTGCTTTCCATCTGATACATTCGTTACAAGAGCACCTCTGTCAGTCAGAAGTGTTGTCGCAATCTCAGCATTTAGTTCATTATCCTCTGCTATCAATAGCTTCATACCCTCAATACTGCCAGTCGACTCTTTTTCCTGCAGCTTTTGTGGTGGTGGGGCTATCTCAAATGGAATTGTAACAACAAAGGTTGAGCCAACTCCCACTTCACTTGAAATTTCAATTGTTCCTTTCATCTGATTAATCAGTTCCTTTACAATTGCCATTCCAAGTCCTGTTCCCTGATAAATGCTTCTTGCATCATTTTTTTCCTGTACAAATGGTTCAAAAATATGAGACAAAAACTCCTTGCTCATACCCATGCCGTTATCTGAAATAGTCCATCTGTACGTACAAATCCCATCCTTATCTCCCAGTGACTCTACAGATGTCATTATAGTTCCATTCTTCCTGTTATATTTGATACAGTTTCCGTAAATATTTAAAAAGATCTGGCGAATATGAAGAGGGCTTCCGTAAATATAAGGATAAACAAAATCTGTTTTTTTCTTCTCATACTCCCATTTAATTCCTTCACTCACTGCGCGTGATATAGTGATTGTTTCAATATCATTCATCAATTCCTGCAAACAAATCTGTTCATGCTTCAAAGCAATATTGCCTTCCTCAAGCTTACTCATCTGCAGTATATCGTTAATCAATGAGAGTAAATGGTCTGCTACAACTTTCATCTTTTCATGATTTTCCTTCACAAGCTCTTCATCATCAAAGTGCTCCTCATCAATCTTTAAAAGACCAATGATTCCATTAAGCGGTGTACGAATATCATGACTCATGCGCGCCAAAAACTGTGTTTTTGTGCGGTTTGCCACGCGCATTTCATCAAAAGCCGCCTGCAATCTTGCGTGCTCCTGCTCATCGCGCTCATGCAGCTGGGTAGTATCCTGCAAGAGAACAATTGCATGGACAACATAAATCTCATTCCTTGTTTCTTCGTCAAACACAACTGTCTGCGTCATCAAAATAGTTTTTTGTATCCAGTAAACAATGCCATTATCTCCATAAATACAAAATTCAACTGACAAATATTTTTCGCCCGCATCAAAACGCTTTAACAGCTTTTCACAATCATCTGCCATACGATAGCTTCCAAGAGTTTCCTGCGTGACTATTCTTTTATACTCACTGCAATAATCCCTATATGAACCAGGAAGCGGATAATCAAAAAGCATATCCAGACTTTCTTTTTTTCTTTTACCTAAAAGGATGATTCTTTCCAAAATATCATTTGTGAGATTTACCGTATAAATGACATCAGCTTGTTCGAGAAGTGCATCTACGTAGCTGTCGTTCTCCAAAATAGACTGCTTTAGCTGTTCATAATAAATTGTCAGCTGTTCCTTTGCATCTGCATGGCTTCCTGCACCCTGACGAATAGTTTCAAATGCCAAGAGAAAATGATGAAGCATTCCAGTTTTTTCCCAGTCTACTGGAATGAATGTCAGGCGGCTGTAACTCTCTTGCTCATTTACATCATACTTAAGCTCCATAACGTCCTCTTTTGTGCGCATCTTTTCACACAAATAAGAAATCTTAAGGCATTGACGGAAACGATCTTTATCCTGTTTTCCTATCTTCTCTTTAACAATCTGGTCTGCAGCACCAGAATAGCTTCCATCCGATGCCAGAAAAAAATTGTTGTTTGCACGAATTGTACGATATGTATCTAGCTTTACATCACAGTACAGACAATGCGTGAAAGTTTTTCCATGCATATTCAATAGCTTCAACAGCTTGTAATCCAATTGTCTTTGCGCTGCTGCCTCCTCACGTTTTACATGATTCTTATTGATATACATATTTTTATCTGCGTAATTAAACAGTTCCTGCATTGTACTTCCAGGAAACTCGCTTGCAAGTGCAAAGCCCACTGCATAGCTTAATGGAGTATCCGGATATGACTTAGATTCTTCTGCCATCTGTTCTCTTACTGATGCAAGGCAGGCTTTCATCTCTTCATTACCCATTCCGTGAGTAACAGCAATAAATTCATCTCCTCCGGCTCTCCCCACAAACTGTTCTGCCGGCATGGATGCGCGTAAACAGACGGCGAAACGGCGAATATATTCATCACCTGCCTCATGCCCCATACTATTATTGATTATGCGAAGATTATTCAAATCAAAGCTGCACACACCTATATCCTCTGGTGCGGCATCTGGCTGACTTAACAATTCATCACATTTATTTCTATTAGGAAGCCCTGTCGCACCATCAATATATACTTTTTTCTGCAAAACACGATTCATCGCCGCATATCGCACAGCTTTAATAAATTCATATCCTATCAGAAGCATCAACACAACAATATCTGCTGTTATATATTTTTCAAATACTGATAATAATGATGCCTTTCGCTGAGAATACACCTCTGCCAGTCCTGTTGCCTCATCACAAATTTCAAAAAAATGTTCACTCTTTGAAAGAATCTGTGTTTTATCAGCTCCATACGCACGCACCTGCATAATTTCCTGTTCTAACATTAAAAAGTATTCATTCAGTTCTTCCATCTTTGTCTGAAAATCACTATCCTCCAGACGAACCAAGTTCAGCTCTTTGTTTCCATTCATCAATCCATCGATAAATGACTCAATCTCCTGAATCATATCATCTTCCTGTTTTCCAGAAATTTCAAGCTTTACGATACGCTGCGTTTTACCACGAACAAGACCTGCATAGTTAACTATACGAGCCGTTCCCTGGATACTAGATACAATCATCATCATCGCAATAATTAATACAACTAAAATAACCGTAAGTATACCAATGCTTATTTGAACAATACCAGCTGATTTTTTCTTTGTACTGCTGTAAGCCATTATCAACTCTCCTTTATTTCTTCCCTATTGTTTCAAACGTAATTTATCACCTATCAGTAAATTTATTTTTCAGTGCCTGAACAAGTTCTTTAATTACGATTGGCTTTGACAAAAAGCCATCCATGCCTGATTCAAGTGCTTTTTTTCGATCTTCATCGAATGCATTGGCTGTCATTGCCAATATTGAAATATTTGCTAATGCAGGATCCTTCAGCTTTCGAATACATTTCGTAGCCTCATACCCATTCATAACAGGCATCTGCACATCCATCAGCACCAAATCGTAAGTGCCTGGCTTTGAAGTACTTACCTTCTCTAGCGCCTCAGCTCCATTTTCTGCTGTGTCAACAATAAAACCATACTCGGTAAGAATCTCCGTGGCTATCTCACTATTTAATTCATTATCTTCGACAAGCAATATATGTTTGTTTTTGAAATTGAAATCTGCCTCTGGAAGAACGTCATCATTATTTTGTTCTTTTTTCTGGCCAAGTGCAGTCATTAAGGTTTCACGCAGATCTGACATAAACATCGGTTTCGCACAGAACGCAGTTACGCCTGCTGCTTTTGCTTCCACTTCAATTTCTGACCAGTCATATGCGGTCAGTATAATAATCGGAGTATCATCGCCAAGACTTCTTATCTGACGCGTAACTTCAATTCCATTCATATCAGGCAGCCGCCAGTCGATAATATACGCATGAAAAGCATCCCCTAACTCTATTGACTGTTTTGCACGAAGAACAGCCTCCTTACCTGAAAGAGTCCACTCTGAACGCATTCCAACCTTTACAAGCATCTTTGTAACACTGTCACATGTATTAAAGTCATCATCTACTACTAATGCCTTAAGACCTTCTAACTCTGTTATCTTTTCAACGCGATGCTGCTCAGACTGAACACGAAACATCAAACGGATAATAAATTCTGTACCTTTGTTTTTCTGCGTCTTAATCTCAATCGTACCGCCCATCATATTCACGATATTTTTGGAAATAGCCATGCCAAGTCCAGTACCCTGAATTTTGCTTACAGTAGATGTTCGCTCTCTCTCAAAAGGATCAAAAATTTTCTGTGCAAACTCCTGACTCATGCCAATTCCATTATCCTTGACTCTAATCTCATATTGAGCACAATCTTTTTGAGTACTTGGAAACTGTCTTAGACGAACAGAAACTGTTCCTCCTGCCGGTGTAAATTTAATTGCATTTGACAGCAGATTCAAAAACACCTGATTTAATCGTGTCTTATCGCAGTATATATCTTCATCTGTAACATCCATTGCATCCATATAAAGTTCCAACTGCTTTGCATGAATTTGTCCGCTTATAATTGTCTTCAAATCATGAAGAAGATCTGACAAATTAACCTTAGTTTCCTCAAGATGAATCTTTCCGCTTTCAATGCGGCTCATATCCAATATATCATTGATCAAAGAAAGCAGATGATTGCTTGATGCAAGGATTTTTCCTAAATAGTCTCTTACCTTTTCCTGGTTTTCAATATTGCTTACAGCAAGTGTAGTAAAACCTATAATAGCATTCATTGGTGTTCGAATGTCATGAGACATATTTGAAAGGAATGTACTCTTTGCACGATTGGCTGTTTCAGCTGCACTGACAGCATCTGACAATGCCTGATTCATTTTCCTATCGGCAGTTCTATCTGACATTACAATGATACATTTTTGTTTTTTCTCTATCTCACTGCCCATTGCTATGATATGAAACCAACGCTGTTCCCCTGTTTTTTTATGAACATACTCCAAATCCCACTCACGCTGTTCATTGACAAGCAGTCCTTTTAGATGTTTAGATCTTTGTCCTTCTGTATCCTGCGGATGAAGCTTTCCCAAAACATAAATATTCTCTTTAATCTGTTTCACTGTAATACCAAGCAACTTTTCAATATTCGGACTTACATAGTCAACTCTGGCTGTCTTAGCATCTACCATCAAAAAAACATCATCTACATTCATCGACAGTTTTTTAAACATCTCATCCCTGTACAAAATTTGTGTATTTTTGCTCTTTATATTTAACCGATTTTTTCTAAGAATTATTATAATAATGAATGCTGCGATACTAAACAGCAGGGCACCTACAATAATAAGCGTACTAAACTGCAGCTCATTCATACTGGCATTGACAATATCAGCTGGAACAATTCCAAGCAATGCCCAATCCTGAATGTTCACCTTTTCATAAATCAGATAGTAATTTCTTCCCTCTAAATTTACAAGCATAGCGCCTGTGTGTCCCTGCTTAAGCTCCTCTGAAAATGCCATAATCTCATCTTCTGAAAGCCCAGAGTGATCTCTTAAAACAGCTATGAAATTATATGCTGTTTTCCATGACTCTGGTGCATGATCAATCACAACGCGTCCGTCTGAATGAACTACATATCCACCTGCATTTCCCTGAAAAGCAGAAATATCTAATACTTTTACAATATCAGAGTTGTCATATGCAACAGCAATGGCGTCATATTCAAACCCCTGATAAATTCCATTAACTTCAGGACATGCAAAAACAAGCATCTGTGATTTTCCAGGCAGTGCTGCATTCATTATAATATCATTTCTCTGAGTGATCTTATCATCAAGATTTCCCTGTAATCCAAGATACCCGGTTTCGCCTGTTATCGTTTTATAATTGCCATCAAACGATAAAAAATAAAAGCCCGAAAATCCTGTTTCTTCCTGTACTTTATTGATATAATCACAAATTTCTTTTTCTGTCGAAGCCTTCTGTAGATACGCACTCCACATATGAAGATATGTCAAATTTTTATTGACAAGTTCATTTAATGCTTTATTTGACTGGTGAAAGATCTCTGTCAAATGAGAAGTACTTTCCTGATACACAGTCTTCGACACAAACCTTGTATATTGGATGCCCACCATACTGACTCCAATGATTAAGACAATTGCTGCTGCAAATACTCCCAGTCTTTTTTTCATAAACTGTTTCTTTTTCCTGTAATTTATCTCATCCATCTACTTACCTCAAAGTAATATACGGCTCTGGCTCTGCCAAAACAGCATCATCCCCTAAGACATAATCGATCCACGTATCCTTCACAAGCGTGTCTCCACCTTCAAACATATCACCTTCTGATGAAAGAAATGGCTCCATATGTTTTTTTGTTGCCAGACACATCACGGTAAATGTATCATCATCTTTAATTGTCTTTTTGTCTTTTTTAACGTTAGTCAATGTATAGCCATCGCCATCTTCCTTAACCTCCATAGAAATGCCGCTGACAACTGGCAGTGAACCACGGTTAAATGGAATAAATCCGCCCTCGCAGCCTTCCACAAAAGCTTTCAATATTTCTTTTAGCTTTGCTCCTGTTATTTCACATTTGTAAGACGAAAGACTATTTGGCATGATCATGCTGCCTGCCATTTTTTTAGTGTAATCAGCCTGCAGCACATTTCCTGTAAAACTGTTTCCCGCTGCAATAAGCACATCTGTCCCGTAAATACCGCGCAGCGTATTTGCCATAACTGAATAAGCTTCATTTCCGCCGTCAGCATGGAAGTAATTTGAATATGTATTCTGCACCTTTAACACAACATCATCAGAAGCTAATTTTTCCTCCTTTAACTGGTCATTAAATGCCTGATATGCCTGATTTGAATCATACTCACCTGCAATCATCTTAGAAACCACATCTTTAGAAGTAGAGAAAAAATCATTTGATGCAATGCGAATATACATATGGTTTTCTTCAATAACAGGCTTAATATCTTTTAAATACTCAGTAAGATGAAAATCCACATTCTGACTGTAGCTTAACATATCCTGACCATCCGCAATAATTAGATTTTGCGCTTCCTCTGACATCATCTCTTTTAATACCTTCATTGCTTTTCTGCGTCGCGAATCATCCTGTTCCAAATCTTTATTTAAGGCTATCTGAAAATATGGAGTTGTCATGATCCATTTTTCACCATTCTGATTAAAGAATGGTAAAAACGCTGTGTCGATGCCCTGATCCTGAAATGTCTTCACCATAGCTGAAGTGCCAAAATACATAGCAAGCTCTTCATTTTGATACATACCTATTACATCATCATAATTAAGTTTCAGATCGTCTTGTCCCAATTTCACATCATTAATAAACTGTTCCATATGCTCAAAAGCCTGCGGCCAAACAATATCATCCAGGCCAACACGCTCTTTGTTGGCAGGATCACTATAAGCAGTACGCCACTTACGTCCATCCGTAGATGTAAGCTCTGAAGCAGACAGTCCCTGCAGTGTTTCCATACATGTATAATCATAGTAATAATCTGCAGTAAATCCGCGAACACCTGCTTCTTCAAATTTTTGGCACGCCAAAACAAAGCTGTCATAATCTGTCGGCAGCTCAATACCATACTTTTCAAACAATCCTTTGTTTACTACAAATCCATGCGCATCCGCGCATACAGGAAGCCAGTTCACACTTCCATCCTCGTTCATGAAATTATTGAGATATGTATTATAGACTGCACCTGCCTCATTTGTTGTGGAAAGATCCATGAGACTATCCTTAAGCGGACTTGCATCATGAAGTGAGAAACGACAGCACGTAATAATATCAGGAAGTCCGCCATTTTCATCCAAAAACTTATAAAAATCCAAATCGTTATTGCCAACTACAAATTCAATATTCACATCTGGAAGCTGTGACTGAATATAAGGTGCATATTTATCATACAAATTTGTGGTCCATAAATACACCCTAATTGTTTCTGCCTCTTCTTTTTTTACACTCTTTTTCACACAGCCTGCTAAAAGTACAGTGCCCGTCAACAGCAGGAACAATATTACTTTTTTTCTTCTCAATTTTAAATCCCCCTTATGGAAAATATGTACCGCCACATAGTGCAGTACACATTTTAGGCAAAATACATATTGATTATATTCCTAAACGAGACAAATTACAAGCAGTTTCTTAAATAAAGAAAATGCACTGCCGACTGATTAATTTTCGGCAATGCTCTCTCTACCTACTTTGTTCGATTTAAGAATATCAGTTTGCTTTGCAAGATCCTGTGTTCTGTAGCTGCTGTAACGGTGGTGCGGACTATTTTTATTCTTTTAATCCGTTTATTTCGTATACTCTTTTTTGCTGCTTTGCCTCATAAATAGCTTTTTGGTACTTTTGAAAAAACTCAATTACAAATCGAACATTTTCTCGAATATCTAGCTAAATGGCATTGTTAGCCACCGTCCCTGTCCCCAATGTGATCTTGCGCAAGGCGGAAACAGGACGATGGAAAATCCCATTAATCAAAGCAAGTTTATCCTACATCAAGCACGACT
>ERZ1673737.84-NODE-84-length-127927-cov-30.393847_pt1 | contig 127927 bp, 116 predicted proteins | sample MGYA00580211_ERZ1673737 | MGnify/ENA primary metagenome ERZ1673737 (study PRJEB41218, sample SAMN15661789) | gut metagenome | host: Homo sapiens | place: Canada: London | collected 2015-08-20/2019-03-30 | study: EMG produced TPA metagenomics assembly of... | reverse complement strand
GCAGCTTGACCATGGTGGTCTTGCCTGCGCCGGTGGGGCCGACGATGGCGACCTTTTCGCCGGGGTTGACGGTGCAACTGAAATCGTGGATGATGGTCTTTTCGGGCACATAGCCGAACTTGACGTGGTTGAAGGTGACCTGACCATCGATGCTGGCGGGGTCTGCCCGGCGGGCCGGGTCGGCGAGCTGGTCTTCTTCGGGCTCGTTCAGAAACTCGAAGACGCGCTCGGCGGCAGCGGCCATGCTCTGCAGCATGTTGGACACCTGCGCGAGCTGCTGGATGGGCTGGGTGAAGTTCTTGACATACTGGATGAAAGCCTGAATGTCGCCGATGGTGATGGTGCCGTTGGCAGCAAAAATGCTGCCGACGATGGCCACGGCTACATAGCCGAGGTTGCCCACAAAGTTCATGATGGGCTGCATCAGACCGGAGAGAAACTGGCTCTTCCAAGCGGATTCAAAGAGCTTATCGTTGGCGGCGTTGAAATCGGCCAGCACACGGGCTTCCCGGTTGAACGCCTTAATGACGTTGTGGCCGGAGTACACCTCCTCCACCTGACCGTTCACGACGCCCAAGGTGGCCTGCTGGGCCTTGAAGTACTTCTGGCTGAACTTGACCACCAGCATCACCAGCGCCAGCGAAACAGGCAGGATGAGCAGCGCGATCAGGGTCATCTTGGGGCTGATGGACAGCATCATGATGAGCACGCCGATCATGGTCGTCACGCTGGTGATGAGCTGGGTGATGCTCTGGTTCAGGCTCTGGCCGAGGGTGTCCACATCGTTGGTGATGCGGGAGAGCACCTCGCCGACGGTCCGCTTTTCAAAGTAGGCGAGGGGAAGGCGGTTGATCTTTTCGCTGATCTGGCGGCGGAAGTCGTAGCAGACTTTCTGGGAAAGGCCGGTCATCAGCCAGCCCTGAATGAAGCTGAACGCTGCCGAGCAGAGGTACATCGCCAGCAGGATCAGCAAGATCTTGCCGATATAGCCGAAGTCGATGCTGCCAATGCCGCGCAGCTTCGCGATCCAGCCGGTCGCAAGGGCCGTGGTGGCCTTGGCGAGGATTTTCGGGCCGGCAATGTTGAAGACGGTGGAGAGGATGGCGAAGACGATGACGACGATGAGGGAAATCTTATAGGTGCTCATGGCCTTGACCAACTGGAGCAGCGTGCCCTTGAAGTCCTTGGCACGCTCGGTGGTCTGGCGTCCGGGTCTTGGCATATCAATCACCCTCCTTTCCGTTGTTCAGGTCTTTGAGGTCGAGCTCTTTCTGGCTCAGCTGGCTGCGGGCGATCTCCTGATATTCGGGGCAGGAGGCCATCAGCTGTGCATGGGTGCCCACGCCGACGAGACGGCCCTCATCGAGAACGAGGATCTGGTTGGCGTGGAGCACGGTGGAGATGCGCTGTGCCACGATGATGACGGTGGCGTTGTCGGTCTGGGCTTTCAGCGCCCGGCGCAGGGTGACGTCGGTCTTGTAGTCCAGCGCCGAGAAGCTGTCGTCAAACAGATAGATGCGCGGATCCTTCGCGATGGCACGCGCAATGGAAAGCCGCTGCTTCTGGCCGCCGGAAACGTTGGAGCCGCCCTGCGCAATGGGGCTGGCGTAGCCGTCGGGCTTGGTGCTGATGAACTCCTCCGCCTGTGCGATGGAGGCGGCCTTCTTCATGTCGGCGTCGGTGATCTGCTCACCGCCGAATTTCAGGTTGCTCTCGATGGTGCCGCTGAACAGCACACCCTTCTGGGGCACATAGCCCAGCAGACTGTGGAGCGTTTCCTGCGGCATGTCGCGGACATCGATGCCGTCTACGGTCACTCTGCCGCCGGTGGTATCATAGAAGCGGGGGATGAGGTTGAGCAGGGTGGATTTGCCGCAGCCGGTGGAGCCGATGATGGCGGTGGTCTGGCCCGGCTGGGCGGTGAAGCTGATGTGCTCCAGCGCGTCGCTGTCGGCGCCGGGGAAGCGGAAGCTCACGTCCTCGAACTTGACGACGCCCTTCCAGCCCTTGCGCTCCAGCGCGGGCTTGGCCGTGGCTTCGTCGGGGTCGTGGATGGAGGCGGTGGTGCGGCAGACTTCGTCGATGCGGTCTGCAGCGACACCGGCGCGGGGCAGCATCACGGCCACCATGGCCAGCATCAGGAAGGACATGACGATCTGCATCGTGTAGGTGATGAAGGCGATCATCTCGCCCACCTGCATATTGCCCGCATCGATGGCCCTGCCGCCGAACCAGACGATGAGCAGACTGGTGCCGTTCATGATGAGGGTCATAAAGGGCATCATGGCGACCATGGCGCGGTTGGTGAACAACTGGGTGCCCATCAGCTCGCGGCTGGCCTTGTCGAAACGCTCTTCCTCAAATTTTTCGCGGCTGAATGCGCGCACCGGCATCACGCCGGTCAGAATCTCGCGGCTGACGAGGTTCAGCTTATCCACCAAGGTCTGCATGATCTTGAACTTCGGCATGGCGAAATTCATCAAAAAGGCGATGAGGGTGAGCAGCAGCACCACATCCAGCACGATGATCCATGCAAGGCCGGTGTTGCCCTGCACCACATGGAAGATGCCGCCCATGCCCAGAATGGGCGCGTAGGCCACCATCCGCAGCAGGATGACGCAGACGAACTGCACCTGCTGGATGTCGTTGGTGGTGCGGGTGATGAGGGAAGCGGTGGAAAAATTCTCGATCTCCGCGTTGGAGAAGTGGATGACCGAGGAGAAGGTCTCCCGGCGCAGGTCGCGGCCGATGGCGGCGGAAACGCGGGAGGCGATGAGGCCCACCAGAATGGCCACGGCCACCATCAGCAGGGTCAGGCCCAGCATCTGCCCGCCCACCCGGAAGAGGTACTGCATCTGGACGTCATGGGCGACGCCCTGCGCTTCGTACTCCAAGCTGACGAGGAGGGTGGCCTGACTGGCCATGCTGGAAAGGGTGGTCTCGTCCATCTGCGCCAGTGCACCGGCCAACTGCTGCTGGATCATCTCGCGGGAGAAGCCCGGCATCTGGGCCATGGCGGCAAACTGGGCGCACACGGCGTCGAGGTCGTCAGCAGTGGGGGCGACGGTCTCCGTTTCGTCGGTGCTCTCTGCCGTAGGAGAAGCGGCGCTGCTGGCGGCTTCTTCACCGGACGAAGCCGCCGGATACTCCGAAAGCGGGGTCAGGCTCTGCGCGGGCATCCCGGTGCCGTTGGCGGTTTGGGAAGCCGTCATATACAGCACGATGTCCGGCACAGTCACGGCCTCTTCGAGGGCGGCGCGTTCGTCGGCGGTCAGGTCACTGCGCAGTTTCAAAACGCCGTCGTCCTGAACGTAATACTCGTAGGCGTTCTCAAACGCAGCGGCGTCCTCCTCACGCATCAGAAGCGAGAGGGCGTCCAGCGTGGAGGAGCGCAGGGTCTGGGGCAGGGGGCTTTCAATGCCGCCCTGCTGGATGCCGGTGTCCACGATCTTGCTCGTGTAGTCCGGCAGGGAAAGGTCGCAGTACGCCTGTACGATCAGCAAGGCTACCACGACAAGACAGGCGGCCCAGTGGCGGGCCAACTGCTTGAAGATCTTACCCATCTTGGTTGTCTCCCTTCAAAATTGATTGTTGTTCCGCGTTTTCTGCGGTCACAGCGTCCAACAGAGCATCTTTCAGCTCGTGGAACTGGACACGCTGCTGGGGCGTCAGATGCTGCATCACCCCGGCAAAATAGTTGTTCAGGGCGGTCTCGCACTGGCGGCTGGCAGCAAGGCCCTTTTCGGTGGCCCGCACCAGCGTTTTCCGGCGGTCGTTCGGGTCGGTGATGCGCTCGATGAGCCCATCCTGCTCCAACTGGCGCAGTGCGCGTGAAACAGCGGGCATCGGCTGCCGGATGGCGGCGGCTAGGTCGGAAACATAGATGCTTCCATCTTTTCCGTGCTGTTCAATGTTCGCCAGAACGCCTTCCAGCATCATGAAATGACATCTGGGGCACTCTTTCAGCGATGCCTTCATCCCGCGCTTGGCTTCGCAGCTCAGCTGGTGGAGATAGTGGAACAGCCCGAACAGCTCCGGAGCATTTTCCTTCGGCATGGGGAACCTCCTCGTTTGTTGTCTGCTGCAAATACTTAACGTATGATAACTATTTGTGCGCGATAATAATATACCCGCCTGCACCGGAATGCAAGCGGGTAAAGATGAACTTTTTGAAAACTCTGAAAAAACGACGTTCCAAAGGGAAAATGGTCACTCGTTGAGCCAGCGTTCTTCTTTTTCAAATTCCCAGACCCAGAATACCTTGTGGAGTTTCTTTGTCTCGCTCACGCTTATTCCTCCTGTAAAATGTTGCGGCCATTGGTTACCAGTTCTTCCAGCCGGGCCAACTCTCGCTTGAGTGCTTCGAACCCGGAAGGGGTCAGCTGATATTCTTTTTTCCGGCTCCCGCTTTCCATGGGCAGGGGAGAAATCCAGCCTTTTTCGCACAGTGCGTTCAAAGCACCGTACAAGGTCCCGGCGGCCAGCCGCACTCGCCCTCCGGAGAGCTGTTCGGTTTGCTGCATGATGCCGTAACCGTGTTGTGGGTGGTAGAGGGAAAGCAGGATGTAGTAAGTGGATTCCGTCAGCGCCAAATTTTCCATTGTATCGCCTCACTTTGTATCGACACACGATATATCGTAATCATATTATATCGCGCGTCGATATATCTGTCAAGGGGAGAAAACAAAAAAGCTCTCCCAAACGGGAGAGCAAATGCAGAGCGATGACAGCTCCGGGAGATCAGCCCTTTTTGAATAGCTTATTGTCCACCCAGATGCAGACGCAGGCGCCGAGGACGGAGATGACAAAGGAACTGAAGGACCCGGTGGCGTGGATGCCGACCATGCCGAACAGAAACTCGCCCACAAAGCTGCCCAGCACCCCCAGAACGGCGTTGCGGGCAAACGATGTCTCGGTGCCCATAAAGCGGCCTGCGATGTACCCGGCCAGTGCGCCCACCAGTACGCCGATGACCAGCGAGGCCAGCAGCCCCACAAGGGAGAACAGGCCCATCAGACAGCCGACGAAAGCGCAGATGAGCGCGATGACGATCAGGATCGAGAGTGTGATCATAAGAAGACCTCCTTGGTTTGTGCCGCCTTCTGCTCCGCCGCATACCGGCAGATATCGTTCAGGCAGCAGTTTTTACATTCGGGTCTGCGGGCGTTGCAGACAGCCCGGCCGTGCATGACGAAGCGGTGGCACAGGTCGCTGCCCTCTTCGGGCGGGACGATCTTCCACAGCGCCCTCTCCACCTTCTGCGGCTCCTTGATGCCGTCCACAAGGCCGATCTTATTGCACAGCCGGATGCAGTGGGTGTCGGTGACGATGGCGGGCTTGCCGAACACATCACCCATGATGAGGTTCGCGCTCTTCCGGCCCACGCCGGGCAGGGCCAGCAGTTCCTCAAAGGTGGCGGGCACCTTGCAGTCGTACTTGTCCCGCAGCACCCGCATACAGGCTGAGATATCCCGCGCCTTGCTGCGCCCAAGGCCGCAGGGCTTGACGATGGCTTCGATGTCCTCCGGTTCGGCGGCGGCCAGTGCGGCTACGTCGGGGTACTTGGCAAACAACTCCTGCACCACGATGTTCACCCGCGCGTCGGTGCACTGGGCGGCCAGCCGCACGCTGACGAGCAGCTGCCATGCGTGGTCGTAATCCAAGGTGCAGCCCGCATCGGGGTATTCGTTTTTCAGCCGGTCAATGACCGTGAGCGCCAGCGCCTTTTTGGCGGAAAGATCCTCCGCCGGTGCCGTTTTGCCCATAGGAATCGCCTCATTTCGCAAAAGAGTAGCTTGATAATACCATGTTTCGACGGTTTTGTAAATGAATTTTAAGCTATCTGAGAACCGTTTTCAAAAGAAGCGCTTGTCCTCCGGCAGAAAATGCGATATACTAAAGCTAATCAGGAAATTGTCGCAGATGGCAAAAGGAGGAATCCCCGATGAACGAACCGCTGGCGCAGCGCTTGCGCCCCAAAACGCTGGCCGAGGTCTGCGGCCAGCAGCATCTGCTGGCACCGGGGCGGGTGTTCCGCCGCACCATCGAGAGCGGCCGCATCCCCAACATGATCTTCTACGGCCCCTCCGGCACCGGCAAGACCACCGTGGCCCGCATCATTGCGGAGAACAGCGGCATGACCCTCCACAAGCTCAACGGCACCTCCTGCGGCACCGGCGACATCAAGGCCGTGCTCAAGGACATCGGCACGCTGGCCGGGGCTGGGGGCATCCTGCTCTATCTGGACGAGATCCAGTACCTGAACAAAAAGCAGCAGCAGAGCCTGTTGGAGTGCATCGAGGACGGCAGCGTGACCCTCATCGCCTCCACGACCGAGAACCCTTATTTTTACATCTATAATGCGCTGCTGTCCCGCTGCACGGTGTTCGAGTTCAAATCCCTGTCGGCGGCGGATGTGGAGCGGGGGCTGCACAACGCGCTGGAAAAGCTCTCGGAAGCGGAGGGCGTGCCGGTCACGATGGATGCCGAAGCCTGTTCCTATCTCGCCGAGAGCGCGGGCGGTGACCTGCGCAAGGCGCTGGGCTGCCTCGATTTTGCCGTGACGGCCGCGCCGCAGGAGGCAGAGGGCAAGCATATCACCTTGGAAATGATCGAACAGGTCACCCGCCGCACGGCTATGCGGTACGATAAAGACGGGGACGATCACTATGACATCGTCTCTGCTTACCAGAAGTCGATGCGCGGCTCCGACCCGGACGCGGCGCTGCACTATCTGGCGCGGCTGCTGGAAGCGGGGGATCTGCCCTCGGCGTGTCGGCGGCTCATGGTCTGCGCGTGTGAGGATGTGGGCCTAGCCTACCCGCAGATTATCCCCATCGTGAAAGCGGCAGTGGATGCGGCCAATATGGTGGGTCTGCCGGAGGCCCGGCTCCCGCTGGCGGATGCCGTCATCCTCGTGGCGACGAGCCCCAAATCCAACAGTGCCTACGACGCCATCAACGCCGCCATCGCGGATGTTCAAGCCGGGCGCACCGGGCCCATCCCGCGCCAGCTCCAGAACAAGCATTTTGATGGCGAGGATGCCCTCGTCAAGGGGCAGAACTACAAATATGCCCACGATTACCCGAACCATTGGGTCGAGCAGCAGTATCTGCCCGATGTTTTGAAGGATACAAAATACTACACCTTTGGCGAAAACAAAAACGAACAGGCGGCCCGCGCCTACTGGGCCAAGATCAAAGGGGAAGACAAAGTATAAAAGGAGGAACTTATGCGTTATTCCAAACAGCGGGAGCTGGTTTTGCAGAAGGTGGAGGAACTCTGCGACCACCCCACCGCCGAAGAAATTTTCGATAAAGCGGCCCCGGAGTGCCCCGGCCTGAGCCTTGGCACCGTGTACCGCAACCTGAACAGTCTGGTGGAGGCGGGCAAGGTGCGCCGCGTTTCTATCCCCGGCAAGGCCGACCGGTTCGACCACACCCTGTGCTGGCACAGCCACCTGTACTGCAATGGGTGCGGCAGCGTCGTGGACGCCGATGTGGACGAAAAACAGGTGATGAAACTGGTCCGCAATCAGAGGGGCGTCGTCGAGGACTGCGCCGTGGTTTTGTTCGGCCTGTGCGAGGACTGCGCCCAAAAACAGGCTGAGAAAGCCGTCTGAACCCGAAAATTTCCTCCTTCCTACTTGCCCTTGGAGGCAAAACAGGGTATACTAAAAAGAGCTTTTTGAAAATATCGAACCGAAGGATGGTTTCATCATTGGAGTATATTGCATTTGAACATAACACCGCCGCCGCCGAACTGGTGCGCAGCGCATACGACACCCCGCCGCTGGCCTTCGTCCACAGCTACGGCTGCCAGCAGAATGTCAACGACGGCGAGCGCATCAAGGGCGTGCTGGTGGATATCGGCTACGGCCTGTGCGACAAGCCGGAGGACGCCGATCTCATCCTCTTCAACACCTGCGCCGTGCGTGAGCACGCCGAGCAGCGCGTCTTCGGCAATGTGGGTGCGCTCAAGGGCCTGAAGGAAAAAAAGCCCGGCCTGATGATCGGCCTGTGCGGCTGCATGGCCAACCAGAAGCATGTGGTGGAAAAGCTGCGCCAGAGCTACCCCTACGTCGATCTGGTCTTCGGCGTGGATGGCATCGACACCCTGCCCCAGCTCATTGCCCAGAAGCTGCAAAAACATAAGCGGGTGCTCATGGAGCCCGCCCAGCGCCCCGTCATCGTGGAGAACATCCCCATCCGGCGCGAGAGCGAGTTCCGCGCGTGGCTGCCCATCATGTACGGCTGCGACAACTTCTGCACCTACTGCATCGTGCCTTATGTCCGCGGCCGCGAAAAGAGCCGCAAGCCCGGCGATATCCTCGCCGAGTTCCGCGGCCTTGTGGAAGCGGGGTATAAGGAAATCACCCTGCTGGGCCAGAACGTCAACAGCTATGGCAAGGGGCTGGAAGAGAAGGTGGATTTCTCCGATCTGCTCAACCTGCTCTGCTCGGTGCCCGGCGATTACCAGATCCGCTTCATGACCAGCCACCCGAAGGACGCCAGCCACAAGCTGATCGACACCATTGCGGCCCAGCCGCATCTGTGCAAGCACCTGCATCTGCCGGTGCAGTGCGGCTCGAACGAGATGCTGCGCCAGATGAACCGCCATTATACCGTGGAGCAGTACCTCGAACTCATCGAGTACGCCCGCAAGACCGTGCCCGGCATCACCTTCTCCAGCGACATCATCATCGGCTTCCCCGGTGAGACGGAGGAGGATTTCCAAGGCACCCTCGACCTGATCCGGAAGGTCGGTTACATGCAGCTGTTCACCTTCATCTACTCCAAGCGCACGGGCACCAAGGCGGCAGAAATGCCCGACCCTACCCCCCGCAAGGAGAAGACGGACCGGATGAGCCGGCTGCTCAAGGTTCAGGACGAGATCGCCATGGATCTCGTCAGGGCGCAGGTGGGCCAGACCGTCCGCGTCCTCGTGGAGGGCTACGGCCGCAACGAGGGTACCCTGTCCGGCCGGTTGGACAACAACCTGACCGTGGAGTTCATCGCCGACCCCGGCCTGATGGGCCAGTATGCGCAGGTCCGCCTGACCGGTGCCCGCGCTACCGTCCTGCTGGGCGAACTCGAAGCCTGAGCTTTTCCCGCTGCGGCAGCAAAACCGGCTGCTGCACCTCAAAATAAACGAATATCAAAGGAGAACATTCTTATGGATTGCATCGACCTCTTCAAGCGTGCTGCTATGGCACTTCAGACCGACCCCCGCTACCTTGCCCTCGATCAGGCCCGCAAGCTCAACGACAGAGACGAAGAGCTGCAGAACATGATCGGCGAGTTCAACCTTGCCCGCATGGACCTGAACAACGAGATCGGCAAGACCGAGCGCAGCGATGCCCGCATCGCCGAGCTGAACGAGAAGGTCAACGACCTCTACGGCAAGATCATGGCCGACGAGGGTATGACGGCTTACAACGAAGCCAAGAAGGACTGCGAGAACCTCGTCAACTATATCGACGCCATCATCAACACTGCCATGAACGGCGGCGACCCCATGACGGTGCAGGAACCCAGCGCCTCCTGCACCGGCAGCTGCTCCACCTGCGGCGGCTGTCACTGACCCAGATGTGAAACGGAAAACGCGGCTTCGCTTTTGCAGGCCGCGTTTTCCTTGCAAAAGCGGTTACTCGCTGCAAACCCCAACAACAACGGAATGCAAGAAAGGTGGACTACCATGGCCGAACTGTCGCCCATGATGCAGCAATATCTGGAAATCAAAAATCAACACAAGGACGAGATCTTGTTCTACCGCATCGGCGACTTTTACGAGATGTTCTTCGATGACGCGCTGACCGCCTCGCGGGAGCTGGATCTGACGCTGACCGGCAAGCAGTGCGGGCTGGAAGAGCGGGCCCCCATGTGCGGCGTGCCCTTCCACAGCTACGAAAGCTATGTGGCCCGGCTCATCGCCAAGGGCTACAAGGTCGCCATCTGCGAGCAGATGGAGGACCCGGCCAAGGCAAAGGGCCTTGTCAAGCGGGATATCATCCGCGTGGTCACGCCGGGCACCGTCATTGAGAGCAGTATGCTTCAAGACGACAAAAACAACTACATTGCGAGTGTTTTTGTCAAGGGTGATCAGGCGGGCCTCTGCTTTGCCGATGTCTCCACCGGCACGGCCCACATCACGGAACTCAAGCGGGAAAAGATCGTTCCCGCCGTCATCACCGAGCTGTGCCGCTACCACCCCAGCGAAGTGCTGATGAATCCCGGCAGCCTCGACTGCCGGGAGCTGACCAATTACCTGAAAAAGAATATGCGCTGCTCCGTTGAACTTGTGGAGGAAGAACACTATGCCCCCGGCCTTGTGGCCATTGCGCTGGAAAACCAGTTCGGCCGCGATTGGGCCGCCAAGACCGGCATCAGCGAAAAGGGCAATGTCCGTTTTGCCATGGCAGCGCTGCTGGAATACCTCCACACCACCCAGATCAAGGGCGTAGAGCGCCTGAAGACGGTCCTCAGCTACAACGAAGCGCAGTTCATGCGCCTGTCGCCGGTCACGCGGGCCAATCTGGAGCTGACCGAGACCCTGCGCGGCCGCGAAAAGCGGGGCACCCTGCTCTGGGTGCTGGACAAGACCAGCACCGCCATGGGCAAGCGGATGCTTCGCAGCTGGATCGAACAGCCGCTGGTGTCCAGCTCCCTCATCAACCGCCGCCTGAACGCGGTGGAGAGCCTCGTGAACCAGACCGTCCAGCGCGGCGACCTCATCGAGGAGCTGCACTACATCTTCGATCTGGAGCGTATGATGACCCGCACGGTCTACGGTTCCGCCACCCCGAAGGAGATCTTCTCCATGGCGCAGACCTGCGAGCGTCTGCCGGGGCTGCGCCGTCAGGCCGAAAGCTGCAACTGCCCGGAGCTGGCAGAACTGGCCGCTCAGATCGACCCGCTGACCGACATCAAAGACAAGATTTATGCCGCAGTGGATCCGGAAGCACCTTCGACGCTGAAAGATGGCGGCGTCATCGCCAAGGGCTACCATGCCGAGGTGGATGAGCTGCGCGCCATCCGCGACAACACCAAGGGCATTCTGGCCCAGTTGGAGACCCGGCTGCGGCAGGAGACCGGCATTCCGAAGCTGAAAATTGGTTACAACCACGTTTTCGGCTACTTCATCGAAGTCAGCAACAGCTACAAAAATATGGTGCCGGAGAGCTACATCCGCAAGCAGACCCTGACCACCGGCGAGCGGTACATCACGCAGGAACTCAAGGAGCTGGAAAGCAAAATTTTGGGTGCCCATGAGCGGCTCATCGCGCTGGAACACCGCCTGTTTGACGAGCTGCTGGAAAGCATCAGCGCCCAGCTCGACCGCATCCAGTGCACAGCCAATGCCGTTGCGGAGCTGGACGTGCTGGCAGCGCTGGCGCAGGTGGCGGCGGAAAACAACTACTGCCGCCCCACTGTGGACGACGGCGACGAACTGACCATCGTGGAGGGGCGTCACCCGGTGGTCGAGCAGATGCTGAAGGGGAGCCTTTTCGTCCCCAACGACACTGCCCTCAACTGCTCGACGGATCGCTGCCTCATCATCACCGGCCCCAACATGGCTGGTAAATCAACGTATATGCGTCAAAATGCGCTGATCGCTCTGATGGCGCAGATCGGCTCCTTCGTCCCGGCTAAGGAGTGCCATGTGGGTGTGGTGGACGCCATCTTCACCCGCATCGGCGCATCGGATGATCTGTCCGCCGGTCAGTCCACCTTCATGGTCGAGATGACCGAGGTGGCGGAAATTTTGAGGAACGCCACTGCCAAGAGCCTCGTCGTACTGGACGAGATCGGCCGCGGCACCTCGACCTTCGACGGCATGAGCATCGCCCGCGCCGTGGTCGAACACATCACAGACCCGGCCAAGGGGCTGGGGTGCAAAACGCTCTTCGCCACCCATTACCACGAGCTGACCGACCTTGAAGGCACCATCGACGGGGTGAAGAACTACAACATCGCGGTCAAGAAGCGCGGCGAAGATATCACGTTCCTGCGCCGGATCGTTCGCGGCCCCGCCGATGACAGCTACGGCATCGAGGTGGCAAAGCTGGCGGGTCTGCCCGGCAGCGTGACCCGCCGCGCCCACGAGGTGCTGCGTGCACTGGAAGCCACGGCTCCCAAGAACAAGGTGGAGCAGATGGACTTCGACGCATTGCAGGAGTACACTTCGCCCGCCGTGCCCAGCGAGGTGCTGGAAAAGCTGGAAACGCTCGATGTGGAGACGCTAACGCCCATCGAGGCGCTCAATTTCCTGTACGAACTCAAAAAGACTTTGAAGGGCAGCCTGAACGGCTGAACCCGAACACGATAAAAAGGGGAGGGAGATCTTATGGCAGTCATTCACGTTTTGGACAAGCATACGGCGGAACTGATCGCCGCCGGTGAGGTCGTTGAGCGGCCCGCGTCGGTGGTCAAGGAGCTGCTGGAAAATGCCATCGATGCCGGTGCAACGCAGATCACTGTGACCATCGAATCCGGCGGCGTCAAGCTGATCGAGATCAGCGACAACGGTTCCGGCATCGAGGCGGAGTACATTCCCACGGCTTTCATCCGCCACGCCACCAGTAAAATTCAGACGGAGGACGACTTAAACCATATCCATACCCTCGGTTTCCGCGGCGAGGCACTGGCTTCCATTGCCAGCGTGGCGCGGGTGGAGGTGCTGACCCGCACCGAGGCGGACGAATGCGCCTCGATCTACCGCATCGAGGGCGGTGATGCCGCCCCCATCGAGCCGGGTGCCCGCAGCGTCGGCACTACCATCCGGGTGAAGGACCTCTTCTATAACACCCCCGCCCGGATGAAGTTCCTGAAAAAGGATTCCAGCGAGGGCACCTTCGTGGCCGATACGGTCGCCCATGTGGCCCTCAGCCACCCGGAGGTCAGCTTCAAATTTGTCCGCGAGGGGAAACTGCAGTACGTCACCTCCGGTGACGGCCAGCTGCGCAGTGCGGCTTATGCCGTTCTGGGCCGGGAGTTCAGCCGTGATCTCATCGAGGTAGACAACCGGGAGGGCGTCTACCGGGTGTGGGGCCTCATCACCCAGCCCAAGAGCTGCCGCGCCAGCCGGAGTATGCAGTACTTCTATATCAATGGCCGCTATGTCCGCAACCGCACCATGATGGCGGGCATGGAAATGGCCTTCAAGGGCACCACGATGCAGGGCAAATTCCCCGGAGGAATCTTGCTTCTGGAAATGCCGTCGGACCTCGTGGATGTGAACGTTCACCCGGCCAAAACGGAAGTCCGTTTCGCCCGCGAAAACGATATTTTCGACCTCGTTTACCATGCGACCAAGCTCGCGCTGGCCCAGCCGGGTACCGGCGAGCGGCTGTTCACCTTCGACGAACAAAAAAATGAGAAGAACAACGAAAAATCCAACAATTCGACAAACGACGATATTTTGACGGAAAATGCTGTAAAGAAGAATAACTTTACAGGGCTTTCTGCCATCATTCCGGGCCAAGCAGAACCCGGAACGCTGGAATATCACCACGAAACCGCCCCGGCAGCCCCTGCCGCAGCATCGACACCCACAATGGCTTCTCAGCCGACCCCGCCGGTGCGCCCGGCTGCGGCGGAAAGCCGCCCGGCCGCCGGGAACACTTCCGCTTCCGCCCCGGCTCATACATGGACAACGGTTGCATCCTCGGCTCCGCTGAACCCGGACGTCAGCCTCCACAGCCCGAAGCAGCCGGAAGAGGAAGCGCCGGCCTTGGAGAGCGCTCCGACCTTCCGTGCCGCTTCCAGCGAAGCCCAGCTGGACATTGAGATGGAGGGCGAAGAGCCCGCCGCGCAGGATCACATGGCTGCGTGGACTCCGGCCCCGCAGCCGGAAGCGCCGACCGAAGGAGCTGCCGTGGAAGCCGATTCCTTTGGCGCGGCACCTGCCGGGACGCCGGAGCAGATGGGGTTCGATGTCCAAGAAGGGCCGGAAGCTCTCCGCTATGTGGGCGAACTGTTCAAGACCTATATCCTCGCCGAGCGGGGCGATGAGGTCTGCATCATTGATAAGCACGCCGCCCACGAGCGCCAGCTTTTTGAGAAGCTGGCCGCCAACTACGGCGATGTTCCCAGCCAGCTTCTGCTGGAGCCGGTGGTGGTGGAGCTGTCGGCGGAGGAGAAGAACGCGCTGCTGGCCAACACCGATCTGCTGGAAAGCACGGGCCTTGAGATCGACGATTTCGGCGGAAGCACGGTCCTTCTGCGTTCCGTTCCGGCGGATGTGGAGCAGGGCAGCGCGGAGGACCTGCTGGTGGAGCTGGCCGCAAAACTGGCCAAGGGCAGCCGCGACGCGCTGAACGAAAAGACTGAGTGGGTGCTCCACTCCATTTCCTGCCGCGCGGCCATCAAGGCGGGAGACCACACCTCCCCGCAGGAGCTGATGGCACTGGCTGAGAAAATTTTGTCCGGCGAAGTGCCGCCCTTCTGCCCCCATGGCCGCCCCTGCGTCCTCAAATTGACCCGAAAGGAGCTGGAAAAGCAGTTTGGCCGAATCGTTTGAGAAAAAGCATCCTGTCCTCGCGGTGGTCGGCCCGACGGCCACCGGCAAAACGGCGCTGGGCGTCGCGCTGGCTGAGCGGTTTGGCGGCGAGATCATCAGCGCGGATTCCATGCAGATCTATAAGGGCCTTGATGTCGGCACCGCCAAGGTGACCCCCGAAGAGACCCACGGCATCCCGCACTACGCGGTGGACTTTCTGAAACCAGACCAGACCTTCAGCGTGGCGGACTTCACGGCGCTGGCGGCGAGGCTCGAAGCCGAACTCTCCGCCCGCGGCAAGCTGCCCATCTTGGTGGGCGGCACAGGGCTGTATGTCCAGAGCTTTCTGTATGGGGTGCGGTTCACCGCCGAAAAAACGCCGGACGGGCTGCGGGAGCAGCTGGCTGCAGAACTGGCCGAAAAGGGTCCGGCTGCCATGTACGAGGAGCTGAAACAGGCCGACCCCGAAGCGGCTGCGGCCATCCACCCGAACAATCAGGTACGGGTGCTGCGTGCGCTGGAACACTACCGTGCCACCGGCAAAAAGCTGAGCGAACAAAAGGCAGGATCCCTCCCGCCGGAGCGGCCCTACCGCTCGCTGGTGCTGGGGCTGGATTTTCCGGACCGCGCCCAGCTTTACGCCCGCATCGACCGGCGGGTGGACAAGATGATGGAAGCCGGGCTGCTGCGGGAAGCACAGCTCGTTTATGCGAACCGGGACCGCTTCAAAACGGCGGCACAGGCCATCGGCTATAAGGAGTTCTTCCCTTATTTTGAGGGGGCGGCTGAACTGACGCCCTGTGTGGACAAGCTGAAACAGGCCTCCCGCAACTACGCCAAGCGCCAACTGACATGGTTCCGCCATATGGACGGCGTGGTCTGGCTGGATGCCTCTGCGCCGGACGCTGCCGCCCGCGCGGCGGCGCTGACCCAAGAATTTATCGCGAAAGGATGAGCAGGATGCAGGAAAAACGCGAATTGCCCGGTGCGCTGAAGACGCTGGCGGGTGTCGTGATCGTCTTTTTGCTGCTGGCGACGGGATATGTGATCTATCAGGCGGGGCAGGTGCTGTTTCCGCCCAACACCTACGAGACCGCCCTTCTGGCCACGGTGGAGGACACGGTGGACGCCGAGGGCGTGCTCCTGTTCGACGAAAGCTACGTGGCAGGGGACGGCACGCTGGGGTATCTGGTGGCCGATGGTGAGCGTGTCTCGGCGGGCACAGCGGTGGCCGAAGTGTACAGCGACGCCTCTCAGGCTGCGCTGCGCCAGCAGCTGACTCAGTTGGGCGACCAGATCGACCTGCTGCAAAAATCCCAGAACACCACCTCTGCCCAGATGGAAACGCTGCGGAAAGACCGTTCTGCTGCGCTTTATAATTTGATGGATTCGCTGGACACCGCCGACTATGAGGATACGGACGCGGAAAAAGAGGACTACCTGCTGGCCCAGAACAAGCTCTGGGTCATCACCGGGGAAGTGTCGAGCTTCTCGGACCAGATCGCCGCGCTGGTGCAGCAGATGTCCAGCGTACAGGCCCAGCTTGGCGCTCCGACCCAGATCACGGCCCCGCAGACCGGCTATTTCATCCGCTCGTCCAGCTCCGGCCGCCTCAACGCGGGGATGGAGGATATCCTTGCCCTCGGCGCGGTGGACCTGAAGGCGTACATCGAGTCCTCGCCGGAGATCGCGCTGGACGGCTGCGCGGGGAAGATCGTCTCCGGCTTTACATGGTACTATGCGGGCATCTGCTCGGCCAAAGAGGGCCAGAAGCTGCTGGGCACGGACGGCAAACCGCTTCGCTCCGGTGTTGAGATCCGCTTCCCCGGTCAGGCCGAAACGCCCCTCAAGGCCACCCTCCAAGAGGTGAACATCGATGAAGAAAACGACCTGACCCGCTTCGTCCTCTCGTGCGAGGTCATCAACGGCGATGTGCTGCGGCTGAACAAGGCCAACGCACAGATCATCGTAGGGGAGAGCACCGGTCTGCGCATCCCGGCCTCCGCCGTCCATTACCTCAAGGACGACGGCTCTGAGGCCGAGGGACAGGGCGAAAATTACATCCCCGGCGTCTACGTCAAGTACGGCAACCTCGCCCGCTTCTGCAAGATCGACCCCGTGGACGCCGACCACCCGCAGGTGCAGGACGGCGATCATCTCATCGTTTTGCCCAGTGGAACGGCCGGTTCGGTCAGTCAGGTTCGCCTTTATGACGAGATTATCGTATCCGGACAAAATTTATACGATGGAAAACTTTTGTAGTTATTGACATCTGCGGCAAAAAATCCGATAATAGTAGAAGCTATTTGCATCTCTTTGCAAAATCAGCCGGGGCAGCGCAAGCCGCCCGAATGAAAGGAGCAGTTTCTATGTCTTTTGTGGATAGTCTGAAAAAAGGCCTTTTCGGCAGCGAGGACGAGTACGACGATCAGTACATCGACGACGGCCCCCAGATGGTGAACAACAACAACGGCCTTGGCATCGGTGCAGATGATGAGGACGAGGACCCTGCAGAGGGCGCCCCCAAGAAGAACAAGGTGGTCAACATCCATGCCACCACCCAGCTCAAGGTCGTTCTGGTCAAGCCGGAGCGCTTTGAGGACGCCAGCACCATTGCAGACCATTTGAACAACAAGCGCACCGTGGTGCTGAACCTTGAGTCCACCAATAAGGAAGTTTCCCGCCGTCTGGTCGATTTCCTCTCCGGCGTCGCTTACGCCAACAACGGCCAGATCAAGCGTGTGGCAAACAGCACCTTCATCATTACCCCCTACAACGTCGATATCATGGGCGACCTGCTGGACGAGCTGGAGAACAATGGCGCGTTCTATTGATCCTGCCCCAAAGGCCGTGCGGGGGTTCGTCCCCGCGCGCACCGATGAAGAACGTTACCTCATGCGGCACATCGAGGATCTTGCCCGCACGGCGGAAAGCCGCGGCATCCCGCGGTATTCCGGCTTTTTGAGCGACCGGGAGCAGGATCTTGCCAAGGCGGCGCTCAACCGCGCCGAGGTGCCGGAGGCCGACTATCATTTCGAGGGCGGCTGGCCCGGCGCAGAGCGCAAGCTGCTCTGCATCGAGCCGGAGGGCAGTTGGACGGACAGCCCGCTGTGTTGCGTCCGGCTGGACTGCCGGGCTCTGCCGGGGGCTGCACTGCCCACCCACCGGGACTACCTCGGCAGCCTGATGGGGCTGGAACTCAAGCGGGAGGCGCTGGGCGATATCGTCCTGCCGCCCGATGCGCCGGGTACAGCTTACGTCTTCGCGCTGGAACCGGCGGCGAAGCTCATCTGTCAGGAGCTGTGTCAGGCGGGCCGCACCGATCTTTCCACCACGCCCATGGAGCCGGATGCCCTTCCGGCGTTCCCACAGGCGGAGCGGACGCTGCAAACGGCGACCGTCTCCTCCCTGCGGCTGGATGCGGTGCTTGCGGCGATGCTCCGTTGCAGCCGCGGTGCGGCGGCGGAGCTGGTCACGGCCGGGCGGGTGGAGATCAACCATCTCCCCGCCGAGAGCGTCCATGCGCCCGTTTACGAGGGGGATGTCTTCACCGTGCGGGGCAAGGGCCGCTTCGGGCTGACGGCACTGCCCGGAAAAAGCAAAAAAGACCGATCAATCATCGAGTTTTTTCAGTATGAATGATAACAGGAGGAAACTACTATGCTGACCCCGCAGGACGTGCGCAGCGTTCAATTTGAAAAAAACCTCCGCGGCTATCGCACCGAAGATGTGGACCGCTTCTTGGACCGAGTCGAAGAGCAGCTCAAGCAGGACGATACGCTGGCAGAGGAACTCCGCAAGCAGATCGCAGATCTGACGGCGGAGAACCAGCGTCTCCACAAAGAGATGGAGAACTATGAGGCGGACGGCGATATGCTCAAGAGCGCGCTCATCAACGCGCAGCGGATGGGCGAGAATGTCATCCGCGAGGCAAACCAGAAGTCCGAGGAGATCCTGCATCGCGCAAATCTGCGCGGTGATGATATTATCCGTGATGCCAACGAGCTGCTGCAGAAGGCCAGTGACCGCGCGGATGAGATCATCAACGAAGCAAACGAGAAGAAACTTGCGGAGGAGCGCGAGTATGACCGTGTTCGTCTGGAAGTGACCCGCTTCAAGTCCGATGTGCTGAACCTCTACCGCAGCCATGTGGAGTCCCTGAGCCGTCTGCCCGAATTCCAGAAGGAAGAGACGGCCGAGGCCGAGCCCGCCGTGGAAGAAAAGGCTGAGGAGACCGCTGCCGCTGCCCTGACCGAGGAAATCGAACAGGCCCAGCCGGAGGTCGAGGCTGCCCCCGCCGAGGAGGAAGCTGCCGAGGACGACAAGAGCGAGGACTTCTGGGAGAAGGACGAGAGCCAGCTCAAGATCAAGCTCGACCCGTCTCAGGCCCCTGTCGGCGCGGACGAGGAAGAGGAACCCGCAGAGCCGGACTATGCCGCGTTCAAGGGCGTCAAGTTCAGCGAGTGATCCCAAGCATTTTAGTAAATTAGAGGAGTGTGTAACCATTGGCTAAGAATAAGTCTCAGTACGACAGTACGTTGAATCTGCCCAAGACTCTGTTTGAGATGCGTGCAGGTCTGCCCAAGAAGGAGCCTGTGATGCTCAAGGACTGGGAGGACAACGACCTGTACAACAACCTCATCAAGCACAACGACGGCAAGCCCAAGTTTGTCCTGCACGACGGCCCTCCGTATGCAAACGGCAACATCCACATGGGCACCGCCCTGAACAAGATCATCAAGGATATCATCATCCGCGACAAGAACATGGAGGGCTATCAGGCTCCCTATGTGCCCGGCTTTGATACCCACGGTCTGCCCATCGAGCTGAAGGCCCTGTCCTCCGTCGGCGAGAAGAAGAAGGACATCTCCAAGCTGGAGCTGCGCAAGATCTGCGAAAAGTTCGCCACTGAGCACATCGACATCATGAGCGACCAGTTCAAGCGTCTGGGCGTCATCGGCGACTTCGAGCACCCCTATCTGACCCTGAAGCCGGAGTTCGAGGCACGCCAGATCGAGATCTTCGGCGAGATGGCCAAGAAGGGCTATATCTACAAGGGCCTGAAGCCCGTGTACTGGTGCCCGGACTGCCGCACCGCTCTGGCGGAGGCTGAGATCGAGTACGGCGAGGACGACTGCGATTCCATCTTCGTCCGCTTCCACGTCACGCAGGACCCCAACGGCGTGCTGGCAAAGCACGGCATCCCGATGGATAAGACCTACTTCGTGATCTGGACCACGACCACTTGGACCCTGCCCGCCAACGAGGCCATCTGCCTGAACGGCCAGTTCGAGTATTCCTTCGTCAAGATCGGCGAGGAGTATCACATCATGGCCACCGAGCTGGTCAAGAGCGTCATGGACGCTTGCCATATCACCGAGTATGAGGTGGTGGGCGAGCCGGTCAGCGGCGCAGAGTTCGAGCTGATGCGTTATCAGCACGTCTACCTGCCCAAGGAAGGCTGGGTCATCCTTGGCGACCACGTCACGCTGGAAAGCGGCTCCGGCTGCGTCCACACCGCTGGCGGCCACGGCGTCGATGACTTCAACGTCTGCCAGAAGTATCCTCAGGTGCCCATCACCGTCCCCGTGGACGATGGCGGCTACCTGACCGACCTCGCCGGCAAGTACGCCGGTCAGCGCGTCTGGGCGGCCAACAAGACCATTCTGGCCGACCTGACGGAGTCCGGTGCCGTTATGGGTCAGGTGCACATCAAGCACCAGTATCCGCACTGCTGGCGCTGCCACCACCCCATCATCTTCCGCGCCACCGAGCAGTGGTTCTGCTCCGTGGCCAAGTTCCGTGAGGATGTTTACAAGGCCATCGACACCGTGCAGTGGATGCCCGATTGGGGCCACGACCGCATGAAGGGCATGGTCCGCGACCGCAACGACTGGTGCATCAGCCGCCAGCGCACTTGGGGCGTGCCCATCCCGGCCTTCTACTGCAAGAAGTGCGGCGCTTACCACATCACCGATGCCACCATCAAGGCCGTCAGCGAGCTGTTCCGCAAGGAGGGCTCCGACGCTTGGTATAAGTACGAAGCCGAGCAGATCATCCCCGCAGGGGAAGTCTGCGAGAAGTGCGGCGCTTCCGAGTGGGTCAAGGACACCGATATCATGGACGTCTGGTTCGATTCCGGTTCCACCCACGCCGCCGTTCTGGAGGAGCGCCCGGAGCTGAAGTTCCCGGCCGATATGTACATGGAGGGCGGCGACCAGTTCCGCGGCTGGTTCCAGTCCAGTCTGCTGACCAGCGTTGCCTCCAAGGGCTGCGCACCGTACAAGTCCGTTCTGTGCCACGGCTGGGTCGTGGACGAGCAGGGCAAGCAGATGCACAAGAGCGCCGGCAACGGCGTGGAGCCCAGCGAGATCATCAAGGACTACGGCGCCGATATCATCCGCCTGTGGGTCGCTTCTTCCGATTACACCGTCGATGTGCGTGCCGGCAAGAATATCTTCAAGCAGTTGAGCGAGGCATACCGCAAGATCCGCAACACCGCCCGCTTCATTCTGGGCAACCTCGACGGTTTCGATCCCAATACCGACTGTGTCGCCGACGACCAGCTGCAGGAGATCGACCGCTGGGCACTGGCCGCGCTGGACGATCTGATCGTCAATGCGCATAACGGCTATGCGGTCTATGACTTCAATAAGGTCTACCACGCCGTTTACAACTTCTGCGTCGTGGCCATGTCCAACTTCTATCTGGACGTCACCAAGGATCGACTGTACTGCACCAACGGTGCAGCCCGCCGCGCAGCACAGACCACCATGTACAAGATCCTCGTCGCTCTGGACAAGATCATCGCCCCCATCCTCTGCTTCACCAGTCAGGAGATCTGGGACTTCCTGCCCAAGACCGAGGGTATGAACAAGTATGTCGTCTTCGAGGATATGCCCAAGGCGGGCGAGTACGCAGCCGACGACGCCTTCAAGGCCAAGTGGAATCAGCTCATCGCTGTCCGCGACGAGGTCAAGAAGGTGCTGGAACAGGCCCGTGCCGAGAAGACCATCGGTGCTTCGCTGGAAGCTTCCGTCACCCTGTACTGCGGCGATGCCGTCTATGATCTGCTGAACAGCATCCCCATGGACGAGCTGGCCGACCTGATGATCGTCTCCCACGTGGAGCTGGTCAAGGGCGAGGGCGGCGCTGCCTCCGCAGTCGAGGGTCTGGGCATTGCTGCTGCACACGCCACCGGCGACAAGTGCGAGCGCTGCTGGAAGTACTCCGCAGACATCGGCACCCACCCGGCTCACCCCACCCTCTGCGCGCGCTGCGCAAGCGTGGTCGAAGGCTAAGCAAAAACTTTTGAACGCTGCGGCGCTCCTTTCGAGCAGGGGAGCGCCGCTTTTTGGTATCAGAAAACCGGCGGGCCCTTCCGCCGTTGGGAGGATTCGTTATGGCATTTGTTATCTTCAATCTGCTGTGTGTGGCGGCGCTGATCGGCGCAGATCAGGCCATCAAGGCGTGGGCGGTGAGCGTTTTGCAGCCCGTAGGGGCTATGCCGCTGATCCCGCATGTGGTGGAACTGCGGTTCGTGCTCAATCAGGGCATGGCGTTCAGTCTGCTCAGCGGCAAGCAGCTGTTTCTGATCATCGCCACCAGCGCAGCGCTGCTCCTCGTGGCCTACTGGCTCTTCTTCCGCAGCCGGAACAACCGCTTGCAGCAGGCAGCGCTGATCCTCGTGCTGGGCGGCGGCATCGGCAACCTGATCGATCGGGTGCTGAACGGTGAGGTCGTGGATTACATCAACGTGCTGTTCATGCGCTTCGCCGTCTTCAACTTCGCGGATATCTGCGTCTGTGTGGGCGTGGCGCTCTGGGTGCTGGTCATCTTTCTGGAGGAGCTGCACGAGGACAGCGCAAAGGAGCAGTGACCCATGGAACAGCGTGAATTTATCGTCGAAGCCGAGGGCGCGGGCCAGCGCATCGACCGCTTTCTGAGCGGCGAGGACACCGGCCTCTCCCGCAGTGCGCTGCAAGCGCTTGTGGCTGAAGGTCATGTGCTGTGCAACGGCAAGGCCCCGGCCAAGAGCCTGAAGCTCAAGGCGGGGGACATCATCCTGATGGAGATCCCGGACGCAAGGCCCATCGAGGCTGTGCCGCAGGAGATCCCGCTGGACATTGTTTACGAGGATGCGCATCTTCTGGTGGTGAACAAGCCCAAGGGCATGGTGGTCCACCCGGCCCCCGGCAACCCGGACGGCACCCTTGTCAATGCGCTGCTGTGGCACTGCAAGGGGAGCCTTTCCGGCATCGGCGGCGAGATCCGCCCCGGCATCGTCCACCGCATCGACAAGGACACCAGCGGCCTTCTCGTGGTGGCGAAGGACGACGCCACCCACATCGGCCTGTCGCAGCAGATGGCGGTCCACAGCGTCGAGCGGGCCTACAACACCATCGTCTACGGCGGCTTTGCACAGGACGAGGGCTTCGTGGAATCGAACCTCGGCCGCTCCAAGACCGACCGGAAGAAGATGGCCGTCTACCCGTCCACCGAACCCCACACCAAGTACGCCTACACCGGCTACAAGGTGCTGGAGCGGTTGGGCGAGTTCACGATGCTGGAGTGCCGCCTGAAAACAGGTCGCACCCACCAGATCCGCGTCCACATGGCGTCCATCCATCACCCGGTGGCGGGCGACCCCGTCTACGGCCCCCACAACTGCATCACAAGCCTCCACGGCCAGTGTCTGCACGCCAAAACGCTGGGCTTCATCCACCCCATCACGGGGGAGCATCTGCGGTTCGATTCCGAACTGCCGGATTACTTCACCCGCTTTCTGACCACGCTCCGTCAGCGCACAGGAGGAAACAACGAATGAGCAATTCCATCGAAAATACATTGGTCCTCTGCGATCTGGACAATCTGTTGCTGAACGCCGAGGGCAATCTGCCCCAGCTCCACCGGGATGTGCTGCAATTGTTTGCCAGCCGCGGCGGCAAGCTGACTGTCTACTCCCAGCGGTCGCCGAAGGTCGTGCGTTCTCTGCTGGGCGGAGTGCGGCTCAGTGCACCTGCGCTGGTCTGCGGCGGCATTCTGGCCTATAATTTTGCGGAGGGCAGCGGCACGGCGCTGTGCAGCTTTGCCGGGATGGAAGATTCCGTCCTGAACGTTCTGCCCGCTGCGCCCGGCATCGGCATCGCGTTCCAGATGCGGGACGGCACCACCCGCGTGGTGCGGATGAGCGAAGCGCTGGAAGCCCACCTGCGGCAGGAGTGGACCAGCTTCGTACTGAGCAACGCAGCGGATGTCAAGGGCGAGGAGGTCCTGCGCATCCTGTTCTATCAGGACAAAAAGCAGGTGCCCCTGACCGCTCTGCTGGAAAAAACGCTGGGTGAAGCGACCGTGACCCTCCGCGCCGAGCGGATGGCTCCGGATGTGGTGGCCCTGCTGCCGGGCGGTGTGTCCGGCACGGCTATGCTGAACGCTGTCTGCCCGCCCGCTGGCTACTCTGCCGAGCAGCTGACCGTTCTGGCAGGCTGCACCCAGATGACCGAGCTGGTCCAACTGGCGGGGAACAGCGTCGTCCCCGCCGACGCCCCGGCAGAGCTGCGCCTTGCCGCCAAGCAGACGACCCTCACCGACCACGATGCCGGTGCGGCGGCGGAACTGCTGTACGGCATGGTGCGTGCGGCCGAAAAGTTCGCGTAACGTAAAGATTTTGTAAGCTCCTTGTATACTTTGTGCAGGGGGCTTTCTTTTTGGAGGAAAGTCGGGTACAATGGGAGAAACCAGTTCTCAGAAAACCGGAAAGTGGCACGAGCGGATGTTTCTGCTCTGCGCCGTGTTGGCGGCGGCCCTGTGCGTGGCGCTGGCCTTCTGGTATGCGCCGCCCAAGGCAAAGCCGGACCCCGCGCCCCAGACGCCGCTGCTCCAATCGCTCCGGGTGGATCTGAACACCGCCGACTTCGAAACGCTCTGCATCCTGCCGGGCGTAGGCGAAAAGCGGGCACAGGCGATCCTCGACTACCGTGAGGTGCATGGCCCCTTCCGGCGGGTCGAGGATGCCGCCGCGGTGCCGGGCCTGACCGAAGACCTTGTGGCGTCGTGGGCAGAGCTGGCCTATGTGAGCTGAACAAACCCAAAAAAGGGGAGTAACTATGAAAGAGGATTCGATTTTCATCAACCGCGAATTGAGCTGGCTGGATTTCAACCGCCGGGTGCTCGTGCTGGGCAAGGATAAGAATGTCCCGCTGGCGGAGCAGCTCAAGTTCCTTGCGATCTATGGCTCCAATCTCGACGAGTTCTTCATGGTGCGCGTGGGTTCGCTCCAAGAGCGGGCCAGCCTGATGCGCGCCAAAAAGGAGCGGGACAAGCGCGAGAACAAGACGAACATGACCGCCGAGGAGCAGTTGGCCGCCATCATGCCCAAAACGGCTCATCTGCAGGAGGACTGCGACAAATACTATGAGAAGGCGCTGGAAAATCTGGCGGCGTGCGGCTACAAAAAGGTGGACTTCGATGCTCTTTCCAAGGAGGAGGAGCATTTCTGGAAGAAGTATTTCCAGAGCGAATTGTTCCCCATCCTCAGCCCGCAGATCGTGGACAGCCGCCACCCGTTCCCGTTTTTGCGCAATAAGGAGATCTACCTCGGCGTCCTGCTCAAGGAAAAAGAGGGCCAGAGCCTTGGCATGATCCCCATTTCCAGCCAGATGGAGCGGCTGCAGCTCGTCCGCCGGGATGGCCACACCGAGTTCGCCCTCACCGAGGAGCTGGTGCTGCACTATGCGGCCCTCATCTTCGGCAAGGACGCCGTGCAGGAAAAATGCCTTTTCCGCGTCACCCGCAACGCCGACATCGACGTGAAAGAGGGGATGATGGACCATGACATCGACTACCGCGAGATCATGGCCGACCTGCTCAAGCGCCGCCGCAAGCTGGCGGCTGTCCGTCTGCAGGTCACGCCGACGGCCCCGCAGGAGATCGTCCGCATCCTCTGCGGCAAGCTGGAACTGACGCACAAGCGTGTGTTTGCCCAGAAGAGTCCGCTGGACCTGAGCTTTTTCTATAAGCTCACCGGCAAGATGGAGGCCGACGGCCACCCGGAGCTGTTCTACCCCTCGGCCCGGCCCATGCTGCCGCCGCCGGAGTACGACCTTGCCGCCGAAGTGCAGAAGCACGATGTGCTGCTCAGCTATCCGTACCAGTCCATCCGGCCTTTCATCGCGATGCTGAAAAAGGCCGCGCAGGACCCGGACGTCATCTCCATCAAGATGACCCTGTACCGGATGGCGCGGGAGTCCCAGATCGTACAGGCCCTGATGGAAGCAGCCGAAAATGGCAAGGAAGTTGTGGCGCTGGTGGAGCTGCGCGCCCGCTTTGACGAACAGAACAACATCGACTGGTCGAAGCAGCTGGAGGAAGCGGGCTGTACCGTGCTGTATGGCTTCGAGGATTACAAGGTCCACTCCAAGCTGACCCTCATCACCAAAAAGAGCGCGCAGGGCTACAGCTATATCACCCAGATCGGCACCGGCAACTACAACGAAAAGACCAGCGAACTCTACACCGATTACTCCTTCATCACCGCTGACCACGGCATCGGCGAGGAGGCGTCCAACGTCTTCCAGAATCTCGCTGTGCAGAAACTGACGGAGACCAGCGAAAAAATGCTGGTGGCCCCGCTGCGGTTCAAGAGCGTCCTGCTGGACGAGATGAACCGGGTCATCACCGCCGCCCGTCTGGGCCGCCCGGCGTCCATGATCCTGAAGAACAACTCCATCTCGGATCGTGACATCATCCTGAAATTGCAGGAAGCCAGCTGCGCCGGGGTCCGCATCGATATGATCGTCCGCGGCATCTGCTGCGTCCGTGCCGAGGTGCCGGGCAAGACCGAGAATCTTCACATCCGCAGCCTTGTGGGCCGCTATCTGGAGCATGGCCGCATTTACAGCTTCTACGACGGCACCGAGACCCGCATCTATATCGCCTCCGGCGACTTCCTCACTCGCAACACGGAGTGCCGCGTGGAGGTGGGCGTCCGGGTGGAAGACCCCATTCTCATCCAGAAGCTCAGTGATATTTTGCAGCTCCAGCTGCGGGATAATGTCAACGCCCGCGAGATGCGGGCCGACGGCAGTTACCAGAAGGTGAAATCCGCCCCCGGCGAAGAACTGGTCAACGGCCAGATGGATATGTACGACCTGCTGAAGGACGATTGGACCCGCCACGATACCGAGGCTTCCAAGGCCGTGACGCAACCCCAGCCGAAGCAGCCGGAAGCGTCTGCCGCCCCCAAGGCCCCGGAGACGCCCCAGATACCGCCCAAGCCGGAAGCAACACCGAAGCCGGCTCCGGCCCCCGAAGCGCCGCAGCCTGTGCCGCCCGCCCCGGAAAAGCCGCACCCTGTGGCCCAAAGCCCGGCACCGCACACGGAATCGCACGGCTATCAGAGCTTTTTTGAGCGGATCCACAACTGGTTCCGCCCCAGAAGAAGATAAGGGAACCAACACCCGCAGGGAGACTTGCGGGTGTTTTTGCGTTCTCAGCCGCCTTGCCGCAGCATACACTGTTCCGACGGAGGAACAAGACGATGCAGAGAAAAACAGGACGAGCCGGGGTGTTGAAAATCATTCGAAGGGGCGCAGCGGTGGGAATATTAGCGGCGCTGCTCTTTGGGCTGCTGGCGGGGGTCATGCTTCCGGCCTGTGCGAAAGCGGCGCAGCGGGCCCCGGCGGGAACATCGCTCAAGGCGGCCAAGCCCACGCAGGCGCTGACTTTCCCGCTGGCGGGGAGCTGCTGGCTTTCGGATGCCTACGGCTGGCGGGAAGACCCCTTCACCGGAGACGAGACCTTCCACCGGGGCGTGGACCTTGCCTGTGCAGAGGGAACCCCGGTGTTGGCGGCGCTGGCGGGCACCGTGACCGCCGCCCGCCGCAGCGCGACCTACGGCAACTACCTCTGCCTTTCCCACGCCGACGGGCAGGAAACAATCTATGCCCATATGCAGTATCTCTACGTCCGGGCCGGGGAAGTCGTCCGGGCGGGGGAGTGCCTCGGCACCGCCGGGCAGACGGGCCGGGCGACAGGGGCGCACCTGCACTTTGAATTTTTGGCGAAGGGCGTCCGGCAGGACCCCGCCGCCGCCCTTCCTCTGCCATGAAGCGGACGCTCCGCGCCGGGCCGTTTGTGTTCCGGGACCCGGTACTGCTCTGCGGCGTCTTGTATGGGCTGCTCTGGTTCGACGCGAGTGGTTTTCTGCGCATCGGGCTGTGGGCGGCGTTCCTCCACGAATGCGGGCATGTGGCGGCGTATCTTGCCATGCTCCATGGGATGCCAACGCTGGAAGTGAACATGACCGGCTTTTGTATGCGCACCCGCGGCAAAGCTCTGATGCCGCAGCAGACCTTCTGGCTGGCGGCGGCAGGTCCGCTGACGAACGCCCTGCTGGCGGCGCTCTGGGCCGGGAAACTGTCCGATGCCGCTACCATCCGGGGCAGCGCTTTTCTCGCCGCAAACCTTTTGACCGGGGCGTTCAACCTTCTGCCCATTCCGCCGCTGGATGGGGCGCAGATGGCGGCGGCGCTGTGGGAGCTGGCACACCGCAAAAAGAAGGATTGCAATTCCCCGCGAAATCAGGTAAAATAAAAAGGTTCAAGAATAATGTTCTGTCAATGGAGGAACCTGATGTTTGATCCGAAACTGAAGGAAGCGCTGGGCCGGGTGCAGAAGCCGGGCCGTTATACGGGCGGCGAGCCGGGCAGCGTATATAAAGAGAAGGAAAAGATGGATGTCCGGTTTGCGTTCTGCTTCCCGGATACCTACGAGGTGGGCATGTCCTTCCTCGGCGAAAAGATCCTGTACGAGCTGCTCAACAGCCACGAAAACTGGTGGTGCGAGCGCGCGTTCATGCCGTGGCTGGATATGAAGGCCGAGATGGAGCGGCTGGATCTGCCCCTTTACACCATGGAGAGCAAGGACCCGCTGACCGCTTTTGATGCGGTGGGCTTTACGCTGCAATACGAGCTGTCCTACACCAACATTCTGGCCATGCTGGATCTTGCGCACATCCCGTTCTACGCCAAGGACCGCGATGAAAGCTGGCCGCTGATCGTGGCGGGTGGCCCCTGCGCGTGCAACTCGGAACCCATTGCGGACTTCTTCGACGTCATCCAGCTGGGTGAGGGCGAGAACCAACTGCCCGGCATCTGCGCCGAGATCGAGAAGGCAAAAAAAGAGGGCGGCGTTCCCAAAAAGGAACTGCTGCGGCGCATCGCGAAGATCCCCGGCATCTATATCCCGGCCTTTTATGATGTGGACTATTACGAGGACGGCCGGGTGAAGTCCATCACCCCCAACGAGCCGGGCATCCCGGCAGTGATCACCAAGGCCATCATCAAGGATCTGAACGATTTTGCGCCCCCGACGAACTTCGTTGTGCCGATGGTGGGTGCCATTCAGGATCGCGCCAGCATCGAGGTGCTGCGCGGCTGCGTGCGCGGCTGCCGGTTCTGTCAGGCGGGTTTCCTGTACCGCCCCATGCGCCAGCGGGACGCGAACCTGCTGAACAAGGCTGCGCAGGACCTGTGCGCCAATACCGGCTATGAGGAGCTGAGCCTTTCCAGCCTGTCCACCTCCGACCACAGCCAGCTCGAAGAGCTGCTGGACGATTTGAACGAGTGGGCCCCGGAAGAGCACGTCAGCCTGTCGCTGCCCTCTCTGCGAATGGACAACTTCTCCCAGAGCCTCATCGAAAAAACCACCAAGGTGCGCAAGAGCGGCCTGACCTTTGCCGCCGAGGCGGGCACCCAGCGTCTGCGCGACGTCATCAACAAGAACGTCACGTGGGACGAGATCGAAAAGACCTGCTCCATCGCCTTTGCCAACGGCTATTCGTCGGTCAAGCTCTACTTCATGATGGGCCTTCCCACCGAGACGATGGAGGATATCGAGGGCATTGCCGAAACGGCCCAGAAAGTCGTGGACCTGTACTACAACACCCCCCACGCCAAGGGCCGCGGCGTGCAGGTGACCATCAGCTGCTCCTGCTTTGTCCCCAAGCCCCACACCCCCTTCCAGTTCGTGCCCATGGACACCGAGGAGATGCTGCGCGAAAAGCAGAAGCATCTGGTGGAGTGTGCCCGCGCCCGCAGCCGGAAGATCAAGGTCAACTACCACGACAGCAAGACCAGCTTCCTTGAGGGCGTCTTCGCCAAGGGCGACCGCCGCTTGGCTCCGGTCATCCTCGAAGCCTACAAGCGCGGCTGCTACTTCGACGGCTGGGACGAGTGCTTCCGGTATGACACGTGGATGCAGACCTTCGAAGACCTCGGCGTGGATCCGTTCTTCTACTGCCAGCGCCCCATCGGGCTGGATGAAGTGACCCCGTGGAGCCACATGGATTACGGCGTGACCCACGAGTATCTGGTGCGCGAGTACCAGAAGGCCCTTGCAGCCCAGACCACCCAGCCCTGCAACCGCGCATGCCACGGCTGCGGTGCCAATCATCTGTTAGGAGGTCCCTGCTTTGATTACAGTCAGAATCTCGTTTGAAAAGAAAAATGAGGCCTCCTACATCTCGCTGCTGGACATGCAGCGGGTGATGCAGCGGATCCTCAAGCGCAGCGGGCTGCCGGTGTGGCATACGCTGGGCTTCAACCCCCATATCTATATGACCTTCGCCTGTCCGCTTTCGCTGGGGCAGGAGAGCGAGTGCGAGTGTGTGGACGTCAAGACCGAAGCGGAACAGCCCGATTTTGAACATTGGAAGACGGCCCTCAATGCCATTATGCCCGCCGGCATCGTGGTCACCAAAGTGGCCCCGGTGGAGATGAAAGCCGACCTCATCGCCTATGCGTGCTATGAGATCAGCTACCCGGCCGCCGAAGCGGAAAAGCTGGCGCAGTACAACGCGCTGGAAAGCGTTCCGGTGGAGAAAAAGAGCAAGCGGAACACCAAGACCGTGGAGCTGAAGGAGCATGTCCCCGCGCTGGAATTGACGGAAGCGGGGGAGCGGGTGCAGTTTGAGATCTGTCTGCCCGCTTCGCAGGATCTGACCCTGAATCCCTCGCTTTTGACGGCGGCGCTGGAAGAGCACCTCGGTGTCCCGGCGGCAGCGGCCAACATCCTGCGCACGAAGTTCCTGACCGCGGAAAAGACGCTTTTCGCCTGAGCACCGGGCCGGAAGAACGTCTTTTGGGCAGAACGGAAAAATTTTGGGATTATTTTGGGCAAATCGCTTGCATTTGCGGGCGTTTTGTGCTATCCTATTAAGGCGTTAGTGTCCGCTGAAACCACAGCGGGGTTAATGACACAACTCATTAAACGGGCGGTCCTCTGACGGCAAGGAGCCGTGTATGAACGTCTAAAAACAAATGGAGGATTCAAAAATGGACGCACTGAAGATTATTTCTGAAGGCAGCATCAAGGCTGAAAAGCCCCAGTTCAACGTTGGCGACACCGTCCGCGTTGATGTTCGTATCAAGGACGGCGACCGTGAGCGCATTCAGGCCTTTGAGGGCACTGTGATCGCAAAGAAGCACGGCGGCGTTGCTGAGACCTTTACCGTCCGCCGCGTGTCTTATGGCGTTGGCGTCGAGCGTGTCTTCCCCATCAACAGCCCCTTCGTTGAGAAGGTCACTGTTGTCCGCAAGGGCAAGGTCCGCCGCGCAAAGCTGTTCTATCTGCGTGGCCGTACCGGCAAGGCTGCCAAGGTCAAGAGCGATATTTGATGATCCCCGCGTAAACGGGAAAAAAGGGACAACTTGTTGTCCCTTTTTTCTTTATTTGTCGGGTTTGTCCGGCAAACTGGATTGAGAGGTGCATCGGGATATGGAAAAGCAAACGGCGGCGCAGCCCGCAGCGGCCAAGGGCCAAGGAGCATTTGAGTGGTACGAGGCGCTGATCTCGGCTGCGCTGGTGCTGGTGTTGGTCTTTTCGTTCTTTTTCCGGATCATTCAGGTGGACGGCGCGTCCATGGTGCCCACCTTGCAAAACGGCGATAAGCTCATCGTCTGGGGCGCGGGGTACGAACCCCAGCGGGGCGATGTCGTCATCGTGGACAGCTACACGGCCTACGGCAAGCCGCTGGTCAAGCGGGTCATCGCCAAGGGCGGTGACACCATCAGCATCGATTATGCCAGCGGCACCGTCACCGTCAACGGCGAGGTGCTGGACGAAGATTACATTGCCGAGCCGACCTACCTCGGCTACGATGTGGAGTTTCCCTACACCGTGCCGGAGGGCACTGTCTTCGTGATGGGGGACAACCGCAACAATTCGCTGGACAGCCGCTCTTCCTATGTGGGCTGCATCGACGAACGTGATATTCTGGGCAAGGTACTGGTCTGCTTTCTGCCCTTTTCGGATTTTGGAGTGGTAAAATGAACAATCAGGACACCCGGTTTGCAAACCAATATAACATCCAGTGGTTCCCCGGCCATATGACCAAGACCCTGCGGATGATGGAGCAGGAGATCCAGCACGTAGACGCCAGCCTCGTGCTGCTGGACGCCCGCATCCCGCTTTCCAGCCTGAACCCGGAGATCGAGCGGATCACGGCCCGGAAACCCAAGCTCTACGCGCTGAACAAGGCCGATCTGGCCGATCCGGCTGTGACGGAGGAGTGGATCCGCTACTTCCGCGCGGCGGATGCGGGCTGCGTCGCCATCAGCGCCAAGCAGAAGGGCGGCGCCAAGGCCGTCCAGACTGCCATCGAAAAAGAGCTGGCGGGCCTTTTGGAGCGCCGTCAGGTGCGCGGCATGGGCGGCGCAAAGACGCAGGTGATGCTCTGCGGCATCCCCAACGTCGGCAAGTCCACCTTCATCAACACCTTTGCGGGCTCGGCCCGCGCCAAAGCCGCCGACCGCCCCGGTGTGACCAAGGGCAAGCAGTGGGTCAGCACCGAAAAGTTTGATCTGCTGGATATGCCCGGCGTGCTCTGGAAAAAGTTCGATTCCAAGACGACGGCCTCCAATCTGGCCTTCATCGGCTCCATCAAGGACGATATCCTTGACGTAGAGGAGCTGGCGATGAACCTGCTGGACGAGGTGCGCCGCAACTACCCCGACTTGGTGGCCCAGCGCTACAAGCTGGACGCCGAGACGCTGGCACTGCCGCCCTACGAGCTGATGGAAGCCATTGGCCGGAAGCGCGGCTTGCTGGTGCGGGGCGGCGAGGTGAACACCGAGCGCTGTGCAGTCATGCTGGTGGATGAGTTCCGCGCCTGCAAGTGGGGCCGCATCTCGCTGGAGCGCCCGCCCCAGCGGGACGACCTCGTGGATTTTGCGGAGGAGGACGACGAATGAAACGGCGCTCCGACGAAGAGATCTCCGCACCTCTCTATGCGTATGACGCCGACGTCCGGGCCCAGTACGGCTGTTTTGCCGGGGTGGACGAAGCCGGGCGCGGCCCGCTGTGCGGCCCCGTCTGCGTGGCAGCGTGTATCCTCGACCCGGAGCATCCGGTCTACGGCATCAACGACTCCAAAAAGCTGACCGAGAAAAAGCGGGAAGCCCTGTTTGACGAGATCGTGGAAAAGGCACTGGCCTACAAGATCGTGTTCGTGGGGCCGGACATCATCGACCGCGACAACATCCTCAACGCCACCATGGGCGGGATGCGTCAGGCCGTGGAAGGGCTGGACATCGTGCCGAACCTCGTCCTCATCGACGGCAACCGCGCTCCGGCCGGGCTGACCATGCCCGCGCAGCCGGTGGTCAAGGGCGACGCCACCAGCGCCAGCATCGGCGCGGCGTCCGTGCTGGCGAAGGTCAGCCGGGACCGCTATATGATGGAGCTGGACAGGCAGTACCCCCAGTATCAGCTTGCAAAGCACAAGGGGTACCCGACCAAGCTCCACTATGAGCTGATCGCGCAGTACGGCATCCAGCCGTTCTACCGCCGCAGCTTCCTTAAAAAGCAGGGCTACTGGCCGGAGGGCAAGTGATGAACCGGGCCGAGATCGGCCGCAGGGGCGAAGCCGTGGCGGCGCGCTATTACCAAAAACAGGGCTGTACGCTGCTGGTCCACAATTACCGCGTCAAGATGGGGGAAATCGACCTCATCCTGCGGGAGCCGGACGGCACCATCGTTCTGTGCGAGGTCAAGACCCGAAGCCCGGACCCATTGGCCAGCCCGGCGGAGGCTGTGACCTTAGCCAAGCAGCGCAAACTCATCCGTGCCGCAAAATATTATCTCCAGCAGACCGGCCAAAGCGATGAACCCGCCCGTTTTGACGTGGCGGAGGTCACCCCTCTTGACAGCGGGCGCTGGATGGTACATATTATAAAGGGTGCATTTACCGCATAAACGGGGTGCACCGGTGGGAAAAGGCAGAAAATGGCGTTTGCCGCTGCCATCAAAAAAGGGCCATTGTGGGCCCGCGGACGAAAAGGAGCGACGACAATGCAGTTTTTCAGCACGAGAGACCGGAACCGTGTGGTAAGTGCGTCTCAGGCCATTGCACAGGGCCTGTCCGACGAGGGCGGTTTGTTTGTTCCGCAGAGCTTTCCGCAGGTGGATGTCCAAGCGATCTGTGGGCTGGAATACCCCGAAATGGCAGCGGCCATCGTGGGGCAGTATCTGACCGATTATTCACAGCAGTTCCTCGCCGAGGCGGCGAAGGCCACTTATGGGGAAGCCTTCGGCGGCAAGGCAGGGTATCTGGCCCCGGTGTCCGACAGCGTGTATTCGCTGGAGCTGTGGCACGGCCCGACCTGTGCGTTCAAGGATTACGCCCTCCAACTAATGCCGAAGCTTTTGGTGGAGGCAAAAAAGAATCTGAACCGCACCGAGAAGACCCTGATCCTCGTGGCGACCAGCGGCGATACCGGCAAGGCCGCGCTGGACGGCTACCACGACATCCCCGGTGTGGAGATCGCAGTCTTCTTCCCCACGGGCGGCACCAGCGAGATCCAGCGTCTGCAGATGGCAACGCAGGAGGGCGAAAATGTCGCCGTCTACGCCGTGCGTGGCAACTTTGACGATGCCCAGACCGGCGTGAAGCGGGTCTTCGGCGATGGGGCCATCGCGGCAGAGCTGGCAAAGCGGAACATCCGCCTGTCCAGTGCCAATTCGATCAACTGGGGCCGTCTGGTGCCGCAGATCGTCTACTACTTCGCGGCCTATGCCCAGCTGCTCAAGGCCGGAAAGATCGCCTTTGGCGACAAGGTGGACTTCTGCGTCCCCACCGGCAACTTCGGCGACATCCTTGCGGGCTATTATGCCAAGCAGATGGGTCTGCCTGTGGGCAAGCTGGTCTGCGCGTCCAACGAGAACAACGTTTTAACGGACTTCCTCACCACCGGCACGTATACGGCCAAGCGGGAGTTCTTCAAGACCACTTCGCCCAGCATGGATATTCTGGTCTCGTCGAATCTGGAGCGTCTGCTCTACCACGTCACCGGCAGCGATACCGAGGTGGCCGCGCTGATGAAGAGTCTCGCCGAGACCGGCAGCTACACCGTCCGCCCCGAAACGCTCCGGACCATTCAGGAGAGCTTCGCGTGCGGCTGGAGCGGCGAGGAACAGGTGGCAGGGGAGATCCGCGCCCGCTACGAACAGGACGGCTACCTCTGCGATACCCACACGGCGGTGGCCTTCCATGTGGCCGCGCAGCACAAGCGGGACGGCGTGCCCATGGTGGTGCTCTCCACCGCATCGCCCTTCAAGTTCCCGCGCAGCGTGCTGGAAGCGCTGGGCCAGACCGCACCGGCCAACGATTTCGAGGCCATGCAGCAGCTGGAAGAGATCACCGGCCGCACCGCACCGGCCAGCTTGTCGGCGCTGCGCCGGAAGGCCGAGCGCTTCAACACCGTCATCGACCCGGAGCAGATCGCACAGGTGGCGCTGAGCTATCAGGCGTGATGCAATGTTAGAACAGGAGTAACAGAATGGCACTTTATGTGCTTGGCGATACCCATCTCTCCCTCGGCGGGTCCAAGCCCATGGATATTTTTCCGGGGTGGGATGGCTACGTGGAGCGGCTGGAGCGCAACTGGCGCAAGCTGATCACCCCGCAGGATACCATCGTGCTGGCGGGGGATATCAGCTGGGCCATGCGCCTGACCGATACCCGCAAGGATTTTGAATTTCTGCAGCAGCTTCCGGGTCAGAAGCTCATCATGAAGGGCAACCACGATTACTGGTGGACTACGGCCAACAAGATGAACGCTTACTTAAAAGCGGAAGGCTTCGATACCCTGCACATCCTGCACAACAACTCCTACACCGTGGAAGGGTACGCTCTGTGCGGCACGCGGGGCTGGCTGTTCGATGTGGGGGAACCCCACGACGAAAAGGTGATGAACCGGGAGATCGGGCGGCTGAAAATGAGCTTGGATGCCGCAGAGCCGGGCCTTGAAAAGCTCGTGTTTCTGCATTATCCGCCGGTCTACACCGGCACCAGCGCCCCGGAGATCGTGGCGACGCTGAAGGAATACGGCATCAAGCGCTGTTTCTACGGTCATCTGCACGGCAACGCCATCCGGTATGCAGTGCAGGGGAATGTGGACGGCATCCAATACAAGCTCGTCAGCGCGGATGGGCTGCGTTTCTGCCCGTACCGCATCAATTAAAGGCGGACCGCGCGGGCAAAAAGAACAAAAAGTCAAAATTTGGGCTGGCAATTGTGTCTGGAACGTGCTATAATAAGTTTTGACGCGATTGTTGCACCCAATTGAGCGCGCGCGTCCCCGCATTTCGCAAACAGCTAGGACGCGGTGCGCGGTTGCAGGAGGCGGGTCCACCCGCCCCAACGCAATAGAATTTTTGAGTGGAGGATACACAAATGAATTTCATCAAGTGCGAAAAGCTCGAAAAGAGCATGGCAGAGCTGCAGTTCTCTGTTGACGCTGAGGCCTTCAAGGCTGCAGTTGCCGACGTCTTCAAGAAGGAGGGCAAGAAGTACTCTGTGCCCGGCTTCCGTAAGGGCAAGGCTCCCCGTGCTCTGATCGAGAAGATGTACGGCGCTGATGTCTTTACCTATGACGCCATCAACGAGCTGTTCCCCGAAGCTTACGAGGCAGCCGTCAAGGAAGCTGGCGTTGAGCCTGTTGGCCGCCCGGAGGTCACCGTTGATTCCGCAAGCGAGACCGAGGGTGCTACCCTGACCGTGAAGGTCGCTGTCAAGCCCGAAGTCAAGATCGGCAATTATTCCGGTCTGACCGTGGAGAAGACGGTCCATACTGTTACCGATGAGGCTGTGGACGCTGAGCTGAAGCGTGTGCAGGAGCGCAATGCCCGTGAGCTGACCCGTGAGGGTGCTGCACAGAACGGCGACATCACCGATATCGACTTCGAGGGCTTCGTCGATGGCGTTGCTTTCGATGGCGGCAAGGCAGAGCACTACAGCCTGACTCTGGGCAGCGGCTCCTTCATCCCCGGCTTCGAGGATCAGATCGTCGGCCATTCCGCTGGCGAGGAGTTCGATGTCAACGTGACCTTCCCCACCGAGTATCAGGCTGCTGAGCTGGCTGGCAAGGAAGCTGTCTTCAAGATCAAGCTGCACGAGGTCAAGTACAAGGAGCTGCCCGCTCTGGACGACGAGCTGGCAAAGGACGTCTCCGAGTACGACACGCTGGACGCTTTCAAGGAGTCCATCCGCAAGAACAATCAGGAGCAGCTCGACAAGCAGGACGATCTGGCGGTTGAGAACGCTCTGGTCGATCAGGTCATCGACGGCATGGAAGCTGAGATCCCTCAGGCTATGTACGATGCCCGCATGGACGAGATGGTCAACGACTTCGCCTTCCGTGTGGAGCAGCAGGGTCTGCGTCTGGAAGACTACCTGAAGTATATGGGCCAGACCGTCGATCAGTTCCGCGCTTCCTTCATGCCGCAGGCTGAGAAGCAGGTCAAGATCCGTCTGGCTCTGGAGGCAGTTGCCGCCGCTGAGAACATCGAGGCTTCCGAGGAGGAAGTTTCCGCTGAGATCAAGCGCATCGCTGACCAGTACAAGATGGAAGAGGACAAGGTCCGTGAGCTGGTCAACGTCGAGGATCTGAAGAAGGATCTGGCCGTCAACAAAGCCATCGACTTCATCAAGAGCCACGCCAACATCGTGGAGAAGGCTGCTGAGGCCGAGAAGACCGAGGACGCTGAGTGATCTCAGCCTCCAAGGCCGCAGTTATGAAACGGCAGCACGCTGTTTTGTAAGCAAAGGTAGTTAAAATTGACCGATACGGCCCTGTTTCTTTTGCCGTATCGGTCAATTTTGCAGATACCATTATTTCGATTTCTAGGAGGCGAACTTTATGAGTTTTGTTCCTTATGTTGTTGAACAGTCGGCACACGGCGAGCGGTCCTATGACATTTTCTCCCGTCTGCTGAACGACCGCATCATCGTGCTGAGCGAGGATGTCAACGATACCACGGCCAGCCTTGTTGTGGCGCAGCTGCTGTATCTGGAAGGGCAGGACCCGGATAAGGATATCAGCCTGTATATCAACAGCCCCGGCGGCTCCATCAGCGCGGGCATGGCCATCCATGACACCATGCGGTATATCAAGTGCGATGTTTCCACCATCTGCATGGGCATGGCTGCTTCCATGGGTGCCTTCCTGCTGGCCAGCGGCACCAAGGGCAAGCGCTTTGCGCTGCCCAACGCAGAGATCATGATCCACCAGCCGCTCATTGCAGGCGGCCAGAACGGCGGCCTTTCCGGCCAGACCACGGACATCAAGATCCATGCCGAGCACATGGTCTATATCCGCGATAAGATGAACCGGATGCTCAGCGAGTACACCGGTCAGCCGCTGGAAAAGCTGCAGCTGGATACGGAGCGCGACAACTATATGTCCGCCCAGCAGGCAAAGGAATACGGCCTGATCGATGAGGTCATCACCCACCGCTAAGGAATCGCTGAAACCAATCGGCGCAGCGGGGGAGACCCTTGCTGCGTCAGACGACCCAGAATAAGGAAAAACGGCTATGGCAAACAACAATTCCGGCAGAGATAAAAACGAAAAAGATCTGGTTTGCAGTTTCTGCGGCAAGCATCAGGACGAAGTGGAGCGGATGATCATTGGCCCCGGTGTCAACATCTGCAGCGAGTGCATCGGCCTGTGCTATGACCTGCTCTCGGACAAGCCGGAGCATCCGGGCGCAAACCGCCCGAACCGCGGCGGCGCGAGCCGTGCCCACGTACAGGCGACGGACGGTCTCTCGGTCAACATCCTGACCCCGGAGGAGATCAAGGACGGTCTGGATCAGTACGTCATCGGGCAGGACGAGGCCAAGCGTGTGCTGGCGGTCTCCGTCTACAACCATTACAAGCGCATCCTGAGCGGCAAGGGCGCGGACGTGGAACTGCAGAAGTCCAACGTCCTGCTCCTCGGCCCCTCCGGCGTCGGCAAGACGCTGCTGGCACAGACGCTGGCCAAGATGCTGGGCGTGCCCTTCGCCATCGCGGACGCCACCACCCTCACCGAGGCCGGTTATGTTGGCGAGGACGTCGAGAACATCCTGCTCAAGCTCTTGCAGGCAGCGGATTTCGACGTGCAGAAGGCTCAGATCGGCATCATCTATATCGATGAGATCGACAAGATCACCCGCAAAAGCGAGAACCCTTCCATCACCCGCGATGTGGGCGGCGAGGGCGTGCAGCAGGCGCTGCTGAAGATTTTGGAAGGCACGGTCAGCAATGTCCCGCCGCAGGGCGGCCGCAAGCACCCGCAGCAGGAGTTCATCCAGATCGATACCACCAACATCCTCTTCATCTGCGGCGGTGCCTTTGATGGACTGGACAAGTACATTCAGCGCCGCACCGATAAGTCCGCGCTGGGCTTCGGCAGCTCCCTGAAGGACAACTCCGACGATTTCCAAAAGGCCCTGCTGCGCAAGGTGGAGCCGCACGATCTGGTCAAGTTCGGCCTCATTCCGGAGCTGATCGGCCGTCTGCCGGTCATCACCGTGCTGGACGATCTGGACGAGAATGCACTGGTCCGCGTGCTGAAGGAGCCCCGCAACAGTCTGGTCAAGCAGTACAAAGAGCTGCTGAATATGGACAACGTGGAGCTGGAGATCACCGACGAGGCCCTCCATGCCATCGCCCGCAAGACCATCGAGCGGAAGACCGGTGCCCGTGGTCTGCGCAGCGTGATGGAGAGCATCCTGATGCCCATCATGTACAAAGTCCCCAGCGATGCCACCATCATCCGTGTGACCATCGACGAGGACACCGTGAATGGCGGCGAGCCGAAGCTGGAATACGGCGCGGTCCGCAAACGCTATAAGAACCTGACCTCCCTGAGCTGAGCGCTGCCTTTGCAGCCCGCTTGGGGTGGACGCCCTGCTGAGAGCTTCGGCTTTTAGCAGGGCTTTTTTTGAGATATGCTTGTTTTCATGCGGGATATGAGCTATAATATTAAAGTCTGGACGACTGCGGTGGGAACGCTCTCTGGCAGGACTTCCCGGTAAGCCGCTCTCCCGGACACTGTGGGAACAGGAAGTACGATAAAGGAGTGTGTTTTCAATGGCAAATTATTTTGAGATGAACCGCGACGAGCTCGTAGCTGAGCAGGAAAAGCTGAAAGAGCAGTACAAGAAGTTTCAGGATATGCATCTGAAGCTGAACATGGCCCGCGGCAAGCCCGGCCCTCACCAGATGGATCTGGCTATGGGTCTGCTGCAGATGACCGATTACACCACCGACGCCGGCACCGATGCCCGCAACTACGGTGATCTGGAAGGTCTGCACGAAGCCCGCGTTCTGTTCGCGGATATCTTCGGCGTCAAGCCCGAAGAGGTCTTCGTGGGCGGCAACTCCAGCCTGCAGCTGATGTACAACCTCATCAACATCGGCTATGTGTTCGGCTTCCCGGAGTCTCCCTGCCCGTGGTCTCAGGTGGAGAAGCGCAAGTTCCTCTGCCCGGTGCCCGGCTATGACCGCCATTTTGCGATTACCGAGGAGTTCGGTTTTGAGCTCATCAGCGTCCCCATGACCCCCGATGGCCCGGATATGGACATCGTGGAAGATCTGGTGGCCAAGGATGACACCATCAAGGGCATCTGGTGCGTGCCCCAGTATTCCAACCCCGATGGCTACACCTACAGCGATGAGACCATCGAGCGTTTTGCGAAGATGAAGACCGCCGCCCCCGATTTCAAGATCTTCTGGGATGAGGCATACATCGTCCATCACCTGACCGATGAGATCATCGAGACGCCTGTTTTGCTGAACGAGTGCAAGAAGTACGGCACGCAGGATCGCGTTTTCATGTTCACGTCCACCAGTAAGATCACCTTCCCCGGTGCGGGCGTCTCAGCCATTGCCTGCAGCGAGAACTCCATGAAGTATATGTGCAAGCGCTTCTCGGTGATGATCATCAGCTACGACAAGATGAACCAGCTGCGCCATGTCCGCTTCCTGAAGAACAAGGAAGGCGTTCTGGCCCATATGGCAAAGCACCGCCGTCGTCTGGTGCCCTGCTTTGACGCCGTGAAGACCGCTTTCACCGAGGAGTTGACGCCCTGCGGCAACATCGCCCACTGGACCAACCCCAAGGGCGGCTACTTTATCAGCCTGTACGTCATGCCCGGCTGCGCAAAGCGGGTGGCGGCCCTCTGCAAAGAGTGCGGCCTGACCCTGACCGGTGCCGGTTCCGCTTACCCCTACCACAAGGACCCGGAGGACTCCCACCTGCGCATTGCGCCGACTTATCCCAGCTTAGATGAAGTGGAGACCGCTTCCGACCTGCTGTGTGTCTGCGTGAAGCTGGCTACGGTGGAAAAGCTGCTGGCGGAAAAGGCGTAAGCATTCCCGTTGTTGAAAATCTCCCCGCGCGGCAGCCGTTGCCGCACGGCGGAGGTTTATTATATTTGGAGGTTTCCCGATTTTTATGAAGACAAAAGGCAAAGCATGGCAGCTTGTTGTCACGGTGCTCCTGATCGCGGCGTTCGTCTACACGGCGTTCTTTGGCGTTGCGGTCAAGTATGGCGATGTGACCAAGACCTACATCAAGGGCGCGCAGGATATCCGCTTCGGCGTGGATATCAAAGGCGGCGTCAACGTGACGTTTGGACCCTCGGACGGCTACGATGCCACCGACGACCAGCTGGATGCCGCGCAGCTCGTCATTGAGAACCGTCTGGTCGCCCTGAATGTGACCGACTACGAGCTGTACGTGGACTATGGCTCCGACCGGCTGATCCTCGAATTCCCGTGGCAGTCCGGCGAGACGGATTTCGACCCCGAAGCGGCCATCGAGGAGATCGGCACCACCGCCTATCTGACCTTCCGGGAGGGAAGCAGTGCGGACGGCGAGCTGATCTTGGACGGCTCCATGGTCGAGAGCGCTGCGGCGCAGTATGGCCCGGTGAACGGCAGTTCGTCGGAATACTACGTCGCCCTCAAGTTCACCGATGAAGGTGCCAAAGCCTTTGGTGATGCCACCACCAAGCTCTACCAGAGCAGCGGCACCATCAGCATCTGGCTGGACGATGAGAACGTGAGCACGGCATCCGTCAACGCGGCCATCACCGATGGCTCCGCCATCATCACCAGCTCCGCGGCCAACCCCTTCACGCAGGAGGATGTGGTCAAGATGGCGCGCCAGATCAACTCCGGCTCGCTGCCTTTTGCGCTGACGGTGGACAGCTATTCGACCATCAGCCCCAGCCTCGGTGAGAACAGCCTGAGCGCCATGGTGCTGGCCGGCCTCATCGCCTTTGCCCTCATCGTGGTCCTGATGACGGTGCTGTACCGTCTGCCCGGCTTCCTTGCGTGCATCGCGCTGGCCGGTCAGGTGGCTGCTACGCTGGCCTTTGTCTCCGGTTACTTCTCCGTGTTTGAGAGCTTCACCCTGACGCTGCCCGGCATCGCGGGCATCATCCTTGCCATCGGCATGGGCGTTGACGCCAACGTCATCACGGCCGAGCGCATCAAGGAAGAGCTTCGCAGCGGCAAATCGCTGGACGGTGCCCTCAAGAGCGGCTTTGCCCGCGGTTTGACCCCCATCATCGACGGCAACGTGACCATCGTCATCGTCGCCATCGTCCTGATGGGCGCCTTCGGCCCGTCGGATGGTTTCTTCGCCAAGGCCCTGCACTTTGTGTTCTTTGCCTTTGGTCCGTCCACGGCGGGTACGATCTACGCCTTCGGCTACACGCTGCTCACCGGCGTGCTGCTGAACTTCGTCTTCGGCGTTTTTGCGACCCGCGTGATGATCCGCGGTGCGGCGGCCCTCAAGGCTCTGCGGAACCCGTGGCTCTATGGTGCGGACAAGCCCGGCAAGGAGCCCGCAGAGAAGAAGCCCATCAACTTTGTGGCGCTGCGCAAGCGCTTCCTGACCTTTTCCGCCTGCCTGATGGCGGCTATCCTGCTCTGTGCCGTGGTGTTCGGCGTCCGTCTGGATACCGAGTTCACCGGTGGTGCCATGATCACCCTGAGCTATGAGGGCGAGTTCACCACCTCCGAGGTGCAGAAGACCGCTTCCGTTGCGCTGGGCAGCAATGACCTGACCTTGCAGAGCGGCGAGAACGTCGCCACGGGCGAGCAGACCCTGAAGATCTCGATGCCCGGCAACGAGACCGTGACCACCGATCAGGTGGAAAACCTGCTGGACTCCCTGAACGAGACGTACCCGGACAACGCCTTTGCCCAGCTCTCGCTCAGCAACGTCAGCGCCGCCATGGGCACCAAGTTCCTGCAGAAGAGTCTGGTCGCGGTGGTCTTTGCGCTGATCCTGATCCTGCTGTACATCGGCATCCGCTTCAAGAAGATCGGCGGCCTGACCGGCGGCATGATGGCCGTTCTGGCCCTGCTGAACGACCTGATGGTGGTGTTCGGCACCTTCGTGCTCCTGCGCACCCCGCTGGACGGCAACTTCATTGCGGCCATGCTGACCATTCTGGGCTACTCCATCAACGATACCGTCGTTGTCTATGACCGTATCCGTGAGAACCGCGCGCTGATGGGCAAGAAGACTTCCTTCGAGGAGCTGGTCAACTGCTCGGTCAACCAGTCGGCCCGCCGCACCCTCATCACCACCATCACCACCGTGATGGCGCTGGGTGTGATGTGCGTCATCTCCAAGCTCTATGGTCTGGACAGTATCTTCACCTTTGCTTTCCCGCTGATGATGGGTATGGTCAGCGGCGTGTATACTTCGCTGTGCGTTTCCACCTCCGCGTGGGTGCTGTGGAGCGAGCGCAAGGGCAAGAAGAACGCATGATCTTCGCCCGAACTTGACCGTGACCAACATCAGGAGGAACAAACCATGAAATGTCCCTATTGCGGCGATGAGGAATCCAAGGTCATTGATTCCCGCCCGACCGAAGACGGCGAGCGCATCCGCCGCCGCCGGGAGTGTCTGCGCTGCCATATGCGGTTCACGACCTACGAGGTGGTGGAGACCGTCCCGCTGATCGTCATTAAAAAGGACAACTCCCGCGAGCCCTTCGATCGGCAGAAGCTCCTCAATGCCATGCTTCGCGCCTGTGCCAAGCGCCCCGTCAGCTTCGAAACGCTGGAGCGGGCCGTCAGCAGCATTGAGCAGACCCTCATGAGTTCTTATGACCGTGAGGTGACCAGCGTCCGGATCGGCGAGCTGACCATGCAGGAACTGAAGCAGATCGACGAGGTGGCCTATGTCCGCTTCGCCTCGGTTTACCAGCAGTTTGCGGATGTCGAAAGCTTTTTCAATGAACTGAAAAAGCTGATGGGAAATCGCAGCAAGTAATCATTGAATAGGCAAAAGCGCACTGCCTCCGTTTGGTTTTCCAAGCGGGTGGGCGGTGCGCTTTTTTGCGTTCAGATGATGCGTTGGGCCAGCCACGCCAGCGTTTCGACCTGAACCTGTGCGCGGCGCAGCTCACCGAAGGCTTCCTCCGGAGCATTCCACTCCAAGTGGCCGTCCGCCGCGCGGAGGGCGGCTTCCAGCTCGGTGAAGTCTTCGGTGCGGAGAAGATGGTTCATCCCTTCCCGCATCCGGTCGCACAGCTCTGCCCCTTCGGCAAGGGCTTGCCGCGCACCGGTCAGATCTTCGTCCCGGATGGCCTCCATAGCGTTGTCCAGATCCTCCGAGATCTCCTCGGCGAATTGCTGCACCCGGAAGCTGCTGTAAAAGGCGATGACGAGCAGCGCCGCCACGATGGCGAGACAGGCATAGATGCGTTTCATGGCTTCTCCTTTCCCGCCGGGCGGCGCGGCTGCTTTTTCAAAAGAAAATAGTCCTCGGTGTCGTTGCCGATGAGCAGCAGGATCTCTTCCACCAGCAGGGTGTTTGCCTCGGCGGTCCGCTCCAGCCACGCGCGGTCCTTGCCGCACCAGCGGAGGTTGTCGTCCAGTATCTGCCCGTCCAGCACAAAGGGGATGGTGGCCTGTGTTCGTTCGGCGTTCAGGCGGAGGTCTGCGAGGGTGGTCGTTTCCTTTTCGGGCCGGAGCGCCACCGAAAGGTTCCCGTTCGTCTCCACGACGGCGTAGGAGACATCCCGCGGGTCGAAGACATCCTTGCCGCGCAGGGCCTCCATCAGGTCGGCGGTGGTCAGCCGCAGAGTGCGCAGGGCGTCTTGGTCGATCTCTCCGTTCAGGATGACGGTCTTGGGCCGCCCGGACATCAGGTTGAAGAATTTCTGGCTCCGGAAGCTCAGAATCGAGCCCAGAAGCTCCAGTGCCGCGATCAGGAAGAGCGGAATCAGGCTGGCGGTCACCGGGACTTCTTCGCTTTCGATGGAGATGGACGCCAGATTGGAGATGAGGATGGTGGAGACCAGCTCCTCCGGCTGCAATTCTCCCAACTGCCGCTTGCCCATCAGCCGCATGGCGAACAGGACGCAGAGATAGATCAAAATCGTGCGAAAGATCAGTAATTTCAAAGGCGAACACCTCCTGCGGGAATAACCGCCGCCGCTGCGGGCACCCTAGGGCAAAAGGGGGAAGGAACCATGCAGCTTTCCGAACATCTGGAAACGAATCTCACGGCGCTCAACGCTAGATTGGGCAGTTCCGCCGATTTTTATGCGAAGCGGATCGAGTTGTACCGCTGCCGGGGCGCAATTTTGCTCTTTGACGGGATGGCGAGCTTGGAGTCCCTGTGGGAACTTCTGCTGGACGCGGCCAGCCGCCAGACACCGCCTCTCCTCTCCGGTCAGGCTGCGCCCGGCGGCGAGCGGGTATATCAACTCCTCTGGGAGCACTCGGCTCTTCCTGCCGAGAGTGCCCCGGTAGAGGACTGGGAGAGCCTGATGCAGCGGCTGACCGCTGGGATGGCGGTGCTGCTTTTGGACGGCTGTGCCAAGGGGATTGCTTTTTCGGTGCAGAGCCTGAAATATCGTTCGGTGGAAGAACCCTCCGGGGAAGGGAACATCCGGGGTTCGCGGGAGGGCTTCAGCGATCTGCTGCGGGTCAACCTGAGCTTGCTGCGGCGGCTCATCCGCACCGAGGCGTTGGTCATGGAGGTGCGGCAAGCGGACTGCGAGATGAAAACGGAGTATGCGGTCTGTTACTGTAAGGGGAAGGCATCGCCCGCCGCCGTCGAGCGAGTGAAAGAGACCCTTCGCCGCGCCCGGCCGCAGATGCTGTTGGATTCCAGCTATTTCGTGCCGTGGCTTTTCCCATGCCGGGTGCGGACGGCTTCGCCTGTGGGCTACACCGAGCGCCCTGCTGTGGCCGTTGCAAAGCTCTGCGAGGGGAAAATTCTGATCCTAGTCAACGGAAGCCCGTCGGCGATGATCCTGCCGACCCTCTTCTGCGAAAACTTTGAGTGTCTTGACGATTATGCCCAACCCGCCTTTTTCGCATCCTTTCTGCGGGTGCTAAAGTATGGGGCGTTCTACCTGAGCATCTTTCTGCCGGGAGCCTTTGTCTGCCTTGCGGTCTATCTGCCGGAGCTGATGCCGCCGCAACTGCTTTTTAAGATCGAAGCGGCGGAGCGGGCGACCCCGCTGCCGCTGTTTGCCGAGATGGTGGTGGTCATCCTGCTGCTGGAAGTCATCCGGGAGGCCGGGCTGAGGATGCCGCAGACGCTGGGCCATTCGGTCAGCTTAGTGGCCGCCATCATCATCGGAGACGCCGCCATCGCTACCGGCTTGATGAGCACCCCGGTCATCCTGATCGCGGCAGTGGCGTCCATCGCAGTGTTCGTGGTACCGTCGCTGTACGAGGCGGCTACAATCTTCCGGCTTTTGGTCCTGCTGGCGGCGGGTATCGCCGGGCCGGTGGGCTTTGTGACGGCGGCGCTGGCGGTATTGCTGGCGCTGACACGGGTCTCAGCGCTGGGAGTGCCCTACTGCGCGCCGCTTCCGTTCCCCAAGGCGGGAATCTCGCAGGACGGCGTGACCCGGCGCACCTACCGCACCCTGTCAGCCTGCCCCTTTACCATTTGGCAGAAACGGAGGAAAGCGCCATGAGAAAGCTGAACTTTTCCGGTGCGGCCGTTTCCCTCAGCGTTCTGACCACCGTGATGGGGCAGTGCATCCTGTCCGGCGAAGCAGTCTCTGTGCGGACGCTGCTGTTGCAGGGGCTCCCGATGGCCTTGGCACTGGCGGTGATCTCGCGGCTGTTGGCTCTTGCAGAAGTGGAACAGGGCACCTTTTTCGGAAACACCTTCTGCTCAAAGCTCTTCTGCCTGCTGGCGACGCTCTGGTTTGGCGCGGAACTGGCGGAAACACTGGGCCAGATACAGACGCTCTGCTGGGAGCAGTTTTCGTCTATGGCGCTGGTCGGTATCCTGCCGCTTCTGCTCTGGGCCGGATGGACGCTGGAACCGGGTGTTTTCTCCCGAAGTGCCGGAATTTTGTGGTGGGCTGTGGTTCTGGCGGCGGCCATCTGCTTTTTCAGCCTTAGCGGCCAGCTCCACTGGGAGAATCTGTTTCCGGAACCGGAAATGACCGGACCAATGCAGCTGCCGATTTACGCGGAATTCTTTGTTCTGCCGCTCTTTTTTGAAACCGATGGGCAGAAACCTCAAAGGCACTGGGTTCTTCCTTTTACGGCCCTTTTGGTGCAGGCGCTCTTTGCCTTTGGCCGAGAGGCTGTATTTGGCCCGGCCCATGGCTTGCAGGGTCTTGAATTGCTGCGGGCGGGGAGCATTGGAGGCATTGCGCGGTTCGATGCGGCCTTTCTCCTCGTTTGGCTTGCGGCGGCGCTCTTCCGGTGCGGGATGCTCGTGTGCACCCTGCGGGTGCTGCTCTGCCGGGCATTTGGCTGCGGGGAACAGGAGGTGCCGGAATGAAACATCCTTCACGAACCGCCCGCTGGACGGCCGGGTGCTTGCTGGCCCTCTGGTGCGTGGCCTTTCTGCGGGCCGAGACCACGGAAAAGAGCATGGTGCGGGCGCTTTTTCTCCGGCAGGGAGGACAAGGCTGGACGGTGAGCTTGCTGTATCAGTTCCCGGAAGCCGCCGCCGATGCCTCGGATGCAGAGGCGGAGATCCGAGCCTGTACGGCTGAAGGCGAAACGCTGGAGCGGGCCATCCAAACGGCAGAACAGGCTCTGCCCAAAACTGCAAATTACCGCCTCTGCGAATACCTTCTCTTTGACGAAGCTGCGTCGCAAACAGAACTGCTGGAAGTGCAGGAGCTTCTACAAACAAAACCGGTCAGCCGCTTATCGGCGCGGGTGTTTTTGGTGGAGCAGACAGCGCCCTTGCAGCAACAGGCAGAGCCGCTTTTGCAGTGCGCGGAAGATCACGCAGCCGGCGCGCCGCATTTGTACGAAGCCACCGGGGAAATAATCCTCCCGGTGGTGCGGCTGGAAGAAGAAACGGCGGCTTTTTCAAAAGAAAGCCGATTGCTGACGGCGCAGGGAAGCGCGCCGCTTTCCTCGGAAGAAACCGCCATGGCGCAGCTTTTGCAGGAGAGGCTGCCCGTCTCCTTCGAGCTGGAAGAAAGCACGATCACGCTCCGGCGCTGCATGGTGTCGGTAGAGGCAGAAGGGGACGGCTTTGCAGTGGCACTGACGGGCCAGCGGAAAGCGGGCACTCCGCCTGTTTCGGAGGTGCAGTGCCGCCAGCTGGAAGCACTTTGTACCCAGACCCTTGCCCGCTGCTGGGAAAACGGGCTGGACCTTCTGCATCTGGGGGCCGTCCGGGCCCTGAAGCAGGGGAGCGGGGAGAAGTTGACAACAAAAAACGCCTACCCGGCTGTGAGGGTAAGCGTTGAAATGCTGGAATTTTAAGGGTTCAGTGTGCGGTCTCGAAGATCACGGTAATGGTCGTGCCGACGTCCACTTCGCTTTCCAGCTTGATGCGGGCGTTGTGGATGCGGGCAATGTGCTTGACGATGGCCAGCCCCAGACCGGTGCCACCGGTCGCCTTGCTTCGGCTCTTGTCCACGCGGTAGAACCGTTCAAAAACGCTGGACTGTGCTTCTTTTGGAATGCCGATGCCGTTGTCTTTCACGGTCAGGGAACAGTGGCCGTCCCGCGCGCACGCGGTGATAAGCTGGACCTTGCCGCCGGGGTGATTGTAGCGGATGGCGTTGTCGCACAGGTTCTGGCACAACTCATCCAGCAAGCTGCGGCTGCCAAGGATCGGGGCACTTTCGCCGATGTAGGTCAGGGAGATGAAGGACTTCTGCGCGTTGACCTTCTGGCGTTCGACGCATTCCTTGGCAACGTCCAGCAGATCGACCGTCTCCATCTGGGGCGAATCGTGGCTTTCGGAGACGTTGTCCAGATGGGACAATTGCAGAATATCGTTGACCAGTTGGATCATCCGGCTGGCTTCTACATGGATCTTCCGGCCAAACTCCGGCACATCGGCGGGCTTCGCAATGCCGGTCTCGATCAGTTCTGCGTAGCCGGAAATGCTCGTCAGCGGCGTTTTCAGCTCGTGGCTGACATTGGCGGTGAACTCCTGCCGCATCTTCTCGTTGTTTTCACGCAGCAGCCGGTCGGAATGGATGCTCTCCGCAAAGGGGATCAGCTCCTTATAAGGAACATTTTCCTGAATGTGTTCGAGGTCGTCCGTCATCTTCAAAATCGGCTGTACAAGGCTGCGGGTCAGCAGCCCGGCCATGATGGCGGCGGCTCCCATCATCAGCATACAGCTCAGGATGATGGCGGGCAGGGCCGCATCGTAGATGGACCAGATGGTCTCGGAGTCCTGCGCCACGCGGAGGATGTTGCCGTCCGGCAGGAGCATGGCGTAGTAATAGGTCTCGTAGCCCATCGTCTGCGAGTCGCGGCGGTCGCGGCCCACGCCGTTTTGCATAGCGGCTTGGATCTCCGGGCGGGAAAGGTGGTTTTCCATCTGCTGACTCGTTGCGGACTCAAACAGCACCGTGCCGTCCGATGCGATCAGCGTGATGCGCAGATTGGAGTTGACGTAGGAGGAAAGCTGGCTCGGTGTGTCGATCTGCTCACACCCGGCAGCAACCAGATCCGCTTCATTTTCCAGCGCGGCCCATGCCTGTTCCCGGAACGCCTTATGGAACACGAAGATGCAGAGCGCGGCGGTGCAGACGAGCCCGACAAAGCCCATCAGGAAAAGCCGGTAGCTGATTTTTTCTTCCATGCTCCGTGGTTTCATTCTTCGGTCTCCTCCTCGCTGTCGGCCAGCTTATAGCCGACCTTGCGCACGGTGCAGATGTACTTCCCGGCATCGCCCAGCTTTTTGCGCAGGGTGCGGATGTGCATATCCACGGTGCGGCTCTCCACCGAAATGTCGGTGCCCCACACCACCTGCAAAATGGTCTCGCGGGTCACGACGAGATTCGTGTTTTCCAGCAGCAGCCGAAGCAGACTGTACTCTTTGTAGGTCAGGTCCACATGGGTCCCGTTCACAGTCACGCTGTGGCGGGCGTTGTCCAGCAAGATCTCATGGAAGGCGTAAACGTTCGTCTTTTCCTCCGGAGCCGAGCGGCGCAGCGCCGCCCGCACCCGGCTCAGAAACTCCATGATGCCGAAGGGCTTGGTGATGTAATCATCGGCGCCGCAGTCCAGCCCGCGCACGGTGTCCAGCTCGCTGGACTTTGCGGTGACCATGATGATGGGCAGCCGACGCAGGGAAGGGGTGTTGCGCAGCTTTTTCAGGATGGAAAAGCCATCCTCACCGGGGAGCATCACGTCAAGGATCACCAGCTCCGGTTCGGCGGCGTGCATAGCCTGCCAGAAGCCTTCGGAAGATTCAAAGCTCTGCACCTCGTATCCGCTGGACTGGAGCGCGTACTGCTCCAGCTCCCGGATCGCTGCATCATCCTCTACGATATAGATCATTTGTTGGGTTCCTCCTTTTCACTGGCCACAGCGGGCTCGCCGTCCGGGAAGAGATAGCGCTCGCGGTAGCGGTCCAGACGGCGGCGGAACTGCTCGCTCTCCTTGGTGTCGTTGCCATAGCGGAGATCGTTCAGGTAAGCGTGGGTGTCGAAGCTGTCCTGCGCCACCTCGATCTGGGCCACGGCGACGTTGCTGCAATGGTCGCAGACGCGCTCGTAGTTGGTGAGCAGGTCTTCAAGCACGAAGCCGTATTCAATGGAGCAGCTGCCCGCCTGCAGACGGGCCACATGCCGCGCCTTGATGGCACGCACCAGCTCATCCACAACGGTCTCCATAGGTTCGACTTTCCCAGCAAGGTGCAGGTCGTCTTTGCGGAAGGCGTCGGTGGTGCGGCTCAGCACATCCTGCACCGCACCTTCCAGCACCTGCAGCTCCTCGCGGGCGTCCTTGGAAAATTCAATATTCTTGGAGTGGATCTCCTCGGCCGAGCTCAGCAGATTCACGGAGTGATCGCTGATGCGCTCGAAATCGCTGATGGTGTGGAGCAGGGTGTTCACGCTCTGGCTGTCGGCGTGGCTCAGCTCCCGGCTGGACAGCTTGACGAGGTAGGTGCCGAGGGCATCCTCGTACCGGTCCACCTTCTGCTCCTCATCCCGGACCTTCTGGGCGAGGGTGTCATCCCACGTATGGGTCAGGCTCATGGCCTGAACGACGCCGACGCGGGCCAGCTCGGCCATTTCGGCGGTGGCGGCGCGGGCGCGCTCTACGGCAACGGCGGGGGTCTTGAGCAGACGCTCATCCAGCAGAGCAAAGCTCTCCTTCTCGGCGTCGTCGGGGATGGTCAGGATCGCCAGCTTTTCCAGCCCGTTTGCGAAGGGCAGCAGCACAGCGGTGGCCGTCAGGTTGAAGATGGAGTGGACCACGGCGATGCCCCACGGGGTCACCGTTTCGTGGATGAAGGAGAAGTCCAGCACAAGATTCAGGCCGTAGAACACGGCGAGGAAGAGGGTCACGCCGATGATGTTGAAGTACAGGTGCACCATGGCAGCGCGGCGGGCGTTCTTGTTGGCACCCACCGAGGAGATCAGCGCGGTGACGCAGGTGCCGATGTTCTGGCCCATGATGATGGGGATGGCGCTGCCGTAGGTGATAACGCCCGTAGAACTGAGCGCCTGCAGGATGCCGACGCTGGCACTGGAACTCTGGATGATGCCGGTGACGATGGCACCCACCAGAACGCCCAGCAGGGGGTTGGAGAAACGGACGAAGAGGTTGGTGAACCACGTCTCGTTCTGCAGCGGAGCCACTGCGCTGGACATGGTGGTCATGCCGGTCATCAGAACGGCAAAGCCGATCAGGATCGTGCCGATGCCTTTCCGCTTTTCGTTCTTGCCCATGTAGAGCAGGATGCCAATGAAGGCGAGGATCGGGCTGAAGGAGGTGGGCTTGAGCATCGTGATCCAGAAGCCGTCACCCTGCAAGCCGGAAAGGCTCAGGATCCAACTGGTGACGGTGGTGCCCACGTTGCTGCCCATGATGATGCCGATGGCCTGATGCAGCTCCATGATGCCACTGTTGACAAAGCCGACCACCATAACGGTGGTGGCGCTGGAGGACTGGATCACGGCGGTGACGCCGAGGCCAAGGAAAAAGCCCTTGATGGGGTTATCGGTCAGCTTGCTCAGAATTTTCTGGAGCTGGCCGCCCGCCTGTTTTTCCAGTGCCTTGCCCATGATGTCCATACCGAACAAGAACAGAGCAAGGCCGCCCAGAAGCGAAAAGAGGTTGAAGACTGTCATATGTGTTTTCCTCACTTTTAGTTGACGTGAAATTCTCCTATTTGTGAGTATAAGCATGGAATGTAAAATCGGAAATCGGGGAAATGTAAAACTCGTGTAAAATGACGGACTTTTTCCGCCTACGGGGTGGTACTTCCTATTATAAAGAAAATCCGGGAGGATGCAAGGGCGGAACCATAGGACTTTTCTCAAAAGAAACATTGTAATCCGAAACCATTTCGCTTATAATAAAATAAGGAGTGTCTGCGGGCAGATGTGTGACCCGCAGAGAGGAAACTACGCAGGAGGAAGAACGATGGCGAATTTTACCGTTTCGCTCAAGAAGCTGACCGAAAAAGTCAGCATGGATGTGGTCTATGCGCCGCAGGACCTCGAAAACATCAGCGTTCAGATCGCGGAAGTCAACCGTCCGGGTCTGTTTCTGGCGGGCTACTACGATTATTTTGATAAGCTTCGGCTGCAGATCATGGGTCTGGCCGAGATGAATTTTCTGTCCGGCCTTTCCCCGGAAAAGCGCTATGAAGCGCTGGACCAGCTGTTCCGTCAGCAGCCGCCGGCCGTGATCGTCGGCCGCAGCGAGGAGCTGAAACCCTTCCCGGAGATGCAGGAACTGGCCAAGAAGCACGGCGTGGCCCTGCTGCGCTCCAATGAGACGACCTGCACCCTGATGGGCAGCCTGATCAGCGTGCTGAACTTGGAGCTGGCCCCCCGCATCACCCGCCACGGCGTGCTGGTGGAAGTGTACGGCGAAGGCATCCTCATCCTTGGTGACAGCGGTATCGGCAAGAGCGAGCTGGCCATTGAGCTGGTCAAGCGCGGCCACCGCCTTGTGGCCGACGACGCTGTGGAGCTGCGCAAAGTCTCCAACCGGCAGATCATGGGCACGGCTCCGGAGAACATCCGCCACTTCATCGAACTGCGCGGCATCGGCATCGTCAATGTGGCCCGCGTGTTCGGTGTGGGCGCGGTCAAGGTGAGCGAAAGTCTCGATCTGGTCGTTCAGTTGGAGGCTTGGGACCCCACCAAGAATTACCAGCGTACCGGCCTTGAGAGCGAATACTACGAAATTCTGGGCGTCAACATCCCCAGCACCAGCATCCCTGTTTCGCCGGGACGCAACCTTGCCGTTGTGCTGGAGACGGCAGCCATCAACAACCGCCAGAAGAAGATGGGCTATAACGCCGCGAAGGAGCTGCTCATCCGGCTGGGCTTGGAAGGCACCATGGAATAACACCCGGAAAGAGGAACAACGAGTTTATGGAACAACTGAAACAACAGCTGCGGGCTGAGGACATCGCGTATCGGGAAAATGAGCCGCTGGCCGCCCACTGCACCTTTAAGATCGGCGGCCCGGCGGATGTATTCGCCCAGCCAGAGACCGAAGAGCAGCTTTGCCGTACCATCGCCTTGTGCAGGGAATGCGGCGTGAAGTATTATCTGCTGGGCAACGGCAGCAACATCCTGTTTGAAGATGCCGGGTACCACGGCGCTGTCATTGACACCACCGCCCTGAAAATGGGAATCGGCATTTTGGAAAACGTCTGTCATCCGGGCGCCGCGCCGGGCGAGGTCTACGATGCCGTGGCAGCCGGTGCGGGGCTGAAGCTTTCGGCTCTGTGCGCTGCGGCGCTGGAAAACGGCCTGACCGGGCTGGAATTTGCCTACGGAATCCCCGGAACCGTCGGCGGAGCCGTCTACATGAACGCCGGTGCCTACGGCGGCGAGATGAAGGACGTGCTGGATAAGGTGACCTATCTGACCCAAGATGGCCAGATCGTGACGGAGGAGGCCGCGAAGCTGGATCTTGCCTACCGGCACAGCATCTTTGAGGAAAACGGCGGCTGCATCCTGAGTGCACAGTTCCACCTGAAACGGGGCGACCCGGAAGCCATCCGTGCCCGGATGAACGAGCTGATGGCCAAGCGGGTGGAAAAGCAGCCTCTGGACAAACCCAGCGCGGGCAGCACCTTCAAACGCCCGGCGGGTGCGTTCGCGGCGGCCCTTATCGACCAGTGCGGTCTGCGGGGCTACCGCCACGGCGGCGCTGCCGTCAGCGAGAAGCATTGCGGCTTTGTGGTAAACATGGGCGGCGCGACCTGCGCCGACGTTCTGGCGCTGTGCGATGAGGTGCGGGCCATTGTAAAGGAAAAGACCGGGTACGAACTGGAAAAAGAAATTCGTGTCGTAAAAGCATAAGAGGGAACAAGTATGGAGCTTCTGATCGTGAGTGGACTTTCCGGCGCGGGAAAGTCTGTGGCAATGAACGCGCTGGAGGATATCGGCTTTTTCTGCATCGATAACGTCCCTGCGGAGCTTTTGCCGAGCATCACTGCCTTTTCCATGGCTGGAGACAATCAGCTCAAGCGGGTCGCCCTGTCGATGGACGTCCGCGGCTGCCGCTCCAGCGAGGAGATCGAAAAGGCGCTGGGTCTGCTGGACAAGCAGGGCATCTCCTACGAGATCCTCTTCTTGGATGCACCGGACGATGTGCTGATGCGCCGCTACAGCGAGACCCGCCGCCGCCACCCGATCAGCATTGCCGAGGGCATCTCCACGCGGGAAGCCTTCCAGAAAGAGCACCAGATCCTCCGCCCTTTCAAGGAGCGCGCCAATTATATCATTGATACGGCCCTTCTCTCCACGGCGCAGAACAAGGAGCGCATCTGTGAACTCTTTGTACAGAACGGCGGGGCAAAGAATGCCATGCGGCTCACCATCATGTCCTTCGGGTTCAAGTTCGGCGTCCCGGCGGATTCCGACCTTGTGCTGGATGTGCGCTGTCTGCCCAATCCCTTCTATGTGCCGGAGCTGAAATTCAAGACCGGCCTCGATCAGGAGGTCGTGGATTTTGTGATGGGCCACCCGGAGGCGCAGGAGCTGCTGCGCCGGTACGAGGCATTTTTGGAATATGCCCTGCCGCTCTATGTGAAAGAGGGCAAAAGCCAGTTGACCATTGCGGTGGGCTGTACCGGCGGCAAGCACCGCTCCATCACCTTTGCGCGGAAGATCGCGGAATACTGTGAGAAGCTTGGCTATCAGCCCGGCGTCCAGCACCGTGACGCTTCCCGCTGACCGGCAGAAAAAGAAGGAAAGAAACATGAGTTTTGCATCCCAAGCGCGGGAAGAGATCGCGCAGCGCAGTTTGCAGCTGCAAAAGGACTGCTGCGTCCGCGCGGCGGCTTACGGCATCGCTTGCTTTGCCAAGTATTTCGACGCCAAGGGCCTTGTACTCCAGACCGAGCAGGAACTGACCGCCCGTGTGGCCGAGCAATTGTTTGCCCGCTGCGGCGTGCAGGGAACCATCACCCAAAAAAGCCGCCCCAGCGGCGTGGTGTACGAATTTGGCATCCGGGAGCCGGAACAGGTGGTGCGGCTGCATGAGCTGTTCGGCACCACCGGCAGCGAGACGAGCTTACAGATCGACCCCAAGCTGATCCGCTGCCAGACCTGCGTCAGCGCCTACATCGGCGCGGCCTTCCTCTGCGGCGGCACCGTGACCGACCCACAGAAGGAATACAATCTCGAATTTCTGACGAGCCGCACCAACCTTGCCAAGGATTTCGAAGCCCTTTTGGCCGAGCATGAATTTGCGCCCCACCGCACCCGCCGCAACGGTGTGAACCTCGTTTACGTCAAGAGCTGCGCCAACGTGGAGCGCATTCTGGCGTTTATGGGCGCGGCACAGGCGGCGCAGCAGATCGGGGCGCAGAAAGCCATGAAGCAGGTGCGCAACCAGATCAATCGCCACACCAATTGCGATACCGCCAATCTGGGTAAAACGGCGCGTGCCAACGCACAAACTTTAAAAGCGATCCGCTTTTTGCAGGAACAAAAGGCGCTGGAAACTCTGCCGGAGGTCTTGCAGGAAGCGGCTGCCAAACGGATGGAAAACCCGGATCTCTCGCTGGCGGCGCTCTGCGCTTGCTTTGACCCGCCGGTGAGCAAATCCGGCCTTTCCCACCGGATGAAGAAACTGGAAGCCCTCGCGCAGTCGATGCGGGAGCGTATGGAACAGGAGGAACAGCATTGACCGAGATCAGCGAAAACAATCACCTTGGGCGGGAGTTTGTTCACCTCCATATCCATACGGAATACAGCTTGCTGGACGGCGCATGCCGCATCGATCAACTGATGGATCGGGTGAAGGAGTGCGGCCAGACCGCCATTGCCTGCACCGACCACGGCGTGATGTACGGCTGCGTGCAGTTTTATAAGGCGGCCAAAAAGGCGGGCATCAAGCCCATCATCGGGTGCGAAGTCTACGTTGCCACCCGCACCCGTTTCGATAAGGTCAACAAGATCGACGGCAACAATCACCTGATCCTGCTGTGCAAAAACGAAACGGGCTACAAAAACCTGATCAAAATGGTCTCGGCGGCCTTTACCGAAGGCTTTTACTCCAAGCCCCGTGTGGACAAACAGTTGCTGGAGCAGTACCATGAGGGCCTGATCTGCCTGTCGGCGTGCCTTGCAGGCGAGATCCCTCAAGCCATCCTCGCAGGTGACTATGAGCGCGCCAAGACGGCGGCGCTGTGGTACCGCGACCTGTTCGGCGAGGGCAATTACTACATTGAACTGCAGGACCACGGCCTTGAAGAGGACACCATCGTTCTGCCCCAGCTCATCAAGCTGGCGCGGGAAACGGGCATCCCCATGGCGGCTACGAACGACGCTCACTATCTGCGCAGGGACGATGCCAAGATGCAGAGCATCCTGCTTTGCATCCAGACCGGCAAGACCATGCAGGACGCCGACAAAATGGAGTTCCAGACCGACGAATTCTACGTCAAGACGACGGATGAGATGTATGATCTGTTCGCCATGGTGCCGGAGGCTTGCTCCAACACCCAGATCATCGCAGATCAGTGCAATTTTGATTTCGAGTTCGGCCACACCAAGATCCCCTACTACAAAGCCCCGAATGGGATGGACAATCAGGAGTTCTTTGAAAAGCTCTGCTGGGATGGCTTGGAGCGCCGGTACGGCCCCCATGTCCCGCAAGTCAACAAGGATCGCCTGACGTACGAGATCGGTGTGGTCAAAACCATGGGCTACACCAACTACTACCTCATCGTCTGGGATTATATCAACTACGCCAAGAGTCAGGGCATTCCGGTGGGCCCCGGCCGTGGTTCCGGCGCGGGCAGCATTGCGGCCTACAGCGTCGGCATCACCGACATCGACCCTATCCGCTACAATCTGATCTTCGAGCGCTTCTTGAACCCGGAACGTGTCAGTATGCCCGATTTCGACGTGGACTTCTGCTATGAGCGCCGGCAGGAGGTCATCGACTACGTCAACCGCAAATACGGTGCCGACCATGTGGCACAGATCGTCACCTTTGGCACCATGGCCGCCCGCAACGCCATCCGCGATGTGGGCCGCGTGATGGGAATGCCGTATCAGGACGTGGATGTGGTGGCAAAGCAGGTCCCGATGGAGCTGAAAATGACGCTGAGACGCGCGTTGGAGGTCTCGCCGGAGCTGAAGCGGATGTATGACACCGACCCGAAGGTGACGGAGCTGATCGACACCGCCCTGAAAGTGGAGGGAATGCCGCGCCATGCCTCCACCCACGCGGCGGGCGTTGTCATTACGCCGGAGCCGACGGATTACTATTTGCCGCTGGCCACCAACGACGGTCTCCCGGTGACCCAGTTCAATATGACCGAGATCGAGGAGCTGGGTCTGCTGAAGATGGACTTCCTCGGTCTGCGCACCCTGACCGTCATCCGGGACGCCGAAGTGGCTGTCCAGAAAAAGGACCCGGACTTTTCCGTTGCAAAGCTCGATTACGACGACCCGGACACTTACAAGATGCTGGGGCAGGGTGAGACGGAGGGCGTGTTCCAGCTCGAATCTTCGGGCATGAAGCAGGTTCTGGCCGGTCTGCAGCCGCAGAACCTTGAAGATGTCATCGCTCTGATCAGCCTGTACCGCCCCGGCCCCATGGACTCGATCCCGACCTACCTGCGCAACCGCCATGAACCGGACAAGATCAGCTACAAGACGCCGCAGCTGGCGCACATTCTGGACGTCACCAACGGCTGCATCGTCTATCAGGAGCAGGTCATGCAGATCTTCCGGGAACTGGCGGGCTTCTCGTTCGGACAGGCAGACAATGTCCGCCGCGCCATGAGCAAAAAGAAGCACGCCGTGATGGAGGCGGAACGGGAGCATTTTGTCCACGGCTGCACCGAGCCGGGCCACGAATGCCCCGGCTGTGTTGCCAACGGCATCTCCGAGAAAGTGGCCAATGAGATCTACGATGAGATGTCGAGTTTTGCGTCTTACGCCTTCAATAAGAGCCATGCGGCGTGCTATGCCTATGTGGCATTCCAGACTGCATACCTCAAGTGCCATTACCCCAGCGAGTTTATGGCGGCGCTACTGACCAGCGTGCTGGATAATACCGATAAAGTCATCGAGTATTCGGGCGAGTGCGCCCGCCTTGGCATCAAGGTCCTTCCACCGGATATCAATGTTTCCAATGGTGGTTTTACCGCCGATGCGAACGGGCAGATCCGTTTCGGCCTGAACGCGGTGAAGAGTGTCGGCCGCAACCTCGTGGAGCGGGTCGTGACCGAGCGCGAGGATCGCCCCTACACCAGCCTGTACGATTTCTGCAAGCGGCTGTACGGCAACGAAATGAACCGCCGGGCCGTGGAAAGCCTCGTCAAGGCCGGTGCGTTCGATAGCATGGGGGAGAACCGCCACAGCCTCGTGGAGGCCGTGGATGGCGTGATCAAGAGCGTGGAAAGTGACGCCAAGCGGAATCTGGAAGGCCAGATCGACCTGTTCTCGCTGACGAGCGGAGGTGCAGAGCCCGCCGCCGAGAAGGCGTATGAGATCAAGCATCTGCCGGAATATACCCACACCGAACTGCTCCAGCAGGAAAAGGAGGTCAGCGGTCTGTACCTTTCCGGGCACCCGCTGGACGCTTACCGTGAGCAGTCGGCGAAGTTTGCCACTCATTCCATCAAGGCTCTGACCGGCGAGGAGGCACATGGGCTGGACAATGCTCATGTCCGCATCGTCTGCACCGTCGTCAAGAGCCGGATGATGACCACCAAGTCCAACAACATGATGGCCTTTACCAGCGTCGAGGATCTGACCGGCACGATGGAGGTCATCGTCTTCCCCAAAGTGCTGGACGCATTCCGGGATGTGCTGAAGGAAAACGCCGTCGTCGTCATCGAGGGGCGGCTGTCCGTCCGCGAGGATGAGGCTGCAAAACTGATGGCCGAGACGATCTCGCCCATTGAAAGCTACAACCCGAAGAACCCACAGGCGAACCGCCCCAACCCTATGCGGGACGCGGCCCGGCGGCTGTATATCCGGCTGCCTTCCCGCAGCTGCCCGCAGTACGCGAAGGTGGTCAATCTGCTGGAGATTTTTGACGGTGATATGCCGGTCATCTTCTATCTGGAGGACACCAAACAGAAGCTGGCAGCCCCGCGCAGGTTGTACACGTCGGGCCATCCGCTCTTCTTTGAAGAGCTGCGGCGCGTGGTCGGCGAAAAGAACATTGCAACAAAATAACATGTCAAGAAACGAATCTTACAAAGAGTGAAAATTTAAAATCAGACGCAGAAACGTTTAAAAGCGGACTTCAATAAAATCTTAACGGAGTCTCAAAAAGGTATTGGATTCACGGGAAATCTGTGCTATAATATTTGAAGGCAAGTCATACAAAATGAGCAAAGCAAAGGAACGGCGTTTGGTAGAAGGGAACGCTGCTCCAAGGTGAATGAAGAAACAATTGGAGGGAATCTCTCTTATGGAAAAGCAAATCAAAACGATCGGTGTGTTGACCAGCGGCGGCGACGCCCCCGGCATGAATGCCGCAGTTCGTGCGGTGGTGCGTACAGGTCTGCATAAGGGCTATCGGATGATCGGCATTCAGCGCGGCTACAATGGTTTGCTGAACGGCGAATGCTTTGAAATGAATCTGCGCAGTGTCTCCAACATCATTCAGGCTGGCGGCACGATCCTTTACACGGCCCGCTGCTTGGAGTTCAAGACCAAGGAAGGTCAGGATAAGGGCGCGGCCAAGTGCCGCGAACTGGGCATTGATGCGCTGGTCGTCATCGGCGGCGACGGTTCTTACCGTGGTGCCCGCGAGCTGGCACACCGCGGCATCCCGATGATCGGTCTGCCCGGCACCATCGACAACGATATTGCCTGCACCGATTACACCATCGGTTACGATACGGCTATGAACACCGCACTGGAAATGATCGATAAGCTCCGCGATACCACCCAGAGCCACGACCGCTGCAGTGTCGTCGAGGTCATGGGCCGCAACGCGGGTTACATCGCTCTGAACGTCGCCATTGCTTCGGGCGCTATGGCGGTTCTGCTGCCGGAGAAGGAATTCGACATGCAGCACGACATCCTCGATAAGATCACCGAGACCCAGCGCACCGGTAAGCGTCACTTCATCGTGATCGTTGCCGAGGGCATCGGCCACTCGCAGGAGATCGCCAACGAGATTCAGGCCCGCACCGGCATCGACACCCGTGCCACCATTCTGGGCCACGTCCAGCGCGGCGGTTCTCCCACCCTGCGTGACCGCGTGAACGCCTCCGCAATGGGCTATCACGCCGTCTGCCTGTTGGAGCAGGGGAAGTATAACCGCATCGTCGGCATGAAGGGGGAGCATCTGGTGGATTACCCCGTGGATGAGGCACTGGAGATGACAAAGAGCCTCGACCCCGTGCTGGTGGACGTCGCCAATACGATCAGCATCTGATTGTTTCATAAGCTTCTGAAGGAGCTGTCCTTTTTAAGAGGATGGCTCCTTTTTTGTAGGACTCCATGCGAAGAAAGGAAAAACGATGAACATTACGGTTTATCTTGGGGCAAACGAGGGAACGGACCCGGCACTGAAAACGGCGGTGCAGGAACTGGGCAAATGGATCGGGGAGAGCGGAAACGCGCTGATCTATGGCGGCTCCCGCTGCGGCCTGATGGGGGTGCTGGCCGACAGTGTCCTCGCAGCGGGCGGCGAGGTGACCGGCGTGGAGCCGGAGTTCTTCGTGAAGGGAGAGCTGCAGCACGACGGCCTGACCGATTTGATCGTCACGAAGGACATGACGGAGCGCAAGACGAAGATGATCGAGCTGGGGGATGCTTTCATTGCGTTCCCCGGCGGCACCGGGACACTGGAAGAGATCGCGGAGGTGATGTCCAAGGTGTCGCTCAAGCACTTGGAAGCCCCCTGCATCCTGTACGATCTGGACGGCTACTATACCGGGCTGCGGATGCTGCTGGATCATATGATCGAGCTGGGCCTGTCCTCTAAGGAACGGCAGAAGGGTATCTGTTTTGCAAAAGATCTGCCGGAGATCCAGAAGATCCTGCAAAGCAATTTGTAAAATCCTACGTTCAGAAAAGAACGCAATAACGATTGAAACTTTAAAAATAAAACAAGGAGTAAATCAAGAGAAAGCTGAAACCGGGCTGGATTTAGGAAACTCAACAATCTGCGAAAGTAGCAAAAATACAATTTGTATACAGCGGAAATGCGTCAAACATCGCGATGCGGCGGTTTAAAAAATCCCTCGAAGGAAGAATCGTGGTGTGGTATAATAAAGAGGATAAAGGAGAGTGGACCATTTGGAACTGGAGCAAGCTAAAAAGCGCGTGGAAGAGCTGCGCACCGTGATCGAAAAGAACAACCGATTATACTACGATCAGGACGCCCCTGAACTGGAGGATTTTGAATACGATGCCCTGACGCGGGAGCTGAAGGAACTGGAAGCGCAGTTCCCGAAGTTGGTCACGCCGACTTCGCCGACCCAGCACGTCGGCGGCACTCCTAGCGGACGGTTTGCCAAGGTCACGCACGCCGTCAAGATGGAGAGTCTGCTGGACGCATTTTCGTTTGAGGAATTGCGTGACTTTGACCGCCGGGTGCGGGAAGCAGGCGTGGAACCGGAATATGTGGTCGAGATCAAGATCGACGGTCTTTCCTGCAGCTTGGAGTACGAGAATGGAATGCTGGTACGGGCTTCGACCCGCGGCGATGGCGTGGTCGGCGAGGATGTGACCGCCAACGTCAAGGCCATCAAGCGCATCCCGAAACAGCTCAAAAACGCACCGGAATTTCTGGAAGTGCGCGGTGAGGTGTATATGCCCCACGAGGCCTTCCGGCACCTGTGCGCTGAGCAGGAGCTGCAGGGCGCGGCACCGTTCAAAAACCCGCGCAATGCGGCCGCCGGGTCGCTGCGCCAGAAAGACGCCAAGATCACCGGGAGCCGCGGCCTGTCCATCTTTGTGTTCAACGTTCAGCAGATCCGCGGCAAGGAGCTGACGACCCACGCCGAAAGTCTGGATTACCTCAAGAGCCTTGGGCTGCCGGTCTCGCCCCGCTACCATGTAGTGCACGACATCGAAACCGCCATTGCAGAGATCGAGCAGATCGGCCAGAGCCGTTCGACCCTCGACTTTGACATGGACGGTGCCGTGATCAAGGTGAACGATTTTGCACAGCGTGACCGGATGGGTTCGACCAATAAATTCCCGCGCTGGGCCATCGCGTTCAAGTACCCGCCGGAAATCAAGGAGACGACCCTGCGCAGCATCGAAGTTGCCGTGGGCCGCACCGGCGTGCTGACCCCCACGGCCTGTTTTGACCCGGTCTTTCTGGCGGGCACAACGGTCGCCCGCGCCACCCTGCACAATGAGGATTTCATCCGTCAGCTCGGCCTTTGCATCGGGGATACCATTCAGGTGCGCAAGGCGGGCGATATCATCCCGGAAGTCATCGGCGTGACCCGCCACGAAGCAGAGGCACAGCCTTATCAGATGCCGGAAGTCTGCCCCTCCTGCGGCGCGCCGGTGGTGCATCTGGAAGACGAGGCGGCGCTGCGGTGCGTCAACCCGGAGTGCCCGGCGCAGTCGCTGCGGAACATCATCCATTTTGCCTCCCGTGACGCCATGGACATCGACGGCCTTGGCGCCGCTGTGGCGGCTCAGCTGGTCGAAAAAGGGCTGGTGCATTCGGCGGCGGACCTTTACGATTTGACGCTGGAACAGCTGCTGACGCTGGAAAAATTCAAGGAAAAGAGCGCCACCAACCTGCTGCAAGCCATTGAAAACTCCAAGCAGAACAATCTGGATAAGCTGTTGTTTGGTTTCGGCATCCGAAATATCGGCGATAAGGCAGCGGCTCTGCTGGCAGAACATTTCGGTTCGCTGGAAGCCATCCGCGAAGCCACCGAAGAGCAGATCAGTGCGATCGACGGTTTCGGCGGTGTGATGGCTCAGAGCGTGACCGAGTTCTTTGCGAAGGACGGCACCACCGACCTGATTCATCGGCTGGCAGATGCCGGGCTGAACATGCAGTGGAAGGGTGAGCCCAAGGGCGATAAGCTGGCGGGCAAAACGCTGGTAGTGACCGGCACGCTGGAAACGCTCTCCCGCAACGAGGCCGAGGCGCTGATCGTGAAAAACGGCGGCAAAGCCAGCGGTTCCGTCTCCAAAAAGACGGCCTATGTCGTGGCCGGAACGGCGGCCGGGTCTAAGCTCACCAAGGCACAGGCGCTGGGTGTCCCGGTGCTGACGGAGGAAGAGTTCCTCGCCATGCTGCGTGACGACGAACCGACCCCCGAAGTATAATTCCATAGAGTCCGATCTTATAAGCCCGTACAGCAACTGCCGCTGTGCGGGCTTTTTGCGTGGGTGGTTCTACTTTCCGCCCTGCCGCATAAAGTGATGGCAAGAGACGCGGAAGGAGAAACGGAAGATGGACGAGTATGATCAGGTGATCCAAGCTCTGCCGAGCTGGCTGGCGCGTCCGCTGCTGGAGCTGCCAAGCACGCTTGCGCCGCAGGTACAGGAAGTGCGGCTGCGGGTGGGGTGTACGCCGATGTTTACGGTGCGCGGTGCGGTATATGCCCCGCAGGAACTGGGACGGGAAGGAAAGGCACTGCAAATGCTTCGCCTGACCCCGCCGCAGATGGAAGAGATCCTCTTCACCCTTTGCGGCGGTTCGGTCCACACCCACCAGACGGAGATCGCGCAGGGGTATGTCACCCTTGCGTCCGGGTGCCGGGCCGGTCTGGGCGGGCAGTTTTTGCAGACGGCGGAACAGGGCATCGTGCTGCAGGAGCTGACCTCAGTGAACCTCCGCATCGCGCGGGAAAAAACGATCGACCTTCCCGAAGAGCTGCGCGCCGCATTGCAGGAACATTTCATCGGGATGCTTCTTGTCGGCGAACCGGGCAGCGGCAAGACGACGGTGCTGCGGAGCATGGCGCAGGAGCTTGCCCGGCAGAAAAAGCTCGTCTCCGTCATCGACGAACGACGGGAGCTGTTTGCCGGAATGCCCCGGCGGACTTTCCCCGGCGGGGCGCTGGACGTCATTTCCGGCATCCCGAAGGGACAGGCTGTGCAGATGGCGCTGCGGACCCTCTCGCCGCAGGTTTTGCTGTTGGACGAGCTGGGCGGCATGGAAGAGGTTTCCGCGCTGGAACAAGGCATGTTCAGCGGCGTGGATTTCGTTGCGACCCTTCACGCTGCGACCCCGGAAGAAGCGGTCGGCCGACCGCAGGTACAGGCTTTGCAAGCCCGCGGCGCGGTGAAGGTTCTGGTCTGGCTCCAAGGCCGGACGGCGCCGGGCCAGATCCGGGAGGTCCGGTTTTTATGAGCGGAAGCAGTCTGCGCGGATTTGGGGCGCTCTGCCTTGTGCTCTGCGGCTGGTGTGTCGGGGACAGCATCTGCGTGCGGACATCCGAGCATCAGCGGGCGCTTCAAAGAACCATCGAATTACTTGACCGCATCCGCCGGGAGATCGAGTTCCGCCGGGCAGATCTGGCTTCTTTATTTGTTCGCTTGCAGCGGGAAGGTCTGGTCGGACAAGCTGCCGGGTCTCTGCAGGAGCTGGAGCCGTTCCCGCAGTTATCCCGGCGGGAAAAGGCCGCGTTCCAAAACTGCATGGCGGGCCTTGGTCGTGCGGAAGCGCAGCAGGAATGCCAGCGGCTTGCGCTGTACATCACGCAGTTCGAAGCGTTCCGGGATGACCTTACGCCGCGCCTGAACGTTACAATGGAGCTGGCGCATAAAATGGGCCTTTCTGTGGGGCTGGCGGCGGCTATTCTGCTGCTTTGAAAGGATGACGAAGATGGAAATCGATCTGATCTTCAAGATTGCGGCCATCGGCATCATCGTGGCGGTGCTGAACCAGCTTCTGATCCGTTCCGGGCGGGAGGATCAGGCGATGATGACCACCCTTGCGGGGCTTGTGGTCGTACTGTCGATTCTGGTCAAACAGATCAGCGTCCTGTTTGTGACCATCAAATCATTGTTTTCTTTATGAACACGCTCACGGCGGTCTTCGGCATTGCGCTGCTGGCGGCGCTGCTCTATACGGCGCTGAAGCGCAGTGTCCCGTCCTACGCGCTGTTCCTTTCACTGGCGGCAGCGCTGGTGATTCTGGTGCGGGTGGGAGCGGCGTTCCGATCCGTCCTGCTTGGCGTAGCGCGTTTGGGGGAACAGGCGGGAGGCACGGCCTTTTCCTGCCTTGTCCGGAGCGCGGTCATTTTTCTGCTCACGGATTACACCCGCACCCTCTGCGAGGAAGCGGGAGCGGATTCTCTGGCGTGGTGCGTGGGGCTTGCGGGGCGGTGTCTGGTGCTGGCGGCGGCATGGCCTCTGCTGGAGGAAATATTACAGCGGATCGGGAGTATGACAGGATGAAGGAACTCTATACTCTGCTTCCGGGGGGCAACCTCTGGGGACCGTATCTGGAGCAAAGCCCGGTATCGCCCACCGAGCTGGTGGATCATCCGCTCAAGACCTTGCGCGGCTTTTTCCCGGCGGAGCTGGGGGACGTGCTGCGGGAGGCGGTCGGCGGCTATGCGCAGGTGCTGCTATTTCTGATCCTGAGCGCGGTGATCGCCCTGCTGCTGGGGGAACGCGCGGATGGGACCCTGCTGGACCTTGTCTGTGCGGGCGGCTGCGGGGTGCTGCTGTGGGAAAAGCTTGTCGCGCTGTCGGACGAGTTCTGTGTGCAGATCGAAAGCTGGAACCGCTTTCTTCTGGGGTTCCTGCCCGTATATGCGGGGGTTCTGACGCTGGGCGGCGAGAGCGCGGCCGGAGCATCGGCCAGCGGCTTTTTCCTGACGCTGCTCTGTTTTCTGGCGCAGGGGTTGGCGGCCGTGGTCCCGCCGCTGCTGCAATGTTACCTCGCGCTGAGCATGGCGTGCTGTGTCAGCACTGAAGCGGGTCTTTCTGGCTTTTGCAGAGCCTTGGGCGGCTTTTTGCAGAAGCTCCTTCGCTGGGCGGGCAAACTTCTGGCGGCGCTCTTGGGGCTGCAACGGCTTTCGGCGTGGCAACTTGACCGCGCAGCCCTGCGCACAGGCCAGCTCCTGACGGGAACCATCCCCATCGTGGGCGAAACGCTGAGCGACGCTTCGGAGGCGGTGCTGGCCAGTGTCCAGCTTTTGAAAAGCGGGCTGGGGCTGGCGGCGCTCCTGACGATCGCGGCGGAATTTATTCCGGTCTATCTGGGAATGTTGGTGCAGCTTGGGCTGCTCTCCGGCTGCGGGGTCCTCTGCTCCCTGACCGGAAATGCACGGGGGCAGGAGCTGCTTGGCTGCTTTGCCGAAGCGGTGCGCTGCATGATGGCGGTCACGGCTCTGTTTGCGGGGCTAGCTGTGGTTGGGACGGCTTTGCTGTTTGTGGTAGGAGGTGGATGAGGTGCATGGACTCAAGGCGGCGATGGCGGTTTTCTGCACGGCGTGTATCTGCGCGGAACTGGTGGCACAAATTACAGAGAGCGGCTGGGCCCGGCGGGGTATAAAAGTGGTGGCAGGGCTATATATTTTAGCAGCGGCGCTTCATGTGCTTCCACAGCTCAAGGCGGAAGGCAACGTGTTTTCGCTTCCCACAGTTTCTTCGGTCGAGCTTGGAACGTGGGAACAGGCTGCATTGGCTCAGACACAAACGCAGTTGGAGCAGGACTTGGAAGAGCGCTTCCGGCGGGAGGCTGGCGTCTCTGCCGGGGTCGCGCTTTCCCTGCGTTCCGCATCGGATAGCGTTACGGTCGATTCCGTTACGGTAACGCCCGCAGCAGACTGCACCCCGGAGCAGCAGCAAGCGGTGGAGAAGATCGTGGAAGAAGCGCTGGGGGTCAGACCGGAATGGAATGCCCCCGGCGGGGAGACACAGCTATGAAAGAAGGACAGGAGAAGACCGGGGCCTTTACACTTCGCTCGCTGCTGGAAAAGCAGAACCGCACAAAGCTTGCGGTGGTACTTGGGGCAGCGGCGATGATCCTGCTGCTGCTTTCCGAGCTGCTGCCCACAAACGCGGTGAAGGAGCCCGTCTTGGCTCCGGCAGACGAAACGGCTTACCGGGAACAGTTGGAGAAACAGCTTCAGGAATTGATCGAGCAGATCGACGGGGCGGGAACAACGACGGTAATGATCACACTGGAAAGCGGGGAGGAAACGGTATATGCGACGGACACGCAGTCGGGACAGACCCAGAGTCAGGAGACACACGTTCTGCTGGAGGACGGCACGGCACTGGCACAGACGATCTATCTGCCGCAGGTCTGCGGCGCTGCGGTCGTTTGCGACGGCGGGGGCGATATCCGGGTGGCTGCACAGATCACAGAGCTTGTGCGGGCGCTGCTGGACCTTTCCGCAAACCGGATCGTTGTAGCACAGCGCCGGAGCTGACCGGCCTTTGCGATGCTGAGAGAAGGAGGAGCATTTTCATGAGAGCCATTTCGAAAAATACCCGAAAAGCGACTGCCATCACACTGGCGGCGGCGCTTGTTGTGGCGGTCTACCTCAATTGGCAGTATGCGCGGACGGGCGTGACGCTGGAAGAGGATGCCGTCAATGTAGCGGCTACGGTGGAAACAGAGGAAGCCGTCTCGGCCCCGATCATGGACGGGCTGATGACTGAGGCGGAAGCAGTTTCCAGTGCGAACAAGAATTACGGGGAGGCGCAGCTCGTCAGCGTGGCCAACAACAGCGGCTCCAAGTTTTTTGAGGAAGCCCGGCTCAAGCGGACCAAGGCCCACGACGAAGCCATGGACGCTGTGCAGAAGGCACTGAAATCCGCTTCGCTCTCCGCCGAGGAAAAGAAGAGCTATACCCAGCAATTGACCGGCAGCCTCGAAGACCTCAACGCGGAAAATGAGATCGAAACCTTGGTCAGGGCCAAAGGCTTTGCAGATTGTCTCTGCTTTTTACAGTCCGGCCGGGCCGACCTGACTGTGATGACCTCCGGCGATGCACTGACGGCGGCACAGGTGGCGCAGATCCGGGACATCGTGCTCAGCAAGAGCAATGTCACGGCCCAGAACATTACCATCGTAGAGGTAAAATAAGTGCTTTCCTTGCGGGGGTCCGCCGGATGTGGTAATATAAGAACGAACAATAAAAACAGGCTCGCTGCCCGGCGGGCCTGACAGGAGCGTATATGAAAGAACCGAAATTAAAAACCGTTTATGTTTGCTCCAACTGCGGGGAAACAAGCCCGCGCTGGATGGGACGCTGCCCAAGCTGCGGAAGCTGGAACACGATGAACGAAGATGTGGTAGCGGAAGCACCCAAAGCGGGCCTTTCGGGCAGCAAGGCGGCACCGGCCCGGCAGGAGGGCGTCACCTCGTTGACGGCAAAGCGTCTGGCCGATATCAGTACGACCGAGGAAAAAAGCCGCATCCTGACCGGCATTTCGGAACTGGACCGGGTGCTGGGCGGCGGCATCGTGCTGGGCGGCGTGGTGCTGCTCAGCGGCGAGCCGGGCGTAGGCAAATCCACGATGCTGCTCCAGCTTTGCGGGGCCATCTCGAACCAGCACACGGTGTTGTATATCACCGGCGAGGAGTCGGTGCGGCAGGTGAAACTCCGCGCGGCCCGGCTGAAGATCCCGCAGGAGAATATCTATCTGGCCGCCGAAAACGACGTGGACGAGATCTGCGGCCTCATCGAAAAGGAAAAGCCGGACCTTGTCGTCATCGACTCCATCCAGACGATGCGCTGCATGGATATCTCGTCCTCGTCCGGCACGGTCAGTCAGGTCAAGGAGAGCGCGGCCCGGCTGCTTGCCGTGGCCAAAAAGCAGGAGATCCCGATGTTCATCGTCGGCCATGTCAACAAAGACGGTGCCATTGCGGGCCCCAAAGTCATGGAGCACATCGTGGATACGGTGCTTTACTTTGAGGGCGACAAAATGCTTCCGTACCGCATCCTGCGTGCAGCCAAAAACCGCTATGGCTCGACGAATGAACTCGGCATGTTTGATATGACAGGGCAGGGGCTGGAAGAAATCGAAAACCCGTCCCAAATGCTGCTGGAAGGCCGCCCACTGGGGGTTTCGGGCAACTGCGTCGCCTGTACGATGGAGGGCAGCCGCCCCATCCTGAGCGAGATCCAAGCCCTCGCCACCAAGACGAATTTCCCGGCACCGCGCCGTGCGTGCAGTGGCTACGATTACAACCGCATGAACCTTCTCATCGCGGTGCTGGAAAAGCGGGCGGGCTATTTCTTCGGCAATCTGGATGTGTATATCAACATCGTCGGCGGCATCGCGCTGCGGGATACCGCCTGCGATCTGGCCGTCTGCCTGAGCATGGTGTCGTCGCTGTTGGATCAGCCGGTCAGCGATAAGCTGATCGCCATCGGCGAAGTCGGCCTTGGCGGCGAGGTGCGCAGTGTGCCCAATCTGGAACAGCGTTTGCGGGAGGCAGAGCGCATCGGCTTTGAACGTGCCGTTGTGCCGAAGCACAGCCTTGCGCACCTGAACCCGGCGGATTATCCCGGCATGAAGCTCGTGGGCGCCGCCTATATCGCCGACGCCATCCATGCGCTGAAAAATGACCGCTTATAAGAGATAAGGAAACGATATGTCCATCTATCTTGATGAAAAGAATCCCAGCAAACACAAACCGTTTGATGATGCCTCGCCGGATATCGTGGAGTATGTGCGGTATCTGGAAGTGATTGCGGGCAAAAGCGCGAACACGGCGTTCAGCTATTACTGTGACCTGCGCGGCTTTTCCCGCTTTATGAAGCGCCGCAAGGGGCTTGTGCCGGAAGATGCCGAGATGAAGGAAATCGACCCCAAAGGGCTGGATACGGCCTTCTGGGGCAGCGTTACAAAGGAAGATATCTACGAATATCTGTACTTTTTGAACCGAGAATGCGGCAACAAAAAATCCTCCACCGCCCGGCGGCTGGCCAGTCTGCACGGGTTCTACGATTATCTGGTCAATCAGGTCAACCGGCTTTCGCAGGACCCGACAGCTTCTATCAAACCACCGAAACAGGATAAAGTCCTGCCCAAGTATCTGACGGCAGAACAGTCCAGAGAGCTTCTGGAAAGCACCCAGTACCAGAGCGATTTCCCGGAACGGGATTACTGCATGGTGGTGCTGTTTTTGAACTGCGGAATGCGCCTTTCCGAGCTGGTGGGGATGGATCTTGGTGACATTGATCTGGAACAGCGGCAGATCCGGCTGTTCGGCAAGGGCCATAAGGAACGGATGGTCTACCTGAACGATGCCTGTATTGAGGCGCTGCAGCTCTACCTGAAAAAGCGCAATACGATGGAGGGCCTCGACCCCAAGGAAAAGGCCGTTTTTGTAACCCGCCGCCGGAAGGATCGCATCTCGAACCGGCGGGTAGAGCAGTTGGTTACCAGCGCAATGAAAGCGGCCGGGCTGAAAGGCTTTTCGACCCATAAGCTGCGCCATACCGCCGCGACCCTGATGTACCAGACCGGCAATGTGGATATCCTGACGCTCAAACAGCTTTTGGGTCACAGCAGCGTCGGAACAACTCAGATCTATACACATTTGCAGGAATTTCAGGTGCGTGCGGCCATCGAGCAGAATCCGCTTGGCGAAGTGAAGAAAGCAAGCTTGGATACAACAAAACGGGAGGCAGGGGAGATACGCGGGGAAAATGCTGCCCCTCCCGCTAAAATGAACGATTCTTCGAGTGAATCTGAGAAATCTGCTCCGGCTGGGCCGATGGAAGCCTTTGAAGGAGCTGCCAACGATGGATTCCGTGCAGATGTTTCTGCAATGAAGGAACCGGAAGAACCTGTGCAGGAATGAGATGGAAAATACACCCAGTGGTGTGTGAATTCTACGGAATCAAGCAAAACCGCCGATGACGAGATTGATGGACCCGTCACAGGCGGTTTTTGTTTTGTGAGCCAACGGAATGTATCACAATGTGAACCAGAAATAAATCAGAAGCAAAACTATGGGAATGGAGTTGCAAAACGGAAATTCAGTAACGGCGCAGAACAAAATACAAACGAATCACGACGAAGACATTGAAACAGAAACCTGAAAACAGATAACAAAAAACAGTGTAAAAACACATCCAAAGAACACCATGCAGAAAAAGGCTCAAAATGAGCCCAAGACGGCTGGATGTGAGCCGGATGGCCGAAACGGAGCGAAAATCCGGAAAAGAGGGCTTTTTCACTCCCCTGTATTTCACATAACGCGCATTATACGAAACTTGTACAATCAAAAAATCAGACCCTCCACTCTCTCCCCGCGGCAGCGGTCAGAAAAAATTCGGAGGGTCATTGACTCTTTTCCAGAGGGTTCGGTGCCGTGCTATTCCGGCAGCGGCATTGTCTCAAAATATGCACAGATTGCTTCGTAGTACGCGCGGGCTGTCCGCTGGCAGCCGTCCTCGCTGCCAAACTGTGCAACGTCGGCTTCGCTGGTCACGAAGCACTGTTCTGCCAGAACGGCGGGACAATTCACATCTTCCAGAATCGTAAAGCTTCGCTCTTCGCGCACTTCGGTGTGGCTGCTTTCGACCAATTGCTTGGCCTCCCCGATATAATATATGTACCGGATTCCCCCGCGCCCCCGCAGACTGGCCCCTGCGGACCGCATGGCGCTGGCCAGTTGTTTGGCAAAGTAATAACTCTCCCGGTGCCACGTCCTGCCCGGAACGGTCGGATAGCATTCAAACCCGGAGGCCGTCGAGCCCTCCGGCGCGGAATTGCCATGGATGGAAAGCAGCAGATCTGACGAAAGCGTGTTGGCGGCGGCGGCTCGCTCGGAGGGTTTGGCGGTCGTGTCATAATTTTCGCGGGTCCGGAGCGGGATGAAGTTCGGGTCCTGCTCCAGCCATGCCAAAAGCGCTTCTGCAGTGGCGGCGGTCATCTCTTTTTCCTCTACGACTCCCCTTGCACCCGGATCACTGCCGCCGTGCCCGGCGTCTACCGCGATGCGATACGGCGGCTCACCGATCGTGGGGCGGAAGTCATCTTCCGATTCAGTGGAGGGATTCCTCTGCCCGATGGTAAAGGCTTCATGCCACAAATAAAGGCCGAAACAAACGGCGATGACGCAAAGGCATAATACCAGTGCGTGACGGAACGAGAAAGCGCTGTGATCTCTCTTCTTTTTACGATGGACTGCATGTTTTGCCATAGGCACTTCCCTGCTTTTGATACAACAAAGCCTGTCCGCAGAAGCTGCTCAGGGACAGGCTTTGACACGATAAATTATTTCAATTCTACGACGGTCACGCCGCTTTCACCTTCGCCGTAGCGGCCCAAGCGGAAGCTCTTAACCATTCGGTTTCCACGCAGGTGCTTGTGGATGGCTGTGCGCAGCGCACCGGTGCCGTTGCCGTGGATCAGATACACCACTGTCTGCCCGTTCAGGATGGCGCGGTCAATGAAGGAATCTACCTCCGGCAGTGCCTCGTCTACGGTCAGACCCAGCAGGTTGCACTCCATCTTCGCGGAACGCTGGACGCGCTCGACCCGGCCATTCGGACGGTTGGCGTCGCCGGTCAGGCGAGAATAACGCTGCTGCGCCTTGGTCTTGGGCTGCGGTTCCCTGACCAGCTTTTCCGGCTGTTTCAGACCCTTGAGGGGGACTTTCGTCTTGATGATGCCAGCACGAACCAGCACGTCGTCGTTTTTGTCCGGCAGGGCCAGCACGGTTGCAAGCTGATTCAGCTCTGCAATACAGACCTCCTGCCCTACCTTGACTTCCTTCAACGGCACGAACTCCTTAACGGGGTTGTGCACGACTTCGGTGCCGACGAAGAGCTTTTCCGATTCCTTTTTGGCGATCTCGCGGGCGCGCTGCGCCTTTTGCTGGGTGCTCATCCGCTCGTCCTTTTGAATCTGGCGCAGTTCATCGGTCAAGGCATAGGCCTTGCTTTCCACCTGCTGTGCCAGTGCACGGGCCTTGGCACGGGCTGCTTCCAGCTCGTTTTCGCCCTGCTGAATGAGCTCGTCCCGCTTTTTGCGGGCGGCATCCAACTGATGTGTGGCCTCGTTGCGCAGCTCTTCAACTTCGTTCTGGCTTTCCTTCAACTGCAGCTTCAAATCGTCGAGCTGGCCCAGAACGGCATCCAGACGTTTATCCTCGGCGGAAAGGTGCCGTTGTGCGGCCTCAATGACTCGCTCCGGGATGCCCAGCTTTTCGCTGATGAGGAACGCGTTCGATTTGCCCGGCACGCCGACGCTGAGCTTGTAGGTCGGGTGCAGGGTCTCAAGGTCGAACTCGCAGCTGGCGTTGATAACGCCCTTGGTTTCCAGCGCAAAGACCTTCAGTTCAGCATAGTGAGTGGTAGCCATCAGCAGCACGCCGCGGCGGCGGAGTTCCTCGATGATGGCCACGGCCAGCGCCGCACCCTCGGCAGGGTCGGTACCGGCACCCAACTCGTCCAAAAGAACGAGGGTGTGCGGCATAGCCAGTTCCAGAATGCCGGTGATCTTCTTCATATGGCCGGAGAAGGTGGACAGGCTCTGTTCGATGCTCTGTTCGTCGCCGATGTCCACGAGGAACTCGTCAAACACGCAGATCTCACTGCGCTCGTCGGCGGGGATCAAAAAGCCGCACTGCGCCATGGCGCAAAGCAGACCGGCTGTTTTCAGCGTAACAGTCTTACCGCCGGTGTTCGGACCGGTGATGATGAGCGAATCGTACTCCCGACCCAATGCAATATCCACCGGAACGCACTTTTTAGGGTCGATGAGCGGATGACGCGCCCGGATGAGGGAGAAGGACGAATCCGTCCGGACAGCGGGCTTGAAAGCCTTCAGATCCAGCGCCAGCCGCGCCTTTGCCAACAGAACGTCGATCTCCAGCATGGCTTTGTAGCTGTACTGGAACTGCGGCTCGATCGCGGCCACCTGCGCGGTAAAAGCCACGAGGATGCGCTCGATCTCCTGCGCTTCCTGCGCGCGGTACTGCAAAATGCGGGCGTTGGCTTCCACAACGGCCTGAGGCTCGACGAAGACGGTAGCACCCGTAGACGAAACATCGTGGATGATGCCGCTGACTTCGCCGCGGTACTCGCTCTTAACCGGGACAACATAGCGCCCATTTCGCATGGAAACGACGCTCTCCTGCAAATATTTGGAGGTGTCCATGTTACGGACCATGCTCTCCAACCGGTCGCGGATGCTGTTCTCGGTGACGCGGATCTTTTTGCGCAGCTCGTTCAGAGTATGGGAAGCTGTATCCGCCATGGCGTCTGGGGCCAGAATGGCACTGGAGATCTGCTGCTCCAAACCGGGCTGTGGTGCCAGCGCATAAAACAGGTCGTCCGTCGGCAGGGCATCGTGGTCGGAGGAGCTGTACCAGCTGCTCAGATTCTGAAAGTTGCGCAGCGCACCGGCCACCATCAGCAGCTCGCCCATGGAGAGCACGCCGCCCTTGACCGCGCGGGTCACGAGCTGGCTGACGCCCTCCACGCCGCCAAAGCGGGGCGAGCCGTTTTTGATCAGCAGACTATTGATGGCGTCGGTCTGCTCCAGCGCGTAGCGCACTTCGTCCGGGTCGCACTGGGGTTCCAGCGCAAGCATCTGCGCTTTTGCTTCCTGACAGACGCAGCCCTCGGCGGCACGCGCAATGATCTTATCAAGCTCAAGTGTTTTTAAGTAGCTTGTTTCCATAGCAATGATTCCTTTAGAATTTGTTCGGTCACGGCAGAACGGATTTGAGAAATTCGTAGCTTTTCAGCGGCTTATCGAGGTGGGTCAGAGCGTACTGCTCCGCCACAGCCGCAAGCTTTGCAAGGCTGCCGACCGAGATCTTGAATGCGAAAATCTTCTTATCTTCCACAAGGCAGATGTGCCGCAGCGCATACAGAGCACCGGTGTCGAGGTTGCAGCGCTTTCCTGCTTTCTGCGCACAGTCGGAACAGAGCAGATACCCCTCCTGTGGGTCGAGATAGAACGATTCATCATCGTATTGATTGCACACCTTACAATAGATGAGCTGCGGCAGAAAGCCGCATTCGCTCATGGTGCGCAGCTCGAACACAGCCTTGACCACGCGCAGATCGGCCTTGTGCTCGCTGATCATATAAAGGCAGTTGAGCAGCAAGCGCAGCTCCTTCCCTGCTTCTTCGCCTGTCGGCGAAAGCGAGGCAGCCATTTCAGCCAGATACATCGCAAGGCTCATCCCCTCGATGGAGGAAGAAATTCCGTGGAAGACATTTTTCACGGAGGCTTCCCTTACAGTGTACATATTCCGGCCCGGAAACAGCACAAATTCCGAATAACAAAACAGCCCACAGGCGCTGAATAATTTGTTCTTCAGCCGTAGGCTGCTCTGTGCCGAAGCCGAGATCACCCCCAGCTCCGGCGTCAGAATGGTGAGTATCCGGTCAGATTCCTTGTACCGTGTCTCCTTCAGGACGAGCCCCGGTGTTACGATCGTATCCATCTGTCTTGTCTCCTGCCGAAGCTGTGGTCTGCTCCGGGCGCTGCTGTTTGTAATCCAGATAGCGAAGGATGTTCCCTGTCTGTGCAAAGGCTTGCCAGCTTGTGTCGGTGTTCATAAAGGTTCCCCTTTCCGCGCGGCAGAGTGCCGCCCGTGATAGTGTTGCCTTTATCCTAGCGCACTACCCAAGGAAAATCTGTCCGAATCGCGGCGCGGATTCAGCGGTTGTTCGGGTTCTGCTTGAAGCCGAAATTGTTCAGCAAAAACTCGTTGTCGCGCCAGTCCGCCTTGACCTTGACCCAGCACTGCAGGTTGACCCGGCAGCCGAGGAACTCCTCACAGTCCGCGCGGGCTGCACTGGCAATCTTTTTCAGCATTGCGCCGCCCTTGCCGATGACCATGCCCTTGTGGCTTTCTCGCTCGCAGTAAATGTTCACGTCGATGTCCACCAGATCGGTGCCGGGGCGCTCCTTGAAGCGCTCCACCACGACAGCGATGCCGTGCGGGATCTCGTCCCGCATGAAGAGCAACGCCTTTTCGCGGATGACCTCGGCGACCAGCTCCTTTTCCGGCATATCGGTATAAGCGTCGTCATCGAAGTAATGCGGACCCTCGACAGCATACTGACTCAGCGCATCAAACAGCGCCTCGCAACGGTCATCGGCGCGGACGCTGACGGTGTAAATGGCGTCGAACACGCCGAGCGCCTTCAGCTCTGCCTTGCGGGCTTCGAGGTCCGCCGGTTCCTTGACGAGATCAGTCTTGTTGATGACTGCAATGGCGGGGCCGCCGCTCTGGCGCAGCGCATCCACCAGAACCATTTCCGGCTCGTTGAGCGCACCGTAAGGCTCGAACAGCATCATTGAAACATCCACATCTGCAATGGAATCGCTGGCCGTCTTGTCCATCCGCTTCCCCAGCTTGTTGTGGGCCTTGTGGACGCCCGGCGTGTCCAGCAGAACATACTGCAGCGGGCCGCGGGTGACCACGCCGGTGATGCGGGTGCGGGTGGTCTGGGGTTTGGAAGTGACGATAGCCACCTTCTCGCCGACCAGACGGTTGGTCAGGCTGGATTTGCCGACGTTCGGTCGGCCGATCACGGCTACAAAGACCGAAGAGGTGTCGTAATGCTGCTGCATTGGTGCTGCGTTTTTCAAAATTGAACTCCTATCCATTCCAAGGGTTTGTGTTATTCCGTATAGCTGACCGTGCGGGGCAGACCGAGCTGGAGCAGCACGGCCTCTTCCTTTTCGCGCATCCGCATGGCTTCCAGACCACCGTTCTCGTGGTCATAGCCCAGCAGATGCAGCATGGAGTGAACGGTCAGGAACGCGACCTCGCGCTGCAGCGGATGGCCGTAAAGGGTGGCCTGTTCCTGTGCACGCTCCATGCTGATGACGATATCGCCCAGCATCTTGCAGCCGTTGTTCTCGTCGGTATCGTAAACGCCGTTCTCGCCCAGAGGAAAGCTCAGCACATCGGTGGGCATGGGCTTGTTGCGGTACTGGTTGTTCAGCTCTGCAATGGCGGCATTGTCCACGAAGGTGACGCTGATCTCGGCGGGTGCCGTGAAATGCTCATATTCCAGCACAGCATTGCAGGCGCGGCGGATCAGGATACGGAGGCCGGACGGAACCTTCACGGCCTTCTGGGAATTGGTGATCAAAACTTTATTGGACATACTTGTCCTCTCCCTTCTTTTTATGCTGCCTCAACGCTTGGCCGGGTGTGCGGCCGCTTCGTAGGCTTTGATGATCTCTTGAACCAGACGGTGACGCACAACGTCCTTTTCGGTAAAGTAGCATTGCGCGATGCCGTCCACATTTTTCAGGACCTGCAGCGCGTCCACAAGGCCGCTGCGAGTACGGTCGGGCAGATCGATCTGCGTAACATCGCCGGTGACAACGACTTTGGAACCCACGCCCATGCGGGTCAGGAACATCTTCATTTGTTCGGGGGTTGTATTCTGCGCCTCATCCAGAATGATGAATGAATCATCCAGCGTCCGGCCGCGCATGTAAGCCAAGGGTGCCACTTCGATGATCTGCTTTTCCACCAGACGCTCATACGTTTCAGCGCCCAGCATATCAAACAGGCCATCGTAGAGCGGGCGGAGGTAAGGGTCTACCTTCTGCTGCAAATCTCCGGGCAGGAAACCGAGCTTTTCTCCCGCTTCCACAGCCGGGCGGGTCAGCACGATGCGGGACACATCTTTTGCCTTAAAAGCCTTTACGGCCATGGCAACAGCCAGATAGGTCTTGCCCGTGCCCGCCGGGCCGACGCCGAAGGTAACGGCGTTTTTGCGGATGGCGTTCAGGTACTCCTTCTGCCCCAGCGTTTTGGGGCGGATGGGGCGGCCCTTGACCGTTACGGTGACAAAATCTTCTGTCAGCTCCTTGACCCGCTTTTCCTCACCGTCGTGGGCAAGGCTCAGGCAATAGCGCACGGTCTGCTCCTCCAGCGGCGTGTGATTTTCGATCAGAAGGAGCATTCCCTCAATGGCCCGTGTCGCTGCGGCAACATTGGCGGCTTCGCCGGAAATGCGAAGCTGTGTACCGCGGCATACGGCCGTGACGGAAAACTCTTTCTCCAACAGGCGGATATTCCGGTCGCAGTTTCCAAACACTGCCGCCGCGATCTCCACACTATCCAGTTCGATGCTTTTTTCAGCCATACGGCTCCTCCCGAAATCTTCAATAGAACTCCACCTTTATTGTACCACCAAAATACCAATTAGAAAACTGTGAAAATTGCACAAAATTTTAGCAGCAAAACAGACATGCCGACGCCCTTATAAAAAAGAGACTTGCATCCGGAGTTTTTTGTGTTTTTCGCGGCTGTCAAAAAATCCTTGACAGTTCTTACTATTTATGATAGAATACATGACGTTGCAGGAATGTAACGTGCTACTGTGGCTCAGCCGGTAGAGCAGCTCACTCGTAATGAGCAGGTCGTCCGTTCGAATCGGATCAGTAGCTCCAAAATGAAATCCCCGAGAGTTGGCTTGTGGAGCCGATTTTTGGGGATTTTTATTTTCTTATTTGGTGCTGCAAGGATAGACAGATGTGCCTTAATTACCCTTGTTTTCCGAAGAGTTCCTTCAAAAGGTGACTCAAGAGGTGGCTCAAAAATCGCTGTGGAATAAGGGATGAAGTTGCGGTTGACTTCTTGTAGGCGCTCGAATGCCGAAAAAGTCCTTTTTACTCTTTTTCCGCCTTCTCCGCCCTCTGTTTCAGCACATCCACCGCCTTGGTCAGCGCTGCCGGGATAGGCACGCCCATGAGTCCGGCGTTCTCGATGATGGAAATGGTCTCGTTGCACACAAAGGCGATCACGGTGGCGTCCCGGATGAAGCTGCTTCCGATGATGGCATCCAGTCGGCATGCCACCAGCATCACCAGCAAGCTCACGCCCTTGCGGTCTGATAAGCGTCCTCAATGTCCACGGCGATGGGGAGTTGGAAGTTCCTGCCGCCCAGCGCGGAGCGGAAGAACGCCAGCTCTCTGTCGGCTTCGGCGCGGGTGACGGCCTTGAAATAGCCATACACGCCCACCGGGATACCCAGCCGGGCCCGTGTTGCCAGTCTCTCCTTTTTCGCCTTGTGGGCCAACGTCACCTTTAGGCCCCTGTGGTCCAGTGTCGCCCTTGTCACCTTTCTCGCCTTTGAAGTCACCAGCGGCAATGCCGTCCTTCAGCTCCTGTAAGCTGCCAGCGGCTTCCTGAGCACTCTGGTCCGCATTGCCCGCACTGGTGGCGGCTTTACTGGCGGCGGTCTTGGCGGCTTCCTCATGTTTGGCCGCGTTGCTCTCCGACGTCGCCGCGGCGCTTTCGATCCGGGCGGCTGCGGCGACGTAACCGGCAGAGGCGGAGGCGCTGTCAGCGGCATTTTCTTCTGAGCCCTTTGCCTTCGCCGCCGCATCCACGGCCGTCTGTCCCCATTTTTCCACCTCCGCCACAAACTGCTCGTATACGCTGGGCGTGATCGTTTCGGTGGCGCTGTTGGTGTCGATAGTCTCGTAGCAGGTGTATTGGCCGGGCTTCGTCATGGCGATGTACCCCGTCTCGTCCACGGCCAGCAGCATCCAACTGCCCTGCTTTTTCTGTGTCCAGCGCCGGTCTACCACAACGCAGTTGTTTTCGTCCAGCATCTGCGGGTCCGGCAGAGCGCCGCTCAGCGCCGCTGCACGTGCAGCGTGATGGCGCAGCCCGCCCACTCTTCCGGCACCTCGAAGTGCAGGGTGTCCGGCGTTGCCCGGAACGTGCTTCCGTTGTCCTGTGATTTTATGTTCAACTCGCTCATGCTCTTCCTCCCTTCTGCCCCAGTGTATCATCTCCCGCCGGGCCAGACTACTTGCTACTTTTTCCGCCGGGCAAACAAAAACGCCCCGGCCAATTTGGCCGAGGCGTCCTTTTCATCCGGAATGATTCAGAATTGGTTCAGGATATCGTGGTGCCCGATATCGATCAGCAAAATAATGGTATCCCCATCGTACTCCCAAATCACGCGGATATCCATGTTGACGCTGAATTCAAACAGATCTGCTGTGCCTTGGATGCGCTTTGTGCGCAGGGATGGGTGCAACGGATCCTGCATTAGGAATTCGAGCTTCTTTTTCAGTTGTCCGCGTTCATTGGCGTTCAGTCGTTTTAGTTTTTTTACAAATCGCTTGGTGTATGTGATTTTATAAGCCATCAATTTGCACCATCCAGCATTTCAAACAAGGCATCTACGGAGTCAAACGTCGGCTGCTCTCCCGCCGCAACCTTTGCCTTTGCTTCATTGATTTCTCCCCGAAGTTCATCCAGATATTTTTTCGGATAAACTGCCACCGGCATGATCTGAATGGTTCCGTTCTTTTCCACAATGTCCAGCTTATCGCCTTCCGAAAGCCCCAGATGTGCCACGATGTCGCGCGGGATCGTGATCTGTGATTTTGCCCGAAGTTCTGTCAGCATATCGGTCATCTCCTTGCAGTTCTTCCAAAGTCGGAAATTCCAACTTTCTTACCAGCAGTATACACCATACCGAGCAAAAAATCAACTATCTCACCTCCGCCCACTCATCCACGGCTCCCGCCGCAGCTTCCTGCTTCTTCTCGTCCTGTTTGATCCAGCTCTCGAAGTTTTTCTCTTCGTACAGAGGTTCGCCTCCGGCTTCCAGCCGCAGCAGCATCTCCGCCAGCTTCTCCCGGTCGTGGTCATTCCCGGCCAGATACTCGCTCTTGACAACGCCGGTGATCTTGCTCTTGATGGCATCCTTGTCCTTACCCGCAGTCAGCAGCCGGTTGACCTCTGTCTGCACATCCTTGGCGCGGCCCACTTCCAGTGCGTCGGTCAGGTCATCGTAAACGTTCCGGTCCTTGTCTCCGGCCAGCAGCTCATCGGCCTTCTGGTTCACGGCCCCGGTCACAAGGTCGATGATGACCTCCCGCTTGGCTGCATCCTCTTTGACGCCCTCCCGGATGCCGAGGCCGGCATACAGTTCCCGGATGCAGTCCTTGGTCGCCTTCTGCCGGGTCCTGTCATTGCCCGCGTTCCGGGCCTTGGCCGCTGTCTCGATGTCCGGGTCGTAGTTCTTCAGGCGTTTCTTGAGTTCCGCCTTCACCTTGTCGCTCTTGCCCATCTGGTCCAGCTTGCCAAGAGCGGCCGCAGCTTCCTCCGCGTCACCCCGCTCAATGGCGTTGAAGAGCCGGTCGTATTGTCCGGTCGCGCTGGCCGGGGTCCCGTTCAGGCTGAACCCTTCGCCGTTTGCAAGGCCCTGCACATCGTCCGCGTAAGCCGCGAAGGCTTCTACCATCTTCCGCCCGTTTGCCGCCGGGATGCCCGCGATGTCTAGCCCATATTCCATCACATCGACCCCGGCCTTCCGGAGCTTCCGGTGGTAGGCTTCCAGTTCCTCTTCGTCCATGCCGGTGGTGTCCTTCCGGATCAGGGTGTACAGCTTCGTGGTAGCGGCAAACAGGTCGTTGACGGCGCTGATGTTGGTCGCGCTCACCACATCGTAGTCCGTGCCGTTCACTGCGTTGCCCACCATGCTGTAGATTTCCGAACCAAACAGGAAGTTGCCCGCCGCGCTCTCGGTGAACAGCCCCGCAAACCGGTTCCACAGGCTTTCGGCGGTCACGTCGCCGTTTTCATCCTGCTCGCGATCCCACCGATGCAGCAGGAAGTCCGCGCCGATCTTCATAAGGGCGAATACCGCCGTCTGTATCACTTGGCTTGTAGCAGCCCGGCGCAAGCTCTGCCCGGCCCGCTGCACTTCGGCCTTGTTCTCGGCGCTCTTCTCTGCATTGTACCGTGCTCTCTGGGCCTTGTAGTCCATCACCGCATCGGCGAGGATGCCGTAGTTCTGGAACCGCTGGGTGGTGAACATGGTCAGCGTCTTGGTGATCTCGTTGTCGCTGCGCTGGATGCCCGCCCGCTGCATCACGGTATAGTTGGGCTGGGTCTCCTCAATGACGCGCTGGTACACCTGATTCACAGCCTTCCAGTAGGCGTCACTGCCCTTGGTGGCCACACCGTCGGCAAACTCCCCGGCGTGGTGTTCCACATAATGTTTCGCACCCTCCCACAGTGCCGCCACCGTGATCTCGTCCATCGAGTTGATCCAGCCGGTCACACTCTTGGGCAGTTTGTCCATGGCCTTTTCGGCAAAGCTCCCCGAAACGCCGATGGACGCCAGTTCCCCGCGCTGGCTGCCCCGCAGTCGGTATTGTAGCAGCGCGTCGCCGTGGGCGCTGATCTCCGCTTCCAGTGCCCGCCGCTGCTTGCCGGAGAGGTTTTTCACGAACGGCAGCACCGCCGCCATGGTATCGCTGCCCAGCACGGCCCCCGCCGTGGGCAGGGACGCCGCCTGTGCAATGGCCACGCCGGGGTTCAGCGTCAGGATGGCCCCGGCATAGTTGCCCCGCAGCTTTCCCATCACCCGGCCGATGCCGTCCGAGCGCTTGCGCTGCTTCGTCTGCAAGTCGGTCAGCAGGTAATCCACGTAGTTCACGGCGTCCCGTCCCCAGTGTTCCTTCAGCACGCCGCTCTTCAGCTTTTGGATGCCGTCCTCTGTCTCCACATTCGCGTTCAGGATGCGGTTTGCGTCCCGGATGGGGGCTGCAAGGCCCGCGTAGGCCGCTGTGTCCCGCAAAGAACGCTGCACCACGCTGCTGCACTCTTCCAGCAGGATGGGCAAGCCGCTCTTCACGCGCTCCTTCAGCATTCCGCGTCCTTCGATGGTGGCGTCCAGCTTCAGGCCCTCGATCTCGCTGGCCAGCTGGGTCTTGTCCACCGCGATGGGGTAGTAGTTCTTCACCGTCGCCCGCTGGAATCCCACCAGTTTCATGCTGGTCTCGTTGATGAGGTTCGTGGTGTAGTCCCCGAAGAAGCCCTTCATGTCCTCGATCCACTTCCGGTCGTAGTCGGTCAGGGCATTCTCCACGGTGTTCAGGATGGTGTCGGCCATGGGCATTCCGTCGGCCCCCGTCAGCATTCCGATCTTCACGGTCTGCCCCTTCTGGTAGGCCCGCTCGATGTCACCCTCGTTGTAGAGCGTTGTGTCCGGCAGAGTCAGGCCGCCGTTGAGCAGGTGCTCCCGGCTGTCCGTGTTCTGCAAGTGCATGTACAGGCTGCACAGCTGCCCATGGGTCAGCGGCACGGCCTTGCCCTTTGCGTCCGTCAGTCCGATGTCCACCAGCTCCGCGCCGGGGCCAGCGAACCGCTCCATCTGCTTGAGGTTGGCCTTGCCTGTCACGTTGTCGAAGAGCTTGGTGCCTTCCACCGTGATCTGGGTCTGCCGGAGCTGGCCTTGGTTCAGCATGTCGGCCAGCTTTTCCATCTGGCCGTTTTTGGTGTACCCGTCCAGCATCCGGAAGACTCGCTTCGCGCCCAGCATGTCGAGATTGTATTTGGTCAGTGCATCCCGGATTCTGCCGGTCTCGTTTCCCTTGGCGGCCAGCACTTCCAGCCCGGCCTTCTGGGCAAAGGCGTCCACTTCCTCGGCCTTGGCAAGGCTCAGGGTCTTGTTTTCGGTGCGGATCACGTGCAGCGTCCCCGCCGTGATGGCTTTCAGCATCCGCAGCTGCTCCACCGTCATAGGCAGATAGGTGCGGTTCTCCGTCTCCCTGATACGGGCCTTCAGCCGGTCCCGCAGCCTCTCGGCCTTTTCGCAGTCGCCCAGAGCCTCGGCCTCGGTCAACTGCTGGTGCAGCCGGTCCAGCTTTGCCTGTTTCGCGTTCATCATGTCGGCCTGTAAGGCTTGGATGAGCTTCGGCACACCGGTCTGCTCCCAGTCGTAGGCAAGGCTGCTGGGGTCGCTGGCCGTGCCCTGCGTCTGGCTGATGGTGTTGGCCAGCGCCGTCAGCTTCCGCACCGCCGCATCGTTCAGAACGGCCATATCCGCCAGCTTCGCCACCTCTGCCGCCTGTTGGATGAGCCGCGGCTGCACATACTTGCCCTTCGAAGGCCGCAGGATCATCTGGTTCAATTGGGCGGCGTTGTTCCGGATGCTCCGCTTCAGCTCATCAGCCTTCCGTCCGTCCCGCGCCCGCTGCACCCGCTTTTCGGCCAGTGCTTTTGCCACGGCAATGTCCTCGTCCCGCTGCTGGCGGGCCACTTCCACCGCAATGGCATTTTTCTGGGCCTGTTTCTGCTGCCACGCTTCGGCTTTCTTCTGGTTCTCGGCTTCCCACTCCATGATCTCGCGCTCCTGCACGATCTGGCTGTACTCCGCCCGGTCAGCCCGGCGCTGCTCGTTGGCCACCTGCCGGGCGAGGTCCCGGTTCTCCGCTTTCAGGGTCTTGTTTTCCAGCGTGATCTCATCCAGCATCTGTTGCCGCTCTTCCTTCAGGCGCTTTTTCTCGGCTCTCCATTCCCGTTCGTAGGCTTCCTTCAACACATCCAGCTTCTCGGCCATGTCGCCGGAGTTGGTGATGTCCACCCCCAGTGCATCCAGATTGGCGTCCAGCATCGCTTCTGCCTTGGCATTCCGGCGCTGCTGCTCCTGCATCTGCTGCACTGCTTCGCTCTGGTTCCCGGCTTTCTGGTTCTCCGCCAAACGCCGGTTGAATTCTCTCGTCTGCTCCTTCTGCACAGCCCGCAGGTCTTTCACAGCCTTGGCCGCACTGGTTTCGTCTCCGGCTGCTGCCGCTGCGGCCCGGCGCTGCCACTGCTGGAAGGAATCGAAGATGGCCTGTGCGTCGTTCATCTCGTTCACATGCAACAAGTCGCCGATCATCCGGCCCGCCAGCTCCACCTTGGCATCTTCGTACTCAGCCACATCCGCGAACCGGCTCATCATCTTTGGCTTGATGGTGTCGTGCACGTTCATCAGCACATCCAGCCACTCGGTGCTCTCCATGCTGGCCGCGCCGTCCACGCCCGCTGCCTTGGCGGCTCCCCGGAACAATTCCGCTGCGCCCTGCTTTGTGCCGCCCATGCTCCGGGTATCGTTCACAATGGCTTCGTATTCTTCCGCCGGGTTTCCGTCCCGGTGTCCTTCCTCCTGCCGCAGCTTCACGCCGTGCTTCCGGGCCTCGGCCACCGCTTCGCTCCAGCTTCCGTACTGGCGCACAAGCTCCGCCTTGGCTTTGCCGTTCTTGTCCACGGTGTAGCTCAGCTCGTGGTATTCCGGGTATTGCTGCCACAGCTCCGTATTCCGGTAAGTCGCCTCGTCGAGGATCTCCCCGGCAATGGTCTCGGCCAGCCCCTGTGCCTTGTTCATGTCGGCCCCTTCGGTCTTCATGTACTCGATCAGGGTGCGCATCTCGCGGGCCACACGCTCAGTGTCGGCCTTGCCCTTCGCGCCGCTGGCCTTCACCAGCCGTTCTGCCACGCCCAGAATGCTGTCGTCGCTCACCCGCACCCCGCGGGTCAGGCCCATCATCTCGGTCAGCGTCTTGATGGCCGCGCTGTTGTCCGCAATGGTCCGGCTGGCTTGCCGCTGGCGGTTCCGCTTCGCATCCCGGTCGGCCTGTTTTGCCTGTTCGTTCAACTGATACCGGAATCGTGCAAGGCTGCTTTCCGCCGGGAGTTCTCCGGTTTTGTAATACTCTCGGATTTCCCGCACGATCTTGTCCGCATCGATATGTCCGCTATAGTCTTTGGTCGCTGCAATGCCGCCGTCTTTGGTCGAGAAGTCCAGCGTGAACTGGCGCTTCTCTGCACCCAGTGTCTTTGCCATCTCCCGGATCTGCTCCAACTGCTGCGCCGTCGGCTCCACGCTGGCCGAAAGGTCGATGCCCGGCTGCTCAGCCATCACGCGGATGTTGCCTTCGGCAAGGAATTTGTTGAGCGCGTCGGTGCCCTCCGTCACGTCGGTCGGCCCGAACACGTCCATAATCTCCCGGTGGTCGGTGTCGCGGACGGCTTCGTTTTGTGCAAAGTTCAGCATTTCGCCATCTGGCAGGATGTAACCGGCCTTTTCAAAAGCACCCGTTGTTCCGAACTTCTCCTTCGCCATCTGGCGATGATATTCATCCGCCCCGCCCGCCTTTTCAGCTGCTGCATTGTAGGCCAGCTGCTTGTCCTTCTGCACCGCCTGTCTCCGTGCTTCCAGCTGCGCATTGGCTTTCCGGATACGTTCCATCACTTCTCCGATGCGGTCATCCAGTTCAGCCCCGCGCTGATTGAACTCTTTCCGCTTTGCCAGATAATTCTGGTATTCCTCACCCGCCCGGTATTCCTTTCCTGCAGCAGAGAAAATGCCATAGGATCTCTTCTTGGCTTCAATGGCTTTCACTTCGTCGCTGTCCATCCAGCTGGCCCGCTCTTCTTTCAGCTCGCGGTGCTGTTGTTCCAGCGCTTTGCTTTCCTTCTGCAACGTGTCCAGACCTTCTGCTTTGTACGCCACTTCGTCCGAAAAATATTTTGCGAAGTTCGCATCATGCTTGACAAGGTTGTAAAGATCCGTTATAGTAATGTCAGAAGAACCGGTAGGATGAACTTCAGCGCTTGCGCTGCCGTCGTCCTCAGACCCGGTTCTATCAGAGGAACCGGGGAAGGTAGCCTCCTGAGTCAGCAACGGCTCTTGACGCACCTTGCGATCCGGTTCTTTTTTGTTGGCCGCATTCCGGCTTTCCTCTGCCGTGGTCTCTGCAATTGCCATGTAAAGGGCCGTTGGGCGGTTGTCATACAGTTTCAGTTCTGCCCGCACCGGGATGATTCGCTCTCCATCCTGCAAAGCAGATGCCAGCACGATCATTCCTTCTACATGCGGCTTTCCCTTTTTGTCTGCATGAGCTTCCAGCGGCACCGCATCGGCAAGCACTTCCTCAATGTTGGCTTGTACCAGTGCAAAATCATTGTATTCTCTGGAAGTAAGCTCACGCTGTTTATTTACGCTTTCCTGAATGTTCCGGCTTCCATAATTGAACTCCACATCCACATCTTCCATCCGGAAGGTCTTGCTTGGGATTCCGAACTCATTCAAAATTGTTCGAATCGCTTTGTAAACATCCTGTGTCTTTTGCCCCGACCAATTCGTTTCACTGACCCTTGCCGTCCGTTCTGCGTTCGTTTGCGCCGGGTGGATGGTCAGCGCCATCTGCCGTTTGGTCTTCTCTGCCTCCGTTTCCTTTGCCATGTCAGGCAAGGAATACCGCACCCCCTGCTGTTCCGCCGCACCTTCATTCTTGAGGGCTGCGGCGTTTTCTTTTGCACTGCGCAGGGTGTCCATGGCCTTTTCGGCGTGGGCGAAGTATTTGTCTTGCAAGGTCCGTCTCTGGGCCTCGGCCAGCCGCTTTGCCTTCAGGGCGGCGGCGTTGCTGGGGTCGATGGTCAGCACTTCCTTGGCCCGGCTGATGATGTCGCTCAGCAGATTCTTCACCCGGTTCATCACCTTGTGGATGGAACCCCTCACGCCCGCATTTTTCTCCGCCTGTCCGCGCTGGAATTCCACCCAGCGCTTGAAGTCCGCTTCCGTCGCAAAGATCCCCCGCCACGCATCTGCCACCAGCTCTTCGGCTGCCTGTTCGTAGGTAAGCTTCTGGCTGGCGTACACGTCCATCTTGTCCCGGATCATCTCGTCTGCGCTCTCATATCCGTCCATCTGGGCAAGGTAGGTCAGGGCATGGTCCTGCAAGCTCTTTGCGCCCGCTTGGTCGAGGGAGTTATACCAGTGGTAGTCCTCGTGCAGCACGGTGCCGAAAATGTCGCTGACGCTGTCCCCGAAGAAAATACGGGCCGTCTCGCTGTCCACATAGGCCCGGACGTTCGGATTGTTTTGCAGCACGTTCTTCAGCACAGCGTCGGTGCCGGTGGCGGCGGCGTTCAGCTCGATGATCCGGCTGCCCATGTCGGTGCCGTCGTGATCCAGCGTCCCTTTATAGTAGACCAGCCCCTGTCCGCTCGTGCTCTGGTCGGTCAGGCCGCCGCCGTAGCCGCCCGCCTGTTCCTTGGTGTCTGCACCGTAGAGGTAGGCGGTATTCAGCGCGATCCGCCCGCCCTCGCCGCTGTCCAGAATATAATTGACGTTCAGGGCAGTATTGTCCATCACACCGGCCAGCCGCAGCGCGTCGTCAAAGCTCTTCACCTCGTCCATCTGCGCCAGATGGTAGATCGTTGAAGCCGCGGCGGCATACCGATCAGCATCCACGTTGGCGGGCAGCTTCTGGCTGATGTCCTGCGCGGCCTTGGTCTTGCCGCTCTCCACGCCCCACTGCTCCAACTGGCGCTGTACCTCGCTCTGCCGGGCCGTCTGGCCGCTGGGTTCCCGCAGCCCGTAGGTCTCCCGCATCTGCCCGTTTCCCTCGTTCGCCGCGTCCAGCCCCGCCGGGTCAACCTTCCGGTCTACGTCCGCATACTCTCTGCCCTCTGTCGCGGAGCCATCGCTCTTCTGCATCGTCGGGCCCTGCTCACCCAGCACAGCCCCACCGTCCTGCCAAGGGCTCCCACTTTGGGGGAGCTGGCGCGAAGCGCCTGAGAGGGCAAGCCCGCTGTCTGCTTTCGCAGCCTCTTGTGCCGTCTGCTGCTCACTCGCTATTCCCGGCTCTTCCACCCGCTGCTGCCGTTTCTTCTCCGCCGCCACGGCCTTCTCGTACTTGTCGAGCTGATCGTAATACTCCGCCTGTCCCAACAGGCTGGCGTTGCCGTCGTTGTGCTTCGCCAGAACGGAGCCTACAGCACCGCCCATCGCGCCGGAGGCTCCGCCGGAAAGGCCGCTTTCCAGCGCGGCGATCAGGGTATCCGTGGTAAACAGGCTCTGCGCCGCTTTCTCGTCACCCAGCGCCGCGTCGATGGCCTTGTCGGCATAGCTTTCCACAAAGGCTTGCATGGCATTGTCGATGCCGCCGGAGAGCGCTGCCGCTACTGTCGGGTGGGCCTTTGCAAAGGGTGCATCCCCCACAAGGCTCTGGATCTTGGCCGCGATCTGCCCGGCCAACGTGTCCTTGGCGTAGTCCGAACCCATGGTCTTGGCAAGGTCGGCCGCGCCCACCGAGTTGATACCCCAGCCCGCGCCGAATTTCAGTGCGCCGCACCAAGACCCTCGGCCGCGGAGATGATTGCTGCGACTTCATGCTTCATTGTCAAAAAATAAGCTTCATCTGGCCGCACAGGTAGAGCATTCCGGTCGCAGCGCCGCAGATGGGCAGCAGCAGAAACAGGGTTTGGGCAAACTTCCCCACGAGCCCCCATGCGCCGGTGGAGTGAAACGCCTTCCCGAAGGAACAGCGCTGGATCTTCCCGCTGACCTGCAGCGCCGACGCCCCGAACAGGCACAGGCACCCGGCGGCCAATGCTGTCGGGACACCGGAAGCGATGCAATAAGCGGCCAGCGCTTTCCAGTTCAGATCCGCAAGCAGTTGGAAGGAAAGCATCCCGGCCCCGGTCCCGTAGAGCATCACGAAGAAAAAGATGGGCAGCGAACCGATGGCGGAGAGTCCCAGCAAAAGCAGGACGACCAGTGCGCCGGATGTAGTCAGGAATTCGGTGCGGAACAGGCCGACGACCTCGGCGGCGGTATTCGCCGCAAAGGAAGCGCGCCAACAGTCGAGGTAATACCCCAGCGTTTCCAGCTCTCCGGCGCTGCACAGAGCGGACAGCGCCCCGGCAAGAAAGGTTCCGAACAGATAGGCTCCCGCCAGCAGGATGCAGTCCCGGCTGGCATGGGGCAGAGTGCGTTTTAGAATCTTCTCCTTCGCCTCGGCCTCTTCAATGATCGGTTCCGCCGGGAGCGTTTCCGCCACAGGGGCAGAGCACTCTGGCACAAGCCCCGGTTCCACTGGTGCCGGGGCATCTGCCCCGGCAGACAGTGCGGGAAGGTTTTGCTGTTCCTGATAGACCCACATGTTTGGATTCCTCCTGCTTTTTTGATGCAAATCGTTTTAATGATGCCGCCGCTCAGTGCGCAGCATCCCGAAGATACCACCCATACAGCCAAACAGAAACACAAGGGCAAACCGCAGAAGCTGCATCTCGGTGGGCGAAAACCCGGCCCAAAGGCCAAAAATGGTCAGCAGCAGGACGAACAGGATGCCTTGTATTGCGCCGCAGAGCAATCCCCTGCTGCGCTGGAAAAAGGCCGCCAGCCATCCGCTGAGCAGACTGCCCGCACAGACTGCAGCGCTTGCCATGGGCCACGCGGCGGCTTGCGAGAGCCCCTGCCGCGCCATCAGATACGCCAGCCCCGCCATGCAGCCACCGGCAAACGCGCCGCCGATGCCGAACGCAAGCAGCGCCGGGCCTACGGAAAACTTCTTTTGTTCAGACATAAAAACGCGCCTCCCTGCACTACTGTATGCAGGAAGGCGCGTGAAAAAGTACCGGAAGCGGAAATTACTTTTTAGCAGGAGCGTTGTCCATGTTCAGCTTTTCCACAGAGCTGATGGCACTCTTGGTGAAGCGGATCTTCACACGGTCGGAGCCAGTCTCCAGAACGAAAGTGTCGTCCTTGATGGCAACCACACGGCCAATCACACCGCCGATGGTGGTGACCTGATCGCCGATCTCCAGAGCAGCACGCATTGCAGCGTCCTTCTTCTCCTGCTTCTTCTGGGGACGATAGATCATAAAGTAGAGCAGAACCAGCATCAGAGCCAGCGTAAAGAACAGGCTGATATAGCTTTCGGTCGTAGTCGTCAGAAATTGCATGGGGCAAAATCTCCTCTCAAAATTCAGATAAGCCTATTATAATCCCATCTTCGGCCTGTTGCAAGGCTAAAGTGTGAAAACCCTCAGATTCTTGTATCCAGCAGCTTCACATAGCGGTCGTGGAAGGCCGTGAAAGTGCCCGCGTCCAGCTCATCCCGGATGCGCTCCATGAGATGATTGTAGAACCACAGATTGTGCATAACGGCCAGACGCATTCCCAGCAGCTCTTCTGCCTTAAACAGGTGGCGGATATAGGCGCGGGAATAGTTCCGGCACGCCGGACAGCCGCAGGTGGGGTCGATGGGGCGCTCGTCCCGCTCGTACTTGGCGTTCTTGATATTGATGATGCCGCCCCATGTGTTCAGGTGGCCGTGGCGGGCGTTGCGGCTGGGCATTACGCAGTCAAACAGATCAACACCGCGGGAAACAGCCTCAATGATGTTGCCGGGGGTGCCGACGCCCATCAGATAGCGGATCTTGTCCTTGGGCATGTAGGGTTCGACCTCGCTGATCATCTCGTACATGATCTCGGTAGGCTCGCCGACGGCCAGACCGCCAATGGCGTAGCCGTCGAGATCCATCTCGGCGATCTGCTTCATGTGCTCCACGCGCAGGTCGGCATACGTACAGCCCTGATTGATGCCGAACAGCAGCTGATCCGGGTTGACCGCCTTGCCCTCGTGCTTCAGACGGGCCATCTCGGCCTTGCAGCGGGCCAGCCAGCGAACCGTGCGGTCGCAGCTTGCCTTGGAGTAATCGTGCTGTGCAGGGTTCTCCACGCACTCGTCAAAGGCCATGGCGATGGTCGAGCCGAGGTTTGCTTGGATCTGCATACTCTCTTCGGGGCCCATGAAGATGCGGTGGCCGTCCAAATGGGAAGCGAAGGTCACACCCTCCTCGGTGATCTTGCGCAGCTTGGAGAGGCTGAACACCTGAAATCCGCCGCTGTCGGTCAGGATGGGGCCGTTCCAGCGGGTGAACTTGTGCAGACCGCCCATGTCGGCCACCAGCTTGTCGCCGGGGCGCAGGTGCAGATGGTAAGTGTTGCAGAGCATGACCTGTGTGCCGATGTCCTTGAGATCCTGTGCAGACAGGCCGCCCTTGATGGCACCCGCCGTGGCAACATTCTGGAACGCGGGAGTCTGCACCGTGCCGTGCACGGTCTTGAACTCGCCCCGCCGGGCGTCGTGCTCCTGCTTGAGGAGCTTGTATGTGGTCAAAGAAGGCATGGTATCGTTCCTTTCTGTGCACGGAAAACAGCCGTGCAGCCTTGTGCCGCCGAAACGGCAGGGTTCAGAAATTATTATAAACATCGCCTAGGCGATGTTTTGTCTTGATAACGTTTTGAGAATCAGGCAAACCATCAACCAATTTTCAAAGGATCAGCATAGCATCCCCAAAGCTGAAGAAGCGGTATTTCTCTTCTACAGCTACCTTATACGCGGCCATGGTCTTCTCATAGCCGTAGAGGGCGGAAACGAGCATGATGAGGGTGCTTTCGGGCAGGTGGAAGTTGGTGATGAGGCCATCGATGCAGTTGAACTTGACGCCCGGATACAGGAAGATGGAGGTGTTTCCGCTGCAAGCCTTGATCTCGCCGTACTTGGCGGCGACGGCTTCCAGTGTGCGGCAGCTCGTGGTGCCGACTGCGATGACCCGGTGCCCAGCGGCCTTGGTCTCCCGGATGCGCTGGGCGGTCTCCTCGCTGACGGAGTACCACTCGCTGTGCATCTTGTGGTCGGCGATCTCATCCTCCATCACGGGGCGGAAGGTGCCGAGGCCGACGTGCAGGGTCACTTCAGCGATGCCGACGCCCTTGGCGCGGATGGCATCCATCAGCTCCGGTGTGAAGTGCAGACCGGCCGTCGGGGCGGCGGCGCTGCCAAGCTCCTTGGCGTAGACGGTCTGATACTGGCTCTGGTCTTCGAGCTGCTTGGTGATATAGGGCGGCAGAGGCATTTTGCCAAATTCGTCCAGCTTTTCATAAAGTGTCTCGGTGTCATAATAAAATGTAACGAACTTGTTGCCGTCTTCCAGCGTCTCGTCCACCACGGCCGTCAGGGTGCCGTCGCCGAAGCTCACCTTGGTGCCGGCCTGCATCCGCTTGCCGGGCTTGGCAAGGCACTCCCACTGGTCGCCCTTGACCTGACGCAGCAGCAGCAGCTCGCAGACCGCGCCGGTAGGCTGCTTGACGCCCACGATGCGGGCGGGCAGGACCTTGGAGTTGTTGACGACCAGCAGGTCGCCCGGCTCCAAATATTCCGGCAGGTCGTGGAAGATGCGGTGCTGGATGCTGTCGTCTTTCTGGCTCAGAACCATCAGCCGGGCCGAGTCACGAGGGTTCGCCGGTTCCTGCGCGATGAGTTCTTTGGGTAAATCGTACCAAAAATCTTTTTTTAACATGCTTCGCATTTGCCTTTCCGATGATTGACACGGAGGCCGTATCAATGTTATCATAAAATCTGTGTAAACAGTATCTATTATATTGCATAGGCGTCCGGTTTGCAAGCCGTGTTCTGTGTGAATTTGTTTTTTTGAAAGGAAAGGTGCTGGAAATGGAAAAACAATATAAAGTTGGTATCGTCGGTGCGACTGGCATGGTCGGTCAGCGCTTTGTCACGCTGCTGGAAAATCATCCTTGGTTCAAGCTGACCACGCTGGCCGCTTCCGGCCGCAGCGCCGGAAAGACCTATGAGGAAGCCGTCGGCTCCCGCTGGGCTATGACCACTCCGATGCCCGAAAGCGTCAAGAAGATGGTCGTGCTGGACGCCTCCAAGGTGGAAGAGGTCGCCGCTCAGGTAGACTTCATCTTCTGCGCGGTCAATATGCCCAAGGCCGAGATCAAGGCGCTGGAAGAGGCTTACGCCAAGGCAGAGTGCCCGGTCGTCTCCAACAACAGCGCAAACCGCGGCACCCCGGATGTGCCGATGGTGGTGCCGGAGATCAACGCCGACCACATCGAGATCATCCCGGCCCAGCGCAAGCGGCTGGGCACCAAGCGCGGCTTCATCGCAGTCAAGTCCAACTGCAGCTTGCAGAGCTACGTTCCCGCCCTGCACCCTCTGATGAAGGAGTTCGGTGTCAACAAGGCGCTGGTCTGCACCTATCAGGCCATTTCCGGCGCAGGCAAGACCTTCGACCGGATGCCGGAGATCATCGACAATGTGATCCCCTACATCGGCGGCGAGGAAGAAAAGAGCGAGCAGGAGCCGCTGAAGCTGTGGGGCCACATCGAGGGCGACAAGATCGTCAACGCCGAGAAGCCCGTCATCACCGCGCAGTGCTTCCGCGTCCCCGTTTCGGACGGCCACACCGCTGCTGTCTTCGTGAGCTTTGACAAGAAGCCCACCAAGGAGCAGATCCTCGAAGCATGGGCCAGCTTCCGCGGCCCCGCACAGGAGCTGGAGCTGCCCAGCGCACCCAAGCAGTTCCTGCACTACTTCACCGAAAACGATCGTCCCCAGCCCAAGCTGGACCGCAACACCGAGAACGGCATGGCCGTCTGCCTCGGCCGTCTGCGGGAGGACACCCTGTTTGACTACAAGTTCGCCTGCATGAGCCACAACACCCTGCGCGGTGCGGCGGGCGGCGCTGTCCTGCTGGCCGAGCTGCTGGCCGCCAAGGGCTATTTTGATTGATCTGCGTCTGGAAACGCAGCAAAAAGGAGATTTTACACTATGAAGAATCCTGTCTTTACCGGCGCGGGCGTGGCGATCATCACCCCGATGTACGAGGATGGCAGCGTCAATTTCGACGAACTGGGACGCATCATTGAGGACCAGATCGCCCGCGGCACCGATGCCATCGTCATCTGTGGCACCACCGGCGAGTGCTCCACCATGACCGATGAGGAGCAGCTGGCTGCCATCAAGTTCACCGTCGATACCGTGAACCACCGCGTTCCGGTCATCGCCGGTGCCGGTTCCAACGACACCGACCACGGCTGTGCACTGGCGGCAAAGTCTGCCGAGTGCGGCGCAGACGCCCTGCTGCTGGTCACCCCGTACTACAACAAGACCACACAGGCAGGTCTGGTGGTACACTTCACCGCCATGGCGGATGCCGCCGGCATCCCGGTCATCGTCTACAATGTGCCTTCCCGCACCGGCCTGAACATCGCCCCGGAAACGGCGCTGGAGCTGAGCAAGCACCCCCTCATCAACGGCATCAAGGAAGCTTCCGGCAACATTTCGCAGGTGGCGAAGATCGCACAGCTTTGCGGTGACGAGTTGAACATCTATTCCGGCAACGACGATCAGGTGGTTCCCCTGCTGTCTCTGGGCGGCAAGGGCGTCATCAGTGTGGTCTCCAACGTCAAGCCGGAACTGGTGCACGCGTGCTGCAAGGCATGGTTCGAGGGCGACACCAAGAAGGCTTGCCAGCTGCAGTTGGAGATGCTGCCGCTGGCCGATGCCCTCTTCTGCGAGGTCAACCCCATCCCGGTCAAGTACGCGATGAACGTGCTGGGCTGGAACGCAGGCGCATGCCGTCTGCCGCTGGTGGAGCCCAGCGACGCCCACAAGGAGAAGATCGAACAGGCGCTGGCCGCAGAAGGTCTGATTTAAATAAAATGCAGGTCCAATGCCCGGTGGAATGGTCTTCCGGGCATTTGGCCTTTTTCGGAAAATGAGCGGAACAAAACAACGAGGTAAAATCAAATGACGGATATCATCATTCAGGGCATCGGCGGCCGCATGGGCCATGCGCTGTGCGAGATGATCGCAAAGCGCGAGGACTGCCGCGTGGTGGCCGGTATCGACGTGAAGGACGGCGAGCAGAACGGCATCCCCGTGTACGACAGCTTGGAGAAGCTGGAGGGCAAGGGCGATGTCATCATCGACTTCAGCTCCCCCGCCGCCGTGGAAAAGGCTCTGCCTTATTGCGAAGCCCACAAGCTGCCCATCGTGGTCTGCACCACTGGCCTGTCCGAGGAGCTGCAGCTGAAAGTCGTGCAGCTCTCCCGCACCGTGGCCGTGTTCAAGAGTGCCAATATGTCCATGGGCATCAATGTGCTGTCCGAGCTGTGCAAGCGCGCTTCTGCCATCCTCGGCGTGGATTATGACGTTGAGATTGTGGAGCAGCACCATCACAACAAGCTGGATGCACCCAGCGGCACGGCTCTGATGCTGGCCGACGCCATCAACGAGGAGAACAACGGCGAGTATCATTACGTCTATGACCGCTCCTCCGTCCGCCAGAAGCGCGACCCGAAGGAGATCGGCATCAGCTCGGTGCGCGGCGGCAGCATCGTGGGCGACCACGAAGTGCTGTTCTGTGGGCAGGATGAGGTCATCACCCTCAAGCACACCGCTTATTCCCGCAGCATTTTTGCAAATGGCGCAGTGAATGCCGCCGTTTATCTTGCAAAAAAGGAGCCGGGGCTGTACAATATGGGTAACATGATCGCAGAAATGTGAAAGTGCCGGAACTTGGAGCCCTTACGGGCAGAATGGAGTGTTTACTATGTACGGTGTATCGAAGATCAACATCGAACCCAGCCTCATGATGATCAGCGTTCAGGATGTCGAGTTCAAGGGCAACAGTCTGGCACGTTATCTGCAGATCTTTGCCGATACCGGCGTTGTGGTGGATATGATCAGCCAGAGCGCCCCCCACGGCACCACCATTGATTTCAGCTTTACCGCCTCCTCCAGCGACCTTCCGCTTGTGATGAAGGCCATCTCTGCCGCCAACCTCGATAAAGACGCCAAAGCTTCCCCGCTGATCAGCGTCGGCTACTCCAAGCTGAACCTCTTCGGCGAGGAAATGGTCACCAGCTGCGGCGTGGCCGCCCGCGCCCTGAATGCGCTGGCCATGGCAGACATCGAAGTGCTGCTCATCACCACCAGCGACTTGGATATTTCCCTGCTGGTCCGCGCGGAGAATGAGGATGCCGCCTACGATGTGCTGAAGAAAGCCTTCGAGCTGTAAGCAGCAGCATCATTTTTCCATCCATCGATACAAACAACAAACGCCCCGCTCCCCTCTCATTTGTGAGAAGGAAGCGGGGCGTTTTGCAGTTTGGTTTTCTGGAGTTTCCGTGGTTACAGGGTCACCTTGTGGTAGACCTTCTTGCCCTTCTTGATGACGATGCCCTTGGTCAGTTGGTCTGCGGTGAAGCTGACGGTGGGAGCTGCGACCTTCTCACCATCGACGAGGACGCCGCCCTGCACGACCAGACGGCGGGCTTCGCCGTTGGAAGCGGCCAGACCGGCCTTGACCATCAGGGTCAGGATGCCGATGGAGCCATCGGTCAGGTCCGCCTCGGTCAACTGGGTGGCGGGCATATGCTCGGTATCTGCGGCACCGCTGAACAGGGCGCGGGCGGCCTTCTGTGCCTTTTCGGCCTCTTCCTTGCCGTGGACCATGCTGGTCAGCTCGTAGGCAAGGATCTCCTTTGCCTCATTCAGGCGCTCGTCCTTCCAAGTGCTCATCTCGTCGATCTGCTCCAGCGGCAGGAAGGTCAGCATCCGAATGCACTTCATGACATCCGCATCGCCAACGTTGCGCCAGTACTGATAGAACTCGAAGGGGCTGGTCTTGTTGGGGTCGAGCCAGACGGCGTTGCCCGCGGTCTTACCCATCTTCTTGCCCTGCGAATCGGTCAGCAGGGTGATGGTCATAGCGTAGGCATCCTTGCCCAGCTTGCGGCGGATCAGCTCAGTGCCGCCCAGCATGTTGCTCCACTGGTCATCGCCGCCGAACTGCATGTTGCAGCCGTAGTGCTGGAACATGTAGTAGAAGTCGTAGCTCTGCATGATCATGTAGTTGAATTCGAGGAAGGACAGGCCCTTCTCCATCCGCTGTTCATAGCACTTGGCGCGCAGCATGTTGTTGACGGAGAAGCAAGCGCCCACATCGCGCAGCAGCTCCACGTAATTCAGGTTCAGCAGCCAGTCGGCGTTGTTCAGCATCAGAGCCTTACCGTCGGAGAAGTCGATGAATTTTTCCATCTGCTTCTTGAAGCATGCCGCGTTGTGAGCAATGTCTTCCTTGGTCAGCATCTTGCGCATGTCGGTGCGGCCGGAGGGGTCGCCGATCATGGTGGTGCCGCCGCCGATCAGAGCGATAGGCTTATTGCCCGCCATCTGCAGACGCTTCATCAGGGTCAGCGCCATGAAGTGACCGGCAGTCAGGCTGTCGGCCGTGCAGTCAAAGCCGATGTAGAAGGTGGCTTTGCCGTTGTTGATGAGGTCGATGATCTCCTCATCGGTGATCTGGGCGACCAGACCGCGAGCCTTCAGTTCTTCGTAGAGAGTCATGGATAGTTCCTCCTGTTGTTGTGGGCAGAGGGAAAAGAAAACGCCCTCTGCCAAAATAAATTTGGCAGAGGGCGAGAAAAAATCGCGGTACCACCTCTGTTTGCCGCCTCCTCACGGAAACGGCCTCACGAGTGCATGCCCCAGAGTAGGACGACACTCCTGCGTTTGTAACGCTCGCACGCGGCACGGCCTACTAGAGAAAGCTTCTCATTCAGCTTGCAGCTCCGGGAGGTATTTCCCCCGCTGCTCTGCACGCCCCTTTCACCAACCGGGGCCTCTCTGGGCAGAGCGCTTCAGGGTACTTATTCCCTTCTTCGCCTTTCAACAAAGGCCAGTTTAACACATTTCCGGAAGCTTGTCAATCACGAGTTTCCCGCTCGGCAATGCCCAGCATCTCCCGCGCGTTGGCACGGGAAAGCTCGGTGACATAGTCGCCGGAAATGATATGCGCCAGCGCATCCACCCGGCCCTCCTGATCAAGGGGATGGATCTCGGTATAGGTGCGCTCGTTTGCAACATTTTTCTGGATGAGCAGATGGCAGTCAGCCAGTGCAGCGATCTGCGCGGTGTGGGTGATGCAGAGGATCTGGTGGTCCTTTGCGCTCTGCTTGAGCACCTCGCCGATGCGGCTGGCAGCCTTGCCCGAAACGCCGCTGTCGATCTCGTCGTAGATGACGGTGGGCACGGCGTCCTTATCCGCCATTGCGTTCTTGATGGCCAGCGTGATGCGGCTCAGCTCGCCGCCGGACGCGATTTTTGCCAGCGGCTTCGGGGCCTCACCGGGGTTGGTAGAGATATAAAATTCCACGCTGTCCTGTCCATGGCTGGCCAGCGGCCCCCTTGTGTGGCGGAGCGTCATTCGGACGCCGGGCATGTTCAGAAAATCCAGCGTGCCGGAAATGCGTTTGTTCAGCTCTTCAAAAGCTTTCAGGCGGGTCTGGGTCAGCGCCTCGGCCTTATCCCGCGCCAGCACATAAAGCCGGTGCTTTTCCGCTTGCAGCTGTTCGGCCCGCTCCTCCGAGAACTGGATGCGTTCCAGCTCTTCTCGCGCCCGCTGGCCAAAAGCGATGATGTCTTCCACCGTGTCGCCGTACTTGCGCTTGAGCTTGTAGATCCGATCGATGCGCTGTTCGATCTCGTCCAGTTCTGCATCATTTGTATCGTATCCATCGAGCCGGTTGATGAGGTCGGCGGAGAAATCCTTGGCGGAATAATAGAGGTCCAGCAGCTGCCCGGCGGCAGCGGAAAGGCTCCCGTCCACCTGTGCAGCGGCGTCAATGGCATTGGAAGCTTCGCCCAGCAGATCGACTGCACCGGGCGTCTCGTCGTCACCCGAAAGCAGAGCGTAGCTCTGGGAGATGCGCTCCCGGATGGTGGAGGCGTTCGCCAGCACTCTGCGGCGGGCATCCAGCGTTTCCTCTTCCCCTGCCGTCAGCGCGGCGTCCTCGATCTCCTGAACCTGATAGCTCAACAGGTCGATGCGGCGCTGTTTTTCCGCTTCATCGGTGATGATGGCATCCAGTTCCTTTTTGACCTTGATGAGTTCCCGGTAGACCGCATAATATTCCTGAAATTCTGCGCCGTTCTGGGCATAGGCGTCCAGAATGCCCTCGTGGCGGGCCGGGTTCAGTAGACCCACCGAGTCGTGCTGGCCGTTGATGTTAATCAGTCCGCCGCACAGCTCCCGCAGGATGGCCGCTGTGGCGGGCATCCCGTTGATGCGGCAGGTGCTCTTGCCCTCGGCGGTGATCTCCCGGCTCAGGGTCAGCGCCTCCGAGCGCTCGTACCCCGCCTTCTCCAGACTGTCCAGAACCGAAGGGGGCACATCGTCGAAGGCAGCGCGGATGACCGCCTTGGCAGCTCCGGTGCGCACGAGATCCTTGGACGTCCGGTTGCCAAGGATGGCGTTGATGGAATCAATCAGGATCGATTTGCCCGCGCCCGTTTCGCCGGTGAGGACGTTCAGCCCCTTTTCAAAATGCACATTGGCTTTCTGGATGACTGCAACATTTTCGATTTGCAGACTACTCAGCATGGTAATTTCTCCCGCATTATTTTTGTCCGATGTGGTGGGTCAGCTCGGTGCAGATGGTTTTGGCATCCCGTTCCGAGCGCGCCACGATCAGGAACGTATCGTCGCCGGACAATGTTCCGACAACATTTTTCCATTTCAAAGCGTCGAACACCTCACAGGCCGCGTTCGCCATACCGGAGTAGCATTTGACGAGAACAACATGTCCGGCATAGTCCACGCCGAGGACGGATTCGTGAAAGATCGTCTCAAAACGGCCCTGAATTTTAGGGTTCAGCGCTTCGTTGTGACTGGAAACATACCGGTAACCGGTGCTCGTCGCGGCTTTTACAAGGCTGAGTTCCCGGATATCACGGGAGATGGTGGCCTGTGTGGCGTCGAACCCTTCCTTCCGCAGATAGTCGAGCAGAGACTCCTGACGGCTGATCGGATATTCTTGGATCAGGCGCAGGATCGTCTGCTGACGCTCCCGTTTGCTTTTGGCATCGCCTCGGCTGCTGGCCATACGGTTTCCCCTTTCTATCAAAACTTACCGTCTGCCGCGCAGTTTCTGGTCAATGGCCTGAAACTGGTCGGCTTTGCTGAAGGTGATGAGCTGAACGATCTGGTCGCTCAGGCGCACCTCGGCGGTGGCACCGGCGCAGAGCGAATACCCGGCGGCCCCGTCGCAGCTGATGAATACTTCCTCGTCCGCCACCTGCCCGACACAGATGTTGATCTTGCGCTCCTGCGCAAAGACCATAGCCGGGCTGGCAAGGCTGTGGGGGCAGATGGGGGTGACGACCACGCCCTTGGTCTGCGAGTCCAGAATCGGGCCGCCCGCCGCCAGCGAATAGGCGGTGGAGCCGGTGGGCGTAGCAACGATCACACCATCTCCACGGTAGTGCTCCACAAGGATATCGTCGCAGTAGATGCTGAAGTCGATGGCTTGCTGCAAGCGGCCTTTGGTCATAACGACATCGTTCAGAGCGTGGCCCTCCCAGCTGTCGTCGCCCAACACCCGGACGTAGAGCAGCATCCGGGTATCCAGCATGTAGTCCCCGCGCGCGACGGCAGAGAGCTTCTGCTCCATTTCGTCGACCTCGCAGGTGGCCAGAAAGCCGCATCGGCCCAGATTGATGCCGAGGATGGGCTTGTGGTATTCCAGCGAGAGGTTCGCTTCGTGCAGGATGGTTCCGTCGCCGCCGATGGTCAGGATGACATCGGTCTTTTCAAGGCACTCCTTTTGGGGCAGGAACTGCACCCCCATGGTGTTGCACTCCTCCCGGAGGTTCATCTGCATCAACACCTTGGCACCGTGGGCCATCAGGATCTGCGCGGCCCGCTGGGAGATGCCGTAGGCCATCGGCTTGCCGGGGTTGGGCGAAATATAGACCGTCACGTCCTTCACCTCTTCTAAATCGTCAGATTCAGCGATCCAGCGTGGAATGGCTGGCCTCCACGACCTGCTTTGCCACACTGTCGTCCAGCACGGCGGGCTCGTCGCTCTTCTGAACGAACATCAGATATTCGATGTTGCCTTCCGGGCCCTTGACAGGGCTGAAGTCCAGCCCGCGCACCGCGAAGCCGTTGGCGGCGGCATAGCCCATCGCATTGTGGAGCACCTCGCAGTGGGTGGCCGGGTCACGCACGACGCCGTTCTTGCCGACCTTTTCACGGCCTGCCTCGAACTGCGGCTTGACCAGACAGACGCCCATAGCGTCCGGCGTGGTGATGGCCTGTGCCACCGGGAAGATATGATGCAGCGAGATGAAGGAAACATCCACGCTGAAAAATTCGATGGGTTCGCCCAGTTGGTCGGGCGTGACGCTGCGGATATTGGTGCGCTCCATATTGACGACGCGCTCGTCGGTGCGCAGCTTCCAAGCGAGCTGGCCGTAACCGACATCCACGGCATAGACCTTGACGGCCCCGTTCTGCAGCATACAGTCGGTGAAGCCGCCGGTGGAGGCGCCGATGTCCATGCAGACCTTGCCGTTCGGCGTCAGCGGGAAGCACTGCATCGCCTTTTCCAGCTTCAGTCCGCCACGGCTGACGTAGCCGATGTCGTGGCCGCGCACCTCGACCTTGGCGTCTTCCTTGATCATCTCGCCGGCCTTGTCCACCTTCTGCTCGTTGACGAAAACGACGCCGGACATGATCATAGCCTTGGCGCGCTCACGGCTCTGGATCAGGCCATGCTGAACCAGATATTGATCCAATCGGATTTTCAAGATACAGTTTCTCCTTTCACGGTCTCACGGATGGTCTGCGCCAGATGGGCAGCGTCCAGACCCGTTGCTTCTTTGATCTGCGGGACTGTTGCATGGGGCAGACGAAGGTTCTCGACGGCCCGGTGGATGTACGTACCCTTCCAGCCGGAGCGGTAAAGAGCGGCTTCCAGATGTTCGCCGATGCCGCCGCATGCGACGCACTCCTCAGCGAACAGAATTACATCATAGCGCGAAATTTCTTCGATGAATTCATCTGTAAAGGGATATATCTTTACAAGCTTGTAAACGTCGCAGGGCAGCTTTTCCTCGCCCAGAAGCTTTGCCGCACAGAGCACATCCTCCACTTCATCGGCATAACTGATGAAAGCAGCCTTTGCATCGGGGGCGGTATAGAGGTGATCGTACTCCCGGCCGGAGCAGCCGTAAGCAGCCAGCACCTCGCTCTCGCCGCCGCGCGGGTAGCGGATGGCACGCGGGCCCTTCTGCTCGTCACTGAGCAACACCGGCAGCCAATGGCGCAGCTCGGCGTAGTTCGAAGGCGAATAGGTCGGGATACCGATCTGGCTCAGGAAAGCCGGATCGTAGATGCCCTGATGGGTCTCGCCGTCGGCCGGAACAAAACCAGCGCGGTCAATGGCAAGCACAACGTTTTCGTTCAGCAGATTGACGTCGTGGATGATCTGGTCATAGGAGCGCTGCAGGAAGGTGGAATAGATGCAGACCACCGGCAGAATTCCCTGACTGGCCAGACCGGCTGCAAAGGTCACAGCGTGCTGCTCGGCCATGCCCACATCAAAGAAGCGCTTCGGGTGGGTGTGGGCAAAGAATTGCAGACCGGTGCCGTACTTCATGGCTGCAGTAATGGCGCAGATCTTCTCGTTGGTGGTTCCCTCTTTGTTCAGGACATTGCCGAACACATTCGAGAAGGATTCCTTCGGGGCTACTTCCGGGTCGGGAATGCTGTCCACAAGGTCGAACTTCGAAACACCGTGGAAGTTGCCGGGGTTGCTCTCGGCGGGAGCATATCCCTTGCCCTTTTTCGTAACGATGTGCAGGAAATGGGGGCCGGGCTGTTTGTGGATGCTCCGCAGGATCTGCTCGACTTCCTGTTCGTTATTACCATCAAAGGGGCCGTAATAGTGGAAGCCCATATCCTCGAACATGGTGGAGTGGTACAGAGCGCGGCGCACCAAGGTTTTTCCGTTATGGATCGTCATTTTCAGCGGCGGGCCGATCACAGGCACCCGATCAAGGAAGCCGCGCACATTTTCCTTGGCATCAAAGTAGCGGTTGGTCGTGCGCAGACGCTTCAAATAACGGGACAGCGCACCGACGTTTTTGGAAATGGACATCTTGTTGTCGTTCAGGACGACCAGCAGGTTGTCCAGCCCGCCGATGTTGTTCATTCCCTCATAGACCATGCCGCCGGTAAAGGCACCGTCGCCGATGACGGCGATGACCTGCCCCGGCTCCCCGCGCAGCTTTTTGGCCCACGCGATGCCGATGGCAACGGACAGTGCCGTGTTGCCGTGGCCGGAAATAAAGGCGTCGTGCTCGCTCTCGTTCGGGTTCGGGAAGCCGGACAGACCGTCCAGCTGACGCAGTTTTGCAAAACCTTCGCGGCGGCCGGTCAGCAGCTTATGGGTATAGCACTGGTGGCCCACGTCGAACACGATCTCATCCTGCGGCGTCGTAAAGACACGGTGCAGCGCGACCGTTAGTTCCACGGCCCCCAGATTGGATGCCAGATGGCCGCCGGTCTTAGATACGTTTTCCAATAAAAATTCGCGGATGTCCGCACAAAGCTGCACGACCTGCTGACCGGACAGCTTTTTCAGATCACTGGGCTGCGAGATTTTCTCCAGCAAAGGCGAATTCATAGATTCACGTCCTTCTCACATAATGGATTTGAGCGGTCTGCCCGCCCAAGGGCTGATCACACCATCGGGTACAGAAGCCCGACCATGCAGCCGACCACAAAGCCGGCCAGCACCTGCAGCGGCGTATGGCCGACCATTTCCTTCAGGTGCATGTTCTGGAGGAAAGGGTTGTTTTTCTCGGTCACCTCGATCCACTGCTCGATCATTTTATTCAGAACCTTGGCCTGTTCGCCGGTCTCGCGGCGGACACCCATGGCATCGTGCATCGTGATGATGGCAACGACGGCAGCCACGGCAAAAATAGCCGAGTTGATGCCCTCGCTCCGGGCCGTGGCAATGACCATAGCGCAGACGGTCGCGCTGTGGGCGCTGGGCATTCCGCCGTCTCCCCACATCCGTTCCAACTGGAATTTGCCCAGCAGGATAAAGTTGATGACAGTCTTCAGCACCTGTGCCACGAACCAGCTCAGGAGCGAAACCGTCAGGATCTGATTTAGGGACAAAACCTCGCGAATGAATTGCATGTTCTGCTCTCTTTCTTCTTTCTTAGCTGCGGCGCACCAGCAGCTCCTTGGCAAGCTGCTCCAAAAAGGCGCTCTTTTCGCCAAATTCTGCGCGCAGGGAGGCGCAGGTCCGGTCGTTCAGCTTCTGGGCCAGCTCCATGGCACCGTCGGTACCGTAAAGGGTAACGAAGGTGGTCTTGCCGTTTTCACTGTCGCTGCCGATGGGCTTGCCCAGCTGCTCCTGCGAACCGGTCACGTCCAGCACATCGTCAACGATCTGGAACACCAGCCCGATGCCGAAGGCGTACGCCTCCAGCTCTTTGCACTGGGTCTCGTTGGCCTGTGCGGCGGCAGCGCCCATCTGGACGGCGGCGTTGATGAGCGCACCGGTCTTATTGCGATGGATGAGGCGGAGCTGCTCTTCCGTTGCGGCCAGTGCCTCGTATTTCAGGTCAAGCTCCTGCCCGTAGACCATGCCGCGGCTGCCCGCACCGGCACCCAGCGCCTTGGCTGCCCGGACATTCACGAGGGCGGGAGCCGCCACGTTCGCGATGACCTCGAACGCCTCGGTCAGCAGCACATCACCCGCCAACATAGCCGTGGCTTCGCCAAAGGCCTTGTGGCAGGAAGGCTTGCCCCGGCGCAGGTCGTCGTTGTCCATGCAGGGCAGGTCGTCGTGGATCAGCGAGTAGCAGTGCAGCATCTCCACCGCCGCCGCAAACTGTTCGGCAGCGGCCGCATCGCCGTTCAGCATATCGCAGACGGCCAGCACCAGCACCGCACGGATGCGCTTGCCGCCGCCGAGAAGGCTGTACCGCGCTGCACGGCAGACCTCCGATTCTTCGGGCAGAAAGGCATCACAGGCAGTTTCCAGTGCGCGATTGACCCGTGCCAAATACTCCTGATACTGCGTCGCGTAATCCATACGAAAATCCTCCTTAGTGATCCGCTTCCGGCGTCTGAGCTTCGGCACACTTGGCGTCGATCTCATCCAACTGCAGGGAAGCCTTTTCCAGTGTATTGCGGCAATATTCGGTCAACGATGCCGCTTCGGCATACAGCTTGACCGATTCTGCCAGCGTGGTCTCCGGCTGCTGCATCTGGTCGAGGATGGTTTCCAGCCGGTTCATACCTTCTTCAAAGCTTTTGGGTGCTCTCATTGGGTTCCTCCACGGCATCCACGGTACAGCGGATGCGGTTCTTTGCGCCGCAGAGCGTAATGCTCTGCCCCGCCCGGAGCGCATCCGGGGCGCAGATGCGGCCCTTTTCGTCCTGCACCAGCGCGTAGCCCCGCGCAAGGACGCCATAAGGGTTCAGCGATGCCGCCAGTGACGCGGCATGGTTCATTTGGAGCGCACAGCTCCGCTGCTTTGCCCGCGCCGCTGCACTGAGCTGCCCGGTCAGCATCTGCAATTGCTGCTGGCGCTGGGCAAGCTGGCCCTGCATCTGCGGGCGGGAAAACGCCTGTGCCGTTTCGTCCAGTCTATTATAACATAACTCTAGCTTGTTTTGGATAGAATTGTGAATATTTTCTTCCAAAATGAATAATTTTCGCGCATACTCGGCCCGATCCGGCACGGCAAGCTCTGCCGCCGCCGAGGGGGTCGGGGCCCGCTGATCCGCTACGAAGTCCAGAATCGTGAAGTCGATCTCATGGCCGATGGCGCTGATGAGGGGCGTTTTGCAGCGGTAGGCTGCCCGCGCGATCCGCTCCGCATTGAAGACCCAGAGATCTTCCCTGCTGCCGCCGCCCCGCGCCACGATGATCTCATCGACTCTGCCGCTCTTGTCGAGCCGGTCGATGGCCGCGGCGATCTCATCCGCCGCCTCAAAGCCCTGCACGTTGACCGGGCAGAGCAGCAGCTTCACAGCAGGCCAACGCCGCCCGATGACATTGCGGATATCCTGCAATGCGGCACCGGTCTTGCTGGTGACAAGGCCGATGCACCGGGGAAACTGCGGCAGCGGCTTCTTATGTTCCGGCGCGAACAGACCCTCTTGGTCGAGCTTTGCTTTCAGCTGCTCAAAGGCAAGCTGCGCCGAACCGATGCCATCCGGGAACATGTCGTTGACATAGACCTGAAACGCACCGTCCCGCTCGTAGAGGGTGACCCGGCAGCGCACGACGACCTTCATTCCCTCTTCGGGGCGGAACCCCAGCCGCCGCGCGTCGGAACGGAACATGACGGCTTTCACGCTGGCGGTCTCATCCCGCAGGGAAAAATAGCAGTGGCCGCTCCGGGCGTTCTGGACAAAGTTTGCGATCTCGCCCCGGAGCGCAAGGTCAAACAGCAGGTCGTTCGCATCGAGCAGGGTCTTGACGTAGCGGTTCAAAGCCGAGACAGAGATCACTTCAGCCATGATCCGACCTCCCGTGCGGCAAGGATCGACACCCCGATGGCGTTGTCGCTGGAATACTGGCCCGGCACAAAATACACCTGCGGCAGACGCTGCTGCACCCATTGGCGGATGATATCGCTGCTCATGACGCCGCCCGCGCAGACCACCGGAAGCCCCGGATATTCTTTCTGCGCGGCCTTGGTCATCTTCACAACGGTATCCGCCACGCAGAGCAAGCAGTATTTGCAGACATAGTCCGGGCTTTTCCCGGCGGCAAGCAGGGCATTGCACTGGTTTTCCAGCCCGGAAAGGCTGCACTGCATCCCCTTGACGCTCGATTTCGGCTTGATGGGTTCCCCACACAACGCCGCAAGGCGGGAGACTTCGACACCGGCCGGAAAACCAAAGCCCAGCTTGACGCCCACGCGGTCCACCGCCTGCCCGGCGTAGAGGTCGGTGCTGGTGCCCAGCGTCTCGATCTGTTCCACCTGATCGCAGAGCAGCAGGTCGGTGGTGCCGCCGGAAATGTGGAAGAGCAGCACCTTCTGGCGGAACAGCTCCTCCCCTTTTGCGGCAAACAGCGCTGCTGCGGCGTGGCCCTGCTGGTGGGTCGTGCGGATCAACGGGATGCCGCGGGCCTTGGAAAAGGCCGTGGCCGCGCTGACGCCCGCAAGGAAGCAAGGCATATAGCTGCCCTCCACCGGGCGCGGCTTCTGAGAGACGCCCACAGCAGAGATCTGCGTCAGGTCGAACTCCCCGCTCAATTCCTCCAGCATTTCGGGCAGGGCGGTGGTGTGGTGGAACAGCGCATCGCTCTGACGCAAGCCGAGCTGCCCCTCCTTGACCGGGAGAAACCGCTTCTTTGCGCAAACAACCTCTCCGGCTGTATCAAAAACCGCCAGAGAGGTTGCATAGTTGCTTGTGTCGATGCCCAGTGTATAGCGGCTCACAGTGTTTCGGACGCTGCATCCTCGGCAGTGTCCAGCCCCTGCTCGCGGGCCACCGTGCCCAGCAGACCGTTGACGAACTGGTGATCCTCATCTGCTCCGTATTTCTTGGTCAGCTCCACGGCCTCGTTGATGACGACGGCGACCTTCTTCTCGTCGCCGTACAGCATCTCGGCCAGTGCCAGACGCAGCACCGTCAGGCTCACGCGGGGCAGACGGGCCATGGTCCAGTTGCGCAGATGGCTGCTGATAAGGTCATCCACCTCCGCGGAGTGATCGTAGTAAGCGTTCAAAAGCCGCTTGCCGAACACATCCACCGGGTGCTCTTCGTCTTCCGTGTTGTTGAGCAGAGCCTCCTGCAGGGGGATATCACCAAAGGTCTGCGAAAAAGCCAGCAAAAACGCATTTTCGCGGGCTTCACGACGGGGCAAAACATTTTCCATAGTAGTTTTCTATTCCTCTCACTTATTCCTGTTCTGCGGCAGCAACACCGGCGATGACCAGATTGACGCGGCTCACGGTCACGTTGGTCATGCTCTGAACAGCAGTCTTCACATTTTCCTGCACCTTTTCAGCCACAGCGGGGATGCGCGCGCCAAAGGCGACCACCAGATTCAGGGTCAGTTCCGCGGTGCCGTCCCGCATTTCCACGGTCACGGGCGGCTGGATGCTGGCAGCTTCCAGAAAATCCTTCACCTTTTTGTTCTGCTTGCCGCAGGAAACCTCGGACACACCGTCCACTTCCAGTGCAGCGCAGCGTGCGATCTTGCCGATGACTTCGGTGGAAATCTGCAGGGTCCCGCCGTTCAGATCCATATTCTGTAAATCCATTCTAGGTCCTCCATCTAAAATAAGCGTATGCTCATTCATTTTATTTCCATCTTTGCAGGGAAACCTCCCTGCCGTTCAATGCTTATGTCTATTATACCATCTTTCTCGCCGATTCACAACCGTTTCTTTTGGTTCCGGGGTCGGCTTTTGCAAAAGGCGGCTCAGCTCGCACACGCACAGGCAGCAGACGAAGAACACCAGCAGCAGACAGTCCGGCGGCAGACGGCGCATCGGCACCACCTGCGGCGGCAGGGTGCTGAATACGCTCTGCTCCCCGCCCGGCAGCAGCAGATAAAACAGCCCCAGTGAAAGCGGCAGGTGCAAAAGGCGTGCTGTGTATAGGGGCCGGAGCGTCATTTCCGGCGGGCAGAGGGCCCGGACTTGGAGCAGGACCGAAAGCCCCTGCACACTGAGAGCCGCGCAGCAAAGGAGGCTGGCCCACCGCCCGGTGCGGGCCGCCAGATCACACCCGGAACAGACTTCCAGCAGCATGGCGCAGAGCGTCCCTGCCATGGGCGGGAGGAGCGCCCCGGCCCCGGCTGCCAGCATCCGGAAAAAGAGCACGAAGCCGCAGAGCTTTACATAGCCCATCGCTGCGCCGGTGAGAACATCCGTCAGGCGGGGCGGCTCCGGCGAGGGCTGCACAGAAATGGTCCGCATCCCTTCCCCGGCCGGTGCCATCCGGCACAGCAGCGCCGCCGTCAGATAGCCGGCCACCAGCTGCACGCCAAACAGCAGCACGCCGAGTTCAGCGCTGCCCAGCATACTCTCCCCCACCGTCAGCACCACAAAGGACGGCCCGGAGCAGATACACGCGGGCAGCAGGGCGTCCGCTTCCCGCCCGGTGAGCTGCCCGGTCCGCACGGCCTGAGCCGCCGCGTTGGCTGCCGGAGCAAAGCCCCCGAAGAAGCCGATCATCAGCACCCGCGCGGCGCAGGGGCTGTGCACCCCGATTCCCCGTGCCAGTGGACGGAATGGGACAGCCAGCAGGTCGCTGGCCGGGCACTGCACCAGCAGCGACGACACCACCAAGAACGGAAACAGGGACAGCAGCAGCGGCCCGCCGCAGAGCACCAACCCCTCCCGCAGGGCCTGTGTGCAGGGTCCCGGAGCAGCAAACGGCAGCACTCCGGCCAGCACCGCCAGAAGAAAGAATCCGATTTGATACATACAAAACCCCTCCGCTTCCATATATATGGAACAATGGGCGGAGCTTTGCACAGCAAGTAGGGGGAGGGAGCGGGCGTGAAACAGCAGCGGACCGGACATCTTTCCCTGCGGGAGTGGTTCCAGCGGATGTTCCGCCAGCCTGTGCGAGGCTTTTACGGCCAGCCCTCCGTCTACCGCAGCGGCGACCGGATGGAGATCGAACAGTTTCAGCGCATCCTCCTCTACGATGAAGAAAAGCTCTGCCTCGAATTCCGGCGCGGGCGGTTCACCGTTTACGGCGACGGGATGCGGATCGAAACGCTGGCCGCCCACCGCATCACCCTGCGGGGCATCTTTCTGCGCACCGAATTTTCCAGCAGCTAGGAGGCGGAACGGATGGAATTGCAGTTGCTCTGGGCTGGGGTAAGGTTTTCCGCGCGAAACGGGAATGGGGAGGGGCTCCTCTCCGAAGCGGCACGGACGGGCCTTCACCTCTCCGAGGTCACGCCGCAGCCCGGCGGCTTTGCGGCCCGGTGTGCGGCGTGGCGCTACCGAAAGCTCGCAGCGCTGGCCCGGAAGCGGCGGGTGCGGCTGCACATCGCTCAGCGCACCGGCCTTTACTTTTTCCTCCGGCCCTTTCTCCGGCGGCGGGGGCTCTGGGCGGGACTGCTGCTCTTCGTTCCCCTGCTGCTGTGGTCGCAGAATTTTGTCTGGGCCGTGGATCCCAGCAGCCTTTCCGCCGGGCAGCAAGCGCGGGCCAAGCAGATCCTGCGGGAAACGTGCTCGATTGCCCCCGGCAGCTTCATCACGCAGGAAAAGCTGACCGCCGGGGAATACGCCCTTTTGCAGAGCGGAGAGTTTTCGTGGGCGAGCCTGAATTTTCAGGACGGACGGCTCGTGGTGGAAGCAGCCGCCGCAAAGCCGGTGCCGGACATCGCCGCCGGCAAGCTGGACGGCGTATTGGCCAAAACCGCCGGAACCGTGGTTCGCACCAATCTCACCGGCGGCACGATGCTGGTCACCCCCGGACAGGCCGTGGAGGCCGGGCAGCCCCTCATCGGCACAGCCCGCACAGAGCGGGACGGCACCCCCATCTTCGAACCCGCCGCCGGGGCCGTCTTCGCCCGATTCGATTGGGAGCACGTGCAGACAGAGCCGCTGATCGTTTCCGCCAAACGCCTGACCGGGCGGCAGTTCAGCCGCCGTGTCGTTTCGTTTAATGGGTGGAACCTTTCTCTGCCGGTCTGGAAGCAATTTTCAGAAGAAACGGCGCTTGCCATTTCCCGCACCGTACAGCCGGAGTGGCTGGGGCTGTGCCTTCCCTTTTCCATGGCAGAAACCACTTATTACGAGCAGACCGAGCAGGAAATTTCCTACACCGAAGAACAGGCGCTGGCCTTGGCAAAACTCCACAGCCTGCAAGCGCTTTTCGCGGCTTACCCCGATGCCGAATTTGTGGCTCAGAAAGAAGATGTCTCCACCGAAAACGATACCCTGCGTTACCGGGTCGTTTATACGATTATTGCCGATATCTGCGCAGACTAAAAGGCGGCAGAGAGCGAGAAACTCTCTGTCGCCTTTGGAACGTCAATTATTTCGTTTCTTCTGCCGGGGCGCTCTGCTTGTCCACCGCCTTTTTGACCAGCTTGTTCAGATCAAACTGATACTTGGTGTGGCAGAAGTGGCAGACGACCTCGCAGTGGGGGTCTTCGTCGCGGAGCTTTTCCAGCTCCTTTTTGCCGAGGCTGAGCAGCATCTCTTCGGTGCGCTCGTGGCTGCAATCGCATCGGTAGGCCACCTCCCGCTCGTCGAGGACATTGGGGTTGAAGCCCTTGAGCGCCAGTTTCATCATATCCTCCGGCGTCTTGCCCGCGCGGAGCAGCTCGGTGACGGAGGGCATGGCGGCAATGTTCTGTTCCAGCTGCGTGATCTCGGCATCGGTCGCACCGGGCAGGAGCTGGATGAGGTAGCCGCCCGCACAGGCAATGGTCAGATCGGTATCCACCAGCACGCCCAGAGCGCAGACCGTGGGGATTTGCTCGCTGTAGGCGTAGTAGCTGGTCAGATCCTCCGCGATCTCGCCGGAGACCAGCGGCACCTGCCCGACGGTGGGCTCCTTCTGCAGCCGGTTATCGCGGATGACGGTCATAACACCGTCCCTGCCGACAGCCCCGCCCACGTCCAAGTGGCCGTTTTCCTTGAGCGGAAGCTCCACCAGCGGGTTGTCGATGCAGCCCTTCACGTTGCCGGTGCCGTCGGTGCACGCAATCAGCACACCCGCCGGGCCGTTGCCGGAGACGCGCAGGGTGACGGTATCGCGGTCATCCTTGAGCATAGAGCCCATCATGGCGGCACCCGTCAGCAGACGGCCAAGGGCCGCGCTGCAAGTGGCGCTGGTTTTATGGAGCTGTTCGGCTTTGCGGACGATCTCGGTCGAGTTCACGCCGCAGAACACGACGCCGCCGTTCTCCGACAGGCCGCGGATCAGATTCGACATATTATTGTTCCTCCAATTGGGTATACTGCTTGACCGCACAGAAGAAATAACGCTCGCTCTCGTCGGTCAGAGGGCCGAACGTCTCGCCGTCGCAGACGCTTTCCAGCACAAAGCCGTGCTGTTCCAGCGCCGCGCGGATGGTCTCAAGGTCGTAGGTGTACTCGTAGAACTGTTCGTGGAAATGCTCGCCGGTCTCCCGGTAGTCGATGTCTACGGTGATCTCCACCCGGCGGTTTTCCGCATCGTAGTGGTTGCGCCAGACGCAGGAAGCATCCTCTTCCTCAAAAGTGAACTCGTTCTCTCCCAGCACATTCTGGTGCTTGTAGGGGGTGTTCATATCAAAGAGGAAGACGCCGCCCGCTTCCATGAAAAAGCCCGCATTCGCAACGGCGGTATCGAGGTCCGGGATGTGGTTGAACGTGTCAAAAGTGGACACCGCCCCCCGGATGGTGCCGTAGAGGTCGAGCTTGAGCAGGTCCTGCTGCAAGAGCAGGAGCTTGCCCGAAAGGCCCAGTTGTTCGGCCTTGTCCCGAACGACGCAGAGCATCTCCTCAGATTGGTCGATGCCGATCATATCGTAGCCCGCTTGGGTCAGCATCAGGGTCAGTTCCCCCGTGCCGCAGCCAAGGTCGGCCACGATGCCGTCCGCGATGCCGTGGGCGGCCAGTTCCTTCTGGATGTGTTCGTACAGGGCGTCGTAATCGGCTTCCCCATTGAACTCATCGTAAAAATAGGCAAATTCGTTGTAAGCCATCGCTGTTACTCCGCATCCTCTTCGGCCACCGCTTCGTTCAACACAGCCTGCAGCTCCGGAATGCCGTAGCCGTTTTCGCCGCTGGTCAGCACGACCTTCCGGCAGCCGTAGGGCAGACAGATCGTTTCGAAGTCTTCCTGCGTCTTGGCCAGTTGGCTCTTCTTGAGCTTGTCCGCTTTGGTCAGCGCCACAACAAACGGGATGTCGTGGTAATGCAGATACTTGAGCATCTGAAGATCATCCGCGCTGGGGGCGTGGCGGCAGTCGATGAGCTGGACCAGCAGGGTATGGTGGCGGGGCGCTTCGAAGTAGCTGTTGATCAAGTCATCCCAACGCTCACGGTCGGCGTTGCTGACCTTGGCGTAGCCGTAGCCGGGCAGGTCCACAAAATAGCAGTCATCCACCGAATAAAAGTTGATGGTGGCCGTTTTGCCCGGCGTGCTGGAGACGCGGGCCAGATTCTTGCGGCTGCACAGCTTGTTGATCAGGCTGGACTTGCCCACGTTGGACCGACCCGAAAAGCTCAGTTCCGGGCGGTCGCTTTCGGGCAGCTGGCTGGAAATGCCGTAACTGGCGATAAAGTCCGCTTTGTTATAGTTCATCGTGTTGCTCCTTTGTCAGCAGACCGCACCGGGCTTGGGCTGCTCTGCGGGCTTCGGCTGGGAAGCCGCGTCCACAGGCTTTTTTGCCTTTTTGCTAGGGTGCGAATGGCGGGCGGAAACGGTTTTGGGTTTGAGCAGCGCGGCGTTCAGCACCTGCGCCAGATTGGACATGGGCAGGAACTGGAGGTTCTTCTTCACCTCGTCGTCCACCTCGTACAGGTCGGAGACGTTGTCCTTCGGGATGAGGACGGTCTTCATCCCCTCACGGTAAGCAGCCATGCTCTTTTCGCGCAGACCGCCGATGGGCAGCACGTTGCCGTGCAGGGTGATCTCGCCGGTCATGGCGACATCACCGCGCACCGGGATGCCGGACAGGCAGGACACCAGCGCCGTGGTCAGGGTGACACCGGCGGAGGGGCCGTCCTTCGGCACTGCGCCTTCGGGGGCGTGGATGTGCAGGTCGCACTTTTTCAGGCGCTCCGGGTCGATGCCGTACTCATCCGCATGGACGCGGACATAGGTGACGGCAAGCTGGGCGCTTTCCTTCATCACGTCGCCCAGCGAACCGGTGACCGTGATCTTGCCGCTGCCGTTGTCCATGACCTGCACCTCGATGGGCAGGGTCTCGCCGCCCACGCTGGTCCATGCCAGACCGTTGGCGATGCCGATGGCATTGGTGCGGTTGAGGAAGTCGGGCTTGATCATCTTGGGGCCCAGCAGCTCTTCCAGATTGGAACCGGTGACGGCGAAGCTTTCCACCTCGCCGGAAGCGATCTTGCGGGCACACTTGCGTAGCACGCTGGTGATGGTACGCTCCAAGTTGCGGACGCCGGCTTCGCGCACATAGCCGTCGATGATGCCGTACAGCGCACTCTGGGAAAAGGTAACCTTGCCGCTCAGGCCGCATGCCTTGAGCTGCTTGGGCACCAGATGCTTGCGGGCGATGTTGTACTTTTCCACGCGGGTGTAGCTGGGCAGCTCGATGACATCCATACGGTCCCGCAGCGGGCCGGGGATGGCGCTGAGGTCGTTGGCCGTGGTGATGAAGAGCACATGGCTCAGGTCAAACGGCATATCAATGAAGTGGTCGTTGAAGGCAGCGTTCTGCTCCGGGTCCAGCGCTTCCAGCAGAGCGGCAGCCGGGTCGCCCCGGAAATCGCCCGCCAGCTTATCGATCTCGTCCAGCAGCATCAGCGGGTTCGAGCTCTTGGCCGTGATCATCGCGCTGATGATCTTGCCCGGCATGGCACCGATATAGGTGCGGCGGTGGCCGCGGATCTCGGCTTCATCCCGCACGCCGCCAAGGCTCAGGCGGACATACTTGCGGCCCAAGCTTTCGGCGATGGAGCGTGCAATGCTGGTCTTGCCGACGCCCGGAGGGCCGACGAGGCAGATGATCTGGCCCTTGACGTCCGGGGCAAGTTTCCGGACGGCCAGCACCTCAAGGATGCGGTCTTTGACCTTTTTCAGGCCGTAGTGGTCGCGGTCAAGGATGCGCTGGGCCTTGGCGATGTCGAGGTCGTCCTCGGTGAAGGTGTTCCACGGCAGCTCCAGACAGGTATCCAGATAGGTGCGGATGACCGTGCCCTCCTGATTGCTGCTCTGCATCTTGGAAAGGCGGTCCGCTTCCTTGAGCAGCTTCTTCTCACGGTCGGCATCCAGATGCAGATCGGTGATCCTGCGGCGGTACTCCTCGGCTTCGGCGGTGGTGTCGTCGTCCTCGCCCAGCTCCTCGCTGATCATGTGCATCTGCTCGTGCAGGTAGTAGTCGCGCTGGTTTTTGTCCATGGCTTCATCGACCTTCTGGGCAATCTCCTTGTCGATCTCCAGCATCCGGCGCTCCCGGTGCATCCGCTCCACCAGAAGGCGCAGACGGCCGATCAGAGTCCCCTCTTCCAGCACGGCTTGTTTGTCCTCAAAGCGGAACAAAAGGTTTGCCGGGATGTACTCGCAGAGGAAGGCGGGGTCATTGTTGGAATTGACCGCGAACACCACATCCTTGCCGATGCGGGGGTTCAGGTTGAGCAGCTCGTCGAAGCTCTTTTTCACGTTGCGGAGCAACGCATCCGCCTCGGCCTCTTCTTCGGACTTCACGGGGCGCACCGGCGTGGGGCGCACCGAGGCCAGCAGGAAGCTGCCGTCGGTGTCGATTTGGGTGAGCTTGGCGCGGTATTTGCCCTCCACAAGGATGCGGACGAGATCATCCGACACCCGCATGACCTGCTTGATCTCGGCTACGACACCGTAATGATACAGGCCGTCGGCGGCGGGGTCGTCGGCCTTCATGTCCTTCTGGGCAATGAGGAAGACGTTGGAATGATTGCTGACCGCCCACTCCACCGCGGCAATGCTCTTTTCGCGGCCCACTTCAAAGTGAAGCAGGTTGTTGGGGAAAACCACAAGCCCCCTCAGGGCAATGGCGGGCAGATGGAGAATGTTCCGCTCCACCCGGACCGTAACTTTTTCAGACATATGCAAAACCTCTTATTCTCCACGATGTTCGTGGGTGTTGTAACCGAGACGACCCAGTGCGGGCAGGATGGCGCGGAGGGTAACGGACGTCAGTGCGCCCATCACAAGCCCCAGCACCAGCATGACCGGCGCGTAGTAAAGGGAGACGGCGGTGGAAAGGATCACGCTGGCTCCCAGAAGCTGACCGATGTTGTGGGCCAGTGCACCGCAGACCGACAGGATATACCATGTCGGCCGCACCGGGAAATGATAATACAGCAGCCACATCACCAAAAGCGAGAGCAGACCGCCGCACAGCGAGAGGAACCCCGCCGTCCAGCCGGACACCAAAAAAACGAAGAGCGCCTTGAGGATATCCAGCACCAGCGCCTGTTTCGGCCCCATAAAAAACAGGGCGTACATCACCACAATATTCGCCAGCCCCAGCTTCATGCCCGGCAAAAGGCCGGGGATGACGAGGGTGCCCTCGATGAACGAGAGCGCCATCGCCAGCGCGAACAGCAGCCCGGAAAGGGCGATGCCGTGGGTTTTGGAGTCATTGCGGCGGTTCTTTGGCATGTTGGCTGCTCCTTTGGTCGTTATTCTTCTGCGGCTCCCTGCTCGTACTGCTCCTGTTCCTCCATGGCCTTTTCCCATGCGGCGAACAGTTCTTCCTGATGGAAGCGCAGGTCGGAAAGTTCATCGCTCTTTTCCCGCAGAAGCTGCGGGTCGTTGTACACTTCCGGCGAGTTGATCTCGTTGTCCAGTTCCACCTCGCGGGCACCGCACGCCTCCATCTCGTCCTCACAGGCCTTGATCTTGGCACGCAGCTCGGCGCGGCGGCGGCGCTGCTCCTTGCCGTAACCGGCCTTGGCAGACACGGATGATTTTTCAGGCTGGGCGGCGGCAGGAGCACTGCGGCCCATCAGAGCGTCGTAGCTGGGGTAGAGCGTCGCCTTGCCGTTTTCCAAATAGAGGATCGGGCAGCCGAGGCTGTTCATCAGGTGGCGGTCATGGGTGACCATCAGCAGGGTGCCGGTGTAGGCCATCAGCGCCTCGGTCAGGTTCTCGCGGGTATAGATATCCAAGTGGTTGGTGGGCTCGTCGAGGAAGAGCAGGTTCGGCCGCTCCAAGACGATCTCAGCAAAGCGCAGCCGGGCCAGCTCGCCGCCGGACAGGGCTTCGCAGGGCTTGAAGACCGTTTCGCCCCGGAACCCCAGCTTCGCCAGATGGCTGCGGACTCCCAGCTCGGTCATCCGGGGGTATTTGTTCCAGATGACGTCAATGACGCGGCCTTGACCCAAACGGTTCTGCTGCTGGGCAAAGATGCTGGGGCGGGCGCCGGTGCCAAGCCGCACCATACCGCCGGAGGGGCGGCGCTTGCCGTCCAGCACCTGCATCAGGGTGGATTTGCCCGCGCCGTTGGGGCCCGCAATGACCAGCCGCTGCCCGCGGCAGACTGTATAGGTGAAGGGTTCCAGCAGGGTGCGCTCCCCGATGCGGATGGTCAGATTCTTCATCAGCACCAGCTCGTTCCACGGCTCCACGTCGTATTCGAAGCGGAACTTGAGCTGATTCGTCTCATCCTTGGGCGCTTCGGTGATCTCCAGCTTTTCCAACTGTTTGCGGCGGCTCTGGGCCATTTTGGTGGTGGAAGCGCGCACAAGGTTGCGGTCCACGTAATCCTGCAATTTCTCTGCCAGCGCCACATCGGCGTCGTGCTGCTTCTGGCGCAGCGCATCGGCCGCTTCCTTCTGGGGCAGATAGGCCGAAAAGTTGCCCTTGTAAGTCGTCATGGTCTGGGACGAGACTTCCCAGATCTTCGTACAGACGTTATCGAGGAAGTACCGGTCATGGCTGACGACGAGGACCGCGCCGGAATACCCCTTGAGGTAATTTTCCAGCCACTCCATTGTTGCAAAGTCGAGGTGGTTGGTGGGCTCGTCCAGAATCAGGACGTCCGGCTTCTGGAGCAGCAACTTTGCCAGCCGCAGCCGGGTCAGCTCGCCGCCGGAGAGGACCGCGATGTTCTTGGTCCATGTGTCCTGCGCAAAGCCCATGCCGGACAGCACCTTTTTGATGTTGACGTCCATATTGTACCCATCGGCTGCGTCGATGATGTTCTGGAGCGCATCGTGCTGTTCCAGCAGCGAAGCATCCTCCGGAGAGGCCGCCATCCGGCGTTCCAGAATCTGCATCTGCGCCATGGCGTCCAGCACATGCGCAAAGCAGGAGCGCATCTCGCCGTAGATATCCAACGTAGGGTCGAGTTTTGCATTCTGTTCCAGATAACCGAGGGTAACGCCGTGGGTCACGCTGAACTCGCCCTCGTAATCTGTATATTCGCCGGTCAGGATCTTCAGCAGGGTCGTTTTGCCCGCGCCGTTCTGGCCGACGATGCCGATGCGGTCTTCCCGCTCGACACTGGCGGTGACGTCGTGCAGGACGATCTTTTCACCGAAGCTCTTGCCCAGTTTTTCCAAATGTATCAGCATTGTTGTTCATCCAATCTTTTGTTGCCACTTGCCGCACAGCGCCGGAACTTACAGCTGATGGCGGCGGTTCTTCACCCCGACGTTGGCCAGTTCCTCCGGCTCCATGACCAGAGCGTACAGCTCTTCAAGGTTCGAGATCTCATACGTCGGGCAGACCTTGCCCGGATTTTCGGCGTGGTTCGGGTTATACCAGCAGGTGTCCAACCCAGCGTTGATGCCGCCCTGAATGTCGCTGGTCAGGCTGTCGCCCACCATCAGCACATGCTCCCGGTTCTCCACGCCCAGCGAGCGGAGGGCCGCATCGAAGATCTTGCGGTTCGGCTTTTCACTGTCCAGCTTTTCGGAGACAAAGACCTCCTCGATGAAGTCCTTCATGCCGGATTCCGCCACCCGGCGGGACTGCACCCGGTCAAAGCCATTGGTCACGACGGCCAGCGTCGCCACCTCGGAGAGTTCCTTCAGCACGTCCAGCACATTGGGGGCGGCGAGGTCGGGGTGGGTGGAGAGCTGGTCGAGATAGAACTTATTCATCTCCGCCCCATTGCCCGCAGCATCGACCGCTTTCAAAAAGCGGGTGAAGCGCTCGGCCATCAGCTTGTCGCGGCGGAGCTGGCCTTTTTCCAACTGACGCCACAGTTCTTCGTTGATGGTGCGGTAGGTCTGGACGGTTTCGGCGTCCGGCTCAATGCCGTAATTGCGGAGCGTGTCCGCCAGCGCCTTGCTCTCCGCGGCGTCGAAATCAAGCAGGGTATTGTCTGCATCGAACAGGATGCAATAGTATTTTGCCATAGATCGGTTTCCCCTCTTATCGATTGTTTTTCGGGGGACCTTGTCCCCTCACCGGAGCCATTTTTTCAAAGCTTCAGGAACAGCGAGAAGCCAGCCCCGCCCCGGCAGAGCTGGCTTCGCCTTATTCCTCGACTACTTCATACGTTTCATCGTCGGTTTGTTCCGGACGGTTGTCCTCACAGCGGGAAGTATCGGAATCGGAGCAGGGATTTTCCGGGCACTTCGACATTTCGGATTCCAAAACGCCGTTGTCCACATTTTCCCAGTCCATCTCGTACCAGTCCACGCTGCCGTCGGTCACATTCTCTTCTCCGGGAAGGCCCGGAACACGGATCTCTTCACAAAACATCCGCTCACGCTCCCTTCTGCCCAGCTTATGCAGCGGAGCGCAAAAAGGTCAGCGGCTGGCAGATCCTTCGGTTTCCGTGTTTTCGGCAGTGCTGGAAGCGGGCAGGTCGTTCTCGGCCTTGCTCTCGCTTTCCGCCTTGGACTCGCTGTGGGAAGAAGCGGTTTCCTTGCTCTTGGATTCACTGGCCGACTCGGCCTTGGATTCGCTCTTGGACTCCGATGCGCTGGACGCCGAGCTGGAAGAATGCTCCGAGCTGCTGGAAGCGCTTTCGGCGGTGCTGTGGGAAGAGCTGGACGAGGACGCGGGCTTTTCCTCCGAATTGCCGGAGCTTGCTCCGGAAGAAGACGAGCTGGAGGAGCCGGAAGAAGAGCTGCTCGACGCGCTCGAATGGGACGAACTGCTGGAGGCAGCCTCGCCGCTGACGGTCAGCGTCAGGGTGTTGCTGCTCACCTTGCAGTCGTTGTATGTGACCACAGCGTAGATCTTATAACTGCCGTTTGCAACAGAGGATGCCGGGACGGAGACGGTCGTCTGGCCGGCAGCGGCCTTAACTTCCTCACCGTTGGCGTACCAGCGGATCGTATCGCTGCTGGCATACTTGCCGCTGATTTTTGCGTGGAAGATATAGGAGCCGCCGAACAGGCCCTTGCCCTCGTTGCTGACCTCCACCGACACGGCGGCGAAGACGGCGGTCACATCGAGGTTCTGCTTGAACTTCGTGTCCGTGCGGGTCTTGCTGGTCACGCCGTCGCTCCACTTGACGAAGACATGCCCTTCGGCGGGCACAGCCGTCACACTGACGGTCTGGCTTGCGTCGGTGATGCTATAGCTCAACGAAGTCTTGCCGGATTCGTTCCCGGAAGCCAGCGTGCCGCCGCCGTTCTTATCGACCTGATAGCGGGCTTCATAGTGGACCGCCTCCACCGAGCTGCTGGTGCTCTCGCTGGCGGCTTCCGAGCTGGGGGCCTGAACCGCAGAGCTGGGGTTCGAGACATATTCCAGCGTGCGGATCGGAATGTTGTTGGTATCCGGGCGGTTGTCGGTGGTCTCGTAGGCGTGGGTGCGCAGATAATTCAGCGCAGCCTTGAGCCCGGCGCTCTTCAGATGGATGTCACCACTGGTGTAATAATCTGCTTTGCCATAGCCGTCGTCCCCCTTGAGGGTCTCGGCGGTGTTCAGGAACTTGAGGCCCAGCTGCTCACACATGCTGAGCAGAGCCATGTTCATATCGTCGATCTTGGCCTGATCCATATGGGGATAGGTCGAGTGATCCGCCGGGATGGGCGGGATGGTGTTGACGATGATGTCGGTGTACGGGTAGCTTTCCCGGATAGCCTGTACCAGCGCGGTGTAGTTGCTGATGAAGTCAGCCACTTCCATGCCGGTATCGTTGGTGCCGAGGGTGATGACCACGCGGCGGGGCTTCATCATGGCGACAGCCTGTGCGATGGTGTAGGAATTGCTGTCCTTCTTAAAGGTGACGATCCCTTCGTGCAGCGCCACCTGCGTACCGATGCCCTCCTTGGCGCAAAACTGCTGTAGGGAGATCAAGCCGTTGTTGTAGAGGCGGACGGTGTTGGAATCGCCGAGAAAAAGAGTTTCGTCCTGATAGGACTGGCCCGCGTCGGCCGTCTCGGTCAGCAGGGCGGAGGAGGTGTTGTCGATCTGGTAATGGCCGGCCAGATCATTGCTCCCCGCCGGAGCGTCTGTCGTCACGGAGTCCGCATCGGGGACAGCCGGGGTCTCCCCTTTGCCCCGCTTGAGCAGGGTCAGGGTGATGCCGATGGTCAGCAGAGCCGCCAGCGCGCATACGACGCAGACCAGAACCGCCTGCCGCTGCAAAGGAGTCATGGATTGCTTGTCCGATTGTGTCCTAGGATTCATATGATTCACCTTATCGTTGATTCGTTGTCAGGTCAGACATTCAGAAGCGCGTCCGCAAGGGCGGCGCAGCTTTCGGCGTAGAAGACCGGGTGGAAGGGCTCCAGCTCTTCCCGGCTGCCGTAGCCGTACAGCGCTGCGGCCGCATCCAGATGGCAGTCCGCCGCGCCGCGCATATCGTCATTGCGGTCACCGACCATCAGCACCCGCTTGCCCTTGGCACAGGGCTGCTCCAGCACATAGCGGACGACCTCCGTCTTGGTATCGCGGCTCTCGTCCATGGACGCGCCGCCGATGAAATCAAAATAGGGAGCCAGCCCCTGCTCTGCGAGGATGGGGGTCACGACCTTGGTGGGCTTGGAGGTGGCGGTACAGAGCACATAGCCCGCTTCCTTCAGGCGGCGGAGCATTTCGACGGCTCCGGGGTAGGCATTGCCTTCATGGCTGCCCTTGGCCGCATAGCTCGCACGGTAAAGCTCGGTGGCCTTCTCGATCTTCTCCGGGTCAGAAAAGTGTTCGCCGAAGCTTTTGCGGAGCGGCGGGCCGAGGTAGCGGCGAAGATTGACGCCGGTGATGTCCACATTCATTTTATGGAAGACCTCTTCCAATGTATTCAGGATGCCGGGGGCGGAATCAATCAGGGTCCCGTCCACGTCGAATAAGATCACGTCATAGTGCTGCAAGGCTTTTCCCTCTCTTTCACACATATACATGGGATAGTATAGCACAGTTTTCCGTTTTCATCAATTCCGACAAATCATTTTTCCCTCTTTTGTCGAGATTGTTCATGAAATCGCCACAAATAAAAAAGCCTGCCCGGCAAACGATGCGGACAGGCAGGGGCAACCGCCGTTATTGCGCGGTGAAGGTGCCGGAGCAGTTCTCGGTAGAGGGGTAATAGAGGTTGTTGGAGATAAACTCCAGCTTCTCCTTGAGCACAAGCTCCAGATTGGCAACGGCATGGACCATGTTGGTGGCGGAGTCGTTGATCTCCAGCAGCTTGCACAGATCCACTTCCTCCATCGCCATGGCCGTTTTCATCTTCTGGCTCTCGGCGCAGAGGATGTGGCTCAGGGCAGATTCCTGCAGCGCGATGCTCTCCAGCAGATCAATGACCGCCTGATCGAGGGTGACGCGGGGCAGTGCGGGGCATTCCAGAGGGGTGCAGTTGGTATCAGCCATAAATGGGATCATCCTTTCTATATAAGGTGTAGCCCATTGTATGCCCGTTCCCCCGCCGTTGTCACTTCTCCGGCTCGGTGTCCTTCTGGGCCGAAAGCTTCTCGATGACATCGCGGTAACCGCCGGCGCCGTACTGGATGCAGCGGTTGATGCGGCTGATGGTGGCTGTGCTGATCTCCACCTTCTTCACGATCTGGTCGTAGGTGCTGCCGCCCAGCAGAAGCTTCGCTGCTTCCAGCCGCTGCGCCATGTCGGAGATCTCTTTCACGGTGCACAGATCCTCGAAAAAGTTGTAACACTCCTCCCGCGTTTCAAGGCTCAGGAACGCATCGAACAATGCGTCCGTCATCGGGTTCTTTCTGGGGTTTCTCTCAGCCATAGCGGCCTCCTTTGCGGCAAGTACCGGGTCATAAAGGTGATCGATGATTTTGTATTATTACTTTAGCACTTGAAAGTGTGAAAGTCAAGTATTTTTATAAAGTGAGCCTTTTTCATTTGACATCGTGTGAAAGTTTCTTCGTTTCACACGTGAACAAAAATCACCTAAAAGTTGTTACGGATTTTTTTATTGAATTGGCACATCCACTGAACTTGTTCCAAATATATTGACAAATTATGAAATCGGCGATAAAGTATACACAATTTTCGGGCAAAGATGCCACGGCGTGACCTCTTTGTCTTACGAAAAGAAAGGAAAGAGGTAAAAAGAAATGAACACGCTGGTCATCGTTTTGATCGCAGCCGTGTGTCTGTTGGGAGCTTACACCTTCTACGGACGCTGGCTGGCAAACAAGTGGGGCATCGACCCCAAGGCTAAGACCCCCGCAGTCGTCCACGAGGACGGCCGTGATTATGTCCCGACGAACGGCTGGACTGTTTTCGCCCACCAGTTCAGCTCCATCGCAGGTGCTGGCCCTGTCACCGGTGCCATTCAGGCTGCCGCCTTCGGCTGGCTGCCCGTTCTGCTGTGGGTCCTGATCGGCGGCATCTTCTTTGGTGCTGTGACCGACTTCGGCGCTCTGTATGCTTCCGTCAAGAACGACGGCAAGTCCATGGGCATGCTGATTGAGAAATACATCGGCAAGACTGGCCGCAAGCTGTTCCTGCTGTTCTGCTGGCTGTTCTGCGGCATCGTCATCGCAGCATTTGCTGACATGGTCGCCGGCACCTTCAATGCCTTTGGCACCGATGGTGCTCTGGTGGAGGCCGCACAGACCAACGGCGCTGCCGGCATGGTCTCCATCATGTTCATGGTGTTCGCTGTCGTTTTCGGCCTGATCCAGAAGAAGTTCAGCTTCTCCGGCTGGAAGGAGAGCGTCATCAGCATCGTCTTCATCGTTCTGTCCTTCGTGATCGGTGCAAACTTCCCCATCATCTTGGGCAAGGCTGCATGGAGCTACATCACCTTCATCTACATCTTCTTTGCAGCCGTCCTGCCCATGTGGCTGCTGAAGCAGCCCCGTGACCACATGACCACCTTCATGTTCGTGGCCATGATCGCAGGTGCCGTGGTCGGTCTGCTGGTCGCACATCCCACCATGAATCTGCCCGTCTTCACTGGTTTCACCAATGAGAAACTGGGCACCATGTTCCCCATCCTGTTCGTCACCGTTGCCTGTGGTGCGGTTTCCGGCTTCCATAGCCTTGTTTCTTCCGGTACTTCTTCCAAGACCGTTGAGAACGAAAAGGATATGCTGAAGGTTGGCTACGGCGCCATGATCCTCGAAAGTCTGCTGGCTGTTCTGGCCCTGTGCGTTGCAGGTGCTGCTGCCGCTGCGGACGGCACCCCTGCTGCTGGCACCCCGTTCCAGATCTTCAGCCGCGGCGTTGCCGGTTTCTTTGAGATGTTCGGCATTCCCGCCTACGCTGCTACCGTTTTCATGACCATGTGCGTTTCCGCTCTGGCTCTGACCAGTCTGGATGCCGTGGCCCGCATCGGCCGCATGAGCTTCCAAGAGCTGTTCAGCGTTGATGACATGGAGCATGCGGAGGGTTGGCGCAAGCTGTTCTGCAACGTCTATTTCTCCACCTTCATCACGCTGGTGTTCGGCTTCATCCTGACCAAGATCGGCTACGCCAACATCTGGCCGCTGTTCGGTTCCGCCAACCAGCTGCTGAGCGCTCTGGTTCTGGCTACCCTGTGCGTCTTCCTGAAGGTCACCGGCCGCAGCAACAAGATGCTGTTCCCCCCGCTGATCATCATGCTGTGCGTCACCTTCACCGCTCTGGTGCAGCGCCTGATCGCCATGGTCAAGGCCATCAGCGCAGCCGCTTCGGTGGGCATCCCTGCTGGTGAGACCACTTGGGGCGCTGTGTTCATCGCCAATGGTCTGCAGCTGATCCTCGCAGTCCTGCTGATCGTTCTGGGCCTGAACATTGTGTTCCACTCCTTCTCTGCTTACAAAAAGGCTGAGCACAACAGCGAAGCAAAGGTCTAAAAACAACTGCGGTTTTCACGATTCGTTCGTAAAAACAGAAAGAGATCCCCGCTGACGTCATCGAACCCGTCAGCGGGGATCTCTGTTTTTCTGCGCTTCAGAGATGCGCACCTTCCCATGCCTGCAGCACGGCCAGCTGCGTCTCGGTGTGGAACCAGTGTTCCCCGTCGGCCAGAAGGGTCAGCTGAGCCCCGGTCGCGCGCTTGAAGCGGTCAAGCACGGCATAGGAAGTCAGCTCGTCAGCTTCACCATAGAGCACCTGCGTGGGGGTGCGCCAGCGGAGCGGATGCTCCCGCACCCAGCAGAGATACGGCCACGAAAGCGTCTCCCCGAAAGTTGTGGGAATCTCCCCTGCCGCCTTCAGCTGTTCTTCGATCACGTTGGTCTGCTGCATCATCCTGCCGATGAGGTCTTCCATATCCACGATGGGCGAAACGAAGAGCGCACGGCGCAGTGCCTTCTCCTGTAACGCCAGCATGGAAAACCACGCACCGATGCTCGTGGCCCGCAGCGAGACCTGCCGCCAGTGCACTCTTGCATACTGATCCATAAATTGCAGCTCCGGAACGACTACCCATGGCAGGAGCCGTTCCGGGCCGTTCTTCCGCTCGCCATGTTCGGGCAGGTCGATGGCCAGCACCTGATAACCTGCCGGGCAGGCCTGCTCTGCAAATGCAAGGGCTTCTTCTTTGCATCCCATTTTGCCATGGACATAAAGATATACTTTTCGGCTTTCTTCCCCGTACAGCAAAGCAGGAATACCGCCGATCTCAAGTTTCTGTGTTTTCATCGTAACATCTCCTGTCAGATGCCGCCTTCCTTTTTTCGGTACAGCGGCTGTTTGAGATTCTTCACTTCCAGCTTTCTCTTCATTGTAATTGTTCCTATCATAACACAACCGCAGCACGAACACAAACAAAAAGAGCTGTGACGCCCTGTTACGGGGATCACAGCTCTCATTTCATTCAGAGAAACTGAATTACTTCACCATGCTTGCGACTTCAGCAGCGAAGTCGTCAGCACGCTTCTCAAGGCCCTCGCCCTTCTGGAAACGAGTGAACTTGACGATCTTGATGTCGCCGCCCAGATCCTTTGCGACCTTAGCGGTGTACTGAGCAACAGACAGGTCGCCGTCCTTGACGAACTCCTGATCGACCAAGCAGTTCTCCTTGAAGAACTTCTTGATCTTGCCCTCGATCATCTTCTGCTTGACTGCTTCCGGCTTGTTAGCGTTCTTCGGATCGCCAGCCATCTGAGCGAGCATGATCTCCTTCTCCTTGGCCACGACCTCGGCGGGAACGGAAGCCTCATCGACGTAGCTGGGGTTAGCAGCTGCGACCTGCATAGCGATGTCCTTGCCGTAAGCAACGAACTCGTCCTTTGCGTCGATATTGTTGGTGGTTTCAAAGTTGACCAGAATGCCGTGGGTGCCGCCGCCGTGGACGTAAGCAGAGCAGACGCCCTCGTAACGGACGAAACGGCGAACCTTGATGTTCTCCTTGATGACGAGAATCAGGTTCTTCAGAGCCTCATCCACGGTCTCGCCGGACTCGGTCTTGCAAGCCATCAGAGCCTCAACGTCAGCAGGGTTCTGCTTCATGATGACCTGAGTTGCCTCCTTGACGAAAGCAACGAACTTGTCGTTCTTGGCGACGAAGTCGGTCTCAGCGTTGACTTCGATGACGACGCCGACCTTGCACTTCGGGCAGTACTCCGCGTAGACCATGCCCTCAGCAGCAGTACGGCTTGCCTTCTTTGCAGCGGTAGCCAGACCACGCTCACGCAGGATCTCGACTGCCTTCTCGAAGTTGCCGTCGGCCTCGGTCAGTGCCTTCTTGCACTCCATCATGCCGCAGTCGGTCTGCTTGCGCAGCTCCATAACGTCCTTTGCAGTAATAGCCATTTTTATTCTCCCTTACACGTTCTTAAACGGGTTTGTTCGGAATACGGAATAATCAGGCGTTTGCTTCCTCAGCGGGAGCTTCCTGATTGCCCTGCTTGCCTTCCAGAACAGCGTCAGCCATAGCGCCGGCGATCAGCTTGACAGCGCGGATTGCGTCGTCGTTGCCGGGGATCACGTAATCGATCTCATCGGGGTTGCAGTTGGTATCGACGATAGCAACGATGGGGATGTTCAGCTTGCGGGCCTCAGCAACAGCGATGCGCTCCT
>ERZ1673737.81-NODE-81-length-130450-cov-6.745987_pt1 | contig 130450 bp, 98 predicted proteins | sample MGYA00580211_ERZ1673737 | MGnify/ENA primary metagenome ERZ1673737 (study PRJEB41218, sample SAMN15661789) | gut metagenome | host: Homo sapiens | place: Canada: London | collected 2015-08-20/2019-03-30 | study: EMG produced TPA metagenomics assembly of... | reverse complement strand
AAAACTATCACAATTTAGTTTGAAATGCAATAAAATTTTTTATTTTTTTTTGTATTTTTATTGTTTTTTTGAAGCCTAATCTAATATGGATTTTAAAATTTCCGGCTGTTGTTCTCTTTCCATAACAAGATTTTTTGAGAGTTGTTTATTTCCCATAATATAAACAACTCTCGAAAATTCTAAGTGCTTTATGCAATATTCTGCTTCAGGCACGTCTTAATATCATCTTCCGCGTTGCTGATTGCGCGGATATGAAACGTATCCACCAGATACTGCAATACATTCGGGCTTAAAAAGGCAGGGAGTGTCGGTCCTAAATAAATGTTTCTGACGCCAAGGCTTAACAGTGCGAGCAAATCCGCTACTGCTTTCTGCTCATACCAGGACACAATCATGGAAAGAGGCAGTCCGTTTACATCGGTATTAAACGCATCGGCAAGTGCAGTGGCAATGCGTACCGCCGAATAAACATCGTTACACTGTCCGACGTCCATCAGACGCGGCAGTCCGGCAATTTCACCAAAGTCCAGCTTATTAAACCGGTATTTTCCACATGCCAGTGTCAGAATCACACAGTCCTGCGGCACCATTTTTGCAAATTCCGTATAATAATTTCTTCCCGGTCTGGCACCGTCACAGCCGCCGATTAAAAAGAAATGGCGGATTGTTCCGTCCTTTACGGCTTCTACTATCTTTTCAGCACAGGTCAACACCGCCTGATGTGCAAAACCCACTGTAATTTCCTTTTCTTCTTCATCATCGGAAAATCCACCTAATGCCAATGCCTGTTCAATGATTTCATGAAAATCCTTTTCGCCGTTTTCCTTTTTAGGAATATACTTTACTCCTTCCCAGCCGACAACATTGGTGCTGTAAATCCTGTCCTTATACCCCTCACGCGGACGCATCAGACAATTTGTTGTCATTAAAATACAGCCCGGCAGATTGTCAAATTCTTTCTGCTGGTCCTGCCATGCACCGCCAAAATTGCCCACCAGATGCGGATATTTTTTCAATCCTTCATAGCCGTGACCCGGCAGCATTTCCCCATGGGTATAAATATTAATACCTGTGCCTTTGGTCTGTTCCAGCAGCATTTCCAAATCTTTAAAGTCATGTCCCGATACGATGATAAACGGTCCTTTTTTTCTACGAACACTCACCTTATGCGGATACGGATTGCCATAAACGCTTGTGTTCGCTTCATCTAACTGTTTCATTACCTCTAATGCCATTTCACCGGTACGCATCGTCATCCGGATTAATTCTTCCACCGTCAGCGCATCGTCTGTAAGTGCTTCCAGTCCGTAAATATAAAAATCATCGACCTGTGTGCTGTAATATCCCAGTTCTCTTGCCTGATGTCCGTATGCGCTGATGCCTTTTAATCCATAAAGAATTGTCTGTCTTAACGAACGGATATCTTCGTCAAGTTCTTTGTCATACATAATTCCTGCCATCGGCGCATCTTTTAACATTTCACTTTTGGTTTCCGGCAGATTATAAACTGCTGCCGGGCGGTTGATTTCTGTCTCTGTCTGCTCCCGCAATTCTTCCTTAATGTTTTGCGATACCTTTAATAATTCCACATGTACATCTGCATCAAAATTTACATTTGTAAGCGTTGTAAAAAGAACGTTTTCCAAAAAACGCACCACTTCTTTAGGCGCATGTTCCCCTGTTTCCAATAATTTTTTTGCATAACAGCAGATTCCCTTTGCCTGATAAATCAGCAAATCCTGCAAATTTGCGATTTCCGGTGTCTTTCCACAGACACCCATTTTCGTACAGCCTTTTCCGTTTGCCGTCTGCTCGCACTGATAGCAGAACATCTCATACCCCAAATCCATGTTATTACTCATTTTCCTCTCCATTCCTACCGCAATTGCGGTATATTCGTTCTTTCAAGATATAAGTATTGACATTCTTTGAAACTGCATACACTGTTTATAAAATCTAATTTGTTAAAGTTTTATGATTTCCTGTATTCTCCATTGACATTCCTACCAAAATACTATATTATAGTACCAATATACTATTATCTAATAATCATTACTATTATTTATTGCAGACCAAATGAAAGGATTTCATATGAAAATTAAACACACTTTATATATTATCCTGCTGACAGCTTCACTGATCCCGCTTTATATTTTTGCTTCTGTCATGATTGTACAGAATAATAAAAACACTAAAAGCATGATGCAGGAAAATCTGCGCTTTATCAGTGAATCTACCATATCCAGTATCGAGAGTTTTTGTGAAGCCCGTAGAGATACGATTGATATGATTACCCAGTATGAAATGATACAGGATGCTGTTCATTCCAGTCTGGATGGCAGCATTTCAGATGATGATTCCATTTCCTATATTAATAATATGTTATGGGAGCGAAAAATCCATTGTGATTTTTTACAGAGTCTTTTCATTATAGATACCAATTTTAACATTGTTGCATCCAGTGAAAATATTACTGCTTCAACTTCAGATTATTTTGCCCATGCTGATTCAGACTCTTTAAACGGCAATTTCATAATTTCCGATGCCTACCAGCGGTTAATTGATGGTGAAATGACTACTGTTGTTGCTGCATACTCCGGTATTTTTGACCTTAATACACAAAACATAATTGGCTATGTTGTAGAAGAAATTCCGACTTCATACTTTGACAACTACCGCTCCAATACAACTTTATGGGAAAACGGGCTGCTCTATCTTATTGATAACAATAACTTTTTTATCACTGCCGGCAATCCGGATGAATCTACTTCCGATTCATTGACTGATGCCAATGACAACGCCATATGGCAGAAAATTACTGAACATTTATCCTGCACCAATCATTCTAACACTTCCGGACAATTTTATTTTAACGTTTCCGGAAATGAATACGCGATATATTATGCACCGGTTCATTACACAGACTGGATAATTTTTATTACTATTGATTTAAGTTCTTATCAGAAAATGAAAACTGCCTACCGCATCCTGCTTGGCGCAACAGTTCTTTGGACTTCCGTTGTCCTTTTACTGGTACATTACCTGATTACGAAAAAAATAACCAAACCGGTACACCTGATTTCCGGCACGCTTGAAAATGTCCAGCTGCAAAAAAACTATGCACTACGTATTCCGTATGATAAAAATGATGAACTTGGTAATTTATCCGATAAAATTAATGCACTGTTAGCCTATGCTGAAGCCAATGAAGTACATCAGCAGGAATATCAACGATATCTTACCAAAAAAACACAGTTAGACCCGATGACACAGCTTTTCAATAAAAATGCCATTGAAAATAAAATACATGCTATGATTGAACAGGCAAACGACACACATACCCGCATTGCCGTAGGCTTTCTGGATATTGACAATTTCCGTGACTATAATACACTCTACGGACATCAGGAAGGCGACCGCGTTATCCGCTTTGTTGCCTCTATTTTAAAAGAAAACATTGACGGAATTGTCGGCAGAAACGGTGGTGACGAATTTCTTTTCTGCCTTGCCGCAGTCGATTCAAAGACAACTATTGAAAATGAAATCCGTACAGTTTTTGAAAAACTACAGGAAGGTCTTATAAACTTAGAAACCGGTGAACGAATGTCTATTCCCTGCAGTATCGGCATTTTTGCTGAAAACGGCAGTCAGCTGCATTACAGCTATATGGTACAGGGTGCTGATGCAGCGATGTATCAGGCGAAAGAACTGGGCAAGAACACCTACTATCTTAATTACAATTAAAGGACAACCTATCGTGCAACCGCTTTAATCACGCACTTTCTATATTCTAAACAGTCAGTATAAAACAAGAGGAACGATATGATACTATCAAAGTTTTACCTCATCTGTTATCATATCGTTCCTCTTTTAATTCTATGTCAGTTTCCAACTTTTTTACAATTCCCGAAGCATTCCTGTCTTTTTCATTACCGGACGTAATGCCAGATAAATAATCGTTGCTACAATCACTGCTATGACTGCATTAACCGATGTTGTAATCGCACCGATTTTTGCAAGTGCCTTGGCAAGGTCCTGCGGAACACCAAGCAGATAGGATTTATAAAAATATCCCACAACCGGGTCTGCCACAATATTAAATGCCATACCGCATACACTTGATACAATCGTTGCAACGGTTACATACTTTGCTGAATGGTCTTTTGAAAGATGGAACAGCTTATGTGCTACAAATCCTACAATCAGACCGATACAAAGCTTTAAAATAAAGGTCTTTGGTGCGCTCGTTACATACGCCGTTGTCAAATCGCTGATTGTCATACCGACTGCTCCGGCTAAACCGCCCCATGCACCACCGATTAACAATGCCGCTAAAACACAGAAGACATTACCGAAGTGAAACATTGTTTTCTCTGTTCCGACCGGAACATCAATTTTAATAAATGTTGCACCTACATAACATAATGCTGCACACAGCGCTGCCTGCGCCAATACCTTTGTATCAACCGGTTTACGCTCTCCCTTGGACACGATATTACAAATACCCGCAATCAATACAATCACACCTGCAATTGCAACTAATAATGATACTGCATATGCCGTGTTACCCTTCTGTACATAATTGTGAAAACACAATACCAGACCGATTACAAAAATCACAGCGCCTGCAGCTGCTTCAATAATACTTCCTGACTTTTTCATCATCCTCATCCTCCGTTCCTTTTGCTTCGGATAAGAATAAGCTTTTACTGGCAATTATAAAAGTACCAATTTGAATTTTATTTATATAGCCAGTTTATTTTTGTTTTATGGTCAGTTTACTTTACTGATACTCACGAATTAAAAACATCGGCTTGATTGCCATAACTTCATCATATTCTTCCTGCTCTACTGCCACGCTGGAATTTAATGCTTTTAAATCACTCTTTAAAACTTCAAGTGCCTTTTCGATGGTCGTTGCACGACCTTCCTGCATAATATCAATCATTCTCTTTAACACGACCGGATGTGCATACCATGCCGGAACCGGAAAGTCCGGATATTGTCTGATGTACTGCTGCATTTCATCAACAGCCTGTTCCAAATGTGTTTCAATGTACTTTTTATTGTTTCTTGCAGTCGGTAAAACATTGGCACTGGAAAAGAAGAAAATGGAAGCCAGTCCAAACAACAGGAAATACATTGCAAATCCAGCATGTGTAATCAATGCGTAGATACCATACAGCAATGCCGCTGCTCCCAACAGCGTAATGCTGAGTGCTACCCATTTATATGCCGGATTACTTCTGTCATACACTCTTTTTCTTTTTGCCCCTGCACTTAATGCAATACTTAATTCTTCATTCTTATTCAGATACTGCATACAATTCTCTAATACGGCAATATTCTCCTGTGCTTCTTTTGTCAGAACCTTTGCTTTTTTCTTTGCTGCAAGACGTTCTTTTTCTTTCAGTCTTTTTTCCGCTTCTGCGCTGTGAAGCCGGATTTCAGGATGTGTCTGTTTTAAATAGGCTAATAAAGAATCAACATTTTCCTCAAATTTAAAATTGCACTGTTTTTCTTCGCCATTGTCATATTCCACAACCAGATACGGAATCGTTGCAAATAATCCCTTTCCTGTGAATCCGCCTTTGCTCATCGCAACTCTTTTAAATACTCTTTTTACGGAAGTGAGCGGAATGTAATATCTTCTCTCAAAATAAAAACTGTTCAGATAAATCGCTTTTTCTCCCACTCCGCATGGTCCAAACTTTCTACAATGCTTTTTATCCTGCGCCAATTCTTCCTTTTCAAGCGATTCTTTTCCTAAACAACGTGGTTTCCACAACATACAACCAGCCCCTTCCTTCAGTCATTGTTTCTTTGGTGTGTCCTTTCTATTATTTCACCAAAGAATAAAGACGGGGAGCCACACGAAACATCGTCTGCTTTCAACTATTTTCATGTGGCATCCCCTTTAATCTAAATTATTTTATCTTTTATGTACCTCTGTAAAATGCATTTACAGATTTTCTAAACGCCTACTGTTATGCAGCTTCTTTTGGCTGTTTCTTTGTTGCATACATGAAGATGCCAAAGAATACAATTGCTAAAATGATACCTGCCGGGTAAGCTACTGTTGTACCGAGGTTCAAGCACTCCGGTGCATAGAAGAAATAGGTCATAGATACGGCACTCATAAAGGTTGCCGGTACTACGGTAATCCAGTAATTCTTCTTTTCTCTGAATAAGAACATACTTGCTGTCCACAATACAATCATAGCGAGTGTCTGGTTTGTCCAGCTGAAATATCTCCAAACGATTGTATAATCCAGATGTCCGACAACTGCACCAACTGCTAAAAGCGGTACACATAAGATCAGTCGTTTTGTAAACTTAGACTGGTCAACCTTAAACCAGTCTGCAAGAACCAGTCTTGCACTTCTGAATGCTGTATCACCTGATGTAATCGGGCATACAATAACACCAATCATTGCAAGGGCAACACCGACACCGCCCATTGTCTTAGAGCATACATCGTAAATTGCTGCGGACTGTCCATTTGCAAGAATGGCACTTAAACCAGTACTTAAACCATCTGTTACTGCATAGATTGAACAACCTGCTGCTGCCCAGATTAATGCGATAACACCTTCTGCAACCATCGCACCATAGAATACGAAATGTCCCTGCTTTTCAGACTTCATACAACGCGCCATCAGTGGTGACTGTGTTGCATGGAAACCGGAAATCGCACCACACGCTACGGTGATAAACATAACGCTCCAGATTGGTGTTCCCTTCGGGTGCATATTGGTAAAGTGTGACCAGATTTCAGGAATCTGATAATCTGAATGTGTAAAGACGCCAATAATAACACCTAATGCCATGATGATTAAGCAGATACCGAATACCGGATAAATACGTCCGATAATCTTATCAATTGAAATAAATGTGGCAATGAAATAGTATGCAAGAATAATCCACAGCCAGAATTCTGTACTTGCAACAATTCCTGATACATTGCCGTTCTTAAATAATGTAACAATTAATCCGGCCGGTCCTACTGCGAATACGGTACCTACCATAACGAGTAAAACCACACTGAAGATTCTCATAACATTCTTCATGAATCCGCCCAGATAGATACCGCAGACTTCTGAAATAGAAGCACCTTCGTTTCTTTCTGAAAGCATTCCTGAAAAATAATCATGTACACCGCCGGCAAATATTGTACCGAAAGTAATCCATAAGAATACAACCGGTCCCCATAAAGCACCCTGCATCGCACCAAAGATTGGTCCTAAGCCTGCAATATTGAGGAGCTGTACCAGAAACAGTTTCCACTGCGGCATTACTACATAATCAACACCATCGTTAATCTTTACCGCAGGAGTTTCTCTGTCATCCGGTGCAAACGTATTCTCTACAACCTTACCATAGACAAAATAACCGCCGATTAAAAGAAGCAGACAAATGAAAAAACTAATCATAGCTTTTCCCTCCTTACTTTAAATATTCTATTGTTCACAGTACTGATCTCTTAATCATTATTATAGCCATCTTTCGATAAAATGCAACTTTTTAATCCAAAAAAAACGCCGAAAAATTTCGACGTTTTTTGTGCATTTTTTATATTTTTTATAATATTTTTATCTATTCTATTGGTTACTTTTTTGTACTTTTACGGATTTTTTAAGCCCGTCAACGTAACGCTCCTGCTGCTGTTCCTGCCTTTTTTGGGCTGCACTTTTCTGTACGGACCGGTTCGCACAGATACCTATTATCATAAATAAAATCAATATTATTATGGAAATGAGCATCTGCTTAAACTGGCACCGGTTAATCCGGTATTCTTCGTATACCGCACCGTAGCTCTGAGACGTATAATTCATATACAGATCCATATAATCTTCTAACCCGTTTGTCTGGTTCTCCAGCAGCTTGTTTAAATTTTTTTGTTTCTGTGTCTTTTTGTTTTTATAGGAAATAATGTGTAAATTTCTTATAAAAGATTTTTTCTGCTTCCACTCTTTTTTCTCTATCAGTTGCTCATAGCCTTCTGCTTTAAACTGCTGTTCAATAAGAAACAGTGTTTTTCTTTGCAGCCCCCACATCCGGCAGATTCTGTCCTGCATTTTTTCGCAGAATTCCTGCTGTTTAAACAGTTGTCTATACCGTTCCCGGTTAAAAAATATATTCCATGCTTCCTCCGTGTTTCTCAGATACGGATTCATAATGATATATTCAATCTCTTTTAAGCACTGCTGCTCCGGTTCGTCCTTTCCGACTTCCGCAAAATCATATTCAGAATCAGATACAATTTCAGATTCAACTTCATCCGGCGTACCGGCAATTTCCAAATCCGGTGTTGTTCCCGGTTCTGATGTAACACCGGACATACTGCCTGTATTTTCCCATGACGGCACATTCGGTTCTTCTGTCATTCCCGCATTTTCAAAAAATCCCGGCATATCCCGTTTTTCAAAACCACTGCCGGACTTTTGGGATTCCTGTACCGACTGCGGCACCGTTTCCATCCGCTTTGCCGCTCTTGCCTGTCTGAGCGCACTTTTATAAGCTTTTTGAAGCTGCTCAAATTCTTCGGGTGTATCCTCAGGATGATACTTTTTTACCTGACGGGCATACGCCGCCCTAATCTCTGAAATTTCTCCTGTCGGCTCAATTTCGAGCCATTCCCATATAGATTTATTCATCGGTATCTTCCTCTTCTTTCTGCCAGAACGTTTCATCATACGGTCCGAAATCGACCTGATTCTGCTCTATATAGTCCAATATCGCCATAATGCGTACATATTCCTGCCGTACTTTTCTGCCTTTTGTGTTTATCAGAAGTTCCTTAAAATACCGCAGGCACTCCTGAATAACCTGACGGTTCTTTGGTGTCGTCTGCTCATACAGTCTTTCCGCCTTTTCAAATAACAGACGGTTCTCCTCTTTTTCCCACGGGTGTAACGGCATTTTTTCTAACTGCTCCACCCGTTTTTCCAGTTCTTTTTCCGACAGTCCGATTTGCTTATTGACGATGACTTTATGGACTTTTTCAACGGATGACTCTATATTGACATCTAAAATGCCATTGATGTCATAAATAAACGTCACCTTGACAACCTGTTCTCCTTCCGGTGCTTTCGGCAGTCTTTTTAAGTTTATTTCCCCAATTTTTAAATTGTCCGATGCCTTTATATTTTCTCCCTGATAAATCGGAAAGTTCATGGTTATCTGATTGTTACGGACCGTTGTGTAATACATCGTCCGCTTGCAGGGCAGTGTTTCATTTTTCTCAATAACCGGCGAAAAACTGCCGTCATAGAGTTCCGTACCGAGCGAAAACGGGCAGATATCCGTTAAAAGCATATCTTTAATATCACCGGTGCGTTCTTTAATCGCCGCTGCCATGCCGACACCGTATGCTACACTCTCATCGGGATTTTCCTCCAGTACCACAGGCACTTTGTCGCCAAGCAGTCCTTTAATATACTGCTGTACCACGGGCATTTTGGACGATCCACCGACCAATATGACTTTGTCGAGTTCCTCTAATTCGATTCCCACCATATTGATGACCTTTGCGATTGGTTTTGCCATTCTTGAAAACAGCTCCGCTGAAAGATGGATCAGCCTCTGATTGGTCATTTTCAGCGTATAGGCTTCGCCTTTAATATACACCTGCCGCTCTGCTTCATTTTTATCGGTCAGTTCTTTTTTTACTGCCTCTGCCTCTTTTAAAACATTTTCCTGCTCATTTTTCGTTAAATATGCTTCTGAAATCTGATTCTGCTCATAAAAATCCTGCGCAATGATTTCATTAAAATCTTTTCCGCCTAAATAATTATCTCCGGCAACTGCCTGTATTTCCACGACATTGTCAAATGCTTCCACCAAAGATACATCTAACGTACCGCCGCCGAAATCGAACACGATAAAGCTTTCTGCGCCTTTTTCTGCCGTATGATGCTTTAATGCCACCGCTGACGGCTCATTAATCAGACGTTCTACCTTTAATCCTGCAAGTCTGCCTGCATTTTTTGTGGCATTGCGCTTATTATCGTCAAAATACGCCGGCACACTGATAACCGCTTCCGTCACTTCTTCGCCCAGAAACTTTTCCGCATCTTCTTTTAATCTTCTTAATACAAATGCCGAAAGTTCTTCTGCACGGTATTTTTTTCTGCCGTTTCCGTACAGAAAATTTGTGCCCATATTTCTTTTAAATTCACGGAACGTATCATACGGCTGTGTTGCAAGCATTTCTTTTGCCACACTGCCCACAAATACCTCTTGATTTTTTCCGATGCCGACAACGGATGGTGTAAGATACTCTCCAAATGCATTCGGAATCAGCACTACTTTTCCGTCCTGCCAGACGCCCGCCAGACTGTTTGTTGTTCCCAAATCAATGCCAATGACTGCCATTTTTTCTCCCCCTTTTTATCCTTTATCTTTTTGCCTTTAATTTCCTGCTTTAAATTAGTTTCCCATATCTTTTAAGCTCTGGAGCAGTTCCAAATCGCTGTCCTTCACCTTAATATTCGATGTTATCGGTGCTTCGCCCGGTCTTTGCACAGTTATTTCAATCACCGTTCCTTCTTCGATTCCTCTTGAAAAAACTGCCTTTAAAAACGCTGCAAATTTCGGATGGTTTACCGTAAATTTATTTTTTGCATTCATTAATTTCATCATTGCTGCCGGATTCATCATGTTTGTTCTCCTTTTCTGTGTCCTGCATTTTAAATATAGTCTTTTAGTTCTTCATTTACAATTTCCTGAATATCCTGCCGCCATTGCCAACGTACCTACTTTTTTATCGTTCATCCACACCTGTAAACTTTTATAATTGTTCATTAATAACATCCTGAATGGATGAATAGCCTTTCTTTGCAAACAATGTGTCAAAATCATTTTCACAGCCCAATGCAAAACTGATTTTAATAAGCGCCGACAATGTTTTTTCATATACTTTCCTTTTTGTCTATATTTTCACGCAATTTTTCTTATAATTAAAAATTATATCATATTGCTTTGCCACTGACAATAAAAAAAGAGTGAATACGTTTTAATATACTCACTCTTTTTTGCCGCCTTACCGGTGGTTCTAATTTCTTCGTTTAAGGAGTCACACGCCCCATTTGACAGTCTAAGCTTTCATATTGAATCGTTAGAACTTTTTAAACACTTCGACATAATTCTGAAGCTTCTGTCCGATTTCCGTATTTTTTTCAGCATCTTTTTCAATATCATTGATAGAATCCACAATACCGCCGACACTGTCTGCCGCATCATTGACACCCTGACTGCTTTCGTCAATCGTCGTTGAAATGTCACTGATACCCGAATTCATTTCTGCCATGGTATTTTTGAGTGTTTCTGCATTTACCGCAAAATTTTCCAGAATATCGTTGACCTTTGCCGCATCATCACGGTATTCATTGGTAATCGCTGCAAATTTTTCATAGTCTGCCAGAATACTTTCATCGACATAAGCAAGCAGTTTTCCTGAATTGCCTGTCAGATCTTTTACACTGTCAATTACTACCAGACTGATTTCCTGAATACTGTTAGCAATCTTTCTGCTGTCCTCTGCCAGTTCCCTGATTTCTTCTGCAACAACTGCAAATCCTTTCCCGGCATCTCCGGCTCTTGCTGCTTCAATCGAAGCATTGAGTGCCAGCATATTGGTCTGTGATGAAATGCTTAAAATGTCTTCTGTCAGTTCCTGAATCCGTGCCACCTGCTTACTGTTTTCAATCGACTGGTTTAAACCGTCTTTAATCTGTGCTACCATATCGTTTGTGCTTTGTCTTCCCTGCTCGGTATCTTCACGGTAGCGCACAGATTTTTTCTGAATCCGGGCAGTAATTTCATTTCCCTCTGTAATCTGGTCCGTTACATTCACAATTGCATGGAAAATGTTGTCTGACCCTGCGCTGAGCTGTTCTGCCGTTGCCGAGATTTCCTGCATGCTCGCTGCCATTTCTTCCATAACGGCGGATACACTGCCTGCATTGTCATTGACTGCCGTAATCTGACCGTTCATATTTGCGGAAGCTTCCTGTAGGGCATCGGATTTACTTTTAATATCTTTCATAATCAGCTGTAGCTTTTCGATAAATGAATTGATTCCGTCAACCAGTTCCCCGATTTCATCTTCGGATTTCACTTCAATTCTCGCCGTTAAATCACCATTACTTTCTTCAATATTTTTGATAATATCATTCAGCTGGCGGTTTGCTGACTTTAACGGCTTGATAATAAACATAATCATCACGATAATGGCTGCGCCGATGACCAACATGATTGCCAGAATGACCGCATATACCATAATAGACTGGCTGTACTGCTCATTTAACTGGCTTGATGCTTCACTGACCTGTGCACTGATTAATGTATTGAGATTATCTGCCGCTGTTTCAAGTCTTGAAGTAATACTGTCGTCACCCTCTGCTGTCAGTTCAAAATAATCATCCATGCTGTTGCTGTCACTGCTTAATACGGACTGGATTTTAGTGCTGTATTCTTCATATACGCTTTCATATTCTTCCAGACCGGCTAACACTTCTGCATTACCGAATGCTTTCACCGCTGTTTCTAAGGCTTCAAAAGATGCCGTCAGATTCTGGATTTCATTTTCCATATTGGTCTTCATATCCGAAGCATTGTCTGTCTGCATCATCTGCATGTTTTCTGACTGTCCGCTCTCAGACTGTGCATTTTCCGACTGCATATTTTCTGCCTGCGGCATGGCATCTGATGCGTTCTGTGTACTGTCTGATGTACCGTCAGCGTTATTTTTTTCCATCTGCTTCTGCATTCTGAATGCCGCCGAACTGTTTGCGTATTTCTGCACTTTTTCAATAGAGGTCGAAGTGTCCGCCATTAAAGTAACGGCTTCCATACACTCATTGGAAATTTTCTGGCTTTTCTTATTCATGCTGTGGATAAATAAAAAGCCTAACAATACGCTTGCAATGCCGGCGGCAAATAAAATGCCTGCCAGTACCAGTATTTTTGCACTGATTTTCTTTTTCATCTTCATTTCCTCATCTACCGGATTATCACTGTCCCGATATTCTTTCTTCTGTTGATTTTCCGCAGCTTCCTGCGATTCATTGGTATGAATATATCAACGGAATGTGATGAAAAAATGATTGATTTGTGTTTATTTCATGAAACGCAAAAAAATGGTGTGGAACAAAAGCCCCCAACTATGATATCTACGGATTGTTCCGTGCTGCGCACTCCCACAATCCTACCCAATATTCGCATATCGTGGAACTATCATCCCACTTTTATGCTCATATTTGGGCAGGTCAAAAGGTCATTCACCCACCTATGAGCAAGCTCATGTGGGTTTAGACCTTTTGACCCTGATATCATATCATTTTAAACTTCTACGTGTCCATTTACTACATTCCAGACACCATATTCATTCTCAGCCAGACCGTTATACGTAAAGTCTACTGTTCCGTTGGTCATATACCACCAGCCATATTCATTTACTGCTAATCCGGTATAATTCAAATCCAACGCTCCATTCGTCATGTACCACCAGCCGTATTCGTTTACTGCCATTCCGGTATAGTTAAAATCCAATGCTCCGTTGGTTATGTACCACCAGCCGTATTCGTTTACTGCCATTCCGGTATAGTTAAAATCCAGTGCTCCATTCGTCATGTACCACCAGCCGTATTCATTTACTGCCATTCCGGTATAACCAAAGTCAATTGTTCCATTGCTTACATACCACCAGCCATACTCATTTGCTGCCATTCCTGTATAGTTGAAATCTACTGTTCCATTGGTTATCTTCCACCAGCCATATTCATTTGCTGCTAAACCGTTATAATTGTAATCAATATTGTTATTTGTGTAATAATACCAGTTACCATCTGCTGACTGTTGCAGTCCATTTTTATTTTCATCCTGAGCCGGATTTTCATTATCACCGACATCTGTCTTTGCCGTAAATGTCAATTTATCCGCAGACACTTCGATATTAAAAACATTTTCCTGTTCCTCTCCATCATACTTGAAACCGTCAGGAAGCTGTTCGTCTTGCCCCATTGATGCCGCCGGTATAACAGACACGGGATTGTCATAATCAACCAGCCATACTTCATCTCTTCCCTGTTCATCCATTCCTAAGAAATCATTCAATGCGCAGATTCTGTAAACAGAACTTCCGGTTTCAGAATCATAGTCATATACCATTGCATACTTTTCATTTGTTGCCGTATTGATCACTAAATTACTTGTTCCTCCACTGCCCCATGCCGCATCATAATATGAGATGTCTGTGTCTAAAACAGTCTGCGTGTAACCTTCCGGCATTGTGTCATAGCTTCCTATCTTTACCGCATAATAAATGTCACCGAGCGCTTCTTTTTTCGTGAGCTGATACAGGTTATATGCCGTAATTTCGTCATTCTCATTTAATGAATAGGTTAAAGTGTAATATGAAGAATCTCCGTTGGTATAAACTACATTGGTTGTTGACGGGTCATACGCATAATACTTTGCATAAATTCTTGCAATATCCAGCGGATGTGAAATCTGATACTGTGGTGTTTCCTGCAATGTCCCGTTATCCTTTATTACCTTATCCGTAAGATTTCCTGTCGTGTAAAGCACTTTTCCTGCCTGTCCTGCATAAATCGTCACATTACAGGTATTTTCCACTGAAAGCACGGACGCCGTTCCCTCTGCATAAAGGCGCACACCGTAGTCTTCCTGTTTTTTCGGGTTTACCGTAAGCGAACCGTCCCCGCAGATTGTAACAGATCCGCCCCACGCATCGCCGTATGCGACAATACTGCTTATTTCATTTTCACCTATCAGGCGGATTTTAAAATCATCCCCCATCATGTTGGTTGCAATATAATTGTCTGCATTTTTGTACTGGTTCAAAGTTAATGTGTTGCTTGCCTTATCGTAGGATACCCCGTCAATTGCGTTGCTTCCCTGCGATGAAAATATGTTGTCTTTGGTTTCGCTGTTACCCACTGCAATATAGGCATACGCCCAGTCCCCTTCATCACACGGACCGTTTGCCGCCTCTGCCTTCGGTGCGGTAAATACGACCGCTGCCGACAATGCCATTACCGTTGTCAGGGCTATCGTTGCTGCCTTACTTCTACTTCTCCGGGTGGATTTCCGATTGAACTTTTTTAATATTCTCACCATAAAATTTCCTCCTTTTGCCTGTGTAAATATCTGGTAGTTATGGTGTCATCTTATCGTATCCTTTATCCGCTGTGCAGTTGGCATGTGTCTATTTTTCGGCAGAAACGTGAAAAACAGCGTGGGACAGATGTCTCACGCCGTTTTATAGTATATAAATTTCAGTTTTATTCATCACCCATTTTCGCCAATTTAGCTGCCTGGTCTGCCGCGATGCAGGCATCGATGATTTCCTGGATATCGCCGTCCATAATCTTGTCCAGCTTATACAGCGTCAGACCGATTCTGTGGTCGGTTACACGGCCCTGTGGGAAGTTGTAAGTACGAATCTTTTCAGAACGGTCACCTGTACCAATCTGGCTTCTTCTCGCATCTGCTTCCGCATCATGTGCCTTCTGAATCTCTAAATCATAGAGTTTTGCACGCAGGAGAGCGAATGCCTTTTCTTTATTCTGAATCTGTGACTTTTCTGTCTGTGAATAAATAACAATGCCTGTCGGATAGTGGGTCAGTCGTACAGCGGAATCCGTTGTATTGACACACTGTCCGCCGTTTCCGGAAGCACGCATAACATCGATACGGATATCTTTTTCATCAATCTGGATATCTACTTCTTCTGCTTCCGGCATAACTGCAACCGAAGCCGTAGAAGTATGGATACGTCCGCCGGATTCTGTTTCCGGCACACGCTGTACACGGTGTACACCGCTTTCATATTTTAAAACAGAGTATGCACCCTGTCCCTTTACCATGAATTCGATTTCCTTCATACCACCAATGCCTGTTTCATCCGCGTTGACAACTTCGACCTTCCAGCCCTTTGATTCTACATAATGGGTATACATACGGAACAGCTCTGCCGCAAAAAGTGCCGCTTCATCACCGCCCGCACCCGCACGGATTTCAACGATAATATCCTTGTCATCATTCGGATCCTTTGGCAGAAGTAAAATTTTAATTTCATTTTCCAGTTCTTCTACGCGTTTTTTCGCTTCATTTAATTCTTCTTTTGCCAGTTCCTTTAATTCTTCATCGGATTCTTCATCTAAAAGCTGTAAACTGTCTTCAATTGTCTGCTTACAGTTTTTGTATTCTGTATACGTAGCAATTAACGGAGCCAGACTGCTCTGCTCTTTCATCAGCTTTCTAAAACGGTTCTGGTCATTAACCACATCCGGATTTCCCAGTTCTGCCGTAATATCCTCATAACGGTTTACGGTATCTTCCAATCTGTCAAACATATCCATAATCTATTTTATCCTTTCTTTCCGGTTCTCTGTCTTTCTTTATTTATAATCTGCCCATAACGACTCTGTCAAGTCCCGCCAAATCTTTTACGGTTGACACCTGTGTATAGCCTTCTTTACAAAGCAGTGCTTCGACTGCCGCAGACTGGTCATAACCGATTTCATAAAACAGCCGGCCGCCGGGCTTTAAAAAGCTTTTCGCCTGCTTTGTAATCTTTCTGTAAAAATATAATCCGTCCTCATGTCCGTCCAATGCCAGCACCGGGTCATGCAGGCGCACTTCCTCCGATAAACTGTCAATCACCTCTGTACAGATATACGGCGGATTGGAAACCACAATATCCACGGACTGTTCCATAAGATACTTTCCTGCGTTTTCAAATAAATCGCTCTGAATCAGTGTCACATTTTCCGGTGCAAGGGCTTCTTGATTAGCCTTTGCAACCGCAAGTGCCTTCCCGGAAATATCCACACCGATACCCTTTGAAAGCTTTCGTTCCAGTGCAACAGACAGCAGAATGCATCCTGAACCGGTACACATATCTACAACTGTCATACCGTCCGTACAGACCTTTAACACCTGCTCCACAAGCACTTCCGTATCCGGTCTTGGAATCAGTACATCGGGACTGACCTTAAATTCATGTCCGTAAAAAAATGCCCTGCCTAAAATGTGCTGCAACGGCTCATGACTGCTTCTACGTTCAATATAGTCAAAAAAACGTTCCTGTTCTACACGGGTAAGCAGCTTTGATCCATTCATCAGATAATATGTCCTGTCCATGCCGTTGATTTCAGACAACAGGGCATAGCTGTCGTAGTCTGCATTTTCAATGCCGCACTGTTTCAGTCTTTTTGCACCCTCACGCACCGCGCCGGATATGGTCAGATTTTCCTGTATCATCATATCCCTGCACATCACTTTTTATCCACTCTCTCTTTGAAAAGAGGAAGTTCCTCTGCGTAATCTTCGTCTTCTTCATCCTCGATAAATTCAAAGCCGTCGCCTTCTTCAAGCCCCTTATCGCTTGCTACTGACAGATTACTTTCGGATGCCTGCTGTGCTGCCGTGTCCACAGATTCCTGCGGGTCTTCTATAATTTCAAAGCCCTCCGGCAGTTCATCATCGTCCTCATCATCTTCTCCGGCTTCTGATTCCTGTGATTCTGACTGCTGTTTTATATCTGCATTTTCACTTTCCGGCTCAGACTTTTCTTTATTTTCTGCCGGACTGCCGGTTTCGGACTGCTGTTCTGAATTTTCAGTGCTGTCCGGATTCTTTTCCTGCTCTTTTGCACCCTCTGCGTCCGTAATCTGACCGCCTTCTAATATATCCGTATCATCCGGTGCAATATATTCTTTTTCAGGCTGTGTCGTCTGCTGTGTATTTTCCTGTACAACTTCATCCGGATTTAAGGAACGTGTATTCCGATCCGCACCTGTCGTAATGGTCGATGTAATCGCAAGAGAAGCTTCGTTGGCTGCCATTTCCGCTACCGGCTGTTCGGTATCCTTATAATAATCCAATAAAAATGCTTCCCAGTCAAAGACTTCTTCTACTGCTTTAATCGCCACTTCAATCATATCCATATCCGGTTCTTTGGTCGTGAGCTTCTGAAGCCACAGCCCCGGCTTGCTGAGTGCTGTGATAAATACATTTTCGCTTCTGCCCGCCCAGCGGATTAATTCATATGAAACTCCCGCAATGACCGGAATCAGCAGGATTCTTAAAACGAGCTGCACCGCCGTATTTTCGATTCTGATAAATATAAAAAATATCACACTGACAAACATCACCAGAAACAAAAAGCTTGTTCCGCAGCGCTTGTGATAACGCGAGCTGTTTTTTACATTTTCCGGTGTCAGTCTTGCGCCATGCTCAATGCAGTTGATACACTTATGCTCTGCACCGTGGTACATAAATGTTCTTTTAATATCCTTCATCTGTGAAATTGCCAGTATGTATAAAATAAATAAGACAACTCTCACAAGACCTTCTATAAAATTCAACAAAAATTGAGAAGAAACATAAGGTGTCAGCAGTCTGGATACAAAATACGGAATGAGCATAAACAGTCCTGCTGCAAATACAACAGATAAAATAACCGTAAACGCCATTAAAACCGCTTCTAATTTATCTTTAAAAACAGCCCTTCCGATTTCATCGGCTTTTGTACTCTTCTGCTCTGCCGGATCATCATAAAACGAAGCCGAATAATTGATTGTGGAAATTCCCGTTACTAAAGAATCCACAAAGCTGTATACTCCCCGGATTATCGGATAATTCAGCCACGGATGTTTCTTTTGCAGCTGATTACAATCTCTGACTGTTACTTCTATTTCATTATCTGGCTTACGGACTGCAATGGAATACTGATCCTTATTGCGCATCATAATTCCTTCAATAACAGCCTGTCCGCCGATTCCTGATGGTTTCATCGCACACCTCTAAGCATATTTTTTACCATAATAACAAAAAAGTTGAGGTCTGGTCAACCTCAACCTTATGTTCTGATTAATTGTTCTGTACGCCGTACTTCTTGTTGAACTTATCAATACGTCCGCGAACAGATGATGCCTTCTGCTGTCCTGTATAGAAAGGATGGCACTTTGAGCAAATTTCAACATGGATTTCTTCCTTTGTTGAACCTGTAACAAATTCATTACCACAGTTGCAAACAACCTTTGCCTGATGGTACTCTGGATGGATTCCTTCTCTCATGATTTTCACCTCTTTAATATTTAAATAAGTATTGTCATTGTGAGACGAATCTCACAAAGTGATCTCTTTATCTGTGATAAACAGCTTTCTTATTGTATCATAAGGATATTATGAATGCAAGCATTATTTTTAAAATTTTTTTCTGATTTTAACAGACCGGTCCGTCCTTTCATAAACCTCCGGTTTCTATATATAACGGTTCTTGCGGACGGTCTGTACAAATTCTGCATTATTTCTTGTCTTTGCAAATAAGTCTAAGATGCGTTCTGCTGCTTCATCTGTCTTTAGTCCGTTTAACGCCTTCCGCATAATATCTACCGCTTCCTGTTCTTCGCGGCTTAACAGCAAATCTTCACGTCGTGTACTGGACTTTGCAATATCAATCGCCGGGAACACTCTCTTTTCAGACAGCTTTCTGTCAAGTACCAGTTCCATGTTACCCGTTCCCTTAAATTCTTCAAATACAACATCATCCATCTTACTGCCCGTTTCAACCAATGCCGTTGCCAGAATGGTAAGGCTTCCGCCTTCTCTCATATTTCTTGCCGCACCAAAGAAACGCTTTGGCATATGCAGTGCCGCCGGGTCCAGACCACCGGATAAGGTTCGTCCGCTTGCCTGTACAGTAAGATTATAGGCTCTTGCCAGTCTTGTAATACTGTCTAATAAAATAATAACATCCTGTTTCTGCTCCACCAGACGCTTTGCACGCTCGATAACCATTTCAGATACACGTCTGTGACGTTCCGGCAGTTCATCAAATGTAGAATAAATAACTTCCACATTATCCCCTGTAATAGACTCTTTAATATCCGTAACTTCTTCCGGACGTTCATCAATTAACAGAATCATCAGGTGCATTTCCGGGTTGTTCTTGGTTACGGCTGTCGCAATCTGCTTTAACAGGGTTGTCTTACCGGACTTTGGCTGTGATACAATCATGCCTCGCTGTCCCTTGCCAATCGGAGAAATCAGATCTACCATGCGCATTGCCACGGTATTTGTATTTTTCTCTAAATGAATTCTCTCATTCGGGAAAATCGGTGTCAGTTTTTCAAATGCCGGTCTTTTGGTTGCAAGCATCGGATCTAATCCGTTGACAGACTCAAGATATAAAAGCGCTGAAAATTTTTCATTCTGTGTACGGATACGCTTCGGTCCTTTGATAATATCACCTGTCTTTAAATTAAAGCGGCGGATCTGTGTCGGCGATACATACACATCATTTTCACCCGGCAGGAAATTCTCACAGCGGATAAATCCATATCCCTCTGCAAGGACTTCAAGGATTCCGTTTGCATCGGGTTCATCGGATTTCATATCACTTCTGTAGTCCTGACGGTCATTCCTGTATTCCGTTCTGTCGTTTTTATAATCCTGTCTGCCTTCATAGTGGCGGTATTCACGGCGTTCTTCATAATGCGGACGCTCATTGCTTCTCTGTGCATTATCGTTTCTTGTGTAACGCGGTGTTTCTTCACTTCTTCCGGTACGTGCTGCCGGTGCTGCCGTACTTTGAACCTCCTGGTGTTCTTCCTGTCTTTGTGTACTCTGTGCTTCGGTATTCTGTTTTTCCGATGCTTCTGCCTGTGCTTCTTCTCCACCTGAAGCTTCAATAATTGCATCAATCAGCTCTGCCTTGCGCATCGCTGTAATTCCTTTGATTTTTTTATCCTTTGCAAACTCGCGTAATACAACTAAAGATAATGTCTGAAGTTTTTCTCTCATATCTTAATACTCTCCTAAAATAAATTCCATTCCTATAAATAAATATAACAAATATAAACAGGGAATCCGGTTACTGAATCAGCACCACTTATGAAAATCTCATTACTGTTCCTCTATTATACACCTTTTTGTCATAATTTCAAACCTTTCTTTTTCTAAAAATATATTGCCGTCAGATTTTGTATATGGTATGATTTAAAGTATCTTTGGATTTTTAAGAAAGGCAGGTATTATTTATAATGACAAATGCAGAAAAGGCTTTACAGCTTCATGAGGAATGGAACGGAAAATTTGAAACAACACCAAAGATGGATATTGCAACAAGGGAAGACCTTGCGTTAGCTTATACTCCGGGTGTTGCTGAACCATGTAAGGTCATCGCAAAGGATAAGGAAGCAGCTTACAAGTACACCATTAAGGCAAACACTGTTGCCGTTGTATCTGACGGCAGTGCTGTTTTAGGACTGGGCAACATCGGCGCTCACGCAGCCATGCCTGTTATGGAAGGAAAGGCTGTTCTTTTCAAAGCCTTCGGTGGTGTCAATGCTGTACCGATTTGTCTGGACACACAGGATACAGAAGAAATTATTAAGACTGTTGTCAATATTGCACCTGCCTTTGGCGGAATTAATCTTGAAGATATTTCCGCACCGCGATGCTTTGAAATCGAGTCCCGTTTAAAGGAACTCTTAGACATTCCTGTTTTCCACGATGACCAGCACGGTACCGCAATTGTTGTACTTGCCGGTATTATCAATGGTTTAAAGGTTACAGGAAAGACAAAAGAAGACTGTCAGGTTGTTGTAAACGGTGCCGGTTCTGCCGGCGTTGCCATTACAAAGCTGCTCCTTACATATGGATTTAAGCATGTTACCATGTGCGACAAGTCCGGTATCCTTTCTAAAGGAAGCGAAGGTTTAAACTGGATGCAGGAATCCATGATGGATGTTACGAATCTTGAACATAAGACCGGTTCACTGGCGGATGCTTTAAAGGGTGCTGATATCTTTGTCGGTGTTTCCGCTCCGAATATTGTAACTCCTGAAATGGTTCAGTCCATGAACAAAGATGCGATTATCTTTGCCATGGCAAATCCGGTTCCTGAAATTATGCCGGACGTTGCAAAGGCTGCAGGTGCAAAAGTGGTCGGTACAGGCCGTTCTGACTTTCCGAACCAGGTCAACAACGTTATCGCATTTCCGGGTATCTTTAAAGGCGCACTCGAAGGCCGTGCAACACAGATTACCGAGGAAATGAAGCTGGCTGCTGCACTTGCCATTGCTAATTTAGTTCCTGAGGATGAAGTCAGCGATGTCAACATTTTACCGGAAGCTTTTGATGAACGCGTTGCTGATGTCGTAAGTCAGGCTGTAAAAGACCATATTACCAGATAGTCCATGAAACCTTACTACTATTCACTAAGCGAATATTTAAAGGAAACGTATGGCTGTAAAATGTACAAGCTTTCTTTAAGCGGCGGCATGACCTGTCCCAACCGTGACGGACGGATTGACACACGTGGCTGTATTTTTTGCAGTGCAGGCGGTTCCGGTGATTTTTCAGGAGAGGCACTGATTGGAAACAGTGCCTCTTTACTTGCCGGAGGCATTGTGACACCGCAGCATACTAAAATTCCAGGCATTGCTGCACAGATTGAAGCCGAAAAAGCACTTATCAGCCGTAAATATAACGGCGGTCAGTATATCGCTTATTTTCAGTCATACACCAATACGTATGCACCGGCCGATTATTTAAGACAGATTTTTACCGAAGCAATCCGGCACGATGACGTCCGGATTCTTTCTATTGCAACAAGACCGGACTGCATTACACCAGCGATTGTTACACTGCTTTCTGAATTAAATGCCATAAAACCGGTCTGGGTTGAACTGGGACTTCAGACAATCCATGAAAGCAGCGCCCGCTATATCCGCCGCGGCTACAGTCTTTCTGTATTTGATGATGCCATGAAAATGCTGTCTGATGCCGGAATTGAAACAATTGTGCATATGATTCTCGGACTGCCCTCTGAATCGCAGGAAATGATGTTACAGACCGCAGATTATATCGGACACAGCGGAGCCTCCGGCATTAAACTCCAGCTGTTACATGTTCTTTCCGGCACAGACCTTGCACGCGATTATGAAGAAAAGCTTTTTACCGTCATGACGGAAGACGAATATCTTGATTGCCTTGGGAAAATTTTAGAGATTCTTCCGCCGGATATGGTAATTCACCGGCTGACGGGTGACGGTGCAAAAAAACTGCTGAAAGCTCCTTTATGGAGTGCCAACAAAAAACAGGTAATGAACCGGATGAACCGGTATTTTAAAGAGAATAACATTTGTCAAGGACGGTTATATCAATGAATACAGAAGCAACTACTTTATACAAATTGATGGTTTTATATATGTTAAGTAAAGTGAATTTCCCACTTTCCAACAGCCAGATTGCTGATTTTATGCTGGACAAACAATATACAACCTATTTTACACTGCAGGAAGTTTTAAGCTCCCTTGCAGATGATGGCTTTGTTAATGTCCTGACATACCGAAGCAGCACCCAGTACCGGCTGACATCTTCCGGAAAAGACACCATTTCCTTTTTCAGCAACAAAATATCCAATGCAATCCGTGAAGAAATCGATGTCTATCTGATTGAAAATAAATACGAACTGCGCTGTGAAACCGGAACCCTGTCCGACTACTACCGTTCCACAAACGGCGACTACATCGTACACTGCATCGTAAAAGAAGGCAAAACCAACCTCATTGAGTTAAACATTGCCGTCCCGTTAGAAGAACAGGCCGATGCCATGTGTTCCAAATGGCGCGAAGGCAGTCAGGAAATCTACGATTTCATTATGCGGAAGCTGATGTAAATAAAAACTATATTTATAATAAAAGCCCGGCAGAATAAGTGAATGAAAAAATACTTATTCTGCCGGGCTTCCGCTTCCCTCTCGGGGTTTTTATATGCCCATACTGAAGTCAAGTGCTAACGTTGAAGCAGGGGCATATAGAAAACCCAATCTATAAATACTGCTCAATCGTTTCCCACAGCTCCGGGATTCCCTGCTTCGTCTGTGAGGAAACAGGAATTAATATATCATCTTTTTCAAGTTCAAGTCCTGTGCGGACAGCTTTAACATGCTTTGGAATCTGGCTGCGCTTTAATTTATCCAGCTTTGTTGCAATAATAACCGGGTGGTATCCATTTGCAACAATCCAGTCATACATCATTTTATCGTTGGCTGACGGGTCATGACGGATATCAATCAGCAGAAAGACCTGACGAAGCTGTTTGGACACTTTCAGATACTTTTCTACCATTTTACCCCATTTTGCTTTTACCTGCTGATTGGCATTGGCATAGCCGTAGCCCGGTAAATCCACCAGAAACATTGCATCATTGATATTATAATAATTGATTGTCTGTGTCTTACCCGGCTGTGAAGATGTTCTGGCATAAGACTTACGGTTCATCAACGCATTGATGAGTGAAGATTTTCCCACGTTGGATTTTCCTGCAAATGCCACCTCCGGCAGTTCAGTTTGTGGAATTGCGCTTGTAACACCAATGACAATATCCAGATTTACTTTTTTGATAATCATACAACTCTCCATTCTGCTGACATCTCATGCCATACATTTTCACTATTTATCCTGATTCCCGGGAACCAGTGCATGCTCAAGTACCTGTTTCATTTCCGAAACAAAAACAATCTCCATGCCGCCTGTAATTTCTTCATCAAATTCTTCCACGTCACTTCTGTTTTCGGACGGAACAAGGACTTTTTTCATTCCTGCCGTCTTTGCCGCGAGCAGTTTTTCCTTTAATCCGCCAATCGGAAGCACTCTGCCGCGGAGTGTCACTTCCCCGGTCATTGCAACATCGGCATGAACCGGAATTCCTGTCACTGCAGAAAGCATCGCCGTTGTCATTGTTACACCAGCTGACGGACCATCCTTTGGCACTGCGCCTTCCGGAATATGTAAATGAATACTGTGTGTATCAAAATATTCCTGTTCGACCTTATACTTCCTGCCTGATGTAATAGAGCGCACATAAGTCAGTGCAATCCGTGCGGATTCCTGCATGACATCACCCATTTGTCCGGTGAGAATCAGTTCACCCTTACCCGGCATTGTATTGACTTCAATTTCTAACGTATCCCCGCCGACACTTGTCCATGCCAGTCCACGCACAATACCGACTTCATTCTTTTTATGGATATTCTCCGGCTTAAATTTTACTTTTCCTAAGAAATCCTTTAAATTCTTATCTGTAATGCGGATACTCTTTACTTCTTCATTCAATTCTCCGTTGCCGTGATAGAGCTGGCGCACTGCCTTGCGGCATACCTTTGCGATTTCACGCTCTAAGCTTCGCACACCGGCTTCCCTTGTATATCCGTCAATCATGCTTTCAAGCGCCTTATCGGAAAATTTCAGCTGTTTTGCCATCAGTCCGTTTTTCTCAAGCTGCTTTGGCACTAAATGTTCTTTTGCAATGTGCAGCTTTTCATTTTTGGTATATGAGCTGACCTCGATAATCTCCATTCGGTCTAACAGCGGTCTACTGACAGTTGATAAATCATTTGCCGTTGCAATAAAAAGCACCTGTGAAAGGTCTGTCGGCAGTTCAATATAGTGATCGACAAAATGGCTGTTCTGCTCGCTGTCTAATACCTCCAACAGCGCTGAAGCCGTATCGCCCTTATAATCACTGCTGATTTTATCAATTTCATCTAACAGCATAAGCGGATTTTTCACGCCTGCCGCTTTAAATGCCGTAATAATTCTGCCCGGCATTGCACCGACATAAGTCTTTCTGTGTCCGCGGATTTCTGCTTCATCACGTACACCACCCAGACAGATACGCACATATTTTTTATTCAGTGCTTTTGCCACAGAACGCGCAATTGAAGTTTTTCCCGTTCCCGGAGGTCCTACAAGACAAAGAATCGGTGCATCACCCTTGCTTGTAATATTACGGACTGCGAGCGATTCTAAAATACGCTCTTTGATTTTTTTCATGCCATAATGATCTTCATCCAACACCTGTGCTGCAGCATCTAAATCACGGTTATCCTCTGACATCTTATCCCACGGCATTTCAAGCAGCGTTTCGATATAACCGCGCTCCACGTTCGCTTCTGCTGACCCCTGGCTTAATATTTTATAACGCTTGATTTCCTTGCGGATTTTTTCTTTAATTTCCGCAGCTGCTTCCAGTTCTTTTACTGCAGCACAAAATTCTTCAATTTCAGAACCGTCATCTTCGCCGTCTAATTCTTCATTTAAGACTTTTAACTGCTCTCTTAAAATATACTCTTTCTGGTGTTTATCTACTTTTTCTTTGACTTTTTCAGAAAGCTCTTCTTTAATTCTGCTGACATTCGTATCTTCGATCAAGAGTTTGCCCGCATATTCATACATTTCTTCCAAAGAATCCAGTTCCAGCATATGCTGGCGTTCCCTGTACTCCATCGGATAGTCGATTGTAAACCGTTCCAGCAGCTTTCTGGCACTGTTCATACCCAGCCATTGCTTTAAAATGTCACGGCTCATCCTTGGATTGGCAAGTGCGTACTGACGAATCAGTTCTCTTAACCCCGTAAGCATGGCTTTATTGAGTGTCGGGTCTAATTCCTGCGGCGGCTGCTCATTTACTGCAACCTCTGCCACAAGCATTCCATCCGCCTGCGTAACACTTTCAAGCGTACCCTTCTTCACACCTTCTACCAGAACACGCACTACGCTGTTTGGCAGCTTTATGAGCTGTTTAATCTTTACCAGTGTACCTACATGATATAAATCTTCGTATTCCGGGTCAGAAACTTCCGGGTCAACCTGTGTTGCCAGAAAGATTTTCTGGTCTTTTTCCATTGCCTTTTCTACTGCATGAATTGATTTTTTTCTGCTTATATCAAAATGTATGACCATGTCCGGCAACACGGTCATACCTCTTAATGCAATCAATGGCAAATTTATATTTTTCATTTCCATATAAACCTAACCTTTTAGTTTTTTACATTGCAACATTTTCTGAGCGGTACTCAATCAAAGGCTTTGCTGTTCCATCTACGGCATCCTTTGTAATTACACATTTTGCAATCGTATCATCTGACGGAATTTCGTACATCACTTCATTCATAACTGCCTCTAAGATAGAACGAAGGCCACGGGCACCCGTCTTTCTTTCAAAACTCTTTTTAGCGACTTCTTCAACCGCTTCGTCTGTAAATTCCAGTTCTACCTCATCTAAAGAGAACAATGCCTGATACTGCTTTAAAATCGCATTTTTCGGTTCCTTTAAAATTCTTACCAGTGCAGCTTCATCTAAGGAATCCAATGCAACAACCACCGGCACACGGCCTACAAATTCAGGAATCAGTCCGAATTTAATCAGATCCTGCGGAAGTACCTTATGGAACATCTCACCGACTTCTGCTTCAATCTTTTCATGGACATCTGCATTAAATCCGATAGAACTCTTATCCATACGGGATTCAATAATCTTTTCAAGACCGTCAAATGCACCACCGCAGATAAATAAAATATTGGTTGTATCAATTGGAATCAGTTCCTGCTGTGGGTGTTTTCTTCCTCCCTGTGGCGGAACGGAAGCCACCGTACCCTCTAAAATTTTAAGAAGTGCCTGCTGTACACCTTCGCCCGATACATCTCTTGTAATGGATACATTTTCTGATTTCTTTGTAATCTTATCTATTTCATCAATATAAATAATACCATATTGTGCTTTTTCGATATCATAATCTGCTGCCTGAATCAGCTTTAATAAAATATTTTCTACATCTTCACCGACATACCCCGCCTCTGTCAGTGTGGTTGCATCTGCAATTGCAAACGGCACATTTAAAAGTCTTGCCAGATTCTGAGCAAGAAATGTCTTACCGGAACCTGTCGGACCCAGCATTAAAATATTACTTTTCTGTAATTCTACATCAACGTCTTTCCCTGATAAAATTCTCTTGTAATGATTATAAACCGCTACCGCCAGTACTTTCTTTGCCTCGTCCTGTCCGATAACATAGTCATCTAAAAATTCTTTTATTTCTTTTGGCTTTAACAGATTAATTTCCATATCTTCTGCCGGATTGCCGTCATCTTCTTCTTCTTCAAATTCTTCATCAAGAATATCACTGCAAATACTTACACACTGGTCACAAATGTAAATTCCGTTCGGACCGGATATCAGCTTTTTTACCTGATCCTGTGTCTTATTGCAAAATGAACATCTCAACTTTTCATCTATACCTCTGCCTGCCATGAAATCCTCCAACAATAATAATGTAATTTATAAAAGGACTGTTGCGAAAAGCAACAGTCCCGTCATTTAAAACTATCTCTTTTCAACTACGCTGTCAATAAGACCATAAGCTACAGCTTCCTGTGCTGTCATATAGTTATCACGCTCTGTATCACGAGATATTTCTTCTACTGACTTGCCAGTATTGGCTGCCAGAATTTCATTCAACCGATTTCTAGTCTTTAAAATATTTTCTGCAACGATTCTGATTTCTGTTTCCTGTCCTTTGGCACCGCCTGAAGGCTGATGAATCATAATTTCAGAATTCGGGAGAGCAAGTCTTTTGCCCTTTGCACCGCCCGCAAGCAAAAATGCACCCATGCTTGCTGCAAGTCCCATGCACATCGTAGATACATCACACTTAATATACTGCATTGTATCATAAATTGCAAATCCGGCAGATACAGAACCACCCGGACTGTTAATGTAAAGGTGAATATCCTTGCTTGGATCTTCTGCCTCTAAAAATAACATCTGTGCAATAACAATATTTGCAGATACATCTGTCACTTCTTCTCCTAAGAAGATAATTCTGTCTTTTAAAAGTCTTGAATAAATATCATATGACCGTTCTCCACGGCTGGTCTGTTCAACGACATAAGGCACTAAACTCATAATTTCTGTCCTTTCTTACGCGAAAATTACTTTTCTACAGTTGAATTTACAATAAGGTCTACTGCCTTCTGGATAGCAATATCACTTCTGATCTGCTTTCCTTCAAATTCTCCCATAAATTCTTTAATCTGTGAAAGTTCCATCTTATACATATCAGCCATCTTCTGAAGCTCTGCATCGAATTCTTCATCGGATACCTGAATATCTTCTGCCTTTGCAACTGCTTCAAGTACCAGTCTTGTCTGGATTCTCTTAACAGCTTCCGGCTTCATTTCTTCTACAATCTTATCTGCTGTCATACCTGTGTACTGGAAGTACTGGTCGATAGATAAGCCCTGCTGCTGTAATCTCTGTGCAAAGTCTTCTACCATTCTGTTTACCTGTGTATTAATCATAGCTTCCGGAATGTCCATCTTAGATGTTTCTACAATCTTAGCGATTGCTTCGTCTTCCTTCTTAGCCTTTGCTTCATTTTCCTTGCGAACGGAAATTGTCTTCTTTAAGTCTTCCTTGTATTCAGCAAGTGTATCGAAATCTGATACATCCTGTGCAAAATCATCATCTAATTCAGGAAGCTGCTTTTCCTTGATTTCCTTTACGGATACCTTGAATGTAGCCGGCTTGCCCTTTAATTCTTCTGCATGATATTCTTCCGGGAATGTTACGTTGATTTCTTTTTCTTCGCCAATGTTCATGCCGATTAACTGTTCTTCAAAGTTGTCGATGAATGAATGAGAACCGATTGTTAAAGGATAGTTTTCACCCTTTCCGCCTTCAAATGCAACACCGTCAACAAAACCTTCAAAGTCAATAACAGTCATATCGCCGTCTTTAACAGCTCTGTCTTCTACTGTTACTGTTCTTGAGTTCTGTTCCTGAACCTTCTTTAATTCTTCTTCTACGTCTGCATCTGTTACTTCTGTATCAGCCTTTTCTACTTCAACACCCTTGTATGTGCCAAGTTCTACTTCCGGCTTTACAGCTACTTCTGCTGCGAAGATGAATGGCTTGCCTTTTTCTAACTGTACAACAGAAATCTTAGGCTGTGAAACGATTTCTAACTTGCTTTCTTCAGCTGCTGTGGCATATGCTTCAGGAATGATAGCGTTTGCTGCATCTTCGTAGAATACTTCTGCACCATACATCTGCTCAATCATCTTACGAGGTGCCTTACCTTTTCTGAAACCCGGGATAGAAATCTTGTTCTTATCTTTATTATAAGCCTTATTTAAACCTGCTTCAAACTCCTCTGCTGTTGACTCGATTACGAGTTTGACCATGTTCTTTTCTTCCATCTGTTCTACTTTAAAACTCATTGTTACTATTTCCTCCTTAAAGATATATGTAAATTTTTCTAGCGTACAACGTACATATTAGGCATTATAACATAACTTTTTTTACTTTACCAGTAAAATTTTTCTTCAATTTATTTATTTTTTATTTCACGAACCGCCTGTGTTTATGTTATAGTAAGAATACTATCAAATCTGTCCGGATGACAGATAAAAAAAATGGGAATGGGGATTTATATGAATGAGATAAAAGAAAAATCAGTTGAAGTTTCCCGCACAGAGGTTTCACATTTACTGTGTAACCGTGATATGAACGGTGCCGGAAGACTTTTTGGCGGACAGCTTTTAATGTGGATTGACGAAGTTGCAGGCATTGTTGCCAAACGCCACTGCGAATGTAACGTTACCACGGCAAGCATTGACAACTTACAATTTAAGGAAGCATGTTATCTGGGTGATGTCATCGTTTTAATCGGCTATCTGACCCATGTTGGCAATTCTTCCATGGAAGTACGCATTGACACCTACGTGGAAAAGAAAAACGGCAAACGTTATCCTGTCAACCGCGCCTTCTTTATTATGGTTGCCCTTGATGAAAACGACCATCCTGTCCGCGTTCCGCGACTGTCAGTTTCTTCCATTGAGGAGCAGGCAAAATGGGAGGCTGCCGAACGCCGCGTTGCACTGCGCAAAACCCGGCGCGAAGAAGGCTTTTAAACTCTTATACAACATAAAGAAATGCCACAGCATTTCACGGTGATTCAAGGTTTGAATTTCCGTGGAAACTGTGGCTTTTCTTTTTGTGTCACCGGCACAATCTTCTTTTTACCGACAGATTACTTTCCCTGTGACATCTGCTCTTCCTGTCTTTTAATCATCTTCTTAACCATGTTACCGCCAACAGAACCTGCTTCTGCTGATGTTAAATCACCGTTGTAACCTTCTTTTAAGTTTACACCGATTTCTGAGGCAACTTCCATCTTGAATCTGTCAAGTGCGTCCTGTGCTTCCTTCTTTGTTTTTGAATTAGAATTAGAGTTTGTCATAATACTGCACCTCCATGATATTTGTTTTAGATAAGAACTTTTTTCGTTGCTTATCTTGGTATTAGTATGTGCAGCCGTAAATCAATTATTATGACAATTTTTGTAAAAACTACGGCAGATAGGTTTTATAAATTTCAAAATCATCAAAAATGACGTGCCATTTGTAAGATGCCCCGGCTGTCAATGCAACATAGTGATGCCCGTTCTTTTGTGCATAGCTTACAAGGCAGTTTCCCGCCTCCTGCGTATATCCTGTCTTTCCTGCCATGATGGTCACATTCTCGACTTCATTACCATACATTCTGCTAAACATCGTACTGGAAAGCTTAATTCCCTCCGGGTGCTGAGCCGTCGGTGTCGTGGTATACTGGTACGTTGAAAGCACCTCTGCGCATGTCGGATTCTGCATTGCATACTGCATAATCATTGCCATTTCAACCGGTGTTGTATACTGCTGTTCGTCATACAGCCCCGATGCATTCATAAAATGTGTATTTTTCAAGCCGATTTCACTGCATTTCTGATTCATTAAATCCGCAAATGCTTCTTCTGAACCGGCTGTCATAATTGAAAGGGCTACCGCCGCATCTGCACCTGACGGCAGTACAAGTCCATACAGATAATCCTTTGCCGTAACCATTTCACCCGGATCAAATCCCGCCCGGGATGCCTGCTCACGCACCAGCGGGTCCAGCAGCTCATACGATAGCGCATAGGTCTGGTTTAAATCCTGAAGCTGCTCTACCGCAACAATCAGCGTCATGACCTTTGTCATGGAAGCCGGATAAATCTTTTCGTTGTATCCCCTTCCTGCAATTACCTGACTGTTTTCTACGTCGAGTAATGCAACATACGGACTTTTGACTTCTTCCGAAACGATTTCTTTATAATTTTCACTGACGGACGGATATTTGAATTTCTGTTCCGGTTCTGAAATCTGTGCCAGTGCCTGCATGGCATCCTGCGCCATCTGCTGTGAATCAATGCCATCTGCCTGACCACCGCCTTCGCCGCGGGTTGTATACAAAATACAGCATACTGCAACTACGACGGCAACAGCAGCCGTTATCGCTCCCTTTATCATTTTTAAACGCTTCTGCCGTCTGCGCTTCATCTGCCTGGCATGACTTCTTCTCTCTCTATCCGCTCTTTTGGCTCTTTCGTAACTGTCTAAGTATTCATTTTCCATGATTCTTATGCCTGCTTTTCCAGATACTGCACAGATTGTCCGATTTCCTGTGCTTTTTCTTCACTTATCAGCAGTCTGACAAGTTCAAGTCCGAGTTCAATAGAAGCCCCCATGCCTCTTGCCGTTGTAATATTGCCGTCTGTCACCACTTTGACTGGTGCGGTAAGCACTTCTGCCCCTGTTAAATCCTTTTCAAAGCCCGGAAATGCCGTTGCCTTCTTTCCGTTTAATATGCCAAGGTGTCCTAAAATACTCGGTGCTGCACAGATTGCAGCAATCCGTCCGCCTTCTGCGTGGTGCTTTTCAAGCAGTTTCAAAAGCGGCTTACATTCATTATACTGCTTATGTCCGGGACCTCCCGGCAAGAATAAAACGTCTTCTTTACGAACCTGCTGAGCCTTAAATAATGTATCCGCCTTTACTGTAATATTCTGAGCCGAACATACTTGTTCATTCCCGGTAATGGATACCGTTTCCACTTCAATGCCCGCTCTCCTTAAAATATCAATAACCGCCAGTGCTTCCACTGTTTCAAACCCATCTGTTAAAAATGTATATACCTTCATCCTTTTCCTTCCTTATCTATGCTTACAAATCCACTGGTATAAATCCTCAAATACATCTTCCTGTATCAGTTCATTGTGCAGTTCATGTCTGCAATCCTCATACAGCCGCAGTTCCACATCGTAAAAATGCCTGCTGTAAGTCACAAACAGCTTTTTGACATCTCTGCCATAACCGCCCACCGGGTCTTTTGTCCCTGCTGCCAGTATCACCGGAAGATCTCTTGGTACTTTACGGATATTGGATACTTTCTTTACATATGCAATCGTATCCAACAGTCCAAGATATCCGTTTACCGTAAACAGATAGCTGCATTTTTCATCTGCCACGTATTCTTTAATCACCTCGGCATTGCCACACACCCAGTCTTTATCCGTTACCGGATTGACAACTCTTGCATTGTAACTGCCAAACATCAGATGATTTAAAAACGGACTGCGGTAACGCTCACCCTTAATCAGTCTTACCAGTTTTGCCAGCAAAATTCCCGATTTTACAACAATATCGGGCTGATTGCCTGTACCAAGCAGCAATACACCGTTTAATTCATAGCCATATTCCGTAATATATCTTCGTGACAAAAATGATCCCATGCTGTGTCCAAGCAGAAAATACGGAACATCGGGATATTTCTTTTTCATAATCGCCGTCAGCTTATGCATATCTTCAACGACACAACGGCTTGCATTTTTTTTCGTAAAATATCCATAATCTTCCTTTGTCAAAACAGAATCACCATGTCCCAGATGGTCATTTCCCGCAACGACATAACCTTTTTTTGCAAAATATTCTGCCATCGCCGTATAACGTTCAATATAATCAATCATGCCGTGTGCAATCTGAATGACACCCTGCACGTTTCCTTCCGGCTCCCAGATTTTCACGTGGATGTGATTCTTATGGTCTGCCGATAAAAAATGTCTGTCTGTAACCTTCATATGCCGCCTCCGTTCTCATTTATTCTTTGCTTTATTCTTTGATGCTTTTTGCGCCCCACGGACTACCCGTCAGTTTTCCGTCATATGCAAGCTGCTCCACATCTAAAAATGCGTCCTGTCCGATTTCTTCCACACCGGAATTAACAGATAATTCCAGCTTTGTACAGCCGTTAAATGCCGCATAACCGATTTTTTTAACAGAAGACGGCAGCTCCAGCTTTGTCAGGCTGCTACATCCTGAAAATGCATAATTACCGATTGCTTCTACCCGGCTGTTCAGCGTGATTTTTTCCAATACCGTGTTATCATAAAAGACACCCGAGCCGATGCTCACAACATTTTCCGGCACTGTATACTCTGTAAGGTTTTCTTTCACCGCAAGTAAAATATTATTGACAATAATTTCATTGCTGCTTTCCAGACGGCTCTTCTCCCAGCGTGTATTGGTTACAACATGTGTACCCACATTTTCCAGTGACTGTGGAAATGCAATGGTCTGTAACATGGTACAGTTTAAAAATACATTGTCACCGATACTTTTTACGCCTTCTTCAAATACCACTTCGGTTACATTGTAGTCATCACGAAATGCTTCTCCCGCAACTGCTGTTACCGTACTGCCGTCAAGCTGTGCCGGTATCGTAAGCTTAGAATCCGCTCTGCCTTTATCGGTCAGCCCCGTTATCGTAATGGTATCATCTTCGTTTTTTTCATACGTAAATACCGGTATTACTTTCTTATTTTTGCAGCCTGAAAACGGCATCAGCATAACTGTTGCCAGCAGCAATACCATTGTCAAAATTGTCTTTTTTCTCACGTTTTTCCCACTCTTTCTTAATTCATTGCCCACAAGTAACAGTATGCCTGCGTTCTTGCCGCAAAATGCTTATTTTTCAATAAATTCTTTACTTCTTCTTTGGTATACCAGCCTGCCTGAATTTCTTCCATCGTAGACGTACTCGGCGCAAATGTGCCTGCTGCTGTACCGATCACAACAGCATTGGTTTCATTGGAAAATCCGATGGCGCTGTAGCTGTCATAAAGCTGGTCGGCAATCTCAACAATCTCAAGTCCTGTTTCTTCCCTTAATTCCCTTGCCGCCGCTTCCTTCGGTGTTTCACCACTGTCAATCAGCCCTGCCGGGAAGTTGTATACACACTCCCCGACAGCCATGCGGAACTCCTTATTTAAGAGAATTTTTTCACCACCGGCATCTGTCATAATAATTACAACGCCGTCTGTATGCGGATTATGCAAATCCTCCAGTGTCTTTAAATCCTTATTTCTGCTGATAATCTCATAGACCTTTTTCCGTTGATCCTGGGTTGTATAACTTACATTATACCGGTCAATAAATGCACCTTCATGCACCTTTTCAATCTTATCAAATCTCATACCTGTCCAAATCCTCTTTTAATCAGGTCATCCACCTGTTTTATTAATAAACAATGCGCCGCGCACTCCCGTTGCCACCCTCTCCCGCATTTTTTGCAGAAAAAAGCCGAAGTTAAGTGACAACGTTGAGGCGTTTTCTGCAAAAATGCAAGTCTAGCGGTGCATCGCAAATGCTTCCATATCTACAGATTCCAGATTTTCATGAACACCTCTGTCATCTGCTTCTGCAATCAGTGTGTCGCGGTCTTTCTTAAACTGCATCTCGCTTCTGTGCTGGCTCGGTCCGCCTACACATCCGCCTTCGCACATCATGCCTTCTACAAAATCTGCCTGAAGGCGTCCGACCTTCATCAATGTTAATGCTTTCTTTACTTCTGCCGCACCGGCACATTTTTCAACTGTCAGTCCCGATGTATCTGTGCCTGTTTCTTCCATGCTCTTTAACACTGCCGCTGTTACGCCGCCGCCGTTTCCGAAACGCTTACCGTATACACTTGCCTGCTGTGAATCATTTTCTTCCGGCTCAAACTGCACGTCTTTTGCACGCATCATTGCACGGAATTCACCGATTGTTAATACATAATCTGCATTGCCCTCAATGTCATTATCCTTGACTTCGCTCTTTTTGGCAATACAAGGTCCTACAAATACCGTTACCGTACCCGGATCCTTTGCCTTTAACATACGGGATACCGCACACATCGGCGAAACCGTTGTTGAAATGTTGTCTGCCAGTTCCGGATAGTGCTTGCGGATCATGTTGACAAATGCCGGACAGCAGGAGGTTGTCATCTTTTTGCCCTGCTCGTGTGCTTCGAGCCACTCTGCCGCTTCAGCCGCCGCTGTCATATCACCGCCGAGTCCGACTTCCACCATATCAGCAAATCCAATCTTTTTGCAGGCAGTACGAATACTTGACATTGTGATTTCCCTGCCAAACTGTCCCTCAATTGCCGGTGCAAACATCGCAATGACTTTTTTACCTGCCAGCATATCTTTTATAATTGCCACAATGTCGGTCTTTGAACCGATCGCACCAAACGGACATCTGTGAATACACTGTCCGCAGCGGATACATTTTTCTTCATCAATCACGCAGATGCCATTTTCATCCATGGTAATTGCGTTGACGGGACAGACTTTTTTACATGGACGGATTAAATCCGCAATCGCATTGTACGGACAGTTTTTTGCACACATGCCGCACTCCTTACATTTGTCCGGGTCAATATAGGCTCTGTCCCTGCCCATTGAAATTGCCCCGAACTTGCAGGACTGCTGACAGGCCTTTGCCATACATTTACGGCAGTTATCCGTTACAATATAGTGGGATAACGGACAGTCTGCACACGCAGACTCTATTACCTGAATTACATTTTTAGAACCACTGTGGTCACTCTCTGTCGGACATAACCCCTCCGCCAGTCTTACTCTCTGGCGGACGATTTCTCTTTCCTTATAGACGCAGCAGCGAAACTGCGGCTTCGGCCCCGGAATTAATTTATAAGCAAGTTCGTCTTTTTTCTCATCAAATTCACCTGCATAGGCAAGCTTTGCCACCTGATACAGAACTTCGTGTTTTATTTTTAAAATTGTTGCGTCATTTGTCAGCATAATTCTTCCTCTTTTCTACATATTATTGTTTTGATATATCCTTTGCCAATGGTTCAACCTGTAAAAGCATATTTCTGATGTCATCAAACACCGCTGTCTTTATGTTATCACTTTTTTCAATATCTTCAATACAAGAAAGCACTTTATCATAATATGTTCTGGATAACACTACAAAATCAGAAATTTTTTCCACTTCTTTCGTTGAATCCTGAATTGCATCTGCAATGTTGTTCTGCACCTGTCCGATTGCATCTGCCTTCCCTTTAATTTCCTCAAAAATGTCATGCGCCGAATTTACATTTTCCGTATTCTCGTCTAAAATCTGTTCTGACTCTCGCAGGGAACGGCTTAATTCTCCTGTGCCGTCCTCTACATTCTTGATTCTTTCACTGATAACCTGAATCAGATTTTTAATTTCGTCTGCAAGTTCACGAACCTGTTCCGCAACAACCGCAAACCCTCTGCCCTGCTCACCGGCTCTTGCCGCTTCAATTGAAGCATTTAACGCAAGCATATTGGTCTGGTTTGCCACATCAACGATTCCCTGTGTACACTCTTTAATTTCTCCGACTGCCTGCTCCAGATTCTGGAATGTCGTATCCATTACATGAAAGCTGTCTGTTACACGCGCAGAGTCCGCTTTTAATTCGCGCACCTTTTCCTGTGCCGTATCTACAGATGCAATAATGCCGTCACGCACACTGCTGAAATTCTCCGATGCATTCTGTATTCCCGAAAATGTATTTCCGAAATTCTGAATCTGTACAGATAACCGGTCCATCTCTGTTAAAACATTATCAAACGCCTCTTTAATCCCGACAATCTGATTGCTGACAACCACTTCTTCATCGGAAAGATTTTCAAAGCGCTCTGATATATAATTTGCCGTATAAATAATCGGATACGCCTTATCTTCCAACGAAATCTGCGGCTGTTTTACTTCCTGTACAGCTTCTTTTTGTTTATTTTTATGAAATAATCCCATATGTACCTCTTTTCTAACGTTCCTGTCATGATACCGCTCATCTGCCATTAAAGCTATTAGTGTTTACTCAAATACCACTGCTGACATTGTCTGATTCGTATGCTGTCCGTTATAATGCTCCCCAAGTCCGACAAGTCCTGCATGACTGCCAAGCTTTCCCATTTCTTCAAGATATTCGTTCACAAAACCTTTCTGCTGGAAATACAGATACCGGAACAGGCAGTTTACCGAAAATATGCCCGAAATCTTTGAAAAATCTTTGTGGATACTTTCAATGGTTTCCTGTAAAATCTGCTTGTGATCTCCCGCCTGTAAAAAACAGATGTTATCCTTTGGGTTTACTTTTCTATAGCAGGAAAAGCTGCCGTTTCCGGTACGCTCTTTAATCGAAATAATATAGGTTTCATCACCGATAACACGTCCAAGCGGATTTACCATGGTCTGTTCCGTAATATTTTCCGGCGAAATACCCAGTTCTTTTGTATAAACGTCTTCCGCCCGTCTGCCGTCAATTTCCTGAATCGTATAAGTACGCGGTTCAGACCTCGTAACAATATGCTTTACTGCATCTTTACGCAGATAAATATTTTCTTTATAAACCTTAACCCTGCCGGATTCATTTTTAACCAGTGCATAAGCGCAGGCATCTTCATAAACCTGTCCGTTACAGCATACCAGTCCTTCCCATGCCGTTCCGCCGGTCAGCTGAATCTTTTTGCTTTTCAGAACGGATTCCATCGTTGCCAGCACACATTCATCATTGCCGCTGCAAAAATCAATTAACACGGTATTATCCGCTGATGCACTGATATTTGTAACATTCTGCTGGAATTTTCTGATACATTTTACCGGCATTGTGGATACATCGGTAAAGACATCCGCTGCTGCACGGATTCCACCGGAAAATCCCACAACCATAACACCATTTTCAAGCACCTGTGTCTTTCCGTAAAACTGCCCTACACACCCAATACTTGGCACACCCGGAAACATTTCTTCCAGCTGTGATACGCTTTCTTTAAAACGTTCTTTACTGCTGTCAAACAGCATTAAAAACTGAGGATTTTTTAATCCTTCGGCAGCTTCTTTTATGCTGCCTGTTTTGCTCATTCCAACAAACTGCTCCATACGCTTATACCCCTTCTTTCGTTTTTATAAATTATTTTTTACTCACCGGTGCATTTATATTTTTTCATCACCTGTCAGCAAAAATGACTTTTTATATTCTGACTTTTATATCATATCATTGTTTATGTATCTTTACCAGTATTTTAAACACTGTCTTTGGGATTTTATATGACATAACTGCCCATTGCTTTATCCTGATATTTTGCGATTTCATCAAGGTATTTCTGTCCCAGAAGACTGATGGCAACACCTTTTCTATACAAATATCCAATTGACATTTCTTCATTGGATTTGAGTTTGACTGCACAGTATTCCGAACCGTTTAATTCCTCACAGATAATACCGGAACACAATGTAAATCCATTGAGTCCCACCATCAGATTTAACATTGTTGCGCGGTCATTTGCCTTAATCAGCCGCTTATACTGATAGGTGCTTAAAACTTCCTCTGCAAAATAAAAGGAATTGTAACTTCCCTGCTCAAAGGACAGGCACGGATACTCCGCCAGTTCTTCCATATCAATTTCTTTTTTATTTGCAAGCGGATGTCCTTTCCACATATATACATATACACCACACCGCAGAATTTCATGGAATTCCAGATTATACTCGGCAAAAAGCTTGGTCAGCACTTTCCGGTTAAATTCATTCAGATACAATATACCGATTTCACTGCGGAACGTTCTGACATCTTCAATAACTTCATACGTCTTTGTTTCATGCACTGCAAATTCATACTCATCCATGCCAAACTGTTTCACCATCTCCACAAAAGCATTGACCGCAAAGGTATAATGCTGCATGGAAACACTGAACTTTTTCTTTACTTTTTCTTTCTGTACATACTTGGATTCAATTAACTGATACTGCTCTACGACCTGTTTGGCATATCCAATAAATTCTTCGCCGTCCGGTGTCAGTAAAATACCGCGGCTGCTACGCCGGAACAGTTCCACACCGATTTCCTCTTCTAAGTCCCGTATGGCAAGCGACAGGCTCGGCTGTGAAATAAAAAGTTCCTTTGCCGCCTGATTCATGGAACCTGCTTCCGATACGGTAATCGCATATTTTAATTGTGTCAGTGTCATTGCTTACACCCCTTCACTTCCAAAAATATACTAATATTTTATCATTTTCATCTTTTTCTGTAAATTAAAAAGCGCAGTGTCTGTTGTATCTTTCTCTGTCTGACAGGGAAATTGTATACCATACAGCACTCCGCTTTTGATTGGATGTTTATTTACTTTTCCGCTTTTTCAAGCTGTCTGAGCTTTTCCGCCATTTCCTGTAACTGACATCTGGCAGTTTCCAGTTCTTCTTTCTGTGTGTTAATGGTTTCCTGCTTTGCTTCCAATTCTACTTTTTGTGTGTCAATGGTTTCTTTCTGAATATCAATTGTATCCTGCATTTCATCTATCATGTACTGCACCGTATTTCTATCCAGTTGAATCAATTCCTTTGAAAACATTTCCATCACCTTTTCCACATTCTGGCACATGACATAGATTTCTTCGTACATCTCTTTAAACTCCGGGTACTGTCTGATTAATTCAATGATAATCTCCGGTTCATCTGTACTTAAAAATGTCAGCCACGCTTCTGTTTTATTCCAGCGCCTGTTTGCACTGTTCTTCCCGTTACTCTTAACATTATTGTGGTAGATTGTACGAAAAATGTCAAGCGGAATAAACACATATTTTTGCAGTAATTCAAGCTCTAATCCTGTATCTGACTGCTGTTTGAATTTGTGAATATAGTTTTGGGGATATTCGTGAAATTCTTTGATACTTGTTTCAAAGAATACGATCGTATAGACGGATTTTATATCCTTATAACTGAAGGCTTTTTTCTTTTCGCCTTTGACCCTTTTATACTGTCTGAGCAGTAAATCCGAAGAATAACAGGCACTTCTCTGTCCCGGAAATCTGTACCCGATTTTCTGGACTTCGACATTGGCAAGACTGGTATCGGCAAGTTCTACTAAGATGTCCATAATCAAAAGTGACTGTTCATCGGCAAGCCTCGTAGAATCGCCCGGAAGCACTCTTTTTATCGTAACACTCTGTCCTAACAATAATGATAGTAATTCATTGAGCCGCTCCGGTGCGTTTTCAGGATTCATAATTTCTTTAAAGAACGCATCGTATAAAATTTTGACACCTTTTACTCCCGTGCAGTAATCTAAAAATTCTTCCTGCTATTCTTCGTCCCATTCCCGATATTTTTCTAAGAGCTTGGGATTCTCATAGATTTCCTGTTTGATGTCCTCCCGCTCGCGAATCATTGGAAAGTATTGTTTTAATTTACTTGTGCTTTTTGGCAATCGCACCGCCCCTTTCTTTTGCAATTTGTTCATTGTTCAATAACATTTATTAATGTACATCAACATTCATAAATATTATTGATGTATATACTATACTTGATATAATAATCTTTGTCAATATATTTTTTCAATTATTTATATAATATCCCTAATTTCATATATCTTCTCAACTACATTGTTTCCATATGGATGCCCATTATCATTCGGATAATTCGTTACATCATCTGCCGGTACTCCTGACGGCTCTCCTGTCGTATATTTATTCGTATGCCAGATACTCTCATTAAACTCTTTTGATGCAAGGATTGACATTCCCCATGTTGTTTTTGTTCCATTTACTTCTAGTACATTTTCAGCTCCACCATATGTTGGCTTTTTTGCATTAATGTCATCAGGAAAAATTAATGGATACTCTGCATTGTATTCTCCATTTTCTCCAATTTCGTCACAATGAACTGCATCGCATACACTGTCTGCTATTGTATAATTGGATGCTGCTTCCAGTCCATTCTGACACTGTTCATATATTGACCTTGCTGTACCATATGCATATTTGTACTGCCTGTAATAATTGGTTGTTTCTGAATATTTGTCATACCACACTGCTTTTTCAAAATGGTCTATATAATCATTCTGATACTCACTAATCACTGTACTGTACTGGTCTTCAGTCAGTATTTCTTTAAATTCTGTAAATGCGGTATCACTGTCAACATCCTGTACTTCTGCCTGAACACTGGTGCCAAGGTTATTCCCTGAATATATTATCTTTTGCTCTCCTGCTGAACACCGTCCACCTTTATCTACTGTGAAATAAACATACTTTTCTACTTTATAATCATTTGTTACTGAACCACTCTGATAATAAAATGCCCCATTATCAAATTCATCTGTATCAGTTTTTTCCTCTCCTGTTGCATAAGATACTATGAATATTGGTTCTATGATAAACATTAAATTGCTGTTTCTTTTAAACTCTTTATCAATAGTATCTCCCCAATATTTATGTATTATATTGGATAATTCCTCTCCATTGTTTTCTTTGAGTTTTTCATTGGTAGCTTCTGTTCCTGATACAACTGTATTAAACACATCTTCAGGCTTATCTGCTAATATATTTACACCGTCATAAATATAATGTGCATAATAATACTGGATTCCATCAAATTCAAAAGGATAATCCATGCTGAACTCTATTTCATCATATGTGATTTCTCCAAAAGCTGTAGTCGTATCAATATCATCTGCTTCTACATTGTTATACATATCCTGTACCTCTTGTGAGTATCCTAAAAAGTCTATTGCCTTTTTTCCTTGGAATACTTCACTTTCCAATATGTTATCACTGGATTTATCATAGATGTAACATCTGACTCCTTCCACACTATATCCTCCAAATTTTGCTTCCGGATTACTTGAAGGATTGCTAAACACTGTACTGCTACCTGTATTAATTCCACCTATCTGTCCTGCATAAACTCCAACCGGTATGGATGTTATTACCATTGCTATTACTAACAAAACTGCTAATAATTTAAAAACTTTTGTTTTCTGTATTTTCCCCATTGTTACTCTCCCTTCATTAAACCTGTATTTTTGTTAAACTATCTCATGTTATATCCACCAACTCCATTTCCCTCAAGAGTACCACCTGATGACAATTCTTTTTTTACCCTGCCACTTGAACTTGATGAATTTTCACTTGATGAACTTCCACTTGAACTGCTTCCTGATGATGAACTGCTGCTACTTGATGATGAACTGCTTCCTGTGGAATTTACTCCACCTATCTGTCTGCTTCCATCATTCCTCTCTGCTATGGATGCCCTTGCTGCCTGTCTTGCTTCTTCCATTTGTCTTGATTCCTCTGCCTCATCTGCTTCTTGGGCTTCCTTTTTTATACTCTCTATCTCTCCTTTACTCTCTGCTTCTTCTATCTGTTCTATATATTCTTCTGTACTGATATATTCTAACTGTCCTATTTCCTCTTTCACTTCCTCCTTTACCTCAACTTCTTTCTGTCTTTCTGCTTCTTCTATCTCTACCTTTTTCTTTTCATATTCCTCATTCGTTCTTATCTCTTTTAACTCTGTTGTGTATTTACTTACTTCTTCCTCTCCTATATATCCCCTCTCTCCTATCTGTTCTATCAGCTCTGCTTTATCTGTTTCTATTGCTTCTCTTAACACTTCTGCTTCTTTTTCATATTCTTGTCTGATTGGGTCTAATTCTTCTTTGGTTGTTGTCTTTTCTATTCTGGCAGTATAGATGTCTTTGTTTTCTACATTCATGCCATCATTTTTTATGTAATTAATTAAGTCTTCTTGTGACTGTATCAGTTCTTGTTTGGTCTGTACTTCTTTTTTCTTCTGGACTACTTTGATTCCCAATATCAATGTGATAATGCAAAGTATAATGACTGCTGTTGTTATAATGATTGGTTTTTTCTTTTTCATAGCTTTCTCCTTTATAAACATGTTGTTTTGGGGTACTTCTTTATTTTATGATGTTATGGTTTGGGTATGAATGATTTGGGGATGTTGTGTTGCTTTTTTCATATGTATGTGATTTATTTTTAATGTCATAATTAATTTTTGTAATGCTATCACATGTTAATTCCTTTTTTCACATGTTTTTGCATTCATAATAATTAAATTCATAATTATTATGAATATCAAAATCATGTCTTTTTTACGGTCGAGGTGTACTTACACTTTATCCCGGTCATATCCAGGTCACTGTCTTTTATGATTTCACATTGATAGCTATTTTTAACAACATCTCCCATAATTTCTTTGGTTTTTAGCATTTATCCTGTATAAAAATTGCATTTGTATTTTACACATTGTTTCCATATGGATGCCCATTATCATTCGGATAATTCGTTACATCATCTGCCGGTACTCCTGACGGCTCTCCTGTCGTATATTTATTCGTATGCCAGATACCTGCATCACAACCCGGTGCTAATACTGCCATTCCAAATGTGGTTATCTTTCCATCCATTTCCAGTGCTGTACTGTTCCCATTCCAGTATGCTGTTAATTTTTCTGAATCTGTTGTGACTTCTGTCGGAAATGCTAAATTATAATGACTGTCATATCTTCCATTTTCTCCTATATGTTCTGTAAATACTGCCCTGCCTAACCAGTGTGGTACATTGTAATAACTTGGTACTTCCAGTTGTGAGGTACTGTACTCTCCTGATTCATACTCTTTTACTTCCATGTCATAGTATTCCATGAAATATCTTGCTGTGCCTAATTTATATCTGTAATGCTGTGATAAATATTCTGTGGTTTCTTCCTCCCAGGACTCATCCTTTACATCAAAATGGTCTATAACCATATAGCTCGGTTTAAGTCTTCCGTCTTCTGTATATTGACTTCTTGATTCATATATGTAATCTGCTGAACCATATTTTTCACGTATTAACTGCAATAAATCTTCATCATTATCACTCACTGTATAATACTCTGTTGTTGCAGATACATTATCTCCATTACTGTTGGTTTCTTTGACTTCTGTAGCCTTCTTACATATATCACCATTCTCCAGTCCTTTTGGTATTTCATAAAATGTCTTTTTGTGTTTCGTCACAGTTGTTTTTACTGCTGCTGCATGGTCATCTACAAGATACCCATTGTCATCAAGCACACTTGTTATCATCAGGGGTTCTACTACAAAAATCAGATTTCCATTTCTTCTTAATGTATTATAAACATTACTGCCCCAGTATGTTTCAACTATTGCTTTTAACTTTTCACCATTGTTTTCCTTTAAACCCTCTGTGATTTCATATGTATTTGATATGTAAATATTATTTCTTACATCTACATATTCTTTTTCAAATGGATAACTATTTTCAGTAAAAATACTTTCTGCTGTTTTAAATGCTGTTTCTTTACTTACATCCTGGTCATAATAATCACTTGCTATCTGATTGTATAAACCTGCCGACTGGCTTCCTAAAAAATCTATGGCATCAAATGTATTTCCTTCATACTCTCCCTGTATAAACTCATCAGCTTTTATATCATAAATATATGCCCTTACACTGTCTGCTCCCAGTTCACCTACATTAAATTCAGTATTATATGTAGGTCCAAGTCTTTCACTGCTTCCATTGGATTCTCCCTCAACAGTTCCAAGACTTGGAAGGTCTGTTGCATATACATTTGATATTGGCAGGATTGTTGTGATAAACAGTGTACCTGTTAATACAATGGATACTGCCTGTTTTATTTTTTTAATATTCACCATATTTTCTACTCCTTCCCCATTTTCAATTAAAAATATTTTTTTTCTTTTGTATACTTCTCATGTTCTGAAACAGGATTTTTCTTTTGTTAAACCCTAAAAAAATTTGTTATCTAAAATTGAATCCACCATCTCCTGTATTATACTTACTCCAATCTATTCCAGAACCTTCATGTGCTTGTAAATGTTCATAATCAGAATTTGAACTACTGCTTTCTGATGTACTACTACTTCCACCACTACTGCTTCCACCACTGGTCACAGAACCTATTTCCCTTACTCCACCTGAACTTTCTGTTCTGCTTTCCAATTTCTGGTTTATATCATTTACATACTCTTCTTTCTGCTTTTTTATAACTTCCATTACTTCTTCTTTTGATGTGGCATCATCTATCATGTCATAATATTTTTCATTATCTATATTAGAAAATTTGGGAAGGTTTTCTTTTACTTCCTCCTTTACCTCAACTTCTTTCTGTCTTTCTGCTTCTTCTATCTCTACCTTTTTCTTTTCATATTCCTCATTCGTTCTTATCTCTTTTAACTCTGTTGTGTATTTACTTACTTCTTCCTCTCCTATATATCCCCTCTCTCCTATCTGTTCTATCAGCTCTGCTTTATCTGTTTCTATTGCTTCTCTTAACACTTCTGCTTCTTTTTCATATTCTTGTCTGATTGGGTCTAATTCTTCTTTGGTTGTTGTCTTTTCTATTCTGGCAGTATAGATGTCTTTGTTTTCTACATTCATGCCATCATTTTTTATGTAATTAATTAAGTCTTCTTGTGACTGTATCAGTTCTTGTTTGGTCTGTACTTCTTTTTTCTTCTGGACTACTTTGATTCCCAATATCAATGTGATAATGCAAAGTATAATGACTGCTGTTGTTATGATGATTGTTTTTTTCTTTTTCATGGCTTTCTCCTTTTTGAAAGACTGGTTTTATGGTACTTCATTATTTTATGATGTTGTGGTTTGGGTATGAGTGATTTGGGGATGTTGTGTTGCTTTTTTCATATGTATGTGCTTTATTTTTAATGTCATAACTACTTTTTGTAATGCTGTCTGCATATTACTTTCTTTTTTTACATGTTTTTGCATTCATAATAATTAATTTCATAATTATTATGAATATCAAAATCATGTCTTTTTTACGGTCGAGGTGTACTTACACTTTATCCCGGTCACTGTCTTGTGGGATTTCATATTAATAGCTTTTTTTACAACATCTCCCATAATTTCTTTGTTTTTTAGCATTTATCCTGTATAAAAATTGCATTTGTATTTTACAAAGTCCTGCAACATTCGCGGCTTTTTATTGCCGGTGAATGTTACAGGACTTTTCACTTTTAATACAATACGTTTAGTTTATCTTTCAACTAACTATTAATTGAATCAATTGAATATTCCCCTACAGGAAATTCTTTTAAATCGTTACTAATATTAATAATCATTAACTTTTCGCTGCAATTATTATCTTCTCCTAACAATTTCATATTGAATGCAATACACATTTCATTATGTATTGCATCCTCCATAAAATCATCCTCATCTTCTTCCATCTGTACTGCAAATCGAATTTTTTCCTGACTATTCGGAAGCATATTAACTACACATTCTTTTTCTGTTTTTTCATCTGCTACCATATACAGTCTGGCATACCGTAATGGTTCAGAATCATCCGGTTTTTTATAGTACACTTTCAAATTACTAATTTTTATACTTTTTACTAAGCATTTACCAATATTATTAACATCAAACGAAAATACATAGCAACTATCAGCATCTTCTTCATAAGTGTCTTCTACATAATCAAATGTGTTATATAAACCTGTATATTTATAATCGTAATGTTTCACTTTCACTATATTTTTCACAAAATCTATAATAGGTACATCAGCATTTTTATTCATATCCTGCAATATTCTATTTGCTTCTTGCGTATTATCAGACACCTCTTTAATATTTTCTCTAATGCCATCCACTTTCTGTATCACTATTTTCTCCCCTGTCGTAACCTCTGACATTAATGACTTCATATACTCTGTAACAAACTTTTTATATTGTTTGCATAATTCTTCTTTGTCAACTTCTTTAAAATTTTCTGAATTTTTCTGCAATTCTTGGTATGTTCTTTCAAACATATCATTCAGCTCATCTTCACTATATACACTTGAATCTGATTTCCAATTTTCTATAAATTCTTTTAACTGTTTCTGATTCGCACCAGTGCCTTCTTTCTCTGCCTGTGTAAGTGCTCTGCAATAATTCCATTTTTCAAAAAAAGTTTTTGTAACAGCCCCCAGCATTGTTCCGGTTAGCTGTTCGATGCCGTCTTTTGTAAAATCCTCTGCACATTCTTTAATAAAATCATCTGATAATACTTTTTTTAAAACTTCTTTAATTGAATCCATATCTAATCTCCTCTCGTCTGTCTGTATTTATTTTGAATTATCAACTTGTAAATATAATCTCTACTCACTCCCTCTCTCATCACAACCAATATTAATGTATACACAGTATTAGTATACCTGCCATTTTTTACCTTTTTGCCCATTATATATGAAAAAAAAAAACAACCTATAATAATAGTTTTTGTATATATCTGCACATCTGCCACAAAATTCACAAAAATCCACAGAAACAGCCGGATTTACACCTGCCGTTCCTGTGGATTTTCGTTCTTTCTATATTCTTTCTACATTCTTTCCGCCATTTCCCGATACCGCTGATACCGTCTGCCGGCATCTTCCTCTGCTTTTGCAAACAGTGCCTTTGCTTCCTTCGGATACTGCGCTTCAAGCACCGCATAGCGTAACTGGCTTCTTAAAAATTCCGTAAAGGAAGCCTTCGGCGGTCTGGAATCCAGTGCAAACGGATTTTTTCCTTCCTTTATAAGCTGCGGATTATACCGGTACAGATGCCAGTATCCGGCATCTACCGCCTGTTTCATGCTTGCCATGCTCTTTCCCATGCCTTCTTTAATGCCGTGGCTGATACAGGGTGCATAGGCAATTAACAGGGACGGACCGTCATACTGCTCCGCTTCCAAAATCGCTTTTATCGTCTGATTTTTATCCGCGCCCATGGCAATCTGCGCCACATAGACATTTCCGTAGGTCATCGCCATTGCGCCGATATCTTTTTTCGCCGTCCTTTTACCGTCGGCGGCAAATTTTGCCACGGCTGCTGCCGGTGTGGACTTTGATGCCTGCCCTCCGGTATTGGAGTAAATCTCCGTATCAAAGACAAGGACATTCACATCTGCACCGCTGGCAAGGACATGGTCTAATCCGCCGTATCCGATATCATATGCCCAGCCATCCCCGCCAACAATCCACTGTGAGCGTTTCACCAGAAAATCCACCCGCTTCTGAATTTCCGACAGCCTTTGAATCTGCCGTGACGTCCATTCTGCCTGTTCCGATACCGCCACCGGTACATCTGACCGCGTTACCGCCTCTTTCAACCCCTGCGCCAGCTTCTCACTCACCTCTTCTGCCGCCGCAGTGCAGGCTGTTGGATTATCACGCACTGCAAGCCAGTGTTCCAGCGCTTCTGATATCCCGCTTCCGCTGTCTGCAATGCCGTCATTTTCCACGCCGCTTTCACACTCCCTGACAAATTCTTCCGCCAGCCGTATCAGCGTTTCCCGCTGTTTTTTTGCACCGAGCAGCATACCGTAGCCGTATTCCGCATTGTCCTCAAACAGGGAATTTGCCCACGCAGGACCTTTTCCGTTGGCATTGCACGTATATGCCATGGACGGTGCGGAAGCACTCCAGATTGAGGAACAGCCGGTCGCATTGGCAATCACCATGCGTTCCCCGAAAAGCTGTGTCACAAGCTTCATATACGGGGTTTCACCACACCCGCCGCACGCACCTGAAAATTCCATGAGCGGCCGTGCAAACTGACTGCCTTTGACCGTTTCTTTGGTCATCAGCTCCGGCTTATCCTCCACCGCACTGACAGCAAACGCCCAGTTGTCTGCCTGTTCTTTTATCTGCTTTGCGGCAGGCTGCATGACAAGCGCCTTTTCCTTTGCCGGACAGATGTCCGCACAGTTGCCGCAGCCTGTACAGTCGAGCGGACTAACCTGTATCCTAAACGTATGCCCTGCAAGCTCTTTTCCTGCCGCCGCCTTGCTTTCAAAATTTTCCGGTGCAAGCGCCTGTTCCTTTTCATTTAACAGAAACGGACGGATACACGCATGCGGGCAGATATACGAACACTGGTTGCACTGGATACAGTTCTTTTCAATCCATTCGGGAATAAATGCCGCAATACCGCGTTTTTCATATGCGGTTGTACCTGCAGGAAATGTGCCGTCCACCAGCGGATAAAAAGTGCTGACGGGAAGACTGTCCCCCTTTGCCTTTTCCATAGGTCTTAAAATGTTTTCAATAAATTCGGGTTCCTGCACATTTTCCCGTTCTTCTCTTGTGGACTGGAGCAATTCAACAGGCACAAGCTTTGTTTCCCGAAAACCGTATTCCGCCACCTTTATATTTTTTTCTACAATGTCTGCACCTTTTTTTCCGTATGCCGCCTGTATGGAATTTTTCAGACAGGCAAGTGCTTTTTCCTGCGGCAGAATCCCGGTCAGATGAAAAAATGCGCCCTGCATAATCATATTAATGCGGTTTCCCAGTCCCAGACCGTGTGCCAGCTTTCCCGCATCAATCAGATAGAGCCGTGCATTTTTTTCGATCAGCGCATGAACCATTTCTTTGGGCAGTTTTCCGCCAATCTGCTCTGCGCCATACTGCGTATTCAATACAAATATGCCGTTTTCTTTCAAGCCTTCTGTCAGATCGTATCCGCTGTTTAAAAAGGATTCATTGTGGCAGGCGATATAATCTGCTTCCTGTATCAGATATTCCGAACGGATCGGTGTATCGCCAAAACGCAGGTGGGAAACCGTAAGTCCGCCCGACTTTTTGGAATCATACGAAAAATATCCCTGCACATAGGGCTTTGCATATTCCCCGATGATTTTGACCGCCTGCTTGTTTGCACCCACCGTGCCGTCCGAACCCAGCCCCCAGAATTTACACTGCATAAGCCCTGCCGGTGTCTGTATCGGAAAATCCGGATGAACGGCAAGCGAATGATGTGTCACATCATCTTCAATTCCGATTGTAAAATGATTTTTCGGCTGTACGTCCGTCAGGTTGTCAAAGACTGCGGCAATCTGCGCCGGTGTCGTATCCTTTGAGCCAAGTCCATACCTCCCGCCGATAACCAGCGGTGCATTTTCCTTTCCGTAAAGCGCGCCGCAGATATCCAGATACAGCGGTTCTCCAAGTGCGCCCGGTTCTTTTGTACGGTCTAACACGGCAATCCGCTCCACGCTCTCCGGCAGTTCCTTTAAAAAATCTTCTGCACTGAACGGGCGGAACAGATGCACCTGAATCATGCCGTATATACCACTGTTGTCCTGCATGATGTCGTCCTGCATACCGGAACTGCCGGTATCACAATCCGTATCTGCACAGTTCATCTGCGGCAGGATTTCCCGTATGGTTTCACACACCGAACCCATGGCAATTACTACGTACTTTGGATTTTTAGCACCGTAATACTGGAAAAAGCGGTATGTCCTGCCGGTTCTTTTCTCAATCTGTGCCATATATTCTTTTATAATTCCCGGAATTTTTTCATAAAAAAGATTCGCAGCTTCTCTTGTCTGGAAATAGATGTCCGGATTCTGCGCCGTTCCGCGCATAACCGGGTGATTTGGTGACAGCGCGCGTTCCCTGAACGCCTGCACCGCTTCTTTGTCAAGCATTTCTTCATAATCTTCATAGGACAATGCTTCTATCCGCTGGATTTCGTGGGACGTGCGGAAGCCGTCAAAAAAATGGATAAAGGGCAGTCTTCCTTTGACTGCCGATAAATGTGCCACGGCGGCAAGGTCGCAGACTTCCTGCACCGATGACGATGCGAGCATGACACAGCCTGTCTGGCGTACTGCACAGACATCCTGGTGGTCACCAAAAATGCTGAGTGCCTGTGCCGCCAGCGCACGTGCGCTCACATGCAGTACCCCCGGCAGAAGTTCTCCCGCCATTTTGTAAAGAGTCGGCTGCATTAACAGCAGTCCCTGTGATGCCGTAAATGTGGAAGCGAGTGTTCCCGACTGTAAAATGCCGTGCATTGCGCCTGCCGCTCCGGCTTCGGACTGCATTTCCACCACATCTGCCGTTTCATCAAAAATATTTTTTCTGCCCTGTGCTGCCCAGTTATCCACCGTTTCTGCCATCGCCGAAGACGGTGTAATCGGATAAATCGCCGCAGCCTGTGTAAATGCGTAGGCGGTATAAGCGGCGGCAGTATTTCCGTCTACTGTCATAATTACTTTTCCCATAACATCCTCCATTTATAACCGGCTGCCGTTATCCACCCATTCTTTGGCATGGAGGGCAGCATTTTCATCAATCACCGGAACTTCCGCCGCCGTATCTGTTTGTTTTACATCGTTTGGGGCTGTATTTTTTTCACCCACTCTTTCCTGTGTACTGTGTAACCGTGCATTTTTTCTGCCGTCAAGTGCCTGCTGAATGTCTTCTTTCATCGCATTGCTTCCTTTCGATGTTTTTATGACATTCAGTATTGCCTGTGTGCCGCCGATTATTCACGATTTACGGCTTATTTTCTCCGTATCCTGTGGAACTGCGGCTTTACTGTGATTTCCGTCACTACCAGCCCCTCTCTTTGTGCCAGTGCAAATGCCGCCGCTTCCGCCACTTCTTCGGGCAGCAGGTATGATGCTTCTTCTTCTCCTTCACAAAAGTCTGCATTGCGGTACAAATCGGTCTTTGCCATATCCGGCTGTATCGTAATCACCCGCACACCGTATTTGCGCACCTCGTCAAACAGGCTCTTTGCAAAGCCGGACAGCCCTGCCTTTGTCGCACCGTATGCACAGCCGTGCGGATTGGACTGCGTTGCCGTAACAGAGGATATATTTAAGACTGTCCCCCTGTTCTTTTTTAATGTTCGCAAAAGCTGCTGTGTCAGAATCATCGGTGCTTCCAGATTCGTGCGCACCATTTTCTGAATCTTTTTCGGATTTAATTCTTCATGCAGACCGTAATAACCGACCCCCGCATTATTGACCAACACTGTGACACGGTAATTCTTATCAATCTCTTTAATATGCGCACACAATGCCTGCGTGTCCGTAATGTCACAGACCACCGCATGAAATTTTTCCGGCTGTTCTTTGCAAAACTCCTGTGCTTCTGCTCTTTCAAAATTTCTTCCAAAACCAAAAACTTCATACCCATTTTTGACAAGCATACGGCTGAGTGCCAGTCCGATTCCGGAAGACGATCCCGTTACAACCGCCGTATCTGCCACATTTGCCATATCCGTGTTCTGCTCTATTCTTCCCATAAAAATATCCTTTCTTTTGGCAGTCTTTTTTCAAGCTGTCCGGTCAGAAATCCCTCCATGCGCGTCAGCAGTTCCGGCGGATACTGATACACACCGCCCACATTGGTATACGGAAACTGCACCACTGCCGCATGCGGCTCTTTCTTCCGCATATTTTTTAAATATTCCTTTGAAATGCGGAAACTTCCGACACTTACATCCACCAGCCGTTTCCAGTCAATCTGTTCGTCAACGCATTGAAGCATTTCTGCATAAACATTTTCCCAGTCCTTACAGTAAATCATCGGGTCAAATGCCAGACGCACGGAAAATCCCCACTGTACTGCTTCTGCCGCACACGCAATCCGCGCCTGCATATCCGGCGTAAAATGTTCATATGCCGCAATGACCGGCTGAGGCGACATGGTAAATGCAAATATTACCCGCTCTGTGACTGCCTGCTGTTTAAAATAATGCACATTGGCGCTTTTTGTCCGCACTTCAATTGTAAGATTTTCATGTTCCGTCGTAAACCGCATCCACTCTGCCGTATAACCGATGACCGGTTCGACCGCAAGCAAATCCGTATCATACGACACACACAGGTAAACGCTGTGCTGTTCTAACAAACGCTCCACTTCTGCAAAAATGTCTTCTAAATTTACAAATAGCACTACATTTGCAGAAGGATACATGCCTTTCAGATAGCAGTATTCGCAATCGTAAATGCAGTTCATCATGCAAGACGTATAATAAAACCAGTGATTACCAAAGCTTTGGCAGACCGGCGCGCCCTGATAAATGAGATTGTTTTTCTTTTCTGCCAGAATGAGATTCTGCGTTTTATGCTGTCTGACCACGCTCTGTCCCCTGCGGCAGAAGACATCTTTATAATGATGTACCGGTATCACCTGTGCCTGCGGAAAGCGGGACAGAATTTTTTGTGTTCTCGGATGATTCCAAACCGCTTCTTCCACATAAATATGCGAAAACCGTCCGTTATAACAATTCTTTTCTAAGCTGTTCAAGACACCGCTTCCCTTCTTTTTTATCCTTGCACGGCAGACTTCCTGCCGCATAACCGTCCCGGATTATGTCTTCATAATCTATACCCGATAACCGGCAGTACTTTAACAGCTGGAACAGTTCTGCTTCCATGACGGCGGAACAGTGCATATCATGACTAAGACGTTCTGCCTGCCGCTGTTCCTCTTGTGATAACACCTGCTGTTCCCGCGCATAATCTCTTTCTGCCGCTGCAAACCGTTCCACGGCTTGCGCAATCTGTCCAATCTGTGCCTGCACCAGTTCACGCACGGTATCTGCGGACATTTTTTCCTGTACACCGTTATCGGATATGATTTTTATAAAAAACATCTGATGCGGACCGAAAAAATGATGTGCCGCCTGATACCCCGCCGCCGCTTCCATGTCATATAATTCTATATTATATAATTCCGTGTCACATAATTTCACCGGATTTGCCGTATCCGTATTTTGCGGCATATCCGCTTTCTGACATACATGTTCCTCTGACACACTTGCTTTCCGCCGCACGTTCATTCCTGTTACAACCGCAGCTTCGGGAAACGGATGCCTGTATAAAATATCCGGGTAAAATGTCTTTTGTGTCGCTTCTTCCGTAATTTTGCTGCACAGATAAGCCACACCTTTTTTCTGTTCTGCGCCTGCGCATATGCCGCACTGCACAAAGATATCTCCCGCTTTCACATGTCCCATTGCACAGACAGCCGCGACAACTGTCGCGGCTGTAATTTCTCCCGTTCCCGTAATTGTAAGGCATATCTGCTGTTCCTCACAGCGATACATTTCAAACGGAAGGGAATTTATTTCTTTTTTCATTTTGTAATACTGCAAAAACGGATAGGCTTCATCATACAACGCTGTAAATAAATAAATCATCGCTTCTCCTCATTTTTGATTTCTTACTAATTCTGTGCCTTAACCTGTTCAAATTTTTCAAGCACTTCCTGTTCCGGTCCTCCGGTTACAAGGCTGACAACAACAATAACTGCTACAGCTACGATAAATGCCGGAAGCAGTTCATAGATTGCAAATACGCCGCCAAGCTTTGCGATGACATATTTCCACAGGAAAATCATGACACCGCCGGATACCATACCCGCAAGAACACCGTAACGGTTCGCACCCTTCCAGAATAAAGATACCAGTACAACCGGTCCGAAGGTTGCACCGAAGCCTGCCCATGCAAAAGATACAATATCAAATACAGAGCTGTCCGGGTTGCTTGCCATAAATACACCGATAACGGCAATCACAACAACGGTGATTCGTGCCACTACGATGGACATTTTCTCGGTAATCTTAATATGGAAACAGTCTTTTACAAGATTCTGTGATACTGCGGAAGCCGCCGCCAAAAGCTGTGAATCTGCCGTAGACATTGTTGCCGCGAGCATACCGGCAAGAATCAGTCCGCCGATAATCGCCGGAATCGCACCGTATGTACTCAATAAATGTGCCACCCGTACAATAATCGTTTCAGAATTGCTGCCTGTCAGCACTTCAATTGCGCCTGCCTTTGACATGCTGTAACCTACAATACCGATAAATACACCAATTGTTAAAGAAATCACAACCCAGACGGTTGCCACACGTCTTGAAATCTTTAATTTATTTTCATCTTCAATTGCCATGAAGCGAAGCAGAATATGCGGCATACCAAAGTAGCCCAATCCCCACGCCATTGTAGAAGCAATACTTAAAAAGCTGTATTTTTCCGCAGATTGTGTTTCTACCGAATAGCTGTGGAAGAAATCCAGATAACCCGGAAGCTGCCTTGCATTATCTATTACCACATCTAATCCACCCGCAACATTGATACCGAATACCACTACAACCACCAGCGCGATTGTCATAACAATACTCTGAATCAAATCGGTTGTACTTGCTGCCAGAAATCCGCCCAATGCACAGTAGCCGACAATGACTGCTGCACTGATTACCATGGCTGCCATATAATTCACCCCAAACAGGCTGGAAAACAACTTACCACAAGCTGCAAAACCGGAAGCCGTATACGGAATGAAGAAGATAATAATCATCAGTGCCGCAATGCCTGTCAGGATTCCTTTCTTATCACCGAATCTTTTTGCAAAGAAATCCGGCACGGTAAATGCCTCATAGGCTTTGGAATACACACGGATTCTTCTGGCTACAATCAGCCAGTTGACATATGTACCGATTGCAAGCCCAATGGCTGTCCATGCTGCACTTGCAACACCGGAAAGATAGGCAACACCCGGAAGTCCCATTAACAGCCAGCTGCTCATGTCTGATGCTTCCGCACTCATCGCTGTTACAAACGGGCCTAATTTTCTGCCGCCCAGATAAAAATCATCGACGCTGTTATTCTGCTTCGAGCAGTAAAAACCAACACCTAACATTGCCGCAAGATATATAAGAATCGCGGCCATAATAATAATTTGTGACATAATTCTACCTCTTTTTTTCGATTTAAACCATAAAATTATAACACAAATTAAAATTTCAGTAAATAAATATTCGACAAATCAACAAAAAAGCCGCAGCTTTTCAATCTGTGCATCTGAATTTCCAACTGTGTTCTGTCCGGATTTCAGGTTTTGATTGATGAAAGCAGCAGCTTTTCTATTTTATTCTATTACTTTTTATGTATTATTCGTATAACGGATACTTGTCTGTTAATCCCTTAACCAGTTCCATAGCCTTTGCCTTATTTGCATCGACATCTTCTACAAGCATTGCGATTGCATCTGCTACAATATCCATATCCGCTTCATTAAAGCCTCTTGTTGTAACAGCTGCCGTACCCAGTCTGATACCGCTTGTTACAAACGGAGAAGCCGGGTCATTCGGAATCGTGTTCTTGTTACATGTGATGTTGGCTGCATCTAAGAGCTTTTCTACTTCCTTACCTGTAACTCCCTTACTGATTAAGTTTACAAGCATTAAGTGGTTGTCTGTACCGCCGGAAACGATATCAAATCCTCTGTTCATTAATCCGTTGCAGAGTGCCTGTGCATTCTTTACAACATTTTCTGCATACGTCTTAAAGCTTGGGTCTAAGGCTTCCTTTAAGCAGACTGCCTTACCTGCGATAACATGCATCAGCGGACCGCCCTGAATACCAGGGAATACGCTCTTATTGAACTTGAACTTTTCAGCAGCTTCTGCTGAACTTAAAATCATACCGCCTCTTGGTCCGCGCAGTGTCTTATGGGTTGTTGTTGTAACAACGTCTGCATACGGAATCGGGCTTGGATGTGCACCGCCTGCTACAAGACCGGCGATGTGTGCCATATCTACCATTAAATATGCACCGACTTCATCACAGATTTCCCTAAACTTCTTGAAGTCAATAACCCTTGCATATGCACTTGCACCTGCAATAATCATCTTCGGCTTGCACTCTTTTGCGATTCTTAATACTTCATCATAGTCGATAAAGCCTTCTGCGGTTACACCGTAAGGTACGATGTGGAAATACTTACCTGAAATATTAACCGGTGAACCGTGTGATAAATGTCCGCCGCAGTCAAGACTCATTCCCATAACGGTATCTCCCGGCTCTACCATAGCAAAGAATGCTGCTAAGTTAGCCTGTGCACCAGAATGTGGCTGAACATTGGCATATTCACAGCCGAATAACTTCTTTGCCCTTTCTATTGCCAGTGTTTCTACTACGTCAACATACTCACAGCCGCCGTAATATCTCTTTCCCGGATATCCTTCTGCATACTTATTGGTAAGCGGACTACCCATTGCTGCCATAACTGCCTTACTTACGAGATTTTCTGATGCAATCAGCTCGATGTGGCTTCTCTGTCTTGCGAGTTCGTCATCCATCGCTTTTGCAAGATCCGGATCAAAACTTGATACTTCATTGAATGAATACATGAATACAACCTCCATTTTTTTATAATTCTTACGATACCAGGGTCAAAAGTTCATTCACCCACATGAGCCAGCTCATAAGTGGGTGAGTGAATTTTTGACCCGCCCAATATGAGCCTAAAAGTGGGATTTCAATCCCACGATATGCGAATATTGGGTAGGATTGTGAGAGTGCACAGCACGGAACAATCCGTAGGTATCGATGTTGGGGGCTTTTGTTCCCAACATCTTTCCTATGATTTTATAATTAAATCTTAAATAAGTCAATGGCTTCTGACAGATGACGTGCATTTGTTAATAAATCTTCTGCCGCCGTATTCAGTCCTTCCACTGCGCCGAGCTGTCTGTTGGCTGTTTCGGTTACTTCTTCGGAAGATGCTGCTGTTTCCTCGGATACTGCCGAAATACTCTGGATAGAGTCAATTGTAACGGATTTTGCTTCGGCAATTGTATCAATACCGCCTGTAATCTCATTTAAGTTACTTAACAGTTCTTCAAACCTGCTCTGAATCTGTGCAAAAACCTTCTCTGCATTTTCAAGGGATTCGCCCTGTACTTCTACAACATCTTCGGCTTTCTTTGCAATCCTAACGGTATCATTGGTCTTGTCATTAATCGTACCGATGATTTTCTGAATCTCATTTGCTGAGTTTACGGACTGCTCTGCAAGCTTACGGATTTCAGAAGCTACAACTGCAAAACCACGTCCTGCCTCGCCGGCTCTTGCTGCTTCAATCGAAGCATTTAACGAAAGCAGATTGGTCTGTTCTGCAATCTCATTAATCGCATCAACAATTTTTGCAATCGCCTTGGACGATTCTTTTAACTGTGCAATTTCCTCAATAACCTGATGTGTAATCTCAACCGTTGAACCGGCATTAATCTTTAACTCACTAATTGAAGCCATGCCGCTTGCTACGATACCGGTTGTCACATCGGCAATCTTTGCAATCTTATCCGAATTATCAGATACGATATTAATCTTATCTGATAAAGCATCCATCTGTCTTAAACAATGCTCTGAATCTTCTGCCTGCTGGACAACGCCCTGTTCAATCGCTTCGATAGAAGCTGTAATATCCTGTGTTTCAGCTAACAGCTGTTTTGCACTGTCCGAAACGGTTGATACCGAAGTATCCACACGTTCCGATACTGTCTTTGTCTTTTCAATCAGCTGCTTTACATTATCAATCATGCCATTGGTACTTGCCGCGAGCCTTCCAAATTCATCTTTGCTTTTAACATCAATATGTACGGTTAAATCACCACCTGCTGCCAGTTCCAGCTTATCCATAATCTTTTTAATCGTCAGACTGAATGAATAAGCAAGATAGCCGCCGATTACCATCGCAATCAGGAATGCAATCACTACAATGGTAATGGTTACAATACGGATTTTCTGTGCCTGTGATACAATCACGCTCTGCGGAATCAATGCACATACGGTAAATCCATCGTCTGTCTTGGAGTAGATAAACAGCTGCTTTCTGCCATTATATTTTACATAAGAGCTACCGCTTACATCTTCACTGTCTGCAAGCTTTGTAAAAAATTCCTGATTCGTAAAATACTGCTGTCCATCCTGAATATCCATATAGTTAGATACTACGATTTCACCGCCGTCCGGCGCAATCAGACCGATAATGCTCTTTGAACCCATATCAATATCTGAAAGCGGCTCCGTAACATAATCAACATCCAAGTCAAAGAACATATAACCAATTGCCTTTTTAGATGTTCCGAGCAGCTGCCTTGCAAAGCTTACAGAATAATCTGCCGCGCCGCCTGCCGCATCCAATACTTCACGGCTTGAAAACCATGTAGAACGCTTCTGGTCGATTGTCTTACCTTCTGCAGAATTTTTTATCTTGTCTATATATCCTGCACTGTCAGCATCTTTTATCGTTGCCGTGTATAAAGGCTTTCCGTAATTACCAAAAATGTAAATATTTGAAATTGCCTTATTTCCCAGTGCTGTAGAGGTTAAATTGGCACGCAGTGTTGCATAATTATTGCCCTCTGTAATCGGATCGCTGCCGTATACACCAGAATAGTATTCCTGCACCATGGAATTATTAACCATATCCGTTGCCGTTGCCTTTACATTCGTAAACATCAGGTTGTAGTAATCTGCCGTCTTGGTAATCGTCGACTGCGATGACTGTGTATAACTCTTTGTAATTGCTTTAGAAGCAGTTGTATAAGAAGCCACACCCAGAATAATAATCAATGCAATCGGTATGATAAATGCACCAATCAGCTTAAATTTAATGCTCGACATTATTTTAACAAGCAGTCTGCCCTGTGGAATCTCCGGTTTTTTGATCTTCTTTATGCCCTTCCTTTTATTCCCTGCATGAGCCGCTTCACTGTCCGGCTCTGCATCTTCCTGGGGTACATCTTCAAACATTATGCCGTCTGTGTCCATGGGTTCCGATTCCTCAACATTATCCGTTCCCACATATCCGGCTGTATCCGCAATTTCAGCTGTTTCTGCTGTTTCTGCCTGCACTGCTGAATCTGTTGAATCTGCTGTTTCTGCTGAATCTGCTGTTTCTGCCTGCACTGCTGAATCTGCTGTTTCTGCTGTTTCTGCTGTTTCTGCCTGCACTGCTGAATCTGCTAAATCTGCTGAATCTGCTGAATCTGCTGTTTCCTGTATACCGTTATTATCAAGAGTATCATATTCTTCCACGGCTGCTTCTGATGACGGTACTGCCACAGACTCCCCTGCCGTATTCTCCCCCGGCAATTTATAATTGCCTTGTTGTGTTTCTTTACCACTCATTATAATACTCCTTTATTTTTCCTCCAATATTTTAACTGCACGATAATGTCTGCAATTTAGATGATATTATCATACATTATTTGTACGTTTTTTTCAACTCTTTCCTGTAAAAATTAACCATAACAAAAAGATATACAAAAGTGTTTTTGTGTATTTTCACAAAGTGTAAGCCCGCCGCAGGAAAAAATTATCCAAAAGCCGCCACCCGGATCATACGGACAGCGGCTTTTGCCAATTTTTTAAAATTATTTAAACTTCCTGTTCTTCTTCAATGGCAATCGATAATTCTTCAAGCTGCTTTGCATCGACCACATCCGGTGCGTTTGTCAGCAGGCAGGAAGCATCCTTTACCTTCGGGAAAGCAATTACGTCACGGATACTGTCACATTTTGCCATAAGCATAACAAGTCTGTCCAGACCATAAGCCAGTCCTGCGTGCGGCGGCACACCATACTTAAAAGCATCTAAGAGGAAGCCGAACTTCTCATTTGCCACTTCATCAGACATGCCCAGTGCCTTAAACATTCTTGCCTGAACGTCTGCCTGATGGATTCTGACACTTCCGCCACCGATTTCCGTACCGTTTAAGACGATATCATATGCCTTTGCGCGGACTGCGCCCGGATTGGTTTCAAGCTGGTCAAGGTCTTCGTCCATTGGCATTGTAAACGGATGATGCATTGCCACGAAACGATTTTCTTCATCAGACCACTCAAACTGCGGGAATTCCGTTACCCAGAGGAACTTGTATTCGTTCTTGTCTAACAGACCCATCTGACCTGCCAGTTCAACACGAAGTGCGCCTAAAACATTCCACACAATCTTGTTGCGGTCTGCGGCAAACAGCAGTAAATCGCCTGCCTGACCGTCCATAGCCGTAACGATTGCCTGCATTTCTTCATCTGTCATAAATTTTGCAAATGAAGACTTTAACGAACCATCTTCATGAATTGCAATGTAAGCAAGACCCTTTGCGCCGTAACCCTTTGCAAAATCCACAAGTGCATCAATCTTCTTTCTCGGCATTGCACCCTGTCCCTTGGCATTGATACCACGGACTGTTCCGCCGTTTTCAATGGCTGATGTAAATACGCCGAAGCCGCAGTTTTTCACAAGCTCCGTAATATTCTTTAATTCCATGCCGAATCTTAAATCCGGCTTATCAGAACCGAAACGATCCATTGCTTCCTGCCATGTCATACGCTGGATTGGCAGAGCCACATCAATGTCTAACACTTCCTTAAACAGATAAGCTAACAGACGTTCATTGACATCAATCACGTCATCTACGTCAACAAATGATAATTCCATATCAATCTGTGTAAATTCCGGCTGTCTGTCCGCTCTTAAATCTTCATCACGGAAACATCTTGCAATCTGCATATAACGGTCATAACCGGAGCACATTAACATCTGCTTGAATAACTGCGGTGACTGCGGCAGTGCGTAGAACTTACCCGGGTGAATACGGCTCGGTACAAGGTAATCTCTTGCGCCTTCCGGTGTACTCTTTGTAAGCATCGGTGTTTCGATTTCAAGAAAGCCTTCATTTGCAAGGAATGCTCTTGTGAGTGTCGCAACCTTACTGCGCATCATAATGTTCGACTGTAAATCCGGTCTTCTTAAATCCAGGCAGCGGTATTTTAATCGTAAATCTTCCTTTGTATTGATATTCTCCTCAATTGGGAACGGCGGTGTTTCAGATTCTGATAATACACGAATCTGTTCTGCAACCACTTCAATATCACCTGTCTTTAAATTCTCATTGACTGCGCCGGAACGCTTCTGTACCTTTCCGACTACTGCAATAACATATTCGTTACGGATACCGTATGCTTTCTTAAAGCCTTCGCTTCCGACCGTATTTTCATCAAATAAAATCTGTAAAATACCACTTCTGTCCCTTAAATCCACAAAAATGAGTGCGCCCAGATTTCTTCTGGTCTGTACCCAGCCCATTACGGTTACGGTTTCCCCGATATTTGCGGCAGAAACTTCTGTACATCTGTGTGTTCTTTTTAAGCCAACCATTGATTCAGCCATGTTGTAACTTCCTCCTAAACTCGCCTATTGCGGCTTTTCTTCATTCAATAAATCGTAAATATCCAGATTCTCAAGCCGGATTTTACTGTCCTCTATAAGCTTCAGCGTGGATTCTTCGTGAATCATGCGCTGAAATTCCAAAAACACGCGCATATCCATGTTTTTGATTTCTTCTATTATTATATCCACTGCGGTATCAATGTCAAATGCTTTTCGATACGGACGCTCAGAAATCAACGCCGCAAATTCATCGGTAAGCCGCAGTATTCTTGCGCCAAACGGAATTTCCTCCCCGCTTAAATTATTCGGATACCCGCTTCCGTCAAAACATTCGTGGTGATACAGCACCGTTTTCATCACCGTATCTGAAAAATCATACCGTTTCAGATATTCATATCCGATTTTGGAATGCATCCGCATATACTTCATTTCTTCAATGGATAACCCGTCACTGTTACGTCCGTACAGGTATGGGGAGAGCATTAATTTACCAACGTCGTGAATCATTCCCGCCAGCTTTAACTCATACGCTTCATCTTCGCTCATGCCCAGCCTTTTTGCAAGCGCATAAGTCAAATTTCCGACCAGTATCCCGTGAGAAATACCATCTTTGAAATCATTGATAATATTTTCTTCCAGTCCGCAGTCCTGCATATGTTCCTCCAGTCCATTCATTAAAAATTATTTTCACTGAAAAACTTTCGTTTCCGCTCAATCATTTCATCAATCCGCTGTATGTAATTCGTGACGTCCTTTACATTTTCAATCCGCTCAATGCGTCCTGCCTGTCCGCCTTCTGTTTCATTCTGAAAAACAATCTTTGTAGAAGCGCCTGCACCCATTGCGATAATTGTCTGCTTTTCTTCCATAATTAAAATGTTGTAAATACACTCAAGCCCCGGCTTGCTGTAACCCACATTTTCAAAGTTGCCCGCCATATTCTTCTGCCTATACATATAATATGGCTGATGTCCCATCTGGTGTGCATAATCTGCCGCCATGGATACGATTTCGTCGCTGTTGTCCATTTGCAAATCCAGATATTTTTCGCGCCAGATATTTAATGCCGCCGCACGCTTAATCGCAAGCGAATGAACGGTCAGGCTTTCCGGTGCAAGTGCTTTTATTTTTTCAAGCGTATGCTGTACCATTTCTTTATTTTCGCCCGGCAGTCCAAGAATCATATCCATATTGATATTGTCAAGCCCGGCTTTTCCTGCCAGTGCAAATGCTTCTTCAATCTGCTCCACCGTATGTCTGCGCCCGATTAAATCCAGTGTCTGCTGGTTCATTGTCTGCGGATTAATGGAAATGCGGTCTACATGGTGTGCCTTTAATACACACAGCTTCTCATAGGTAATACTGTCCGGTCTGCCCGCTTCTACGGTCAATTCCCGGCACGCTGACAAATCAAACTGCCGCTCCAGCTCTGTCAGTAACATATCCAGCTGTCCTGCGCTTAACGTCGTCGGCGTTCCGCCGCCAAAATAAACCGTATCCAGTCTCCGTCCACGCATCGCTTCCGATACGTATTTCATTTCCTTTAATAAAGCTTCCAGATACGGTTGTACTTTGCTTTGATATGCCGCCAGCGAATAAGATGTAAATGAGCAGTACAGACAGGTTGTCGGACAGAACGGAATCCCGATATACAGGCTGTATCCGTTCTTATAATCCATTTTTTCCAAAATGCTTTTCTCTGTCTGTGCAACCTGTAAGGCAAGCTGCGCCTTTTTCTCACTGACAAGGTGCTTTTTTGTAAATTCTTCCAAAATCTGCTCGCGGTCTGCACCTTTTTCCAACAGGGTATAGGCGATTTTACTTGGGCGCACACCCGTAAGATAGCCCCACGGCAGTGTCTTGTTTAACTGTGCAGATAGCTTTGTATACAGTGTACATTTAAACGCTTCGTGGAGTTCTTTCTTGGAACGCCCGTCTTTTTCCGGTACTTCCGGTTCAATCACAATATCCTGTGCTGTGCGTGTCTGCTCTGCCTGCTCCTGATACTGCATGACCTCTGTCCGCGGATAAAAAGATTTAATAAGCACCACTGCATCATCATAAAAATCCATGTCGGATATTTTTATATATATCATGTTTCATTCCTAACTTACTGTTTGTTGCATTTTTATATCTTTAAAATTTTCACTGCAAAAACGGATTGTATTTCTTTTCATATACCACACTCGTCGATTCTCCGTGTCCCGGAAAAACTTTTGTGTCATCCGGCAGGACAAGAATCTTTCCTTTAATGGAACGCACAATGGCACTCATGCTGCCGGTCGGAAAATCGGTTCTGCCGACAGATGCTGCAAACAGCGTATCTCCTGAAAACAAAATGCCCGCTTCTGCGATATAATAGCAGCTTCCGCCCGCAGTATGTCCCGGTGTGTGAAAGACTTCAATATCCAGTCCCGCAAGAGATAAATGAGCTCCGTCCTTATGGTACACATCTGCATCAAGCACCGTACTGCGCCCATAGTCCTGCGAAAGATTCATCTGCGGACTGTGCAACAGTTCTTTTTCATCTTCGGATACATACACCTGCACGTTATGTCTTTTGCGTACTTCCTCTGCCGCTAAAATATGGTCGTAATGTCCGTGTGTTAAAAGGACTGCACAAAGCTTACAGCCGGATGCCGCAATCATTTCATCAATCCTGTCCGGCAAATCCGGCGCATCAATTAATATACATTCTTTGGTTTCCTGATTGCAAAGCAGGTAACAGTTCGTCCCCACATCTCCCAGCACCCTGAAATCCAGTTCAATCTTACCCATGTATAATATACTCCTTCCAGCAGTCCTCATACCGCCAACACCACGTAAAATTGTGCCGTTTGCGGCACAATTTTGCTATTTGAAAAATCTTCGATATAAGGATTTTTCAAATTCCGAAAAAGCTTAGATATAAGGCTTTTTCAAATTCCGAAAAGCTTTAGCACCGCCATTTCACCGCAGTATTGCTCTGCAATACTGCTATGTTCAAAAGCTCTCATATATGGCTTTTGAACATTTAGCCTGTGGCTCTCATAATATCCGTCACGCCTTCGATTTTCCTTAACTTATCAACCAGACGGTTTAATTCTTCTTTTCCGTGGATATCAAATCCCATGTTAATCGTTGCCAGTCCTTTTTTATTGACACGGCTGTTCATAAACATCACATCAATATTTGCTTCCGTAAATACACGGGAAATATCAATAATTAGTCCTGTTCTGTTATTGGCAAAAATGTTAATCTCTGCACCGTATTTTTCTTCCTTAGAACCTGTAGACTCCCATTCTGCTTCAATCAGTCTTGCACGCTCGCTGTCCGGAAAGTTCAAAATATTGATACAGTCTGTCCGGTGAATGGAAATACCTCTGCCTCTCGTGACAAAACCGACGATTTCATCACCCGGAACCGGATTACAGCACTTTGAAAAACGAACCGCGACATCATGGATGCCTTTGACAACAATACCACCCTTATTCTTTTTGGACGTTTCCTTATTGGCTTTGGCTTCATTCTGGACGATTTCTTCCAGCACCTGTGTATCGGTAATTTCTGCCTTCTTGCGCTTTTCGTATTCTTCGGACAGTTTGTTGATAACCTGTCCTTCTTTTAATCCGCCGTGTCCGACAGATGCCAGCATGGACTCCCAGTCCTTAAAGCCATATTTGCGCAGCGCTTTTTCAATAATCTCCGGCTTTGTAAGTTCTGATAATACAATGCCCTTCGTCTTGCAGTATGTTGACAGCATTTCTTTTCCTTTTAAAATGTTGTCTTCTTTTAATTCCTGCTTAAACCACTGGTTAATTTTATTGCGTGCCTGCGTACTTTTGACAATGCTTAACCAGTCACGGCTCGGTCCTTTGGAATTCTGTGATGTAATAATCTCAATCCGGTCACCACTCTTAATCTGATAATCAATATTGACAAGCTTTCCATTGACTCTTGCACCGACCATCTTATTACCGACAGCACTGTGGATACTGTATGCAAAATCGATCGGACAGGAACCTGCCGGAAGATTTTTGACATCACCGGATGGTGTAAAGCAGTACACACTGTCTGAAAACAAATTGAGGTCATTTTTAATAGACGATAAAAATTCCTTGTTATCGGACATTTCCTTCTGCCATTCCAGAATCTGGCGCAGCCAGCTCAACTTTGCTTCTTCGGATTCGTTGCCCGTTTCTCCGCTCTTGCCTTCCTTATATTTCCAGTGTGCCGCAATACCGTATTCAGCAGTACGGTGCATTTCATAAGTACGAATCTGAATTTCAAACGGCTGCCCGTTTGATGCAATCAGTGTGGTATGCAGGGACTGATACATATTCGGCTTCGGCATGGCAATATAATCCTTGAAACGTCCCGGAATCGGCTTGTACATTTCATGAATAACACCGAGTGCCGCATAACAGTCTTTCACGGTATCTACAATAATACGTACGGCAAAAATATCGTAAATCTGGTCGAGTGTCTTATTCTGATTGACCATTTTTCTGTAAATGGAGAAGAAATGCTTGACACGTCCGTTAATCTCTGCTTCTATGCCCGCATTGCTGATGTGCATGCCGACTTCTTTGATAATGCTGTCGATAAATGCTTCTCTGCCTGCTTTATTTAAGTTAATCTTTTCAACCAGATCCTGATAAACATCCGGCATCAGATACTGCATGGATAAATCATCCAGTTCCACTTTAATCTTGGAAATACCAAGACGATGTGCAATTGGTGCATAGATTTCCATCGTTTCACGCGATTTTTCAATCTGCTTTGCCGGTGTCTGATACTGCATCGTCCGCATATTATGCAGGCGGTCCGCCAGTTTAATCAGGATAACACGGATATCCTTTGCCATGGCAAGAAACATTTTTCTTAAATTTTCTGCCTGCACTTCAATCTTATCATGCTGGTAATTTAACTGGGTCAGCTTCGTAACACCATCAACCAGCAGTGCCACTTCCGCACCGAATTCTCTCGTAACGTCTTCACTCGTCATCACAGTATCTTCTACCACGTCATGCAAAAGTCCCGCAATAATTGTTTCTTTATCAAGTTCCAGCTCTGCAAGGATAATTGCCACGCACAGCGGATGGATAATATACGGCTCACCTGATTTACGTTTCTGTCCTTCATGGGCGTCCCTTGCTATCTTATAAGCCCGTTCAATGTCGGATAAATCCGATGACGGGTGGTATTTACGGATTTCCTGTATCAAATCCTCATATAACACTTCAGGGCTGGTAAAATCCGCAGGTGTCGCAACCTGCTTCTCCAATCTGTCTGATTTCTGATTTGCCTCGTTTACTCGTACTATTTCTTCTGGCATACGCTACCTCCGCGTTCACTGTATAGGAAAAATTATTACCATTATATATTCTGATACAAAAAAATACAACCCCTATACGGAAGCGTAAGTTTTTTCCATAAACTCTTTTGTAGCCGCCGCATTTTCCGGAACGGTATTTTCAAGCGTACAGTGTACATACGGCTTATGCTCTTTAATCTTCTTTAAAAGGAGCGGATAGTTCAGGCTTCCGGTTCCTGCTGCAATCGACTTTAACTCATTACCTTCGACCACATAATCCTTGCAGTGTACGACTGCAATTTCATCACCAAGCAGTTCAAATGCCTGATTGATAATCTCATCCTGTCTGTCAATGTTATCCACGCAGAGCAGATTTACCGGGTCAAAGATAATCTGGAGATTTGGAGAATCAATCGCATCTAAAACCTTTCTTGCGCGTTCCACGGTACATACAATGTGCTTCCATACCGGTTCAATGGCGATAATCACACCGAACTGCTCTGCGCACTTTACAATTGGTCTTAAATTTTCAATAAAGGTCTGTAACGCTTCTTCTGTATGGTTTGCAGGCTCGTACTTGTATTCGGTATTAACCGCGCCTGTTTCTGTTCCAACTACACCGCAGCCTAAAATGCTTGCAAAACGAATCGATGCAATATATTTATCCACGATTTTTTTGTGCTGTTCCGGGTCCGGGTTGCAAAGATTCAGATAACAGCCAAGGACTGCCACATCCACATCATTTTTTCTGCAGATTTCTTTCATATACATCGCAAGTCCCGGTGTCATCGTTTCGATTTCCGGCTTAAATTCCTTGATAGACTTTGCCAACGCAATGTGCATACAGTGAAATCCCATATTGTGGATATTTGCCACCATTTCATCCAGCGGTGCATATTTTGTATCATGTGCTCTAATACCTAATCTCATAGCTTATTCTCCATTCTGACATCATTTTTCTTTTATTTTACTACGCAATGCCCGCTTTCGTCAAATCACCATGTCATATCATTTTCAGACAGTGCTTTATAATAAGTAATTAAAGGTATAAAACTCTGTGCAAAGCCTTTAGTACTGGAACCTGCACCAATAATGGCATCTTCTTCCTCACGTTTTTGTCCGTTGATAGTCGACGGTTTTTCATAAATGGCTCGTTTAAAGGTTTCAAGTCCCGGCGCAAGGTATTTTTTATCCCCGGTTAATTCATAAGCAATCGCAAGTGATTCCAACAGCAGTGTATTGTTGCCAAGACGTGCAAGACTTGGCAATTCCTTATAATAAAACAGTCCGTTATCCATGAGGCAGTTCTCTATTAAATCATCCACCGCACGGATAAGCATTTCTTTGATGTCTTCCTGTGGAAATTCCCGGTAATAGCGCATAACACTTCCAACCGCAACGGAAATCATAAAGCCCACACGGATTGCAGTGTTATCCGTATACGGCGCCAGCCAGCTTCCGTACTCATCTTCCCACACTTCAAAGCTGTGAATAATCCAGTCACATTTTTCCACCCATTTTTTGTCGTGAGTTTCTATATAAAGTGCTGTCAGCGTACGCAGCGCCCAGCCGGTTTCTCTTGCATTGGCTTCCCCTGCATGGGCATACATCGGTGTATCCAAAAGACGCAATACATTTTCACCGATACCAATGGCACTTGCCAGTCCCCGCTCATCTCCGGAAAAATGATAATAATCTAACAAGCCTTCCACCCACTCATGCGAACATACCATTACGCCGTTGGCACAATGCCCTGCCGTATGCTCCCACTGTCCGCCGATGCGCAATGGATTTTTGCTGTAATGGCAGATATCAACGTCCATCCAGTGTTTTGCCGTTACCAGAAGATAATCCAGATACCTTCTTACCCCCGTGCGCGCATACTGTAATGCGCAGGAATGTGGAAAGTCGTATTCATTATTTGACCACACAACTCTGCCGTTACCCCTGCCCTGCATAGTGTAACCGGAATCCCACGTATCACCCCAGTTTAACATTCCATAACAGCGTGCATGGGCATCCGCTTTTCCCATTAATGCAATTTCCACATCATTATTGAGCTTTTCCGGGAAAACATCTAACATAACACCTGCTTCCTTAAAAATGCGAGGTGCAATGCATGGTCTGTCCGGCATCTGATAAATTAAACTCCGGTTATCCAGCTCCCAGACAGGTTCTTCCGGTGCATGAAAATGCATTAAGAACTGCTGTTCTCTTGCCATGCCCGGCTGCATCACAACATTTCCCACACCTTCCGGCACAAGCATCACACTGATTCCGTTTTTATCGGCACGTACCGCCTTCGGGTAATTCTGCTGTGCCTGATAAACGGTAATACAAAGTCCGTCCTTCTCATCGGTGCGGTCTGCCATAAAGGTTCCGTATAATACTTCTGCAAAATGCTCATTTGCCTCTTTTAACAAATATTTTGCATCAATCACTTTATTGACCGGCTCACCGTCTTTTCCAATAAAGAAATCCGTTTTATAGTTAGAACTTCCAACCAGTGTCCGCACAGTTTCCGGCGGTGTCTTTTTTTCAATAGCTTCCAGTTCCAATATGCCCCTTGTATGAAAAAGAGGGCCTTCATTTGCCGAATTGTCTGTCAGCGTATCCCCACAGCCTGTCGAATCCGTTTCCGCATCAAAATTCATCGGAACCAGTGTGTCCGACACGGCTTCTTTACCGGCCTTATAATGAAATACCAGCGACTTTACCGCAAGCGGCTCATCTGTCGTATTAATAATCCGATACGATACCTCTGTCCACGGTTTGCCCGCATATGCCGTAAGCCGCAGCTCAAATCGGATGTTTTTTGCACCACCCGTACCGCTGTCTGCATTGACCGTATTTGTATCGGCTGTATCGTCTGCCCGGCTGCATAGACTGCTTCCTTCCGCCGATAAAATCACACAGACCGGACCTGCTTCCACCACGCGCCATGTATCAATCTGCATATCATAGGTATCTCCGTTACCATCCTTTAAATACGGTCCTTCAAAATCTGCAGCTTTGTATATTTTTCTACCGTCATCGAGTTCTTTAAAAATGCTGCCGCAGTGGTTGGCGACTTCATATTTTAAACACCCTGTATCTACCCGGAAGCCGTCTGCAACCTTTTCTACTGTTGCTGTCATTCCTTTTCCGGCCGTTTTATTTATGTTACTGTTGGTTCCGGCTTTTGCTTTAACATCAAATTGCAATACTGCTGCTTTATTTGCCGGTAAGTCCGCCAGAAAACGCAAAAACAGGTAGCGGATACTCCCATCATCGTAACGTGCTGTCACCTTTGGCTGGATTAACACCGGACTGCCGTTCTGCAAAACCGCCATATCCTCTGTTTTCGTATATGCTCCTTTTTTGAACGGAATTGTCACACTGACCGGTTCCTCGATTCTTGAATATTTATATAACTTCTCACAATAAATTTCTATCATAATTTTCCTCCAATCTTTGTGCAAGCACAGCTCTTTTTTCCACTTTTTACAGGCTTATTCGCAGTGCCGCGGGAAAGCTTCGCTTTCCCACTGTCGGGCATTCGCCCTATCGTATGAAACCGTCTAAAAGCGCTTTGTGCAAGCACAGCTCTTTTTTCCACTTTTTACAGGCTTATTCGCAGTGCCGCGGGAAAGCTTCGCTTTCCCACTGTCGGGCATTCGCCCTATCGTATGAAACCGTCTAAAAGCGCTTTGTGCAAGCACAGCTCTTTTTTCCGCTTTCATACGGCACTGCTCATTGCTTACGCACATTATAACATATTTTCTGTATGTTTCTACTGAATCGGCGGTTGGCTTTGGGGAAACTACTGATTTTTTATTCAAGAATGTGGTCTTATTTGCTGCAATAAATTTACACTGGTGATTTTGTGCTTTTTCTGATATACTAATGTGATGATGTTGGGCGAAAACCCATAACTGTAACGCCCGCACGGATTTTTACCGCTGCTTCGCAACAAACCGCTCAATATAAGGCAGGCGGCACTGAAATGCCTGCGGAAATGGGGATTAATATGAACTACGCTGAAATTAAATACTGTGATATTGCCAACGGACCGGGAGTGCGCACTTCTTTGTTTGTAAGCGGCTGTACACACCACTGTCCGGGATGTTTTAATGAAATCGCATGGGATTTTGAATACGGAAAGCCGTTTACGCAGGAAACCATCGATGCTATACTGGCTTCATTAGAACCCGGTTATATTGCCGGGCTGACACTGCTTGGGGGCGAACCGTTTGAATATACCAACCAGCAGGGGCTTCTTCCGCTGTTACAGCAGACCAAAAGCCGCTTTCCGCAAAAAAATATCTGGTGTTTTACCGGATACCTTTTTGACAAAGACATCTGTGAACAGATGTGTGAAAAATGGGATGTCACCCGCGAAATGCTTTCCTATATTGATGTCCTTGTGGACGGAAAATTTATGCAGGAACTCAAAAGCCTGAATTTAAAATTTAAGGGCTCTTCCAACCACCGCACAATTCTGGTACAGGAATCCCTTGCCAAGGGAAGTCCCGTTTTGCTTTTCTAATAAAAAAATAACGAATGGAGATTATCTTATGAACACAATTGTAAAATTAAAAAAACTGACACCAAATGCTATTATTCCGACTTACGGTACTGCCCAGTCTGCCGGTGCAGACCTTTATTCCGGCATGGAACAGCCTGTAACAATTGAACCGGGAAAAACTGAATTTATCCACACCGGTATCGCCATTGCCATTCCGGAAGGACTGGTCGGTCTGGTGTATGCACGAAGCGGCATGGCATGTAAAAAAGGCATTGCTCCTGCCAACAAGGTCGGTGTCATTGATGCCGATTACCGCGGTGAAATCATGGTTGCACTCTATAACCATGGAAATGAAGCTGTTACCGTTGAACCGGGCGACCGCATTGCACAGCTTGTACTGACACCGTTTATTACCGCCGCTTTTGACCAAGCCGATTCTTTAGACGAAACAGACCGTGGAAACGGCGGCTTTGGTTCTACCGGAACAAAATAGATGCAACGAAACTGCTTTGAAATGAGGTTCTATGTATTTTGAAAATATTCCTGTTTTTAGCGAATTGAATTTATTTTCTATTTTATTCAGAATTGCGCTTGCCCTGATTTTAGGCGGTGCACTGGGGATTGAACGCGAGCAGAAACAACACCCCGCCGGATTTCGTACTTATGTGATTGTGTGTCTGGGTGCAACTCTTGCCTGTATCACCAATCTTTATATGTGTGAACAGCTTGGCGGCACAGACCCTGCCCGGATTCCGGCACAGGTTATCAGCGGTATCGGCTTCCTCGGCGCTGGAACGATTCTTGTCACACGCAACAATCATGTCCGCGGTCTGACCACTGCCGCAGGGCTTTGGTGCTGTGCCACGATTGGCATTGCCGTAGGCTCCGGCTTTTACTGCGGTGCTGTTTTATGTACGGTTATGATTATATTTTCCCTGCGTATTTTATCGCGCGTTGACAAACGACTGATGCGTTTTAACAAGTACATCTCCATTTATGCAGAATATCAGGATTCTTCCTTTATCAAGAACCTGATTGAATACTGCAACCTGCATAATTACGAATTACATAATCTGGAAATTTATCCGACCCATGAGCAGCGTTCCGGTTTTGCCACATTTTATGTGCGTGTACAGAATCCCATTATGCGCCAAACTGTTTTAACGGATATCCGCGGTCTTTCTAATTCACTGATCATCGAAGAAATCCGTTGAATTATCCGGATATCGGATATCTTCCGGTTTGGGCTGCCTGCCTTTACGGATTCACAGATTGTACTTATCAAAATTTCAGCTTACCAAAAAAAGAGATTTACGAAGCCGGTCATTATTAAACCGTTTCCTCGTAAATCTCTTTTATTTTATAATATAAATTTCAGACTTTTATTTTGGACTGTATCCGTCCATGCTGCGTGCCGGTGTACTATTTATGTGACTATTCGTATACGGCACTGTTCATCACAACGTCCTGTGCCTTCTGTAAGAGCATGGCACGTACAATCTTATCTTTTCCATACTTTTCAACAAAACTGTCTTTATTGGTAAAGCCCATCTTATCCGCAAAGCTTTCCAAATCGCCCTTGTATTCATAATCTGTAATACTTAAATCTTCCTGTTCAATAATAGACTGGAAAATCAAATCCTGTGCTACGGCACGCTTTACGTATTCCTCAAATGAAATACCAAAAGATTTCTGGCAATACTCATCATTTGATAAGCCCTGCATCAGTGCATAGAACTTAATGGATGTTTCTAATTCTGACTGCTTGCTTGACAGATATGCTTCCGGATAGCCTGTAATTTCACAGTTTTGCTGAAGCTTTGTAAGAACTGCTTCTTTCTTGGCATCTTCAATCTGTTCGTCAATCGTTTCCTGAATATCATCTTTGATAGACTGTCTGTATTCTGCTACCGTATTGCATGAAAAATATTCCTGTACATACGCATCGGTAATCATCGGTACATTGGGCTGTTCAACCTTTTTCATTGTAATATTGTATACAATGCGGCTGCCCGCATATTCCGGTGCATCTTCAAAATCTTCCGGCACGGTTAAAATTACAACCTTTGTCTGACCTGCCGACATGCCGTATAATGCATCAATAAATCCGTCAATGACAAATGTATCTGTTCCTAAAATCAGCGAGTAATCTTCGTTACTGAAGCCTGAAACTTCTTCGCCGCCGATTGTTCCGGTAAAGTCTACCGTTACCTGATCCTTATCCCTTGCTTCTCTTGAAACCTCATCATAAGTCGTATTGGATGCCAGATCGTTCTGAACTTTTTTTTCAATCAGTTCATTCTCAATTGCCTGTTCGTCTACCGATACGGTAATCCCTTTATACTGTCCTAATTTGACATAGTCGCTTGCTTTTGCTTCAAAATTCACTTTAATCTTAGTGTTACAAGCCACAGCTGTCACCATCAGTGCCGCTGTCATCACAGCTACACCTGCTCTTTTTAATAATCCTGTCTTTTTCATTCCTGTTCTACCGCCACCAGACGGTCCTCCCATCATGTAATTTATGCTGCTGACGGTAAATCCCATCAATATCATTTATGTTTATACCACATTTCTTATCAAATTCATAGGTATTGCACACAATTTTCACACATATTACACATTTTTTATATTACAAATGCCCCCGTATACACGAGGGCATTTTATCAGCTTTGCTGATTAAATTATGCTAACTTAGACTTTGCAAGTTCTGCAAGCTTTGCAAAACCTTCTGCATCGTTGATTGCCATTTCTGACAATACCTTTCTGTTTAAGTCGATGTTTGCAAGCTTTAAACCATACATGAACTTGCTGTATGATAAACCATTCATTCTTGCAGCAGCATTGATTCTGGCAATCCATAACTGTCTGAACTGTCTCTTCTTCTGCTTTCTGCCCTTGTATGATTCTGTTAACGCTCTCATTACAGACTGCTTTGCAACTCTGTACTGCTTAGAACGTGCTCCTCTATATCCTTTAGCGAGCTTTAATACTCTGTTATGTTTCTTCTTTGCGTTCATACCGCCTTTAATTCTTGCCATTTTCTATATTCCTCCTTAAAATTCACACAACCTCATATTAGAGATAAGGCATAATCTTCTTCATTGTCTTTACATTTGTTGCATCTGTCATAGCTGCATGTCTTAAATTTCTCTTTCTCTTTGTTGTCTTCTTTGTAAGAATATGGCTCTTGTAAGCTTTCATTCTCTTTAACTTTCCTGTTCCAGTCATTTTAAAACGCTTAGCGGCTGCTTTTTTTGTTTTTACCTTTGGCATAATAATCCTCCTAAATGTTCTCTATAATTTCAATTTATTTTAACGTTTTTCAGTTAAAAACATCATCATGCTCCGGCCCTCAAGTTTTGGAGCTTTTTCAACAACTGCAATATCACTTAACTTCTCAGCAAATTCTTCCAAAATGTGCTTGCTGCTGTCAATATGTGCCATCTCACGTCCACGGAAACGAAGTGTTACTTTAACCTTGTTGCCTTTTTCAATGAACTTTCTGGCTGCGTTATTCTTCGTATTCAAATCATTCACATCAATATTCGGTGATAATCTGACTTCCTTGATTTCAATTGTCTTCTGTTTTTTCTTTGCTTCTTTTTCTTTTCTTGCAAGCTCATATCTGTACTTTCCGTAATTTACAAGCTTACACACCGGTGGATTCGCTGATGGAGCAATCTTTACCAAATCTACATTGGCTTCCTTTGCCAGCTTCATTGCTTCCTTTGGTGGCATCACACCAAGCTGCTGTCCTTCTTCTCCAATAACACGAACCTCTCTGTCGCGGATTTGTTCGTTAATCATTAATTCACTAATAGTAGTGCACCTCCATAATTAGCATGATGTTGAAATAGCAAACAGGTCTATTCCTCATAAAAAAATAGAACGAATAACCAATTCCCGTTATCCGCTCTACTCTAATCCTAATATCTTGTATTCTCCACAAATCCAGTGAAAAATTATATCATTCATAAAATATAAACCCGAGTCGCCTGCTGCGCTAAGGTGAGAGTGGATACCCTGCTTCGTTTTACAACTGTTACAGTTTAACATCTTATCGTTTCTTTGTCAATAACCTTTTTGTATTTTCAACGGCATTTTTTTACATCAGCTCTGCAATGCCCGAAAGGCGCACATACTGGTCGGAAATTTTATACCATGTCGGAAAATCCACAACGCCGGTCTGCGGCAGATTAAAAATCCGCTGGAAGACCTTTACTGCCTCTGCCGTACGTTCTCCGTAAATACCGTCTGCAACCAGCACCGGAATGGCATTATAAAATTCTCCAATCAGATTTAACTGTTCCTGTATCTGTTTAACCTTCTGCCCTGATGAACCGATATCTAAATCCGCTCCCGGCCATGAAGACGGAATCCCGCTGATTTCTTCCGCCGTATTGATATAAATAGTATCCCCATAGTAATACTGCAAAATTTCAATCGCACTATAATTCTGGTCGCCTAAGTATTTACTGCCCCACTGGCTTAACCACTGTGGACAGCTGACTCTTTTTCCATCACAATACTGTGTTAATATCGGCTGTTTGACGTTCGGTCTTGACAGATACGTATCAAATATCTCATCTACCACCTGTGAAATATTCCCAAATACATTTCTGTCTGCAATCCATTTATGGTCATATGCCGTAGAGGACGTAATCGTAAAATTATACCCCTGATTGCGATACCACTCTGTATACACACGGTTTAACGTAAAGGACATTATGGCATGGATATTGGCTTCCAATGTCTGTCTTGGCCATGTTGAATAGATTTCACTGCTTGCCACATTTTTAATATAATCCCTGTAACGCACATAGTAATCCTGTGCTGTGGAATCGGCCGGCGTGCCGTCATGGACAACAACCATTTCTGGCACCACCACACGGCTTAATACAATTTCTCCCGGTTCTCCGACCGGCTTTATCTCACTTTCAGCAATTTTAGGCGGATATTCCGCAAATAACGTATGCGGTCCAATTACAATATTTTTCGGTGATTCCGACACCCGTCTTGGTTCCATCGGCATATTCTGCAGGCTTAATTCCCCTGAAAGCACATTGACAGCCGACACGCTGAATGCCTCATAACCCTCCGCCCTGACCGTCACGGTATATTCCGCATACGGCTGTTCAATCCCCGGTTCCATGCTGTACTCTAACGGCGGCGCAGCAAGCCCGACATCCTCTGTCAGTCCGCTGTTATCCGTGTCTAACACCTCCAGCACTGACTCCGGGTCTGCTGTATAAGAAACCTCCACCCTTGCATTTTGAACCGGCTGATTCGTATCCCTGTCAATAACACTGACACGCAGTGTTCCCCGGTCAACCGCATTGTCCGGCGTTTCAAGTGTGTGTACATACCCTACGTTCATTTCTATCTCCATTGGTAATTTTTGTATCAATATATGCAACGATTGGGAAAGTGATGAATAATATAACTGTGATAAGACTGTTATGGAGGCTTTATGTCTGAAATAACGATAGCACTTGACGCCGGACACGGCGGCAGCGACTCCGGCGCCGTTTATAAAAGCCGTAAAGAAAAAGACGATACACTGCGGCTGACCCGCGCTGTCGGACAAATTCTTGAAAACAGCGGTATCAATGTCTACTATGTACGCGAAGATGATGAGTATGAAACCCCATTTAAAAAGGCAACCGATGCCAATAATGCCGGTGCGGATTACTTTGTATCCATTCACCGCAATTCCTCAGAGCGCCCGAACCAGTACAACGGTGTGGAAACACTTGTATACAACGATTCCGGCATCAAAGCCGTGCTTGCGCGCAATATCAATGAGGAACTTGAAAAGGCAGGCTTTAAAAATCTCGGTGTAACCGAACGCCCGAATCTTGTCGTTTTAAAACGTACGAAAATGCCAGCCGTACTGATTGAAGCAGGTTTTATCAACGACGATGAAGATAACCGTATTTTTGATGAAAATTTCAATAAAATTGCACAGGCCATTGCCGATGGTATTTTAAAGACACTTTACGCACAGGACATCAATTTTAATGAAATCCCGGATTATGTACAAAATATGCCGGAACCGGAAGCCTTTAACGGCACATATCAGGGGGATGCACAGGATACCGCCCTGCCTCCAAGTCCTGCAACACGTCCTGGCATGAACGTTCCTTACCGGATGCAGAATCCAATGGAAGACAATGATCCCGAAAAACTCTACCGTGTCCAGGTCGGCTCTTTCCGCGATAAATCCAATGCAGAACGTATGCTCAACTCGCTTCTGATGGAAGGTTTTCCTGCATTTATGATTTATGAAGACGGGTTGTATAAAGTACAAGTGGGGGCTTTCCGATATCTTTCCAATGCAATCAAAATGGAACGCCGTCTCCGCTGCTTCCGTTACAGTACATTTATTGTATATAACTGATTTTATATTTCTGCATCACCGGCGTGCGCCGCTAGGCGCACCCCAAAAAAAGCAGTACGAAAAATAAACTTTCCGTACTGCTTTTACCTGATTATCTGATTTTTAACGAAACTGATACGTACATTCACCGGTAAATTCAACTGCCGCCTCATGTCCTTTCGCCTTTGCCGTCACTTTTCCTAAAGTACAGGACAGATAATTGTTCTGCTTTTCTACCGTCAGCGCCACCGTACCGGAAGGCTGGCTGCCGATTTCATGGTATCTGACATTAAGGTTCACCTTAGACACCATATCCGTATTTTCACCGACTGCTGTCAGCTCGGAGCGCTCACTTTTTATACGGACTGCCGTCTGCTCATTCCATTTTTCAAGTCCCTGTGCTTCCAAAACAGCCTCGCAGAAGCCTGTGTCAAATGACGTTGACAGACGAACAAGATTTTTATCCTTATCTAAATAAACATATAGATTTACCTGTGTAAAATCTGAAAACAGTGTTTCTGCCTGCTGCTGTAAATCATATTTGGAATAACCGGTAAACGTTGCAAGCATCGTGGTATAAGAATTTAACTCTTTATCCGCATACACACGGTTTAAGAAGTCTTCTACACCCGCCATCCACGCTTCTTTTCCAACAGTTACGGTATATTTAACCGTTGAAAGCTGTGTGCCGTTGATTTCCAGTGTTTCTTTCCCTTCTTTTTCATAGGTACTCTGATTCAGCACCGTGCCTGCTGCCCCGTAAGCCTGCTCTGTCAGCTTATCGGCTACCTGCATATACTCCTGCATGGTATCCGCATCAACACTGTTTAATATCGTATGCAGTCTATTATAATACGATTCGTACCCTGCTTCCTTTAAGAATTCTTTTAAATCCTTTTCGCCCACAGATACTTCTGCTTCCCGTTTCTTTTCACTGCCTTCTGCCGTTATATTTCCGTTTACCGTGCGTTTCGCGGCATCTAATTGCAGTTTGAATGTTCCTTTTGATAAGCCATGCTCTTTTAAATAATCTTTTCCGTCCAGTTCGGCTCTGGTAAATGTCACATTTCCCGTCAGCTGTGTCTGACCGGTCAGCAAATCCGATACTTCGGAAATCATGGTCTGCATGCCCTGCTTTGATTCTTCTCCCGCTGTCTGTAAAGCAGCCAATACCTGTGCCTTTGGGGAATATGCCGTTTCCAGATACGGATATGCAAATGCCGTACCTCCGCCAAGCACGATGACAATTGCCATCACAAGAATTGCTGCCAGTCCTTTTCTTTTCTTTTTATTATAGTTTGCCAAGAAAAACCTCCTATCTGCCGCACATTGCGGTCTCTGTCTGTTTACTTCTTTCTGCTGTATCTGACAAATTCGTAAATCATATCAAAATAAGTCTTTTCTTCGCTTGTTTCTTTGATTTCCCATTCAGAAAGCTTGTCCAGATTCGGGAAATACGTATCTGCATCGTATTTATAATCTACCTTTGTAATGTGTGCCGTATCACACAGCGACAGAAACTGCTTGTAAATACTGCCCCCGCCGATGATATAAATATCCTCTGTCGGATACTTTGCCAGTTCTTCTTTTGTTTCTTCAAATGACCGGCATACGATTGTATTTTTCGGTGCAAAGCCCGGATTTTCAGACAATACAATATTGGTTCTGCCCGCCAGTGCCATTGCCCCCGGCAGACTCTCAAATGTCTTTCGTCCCATGACAATCACCTTGCCCGTCGTTTCCTCACGGAAAAACTTTTTATCCTCCGGGATATTGACCAGCTCTCTGCCAGCCTTCCCAATAGCCCAGTTCCTATCTACTGCTGCAATTAAATTCATACTTCCTCTTTTCCGCAGGCATTCTAATGCCGGAGGATTCGCGGACTGAATTTATTCAGTCCTGCGATAAATCCAGAATTGTGACGCCTGCGGCACAATTCTGTTATGCGAAAATCTTTGATTTAAGGATTTTCGCATTTCTCCTTTTCCGAGCGACTTTGTCGCGAAGCAACTACTATTGAAGATTCTGATACAGTGCTTTCGGCACATACGCTTCCACTTCAATTCCGTTTTCTGTGTATTCTTCTTTGATAAGCTGTCCCTGTGCGCGGATCTGCTGGATTTTTCCGGCATCGGCGTATGCAAAAGTCTGTACCAGATGCACACGGCTCTCCCGGATAATCTTTTCCAGAATCGCTTCAAAATCTGCAATGCCGCTTCCGGTACGTGCGGAAATATATGCCGTTTCATCTGCCTTAAAATCCCGTAAAACCGGCGCTTCCGTATCCCCATTTTCAAACTTATCACACTTGTTAAACAAGGTCACAACCGGCTTATCACCAACTTCAAGTTCCTTTAAGGTCTTGTATACGACATCCATCTGGATATCCCTGTCCGGTGAGGATGCATCCACCACATGCACAATTATATCCGCATACTTTGCTTCTTCGAGCGTACTCTTAAATGCCTCTATCAGATTATGCGGAAGCTTGCGGATAAATCCGACCGTATCGGTCAGCAGGATTTTTTCACCGTTTGGAAGATTCATTGCCCTTGTTGTCGGGTCAAGTGTTGCAAACAACTTATCTTCCGAGAGGATTCCCGCATCAGTCATATAATTTAACAATGTGGATTTTCCTGCATTGGTATATCCCACAATCGCCGCTACCGGAACTGCCGTGCGGCTTCTGTTCTGTCTTGCAACCTCTCTGTGATTCTTGATTTCTTCTAGATCTTTAGAAAGACGGCTGATTCTGTCACGGATAATTCGTCTGTCTGTTTCGAGCTTCTTTTCGCCCGGTCCTCTCGTACCGATACCGCCGCCCAGTCTTGAAAGCGTTGTTCCAAGTCCTGTCAGTCTGGTGGAGCGGTACTTTAACTGTGCTACCTCAACCTGTATCTTTCCTTCACTGGTCGTTGCACGCGAAGCAAAAATATCGAGAATGACCATGGTTCTGTCCATAACCTTTGTCCCCAGTGCATCTTCAAGATTCCTAAGTTGTGCCGGAGAAAGTTCATCGTCACAGATAATGCCCGTTGCCCCTGTTTCTTCTATAAGACTGCGGACTTCCTCTAATTTTCCTTTTCCGATATAAGTTGCCGGATGGTACGCATCACGCGGCTGGATTACCTTTCCAACCGTTTCCGCACCTGCGGTCTTTGCAAGTGCTTTTAATTCTTCAAGTGAGCTTTCCATATCTTCCTGATTGTCTAACTGTACGCCAACCAGTAAAACACGTTCCTTCTGCTCCTCTGTATCATATCCCTGTGCCATTCATTCCTCTTTTCCGCAGGCATTTCAATGCCGGAGGAACCGCGGGCTGAATTTATTCAGTCCTGCGATAAAAAGATATTTGTGCTGCCTGCGGCACAAATATCTGTGTGAAGAATCTTTAATTTAAGGATTCTTCACACTTTCTCCTTTATTTTCCATTTGACATTTTTGTTGCAATATAATCACTCAGATAAGCTGAAACTTCCTTTTCTGTGCTCATGCCCATCACCGTATCCGTAACGGCAGCGGCTTCTTTCATCGTCCATGAAGCAATATTTTTTCTTGTTTCCAGTACTTTTGATGCCGTCACGCTGAATTCATCTAATCCGAATGCTAAAAGCAGCGGTATCATTGCCGGATTGCCTGCGGCTTCCCCGCACATACCGACTTCAATATTTTCCCGTTTTGCGCACTCGATAATACGCTTTACAGAGCGCAGTACCGCCGGATGGAATGCCGAATACAGATAGGCAACATTTTCATTGCCCCTGTCAACCGCAATTGTATACTGCGTTAAATCATTCGTACCAATAGAGAAAAAGTCGGCTTCCTTTGCTAAAATGTCGGCAAGCATACACGCCGCCGGTGTTTCAATCATGACGCCTAACAAAATATCCTTATCATACGGAATTTCTTTACTGTCAAGTTCCCGCATGACATTCTGCAAAATTGTCCGCACGCTGCGCACTTCACTCACGCCGGTAATTAACGGAAGCATAATGCGGATATTGCCGTAGGCACTTGCCCGCAGGATTGCCCGCAGCTGTGTTGTAAAGACGTCGATTCTGCCAAGGCAGAACCGGATGGCACGGTATCCTAAAAACGGATTGCTCTCCTTTGTCAGCCCCATGTACGGAATGTCCTTGTCTCCGCCAATATCCAGTGTACGGATTGTTAAAACCTTGTTCTTACAGATGACCGCTGCCCGCTTATAGACTTCAAACTGTTCTTCCTCTGTCGGCATGGAAACACCGTTCATAAATAGAAACTCCGTCCGAAACAGGCCGACACATTCTGCCCCAGATTCCATCGCCTTGACGGCATCCTCTGCATTTCCGATATTTGCGGCAAGGCACACTCGTTTTTCATCCTGTGTGACTGTATCTTTATTGATATATTTCTTTAGCTCCTGCACCTGTTCTTCATATAACTTGCGTTTTTTGCGATATATTTCTATCGTCTTTGGAATCGGCTGTACAAAGACTTCTCCGTATTCACCGTCTACAATCACCGTATCGCCGTTACCGATTTTTTCCAACGCATCTTTTACGCTTAATACCGCAGGAATTTCAAGCGCTCTTGCAAGAATGGCCGTATGCGAGGTTTCCCCACCTTTTTCCGCCACGATTCCTGCCACATGCGCTGTATCCATAACCGCGGTAATGGACGGCTGGAGTTCCTTTGCAATAATAATGGTATTTTCCGGCAGATGTGTCAGGTCTACACTATGCACACCCAGTAAAATGCCCGCCAGACGGTCTTTTAAATCAATAATATCCGCAATGCGCTGTGCTACCGCCTCACTGCCCGAATTTTCAAAAATCTTAATATAGAGATTACACGTTTCTTCAACTGCCGCTTCCGCGCAGACCTTCTGCTCCTGTATCATCTGTAAAATGCCGTTGTCCATTTCCACGTCATTAATCAGATAAATCTGGTTGTGCAGAATCAGTGCTGTCTTGTCCTTTTCGCCAAGCCGCTGTTTTAACTGCTCTATCATCTGCTGTGTTTCTTCAATAAACTGCGCCTTTGCCTTTTTATAACGTTCCTGCTCTGCCGCCGTATCTTCGATTTTTTTAACGGAAATTTCCATCTGCGGACTTTCTACAATCAAAGCCCGTCCCATTCCGATTCCTTTTGATGTACCTATTCCTCTAATCATATAAGCCCCCATTTCCGCATTTTACGCTTAGCCGTTAAATACATATTTAATCATATTAATCAGTGTTTCGCTTGTATCCCTTGAATAGACGGTTTCACGTGCCAGTACCGGGTTGTCCGTAATAATATTGTCTACGCCCTTATTCGTCAGATTCTTAATAGAAGCTTTGTTGTTGACCGTCCACGCAAAAACCTGTTTACCGGACTGATGAATGGCATCCACCGTTCTTTTGGATAAGAACGAAGCATTCATGCTGAAAAAGTCGATATCCGGCATATTAAAATAATCCCCGTATGCCACCGACAAAATATAACCCGTCTGGATTTTTGTATCATAGTGCTTTGCATATTTTAATGCATAATAGTCAAATGATGTAATCACACATTTATCTTCCATATTATACTGATGAATTAATTCTATCACTTTTTCTGCCAGTTTTACACTGGAAGCCGTCGTTTTCAACTCAATATTAATGCGGATTTTTCCGTCCGTCAGTTGAAATACTTCCTCCAGTGTCGGCACCTGTTCTCCGGCATATTCTGCACTGAATGAACTACCTGCATCAAGCTGTTTAACTTCTTCCAATGTCATTTCTGAAATTTTTCTGTCAACGCCTGTTGTTCTTGCCGCACTTGCATCATGCATAACAACCACTTCATCATCAGCGGTCAGCTGCACGTCCAGTTCAATGTAATCTGCCATATCATCCATGGCTCTTTTAAATGCTGCCAGCGTATTTTCCGGTGCCTCCGTAGATGCGCCGCGGTGTGCCGTAATGGTCGTTTCATGGAAAATAGCAATTTTATCAAACGGATTTTTATTAAATGAACCTACCACGTAAACTGCATTTAACACAACGGACAAAATCAGCACTCCGAAGTAGATGGTTCTGTTTAACCGGTAATAACGGTTTCTGATATAAATGACACTAAAATCTACCGGCTGCGTATTGTATTTATAATACATACGCGAAATCACCGTATAGGATACAGGAATGGCAATAAACACCAGAAACAATTTCGTCCCGCTCCGGATGGCACGCAGAACGGATAAATAAACCGCACTTCCCATATACGCCATTGCAAGCAGTTTCACGCCTGCAATCAGAACTGCTGAAATCAGCACATAAAAAATACCGATTATCACAAGCACACCCAAATTGTACATTACAAGTGAACCAAGTGTTCCCACAAAATGTTTTTTGACAATTGCAGCACTCTTTTTATAAGCCTGTCTGAAATCCACACCTTCCAGCATAAACACATGGAAAGAATAAATCCCGAAAATCATCACAGTATAAATAATCAGCGTACCTGCAATCAATGCACCTTTTACAAACCATGTGTTTCGCAGAATATACGTCTTAAACAGATTCACCGCAGTCTGGGAATAGAGTACATTTCCACAAATCGCCACGTTAATCGTAAGAATCATGATAAAATAAAACAAGGCGAGTGGAATATTTTTTATCTGAAACAGCGGACGGATATGCTTTAATGCCGTGAGTCCCGTTTCTATAATGGAAGCTGTACATTCCTGTCTTTTTAACTCAAAACAGGTTGTTAAAAAAGACATTTCATAGCTGCAGTATAGTACAAACAGAACAATTAATAAAACCAGTGTCAGAATCACTGCCGGATTTGTAACCGCTTTTAAAATGTATTCATTTGTAAGATAACTGATTCCTGCAAAGCGGAACACCAGATTTAATACCAGTACCGCCAGCGGATAGACAATCGCCGTTGCTGCCAGCTTATATGTCAGTTCAAAAACAAATATGTGCTTTCCGCTGCGCATCAGCAGACTCAAATCTTCCTTTGCCTTTTTTAACATTTTCTACAATCTCCGTTACTTTTGTTTCAAAAATGGCAAAAGCGCCTTTACCGATATGGCAACTGCGCTCTACCCAACGCCCTATGGGCGGTATTTTCCTTAATGTCTTATAATTCTGGATAAAATATCCATATTTTTAAAACTCTCACTGTTCTGGATATTCTGTATAAAATGTATCGTAAAATCAATGAGATAGGATATTGTAAGCACTGCCCCGAAAAAGCAGACAAATCTTTCGTCCAGTGCAAATACCAGATTTTCTACCAGCCGGTTGAAAATCCCAAAGATAAACAACGCAAGAAATCCCCAGCCCAGTGTACTCTGAAGGCATAGAATTCCTTTATAATTAATCTTTTTATGTGTATAATCCCACCACACTTCATCAAACAGCCGGAGCATCACCTGTGCTGTCAGATATTCAAAAATCGTGGCGGCAATGCAGCCCCAGATATACAGTGCCACATAATTGTGTTCAATCGGCTGGAATAAATGATATGCAATAAACACACCAAAGCCGTAAATGACACAAAACGGAAGCTTTGCAAATCCTCTGTTTTCCCATCTACCCAGCTGGATGCGGATTACAACACATTCCATTGCCCAACCGCAGAAGCTGTAGATAAAAAACCACAATGCCAGCTGGCTCATATTCATGCCATGAAAAGTATAGCCTATCATAACCTTATTCTGTTCCCATAACCTTTCTTGATTTAATAAATGACCTTATCATTCTTACCGGTTCTGCCGTCAATAAACATTGTAATGTAAATGCGAAGATACATTACAAAAGAAAGCGTCATCGCTCCTGCACATACCAGCAGAAGCATTTTCTGATACCCGTCTGAAAGCTGTGGGAAGGCTACCATAATGAGCATAACTGCATACAGCAGGGCTGTACACACTTTCCCATACCACTTTGCACCATTGAGCCTGCGATGCACCGTCCTCCAGCTGATATAAGCAAATACGGTCGAAACCACTTCTTTCACAACCAGATAAATGACCAGAAGATACATGTACGGAACGCGGAACATCAGCGCCACAAGCATCGCAAGCTGCATCAGCTTATCCGCAACCGGGTCAATGACCTTTCCCAGATCCGTTATCATATTACATCTTCTTGCAATCTGCCCGTCTAAAAAATCGGTAATTCCCGATGCCAGCACTATCAATGTTGCAAGATAATAGTCGTGCGGTGTTTCTGCCGTAAAATAAACGTGCAGAAACAGCGGCACCATCAGTATTCTAAGGTAGCAAAGGATATTTGGAAGCTTGAATAAATCTTTTATTTCAAACTTAAATTTCACTCTGATCTGCCTCCGTTCATCTTAAAGAAGTCCTTCTAATGTCTTTCTGACTGCTTTGATGAAATCCTGTGTATTTAATGTCTTTGCATTGTCCAGTGTTGTAATCAGTGCAAGGTCTTTTGTCATTTCACCGTTTTCAACGGTTTTAATGCAGGCTTTTTCCAGCTTATCCGCAAATGCACACAATTCCGGAATGTTATCAAGTTCACCGCGTTTTCTTAACGCACCTGTCCATGCAAAAATGGTTGCAATCGGGTTGGTTGAAGTTTCTTCACCCTTTAAGTGCTTGTAGTAATGTCTCTGAACTGTTCCGTGTGCAGCTTCATATTCGTAATATCCGTTTGGTGATACGAGTACGGATGTCATCATGGAAAGTGAACCGAACGCTGTTGCTACCATATCACTCATAACATCGCCGTCATAGTTCTTGCATGCCCAGATATAGCCGCCTTCTGAACGGATAACACGGGCTACTGCATCATCAATCAGTGTATAGAAATACGTAATACCTGCTTCTTCAAATTTAGCTTTATAGTCGTTATCGTAAACTTCCTGGAAAATATCCTTAAAAGTATGGTCATATTTCTTGGAAATGGTATCCTTTGTCGCAAACCATAAATCCTGCTTTGTTTCCAGTGCAAAGTTAAAGCAGCTTCTTGCAAAGCTTTCAATAGAACCGTTTAAGTTGTGCATGCCCTGTAATACACCGGCACCCTTAAATTCATGAATCAGTTCTTTGGTCTGTGTACCGTCTTCTGCCGTAAATACCAGTTCTGCTTTTCCGGCACCCGGTACTTTCATTTCACTGGCCTTGTATACATCACCGTAAGCATGTCTTGCAATGGTAATCGGCTTCTTCCATGTCTTTACATATGGCTCAATGCCTTTTACGATAATCGGCGCACGGAAAACAGTTCCATCAAGCAGTGCACGGATTGTTCCATTCGGACTTTTATACATTTCTTTTAAGTCATATTCTTTAACACGTGCTGCATTCGGTGTAATGGTTGCACACTTGACTGCAACACCGTATTTCTTAGTTGCTTCAGCAGAATCGATTGTTACCTGGTCGTTGGTTTCGTTTCTGTGAACCAAACCTAAATCGTAGTATTCTGTATTCAAATCTACAAAAGGAGTCAGCAGTTCATCTTTGATTAACTGCCACAGAACTCTTGTCATTTCATCTCCGTCCATCTCTACTAACGGTGTTGTCATCTTTATCTTTTCCATGCGCATTTTTCCTCTCTGTCTATATTTATTCAAATTTTCATTTTATTATAATGTATTTTCTATATTTTGTAAACCCTTGTTCTGCTGTCATATCCATTTGTCCTTCGTAGTGATTCTATGGCTGCATTTTCAATAATTTTACCGTATAAATCACATTCCGGCGGAAAAACTTTTATTATTAATTGTAATCGGCAAATTTGTTTGTTATAATCTTTAACGTGTATTTTAACTTCGCAGCAAAACAAGGAGGCAAATTCCTCTGCTCCTGCTTAGGGCAGTCGCATTTTGCTTCGCAAAACAAGGAGGAATGAATATGTGTGGATTTGCAGGGTTCACCGGGTATCTTGAAAACGGTGAAGAAGTTCTCACAAATATGATGAATAAAATTATTCACCGCGGTCCGGACAGTGCCGGACAGCATATTGACGGGAAAGCATATATGGGCTTTCGACGTCTTTCTATTATCGACCTCGATAACGGCAGCCAGCCGATGTATAATGAAGATAGAAAAATTGTCATTACATTTAATGGCGAAATTTACAACCATCAGGATTTAAGAAAAGATTTAATCGAAAAGGGACATACCTTTGCCAATAATTCCGATACAGAAGTATTGATTCACGCTTATGAAGAATACGGCGAAGATATGCTTTCCAAGTTAAGAGGTATGTTTGCCTTTGTAATCTGGGACAGTGAAAAGGAAACGATTTTTGCGGCAAGGGATTTCTTTGGCATTAAGCCGTTTTACTATGCCGTTGTTGACGGAAATCTGGTGTATGCTTCTGAAATTAAAAGTATTCTGGAATATCCGGGCTACAAAAAAGCGGTCAATGAAACTGCACTGGAAAATTACCTGACTTTCCAGTATTCCGTACTGGAAGAAACATTTTTCAAGGGCATTTATAAGCTGATGCCGTCCCACTGCTTAACATTCCATAACGGTGAGTTAAACATTAAGCGTTACTGGGAACCTGTTTTTGAAGCAGATGAGTCCGTTTCTTTAGATGACTGGGTTGAGCGTATCGACAATGCAATGCACGATTCCGTGGAACACCACAAAATCAGTGATGTTGAGGTCGGCTCTTTCCTTTCAAGCGGTGTGGATTCCAGCTATGTTGCCGCAACTTTTAACGGGGATAAGACTTTCACGGTTGGCTTTGACTATGAAAAATATAATGAAATTGACTACGCAAAGGCACTTTCCGAAAAAATTAAAATTGACAATTATTCCAAGCTGGTTTCCAGTGAAGAATACTGGGCTGCGATTCCAAAAATCCAGTACCATATGGACGAGCCTTTGGCAGACCCGGCTGCGATTGCCCTCTACTTTGTAAGCCAGACGGCTTCTAAGCACGTAAAGGTTGCACTCTCCGGCGAAGGTGCCGATGAATTTTTCGGCGGCTATAATATTTACAGAGAACCGCATGACCTTGCAGGCTTTCAGAAACTTCCTTATGTTTTACGAAAAGGACTGGCTTCCTGTGCTTCTGCACTACCGTTCCGTTTTAAGGGAAAGAATTTCCTGATTCGTGCAAGCAAACCGGTGGAAGAACGTTTTATCGGAAATGCGTTTATGTTTAACGAAAAGGAACGCAGCCGCGTTTTAAAAAATCCAACCGGAAAGTACAATCATACGGAGCTGACAAAACCGTTTTACGATAAGGTTAAAAATCAGGATGATGTCACAAAAATGCAGTACATTGATATTAACTTCTGGCTGATTGGCGATATTTTATTAAAAGCCGACAAGATGAGTATGGCACACTCCTTAGAGGTCCGTGTTCCATTCCTTGACAGGGAAGTTTTTGATGTTGCACGACATATCCCGACAAAGTATAAAGTCAATAAGCAGAATACAAAGTATGCAATGCGTATGGCTGCGCACCGCTATCTGCCGGATATGGTCGCAGAAAAGAAAAAACTTGGCTTCCCGGTACCAATCCGTATTTGGCTGCGTGATGAAAAGTATTATAACGTAATTAAAAAAGCGTTCCACAGTGAAGCTGCCAACAAGTATTTTAATACCGATGTTTTAATGCAGTATCTTGATGAACATAAGGAGGGCAAAGCTGACAATTCAAGAAAGATTTGGACAGTTTATATGTTCCTTGTATGGTATGAAGACTTCTTCGGAGATACAAAGCAGGCCGCATAAACGTGCGCTGCAAGACGCACAGGAAAGGGCGGGTGAAAAACGAAAGTTTTTTCACCCGCCCTTTTAGCTTTATGATATTACAAGTCCGTTTCTTATGGTGTACTGCCGTCCATCTGCAAAAAATGTACCGCTATAACCAAAATCAATCGTTCCTCTGTTAAAGTACCACTGACCGTACTCGTTGCTGCCAATTCCGGTGTATGCAAAATCAATTACACCATTGTTAAAATACCACCAGCCATACTCGTTTACTGCCATTCCTGCATATACAAAATCAATTGCGCCATCTTTAAAGTACCACCAGCCGTAATCATTCACTGCCATTCCCGTATAATCTGTCAGCACCTGCCCATTCCGGACATAGAGCCATCTGTCATCCGGTATCAGCATTCCCGTAAATCCGAAGTTTAACTGTCCGTTTGTATAGAACCATGTTCCATATTCATTATCCGCAAGTCCGTTAAATGTCAGATTCAGCTGCCCGTTATTAAAATACCACCAGCCATACTCATTGCATGCCATACCCGTATAACTAAAATCCAGCTGTCCGTCTTTAAAATACCACCAACCGTATTCATTCACTGCCATTCCCGTATAATCTGTCAGCACCTGTCCATTCCGGACATAGAGCCATCTGTCATCCGGTATCAGCATTCCCGTAAATCCGAAGTTTAACTGTCCGTTTGTATAGAACCATGTTCCATATTCATTATTCGCAAGTCCGTAAAATGTCAGATCCAACTGCCCGTTATTAAAATACCACCAGCCGTATTCGTTACACGCCATACCTGTGTATGTAAAATTAACATCACCATTCTGAATGTACCACCAGCCGTACTCATTGCACGCCATGCCGCAATAGTCTGCAGCAATCACATCATTTGCATAATAGTGCCATACACCCTCTGCATCCTGACGCATTTCATAGACAACTTTTTCCTCTGTGTCAGGCTTTGTCGGTTCTGTGTCCGGTTTCTGCGTTGGCGTTTCCGTCGGCTGTTCAGATGGCTTTGTCACCTCTGTCGTACTTTCTGTTGGTTTTGTTGCTTCTGTTGTGGCTTCCGTCGGCTTTTGTGTCGGCTTTGGCGCTTCTGTCGTAGCTTCCGTCGTACTTTCCGTTGGCTTTGGTGTCGGTTTTGGCGCTTCTGTCGTAGCTTCCGTTGTACTTTCCGTTGGCTTTTGTGTCGGCTTTGGCGCTTCTGTCGTGGCTTCCGTCGTACTTTCCGTTGGCTTCTGCGTCGGCTTTGTCACTTCTGTTGTAGCTTCCGTTGTACTTTCCGTCGGCTTTGGCGCTGCCTGCGTTATTACAAGTGTATGCTCTGCCGTATGTGTTCCTGCTTTTGCGGTAATTGTAACCGTTCCTTTTGAAAGTGCCGTGACAAGACCGTTTTGATCAACTGCTGCAATATTGGTATCCGAGCTTGTCCACACAACAGTTGTATCATCTGTTGTATCCTGCGGAAGAATGACCACCGATAATGCCGCTTTATCTCCGGCTTTAAGTTCTCCTGTTCCTGTAATCTTTATATCTGTAATCGGTTTCTTTACTGTAACCGTACAGCTGTCCTGCATTTTTCCGTCTTCTGTTTCAACTGTAATCACCGCACTTCCGGCACCTTTGGCTGTAACCACACCTTCCTGTGACACTTCTGCCACACCACTGTCCGAAGATGTCCAAATTACATTTTTATTGGCAGCATTTTCAGGCAGCACCTCTGCCGTAAGCTGCTCACTCTGCTGCCAGTTCAGTTCCAATGCATGCTTATTTAACTTCACCGCCGTTACTGCTGTGTCCGGTTCTGCAACGTTATTTGTAAATGCCTTAATTCTGAAGTTTGTATTATTAGTATTTCCATAGTCGCTCCAGCCATAATATTCATTCAGATAAATATAACTCTGATGCGGCTGTGCAGCACAATTGGCCTGTATTCCGTTTAATGTTCTGGCACAGTCATAATAAAGCATAACTGACTGACCGCCCGAACCGGCAAATGCTGCTACTACTGAAAATATCTCTCCCTGATTTACTGTTACCGGTTCGTCAAACGCAACCGTCTTTAAAAGATTATCCTTGTCGCCGCTTGAAAAAGAGCCGCTTTTTTGTGCTTTTAACTCGCCGCTTTCAGGATTGTCCACATCTGTAAGACCAGTGTAAATACTGACGGTATAATCCATCTGTTTTGCCATAACCTCAAAAGATGCTGCCGCAATCTGCTCTGTGCCATTCTCATTGGCTTTTGCGGTAAATACATTTGCCGCCTTAAACTGCTGCTTTCCTGTCATCATTGCAAATGCACTTCCGTCATATTGATAATTATTATCATAATTATCCGCAGGTTCTGCTTCAAATGCCACTGCTGAACCGGAAAGACTTTGATCATAATATGAAATATAAAAATATCCGTCCTCGCCAAAATCACTTCCCCAGCTGTTACGGACTATCCATGCTCCATTTCCCTCCGGTGCTGTCGGGAAATTCTGTGCCGGATAATCATCATCCCAGCCTACAACAGTGACTGCATGGTTGGTTGTCTGTTCGTCATAACAATAATATCCAGCTGTATCTGCATTATAATACTGATTGCTGGCAAACCCTGAATATGTATATGCATAATAACTGATTCCGACTGCACCATAATCCATCACAGCCTGTTTTACATCTTCCATATTCTGCAAATTATAACTTCTATAATTCTGTAAATGCGCCACATCTGCATAAGCAAGTTCATCCGAAAGTCCTGTATCCAGTACATCGGCTGCCGTTTCATACGGTGCGCTTTCCTCACGTGCCGCTGAAAGCCAGTCTGACAGCGTATTAACCGCCATCTCATAATTTCCGCCACGCATCAGATAATTTATATCTGTATCCGTATACACGTAATCATCACCTGTCAGTCCGCCCAGCTTATCCTTCACAGAATGCGTTGCAAAATAAATCAGTTGCAATTCCGACAAATCCGTTTCCCCGTAACCTTTTTTCATCAGATTGATTTCCATGCATGCAATCGTTGAAAATGCCCAGCATGTTCCATAACCTCCCTGATTTCTGACCGCCGGCAGCTGCTGCGTCCGGTATTGTCCCGGTAATTGTTCTGCTGCTGATTTTAACAGTCCTTCTGTATCCTCTTTTTGTACTTCCTGCCTTTTTTCAGAAAAGCTGTCCGAAATATAACCTGTCTGTGCAATGCCGTCTTCCAGCCTGCTTTGCTCTGTTATTACATCTGCCGGTACCGCGGTCTGCTGTATGTTTTGTGCAAATGCGGGACTTTCCGATGTAACCAGAAGTGCTGCACTTAATACCGCAGCGGCGGCTTTTCTGATACATTTTTTCATATGACCTCTCATCGCTTGTCCTCCTTACATCCTTGTTTTCTTCCGCAAAAGTAAAAAATCTACAAATGATTCTTAACAACTGCCTATGCATTTATAGCATATCCATTATTTACTATATATTGCTGTACATTTTCATTATACACACCCATACCGTCAAATGCAATCATTTCATGCACGCCACAATATTTTCCATAGAAAGTATTCTGTCGGCATAATCTGCCATCTGCCTGTCATGCGTAACCATGACAATCGTCTGTCCGTACCGCATAGACGCTCTTGATAAAATCGCCGCCACGCTTTCTGCATTTTCTGCATCTAAATTTCCGGTCGGTTCATCGGCAAAAAGCACCGCCGGTCTTGTAACCAGCGCCCTTGCAATTGCCACACGCTGTTTTTGTCCGCCGGACATTTCATCGGGATACCGCTCCCTGCAGTCCGTAATTCCCAGTTCTTCAAAGAGCCGCTCCAGCTGCTCCTTATCCACCGCCTGGTGTGCAATCTTTAGCGGAAGCAGTACATTTTCATATGCCGTATATTCCGGAAAAAGACTGTAGTCCTGATAAATAAACCCGATTTTTTCCTGCCGGAACTGTGCCAGCTTTTTCCCCTTCAGCCCCGAAATTTCTTCACCTTCCACATAAACCTTTCCTTCATCCGGTTTATCAAAACTCGCCAGTATCCGAAGCAAGGTAGACTTTCCTGAACCGCTTCTTCCGACAACCGCCACAAATTCTCCACGCTCTACCGAAAAACTGCACCGGTTTAGTGCCTTTACGACAACACGCCCCGCCTGATAGGTCTTTGAAATATTTTCTGCCCGTAAAATTTCTCCCATAATTTCCTCTTTTCCGCAGGTACTAGATTTTACCCTGCTTTAATGCAAACTGCGGCAGTACCACCCTGAAAACCGCGCCCTGCCCGTCTTGTCTGTTATATGCCTGTATCGTCCCGCTGTGTGCTTCAACCACAAGCCTGGAAAGATTCAAGCCGATACCTGTCTGAAACGATGCGTAATCTCCCTGCGTTTCAAACCTGTCAAATAAATGTGTCGTGTCGCCGTCCGCAAATCCGTTTCCGTTATCCACTACCTTAATAACACACTTATCCGCATGCACCACGGCAACTATTTTTACCTCCGGCTGTTCTTGCATCTGTTGTGCTGCCCGTGCCGCACGGCAGGCATTTTCCACAAGATTAATCAATGCTTCCGTAATCCACTGTCCGTCTGCATAAATCTGTGCGTCCTTATCCTCACAGTCAAAGGTCAGTTTACAGTCTGTCTGTACTGCCTGTCTGACATTTTCAAACAGACCTGAAATGCTGACCGGCTCTTTTATAAAACGCACCTTTCCGGCTTCAATGCGGCTGATTGTAAGTAACTGACGGATAAATTCCTTGATTCTTTCCACATGTAAAAAGCACTGCGCAATGTCATTTTGTATCGTCTGTTCCTGCGGAATTTCTTCCCGGATAACATCAAGTAACAGACTTAATCCCGCAAGCGGTGTCTTAATCTGGTGTGCGATATTTTCTGTGAATTTCTGTACTTGTTCTTCTTTTCTTTTGGTATACCGCAGTGCTGCTTCCAATTCCTCACGGCATTTTTTTATCTGCACTTTATCACTTTCCAACAGCGCATAAACGTCACTGCCGCCAATCTTTTTTACATACCGCCATGAAAGAAGCCCCATAACAGCCAGTATAACAATACCTGCAAGCAGAAATCCCTTTCCGCCCGCATACCATGTCAGCCACAAAATTCCCTGTTCCGTGTAACCGCTTTCATAAACCGCCGATGCCGCAGAAATGAGATTTTCATAATTTATCTTTGCCATAAACATATGATTGGTGACTAATATGCCCGCGGACGGATTGCTTTGATAGACCGCGCCAATCACCGCCTGACATTTTAATTCATAAAACACCGCCATTCCCGCAAAGCTTAAAAGCCATACTACAAGCCATGTCAGATTCATGACTGCCGCACGCTTTCTGACTTCATTTTTACCAAATTGATTTTTCGTCCGTCCCGCCGCTTTCTTCTTCACTGATTACACACCTCAAATTCCACCGGTAGCCATATCCCCGGATTGTTTCTATATATTGCTGTTTTCCCTCTGTATACATGCCCAGTTTATTTTTTAACCGGCTCACCGAAACAGTTAGTGTATTATCTTCTACAAAGTTTCCGTGTCCGTCCCACAGCTTTTCTAAGAACTGTCCTCTTTTAATAATAATTTCGGGATTTCTTAAAAAAATTTCTAACAGCTGTGCTTCTAACGGTGTCAGCTTTAACAGCTGTCCGTCCTTAAATATTTCCGCTCTTTCAAAATCCGCCCTGATATCGCCGCTGGCTAAAATTTTCCGCCGGTTGTATCCCTGCGGCAGCGTGGACAAATCCGCTGCGGATATTTTTGATACTTCCGGTATAACCTGTACTGTCAGCCTGCGCAGGTTTGCATGAATCCTTGAAATCAGCTCCGCGACACGAAACGGCTTTGTAATATAATCATCTCCGCCGATATCCAGTCCCTTTGTGATACTTTCCTCGTCATCACATGAAGTCAGAAACATCACAATCGCCTGTGAAATTTTCCGGATTTCATGACAGATATCAAACCCATTGCCGTCCGGCAGCCACACATCCAGCAGATAAATGTCATACTGCTGCCCGCTCTTTATCTGCTCCACCGCCTGCTGTTTATTTTCAACTGCCTGTACCAAAAAATCCCTGTTCTGTAACAGCCGTACCAGACTATCCTTTAATGAAATGTCATCTTCTACGACAAGTATTTTTATTTTTGTATCCTGTTCCATTTATCTGCTCCTGTCTGACTGCTTTTCCCTATTCTGACATAAATCAGCGCCGTTAGCAACAATCCTGTACCGGCAACTGCCGCAGCAATTCCCGCGGTCTGTAAGCTTCCAAGCGCCGGTCCGCCCTGCACTGTCCCTGCTGCATAAAACAAAATGCCTGCCATGACGGCCCCCGGCACCGTTGCCAGACTACAGTTTTGCATTTCATCTGTATAAATGGCACTCCGCTCCATTCCAAGTTCCATTAAAAGACGTATCCTCTTTTTCTGCTCCTGCAGATAAAACAGACTCCATACCACCAGAATCAATCCATACAGTAAAAGAATCCCGGCGATTGTAATACCATAGAAAAACAATTGATTGAGATATTGTATCCTGTACACGTTGTTTTCTTCAAAATGGCTCGCATAAGAATAGCCGTAGGAATCCAGATATGCTCTTAACACCTCATCTGTTGCCTGATACAATGCCGATAATCCGTAGGATACCGTCATCACATTCTGACCTAAATCCCGATACTGCTCCGGGTCATATTCTTTTTCCATGACCGTACACATTCTTTTAGCAGACAACTGATAACGATTATAAACGACACTTTCCGGCATAATCCAGTATTCCTGTGCATTCATTTCCTTTAATATAGGAAACTTCTCATAAAATGCCGTTTCGTTTTCTTCATCCAGATAGACAACTGCTGCCACTGTCACCGGATTTTCTGATTTATATATATTTTTACCGGCACGGTATCTATATAAAATTTTTTCCTGTAACGTTTCCGGAAGTTCCTGAATTTCCTGTCTGATTTCATCTTCCTGCTTGTCATCCATATCTGACAGGATTTCTTCTGCCGCATCAAACTCTGCTGTTGAAAAACGCATTTTCTGCATATAATCCGCGTATTCCTGATACAATTCCGATACAGCATAACTTGAGTGGTTATTATTCATCCAATAAAAGTAGTCCAAAGATGACGATAGTGTATCACCTGCCTTACAGGTGTCCACATATTCCCCGGCAGCCCCTTTCTGAATCACCAGTACAGCCTGCTCTCCACGTTCAAAGGCTTCATAATCTCTGTATTCTTCATCGATATAATCTTCCAGCTCCTCATAAACTGCCCTGTTTTCCGCCACATAATAATCCAGACTGCGCGTTCCGTTAAATTTACTAAAAACAAAATGTGTCATTGTACGTGTTCCGCTGTATGCCGGCATTTCATACTTCATAACACCCTTGTTTAAAAAATTTTCCAGACCGTTTTCTTCGATGTACTGCTTATAAAATTCAGTATCATTTTTAGTCTTATAATACAGAACCATCCAGTTCTGCACCAATGCGGTATCTGTTTTGTCAATTCCGGACATCTGTCCGATATATGCCGTCAGTGACTGCGGCAGGCCATGAATTACACGCATTTTCCCCGTATCATATTTGTAATCCATCATTACCTTCTCCCCGTCCAGTACCGTCTCGGAAGATGTTGTGCCGCTGCTTTCACTTGCTGTATCTGAATTTCCTTCATCGATAATACCGTCCGGTGTAATTATTAAATCCGGCTGTCTTTTTTCATGGGTGTATGCTTTCTGTACCGCCGACATTTTTTGTGTGCAGACAAGCACCGCAAGCACAACAATACCCGTAAATCCCGCTTTTATAACATGCTGTCCGTACCGCATTGTCCACACGGACAGCTTCTTTTTCTGCTTTTCCCTGTCCACTCTTTGCGCCGCATACAGTCCCCACAAAGCCGTTATCACACAAAAAACCGCCGTCCATGCCGCCACACTGCCAAAGGCAGTCAGCGTAAGCTGTGCCTGTGCATTCTGCCGCTGTAACAAAATCCACAGAATCAGCCACACGATTCCAATGCCTGCTGCCGTTCCGACAACCGCCGCCGGTACAATCAACACACACAGTTCTGTAAGCTGGTACCATGCCCGGCAAAAACGTGTCATGCCCATTCTCTCAAACTGCCGGTAAGCTGTTCTGCGCTCCCGCTGATATGTCCACAAAACTGCCGCCGTAACAAAAATTCCCGCTGCCAGTGCGAAACAGCCCGCATAGAAACTCATTTTCCCGAAATCCGTTTCATGACTGTCATATGTCTTACTGTTATAAATCAATTTTGTATCTGCGGTTGATGCCTTATACATGCCCTGATATATCTGCCTGTAATCCGCTGTATGGATATCTTCATTAAGTGCGTAAAGCGTTGTAACCGATTCCGTCTGCGCATAGTTTTCCGCCTCTATCTGCGTAACAAGCATGACCGGCATATAACTTCCGCTGTCCCAGTATGCCGCATAATCCTCCAGTACGCCTGTCAGCGTATATTCCCTGACTGTCAGCTGCTTCTCAAAAATACTGGTCTTATTGTTTTTATCAGGATAGGAAACAGTTATTGTCTGCCCCAATTCTTCAGAATATCCAAGTGTTTCCAATGTATGCCGCTCTACTGCAATTTCATCATTATTCTGCGGCATTGCTCCTTTCAACAGTGTAAGTGATGCCAGCTGTGCCGCCATACTGTCCATATAACCTATTTTTATCTCTGTTGACGACAATTCGGAGACACTGTATACTGCCGTATTCACAGCTTTTCCGCTTCCTGCCAGATACGGATGTGTCTTTAATTCCTCCGACTGCGTTCCGTTACTGCTGTTTTCCATTATAAACCAGCCGCCAAATGTTTTCTTGGTCACTGCTTTCTGATAACTTAAAATGCCATTTGCACTTACCACGATAACCGCTATGAAAACTGCCGCAACCGCCGCTGTAACCGTTACCTTTCCCGCCTGTTTCTTTCTTTTTGTCAGACTGTGTAACACATTTTGAAGAATCTGCATTGCACGTCACCTGCCCTTCCCCTGTTTTTATATGTTTATCTTATCACAGGAACGTGACAATTCCCTTACAAAAAAGAAAACCTTGCAGAAGATTTTCCCTTCTGCAAGGTTTTCAACCTTTTATTTCATTCTTTCTTAGACAAAAACGAATCTTACTTAAAGTATTCCACGCCGGATTCAAATATCTTCAAATCCTGTTCGCCGTAGATATTAATTGCAACGGAATCACCGCGTCTTTCGGAATGTGCCATTTTACCAAGACATCTTCCGTCAGGGCTTGTAATACCTTCAATCGCCATATAAGAACCGTTGACGTTCCATTCTTCGTCCATAGAAACATTTCCTGCCAGATCACAGTACTGTGTTGCTACCTGTCCGTTTTCAAACAGCTTATCTAACCATTCCTTCGGTGCTACAAAACGACCTTCGCCGTGTGAAGCAGGGTTTGTATATACACCGCCTAATTCAGCCTTTGCAAGCCATGGGCTCTTATTGGATACAACCTTTGTGTAAACCATTTTTGAGATATGGCGGTTGATGGTGTTAAATGTCAGTGTCGGTGACTGGTCGTTCTGTCCGGTAATGGAGCCGTTTGGCACAAGTCCCAGCTTGATTAATGCCTGGAAACCGTTACAGATACCCAGTGCAAGACCATCTCTTTCATTTAACAGTCTTTCAACAGCTTCCTTCATCTTTGCGTTACGGAATGCCGTTGCAAAGAACTTCGCAGAACCGTCCGGTTCATCACCTGCGGAGAATCCTCCCGGGAACATGATAATCTGTGACTGGTTGATTGCCTTTTCAAATTCATCCACAGATTCTCTGATTCCCTGTGCAGAAAGGTTCTTAAATACCTTTACGATGACATCTGCGCCTGCACGTTCAAATGCCTTTGTGCTGTCGTATTCGCAGTTTGTACCCGGAAATACCGGAATAAATACAGTCGGCTTTGCTACTTTATTCTTGCATACATAAACACTGTCTGCCTTGTAGAGCTTACTTTCAACCGGTGTTTCATCCTTTGAAACCTTTGTCGGGAATACATTTTCAAGCGGTTCTTTCCATACGCTTAATGCTTCTTCTGCATTAATTGCCACTTCTTTATAAGTAAACTTTGCTTCATCTGTTACTGTACCAACCGTTGTATACGGTACTGTAATTTCTGATAAACGGCTCTTTTCTACTTCTGCCACAATACAGCCGTAAGCCGGTGCAAATAACTGTTCTTCCTTGAGATCATTATTTAACGCAAAGCCTTTCATATTACCGAATGCCATCTTTGAAAGTGCAGGAATCAGACCGTTTGCATCGCATACATAAGCAGAAACCACTGCTTTCTTTACAATGAGTTCATGAACAGCCGCATATAAAGCCTTTACCTGTTCAAAATCCGGTAAATCATATTCATTCTTTGTAATATCAAACCGTACCAATACATTTCCTGCTGTCTTTAATTCCGGTGTAATAATGTCGCTTTCCTTTGCTACATCAACTGCAAATGAGCAGAGTGTCGGTGGAACATCAATATCTTCAAATGTTCCTGACATACTGTCCTTACCGCCGATTGACGGAAGTCCGAAGCCTAACTGTGCTTCATAAGCACCTAACAGTGCTGCAAACGGCTGGCTCCAGCGTGACGGGTCTTCTGTCATTCTTCTGAAGTATTCCTGGAACGTAAAACGGATCTTGCTGTAATCACCGCCTGCTGCCACAATCTTTGCAACAGAATCAATAACTGCATAAACCGCACCATGGTATGGACTCCACTTTGACAGATATGGATCAAATCCATATGCCATCATCGTTACAGTATCGCACTTACCCTTTAATACAGGGAGTTTTGCAACCATTGCCTGTGTTTCGGTCAGCTGATACTTACCGCCGTAAGGCATGAGTACCGAACCGGCGCCGATAGAGCCATCGAAACGTTCTACCAGACCTTTCTGTGAACACTCATTTAAGTCTGAAAGAACCTTTAACCACTTACCTCTTACATCTTCAACCTTGCCTGCATTTAAGACACAGTCTTCCTTCTCCGGAATGTCAACCAATACAGAAGTTTCCTGATGTGCACCGTTGGTATCCAGAAATGCTCTTGAAATGTTGACAATTTCCCTGCCTCTCCACTCAAGCACCAGTCTAGGCTCTTTTGTTACAACCGCAACTTCTACTGCTTCTAAGTTTTCTTCTGCGGCATATGCTAAAAATGCTTCTACATCTGCCGGATCAATGACAACCGCCATTCTCTCCTGTGATTCGGAAATTGCAAGTTCTGTTCCGTCAAGACCTTCATATTTCTTTGGCACTTTATCTAAGGATACGCGTAAACCGTCTGCAAGTTCACCGATTGCAACGGATACACCGCCCGCACCAAAGTCGTTACACTTCTTAATCAGCTTTGTAACTTCCGGTCTTCTGAATAATCTCTGCATCTTACGCTCTGTCGGTGCATTACCCTTTTGTACTTCTGCACCGCAGGTTTCAATGGATTCTGTTGTATGCACCTTTGAAGAACCGGTTGCACCGCCGCAGCCGTCACGTCCTGTACGTCCGCCGAGTAAGATAATAATATCGCCCGGATCAGAGGTTTCTCTCTTTACGGCACTTCTTGGCGCTGCTGCCATAACGGCACCGATTTCCATTCTCTTTGCCACATAATCCGGATGATAAATTTCCTTTACATAACCAGTTGCAAGACCAATCTGGTTACCGTAAGAGCTGTAGCCCTGTGCAGCTCCTGTTACAAGCTTTCTCTGCGGAAGCTTGCCCTTTAAGGTCTGTGAAATCGGAACGGTCGGATCTGCTGCACCGGTTACACGCATTGCCTGATAAACATAGGTACGTCCTGAAAGCGGGTCACGGATTGCACCGCCAAGGCAGGTTGCCGCACCACCGAACGGTTCGATTTCTGTCGGGTGGTTGTGTGTTTCATTTTTGAAGTTTACAAGCCATTCTTCTGTTTTTCCGTCAATTTCAACCGGCACAACAATACTGCACGCATTGATTTCATCAGATTCTTCCTGATCCTGTAACTTTCCTTCTGCCTTTAACTTCTTCATTGCCATCAGGGCAAGGTCCATTAAGCAGACAAATTTATCTTTTCTGTCTTTATAAATTACGGCTCTGTCTGCAAGATACTTTTCATAAGTTGCCTGCATTGGTGCTTTGTAATAACCGTCTTTAAATGTAACGTTCTTTAATTCGGTTGCAAATGTCGTATGACGGCAGTGGTCAGACCAGTATGTATCGAGTACCCGGATTTCCGTCATGGAAGGATTTCTCTTTTCCTCTCCCGCAAAATACTGCTGGATAAATGCAAAATCCTTAAAAGTCATAGCAAGTCCTAAAGAATCATATAATTCCTTTAACTGAGGTTCTGACATTTCATTAAATCCGTCAAAAATCTTTACATCTGCCGGCACTTTAAATTCTGTCACCAGTGTCTTTGGCAGTTCACTGGATGCTTCCCTTGAATCTACCAGATTGATACAGAGTTCCTTAATCTTTTCTTTTTCATCAGCTGTTAACGCACCCGTCAATACATATGTAACTGCTGTTTTGATAACCGGTGTTTCATTTTCATTGAAAAAACGCACACACTGCTCTGCGGAGTCTGCTCTCTGGTCAAACTGTCCCGGAAGATATTCTACGGAAAATACGAAATCATCAGCATCTGCCGGAAATTCCATTTCATATACATCATCAACCGGTGGTTCTGAAAATACCGTTGTCAATGCCTGTGTATAAGTTTCCTCTGAAAGATTCTCAATATCATAACGGATTAAAACCCTTACCTGTGAAATCGTCTTAATTCCCAAATATCCTGCAATCTCATCATGAAGCTCTTTTGCTTTTACAGCATATGGTTTTTTCTTTTCAACAAAAACTCTTTTAACGCCGCTCATCTTTTCCTCCTAAAATTCTGCCGGGTGCAAACTTTACCGCGCCCCGCTTTAATGTATTATTGAAATAAGTATCATTGTAGCATATCTGTCAAAATTAAACAATAACTACTCATGCATTCTTCGTATAATCTTATATACAACCTCATTTCCCGTAACCATCGGTGCCGTATGCGCAAAAAATACGATACCGTCCGTCTGGGAATAGATTTCACTTTTGACTTCTCCCTCATACGGATCAATTACCTGTGCAATCAGATCGCCGTGAAATACCGGGTCTCCCGGATTTTTCAAATGCCTGTAAAATCCGGCATCATATGTTTTTACCGGAAGCAGGTCATATTCATTAATCACACTGGCAATATAGCCGCTGTGGTTGTTATATTTTAAAATGCCCATGCGGGTCAGAAAACGAAGCACCGATGACACAGCCTGCCTTGCTGAACGGTCATCCACCAGATCAGTGCTGTTGGTATAAATCGAAAATGCATTTGTTCCGTTCATCTGCCAGTTATAATTTAGTGTTACCGTATCCATCGGCTTTGGTTTTCGGATAACTACATACTGTAACCCGAACAGATTCGCAAGGCTTGCATTCTGATAACCGGTTTCCATCATGCGCACATGCGGGATAAAATCCCCCGGCATATAAAAGCTTGCAAACTGGATACCGTAGCTGTATCCTTTTACCTTTTCAAACAGTTCTCCCGCAATCTGCTTTGTGGTATCTCCACGCAGATCGCCCGGAAAGGTTCTGTTAATATCTATATTATCCACTGCCCAGAACCGTTTGCCAACATTCATGGAATAACTGTTTGCCGTTGGCACAACCAGAATGCCGTGTCCATGTGTAATCGCCCCGTGTGCTTCCAGCTCTTTTAAAACTTTAATCAGCTGTGAACAGATATAGAGCTGCTGCATTTCATTTCCCCGCAACGCCCCGACGATACAGGCTGAATTCTCCTCTCCGCCGAACCGGTAGCCCTCTACAACAAAATCTTCCCGGTAGAGGCCTTTTAATCTATATAACTCAATCTTTTTCATGCTTTTCCTCCATATACCCGGGCAATTAACGCACCTTTGTATACAACCGGATTTTCCCGCAGGGTAAATATAATTCCGTTTGTCGGTGACTCAATTCTCTGAATCACCTTTCCTTCTATCGGCTCAATAATATCGCCGATATGCGTTCCCATCTCAATTGCTCCCATATGGTCTGTTGCTGCAACAAACACACCGGTCTGAGCAGCATTGATAATGCTGACTTCTCCTTCGGTAGAAATAATCGGCTGTTTCACCTGCGGTGCTTCATCCTCCCATATTCCCATATGAATCAGCATATTAAAAATGCCGTCTATCAGCTGATGGCAGTATGCATTATTGATACGGTGTCCCACACCCATTTCAACCACTAAAGTCGGCACACCCATATTATTCAGGCTGTAGGCAAGTGTTGCTTCCAACACTGTAATAGATGAATAAATCCAGACAAAATCCGCATTGAGCAGCTTTGCATACGGCAGAAGCTTCTCCTCGTTGTCATCATTTAAACGCACCTGCGGCATTTCTTTGACAAAAATATTGCTGGAATGAATATCCAGACACATATCGCTTCCAATAATATCATCAATAATCCCGGCAGCCAGATATTCCGTAATCGCACCATTGTTATCTCCCGGAAAGACCCGGTTCATATCAAGGTCAAACATAGGGATTCCTCTTGAACCTGTATCAAGTCCAAGAGGATTCACATCTGGATATATATCAACAATTCCTTTCAACTTCTCAGGATGAGCATTCAGCTGCTTCACAATCTCATAGCAGACATACTGCCCATCCAGTTCATCTCCATGCGTACCCGTCACAATGGAAATTCGCTTTTCATTTCCTGTAAGCTGTTTCGGTGCAAGTCTGTTTTTTCTCACCGTCAGTCTTTCATGAACTGCCAAATCTACCGATACAACTTCCTCTATCATCGGATTGTTCCTCCACTATTCTTCATAATCCCTTACAACGATACTGTCATTGACCTTTCGGACTAAAACATGTACCAGTGTATCCGCCGGTTCATAAACCTTGGCTTCTATATAAATACGTGCTCCCGGAAAGATTTTGGAATCAACCTTTACAACAGCTTTTCCGGACTCTTTAATCAAATCGTATAGCCGCTTGCTTTCCTGCTCACACTTAGCCTTCTCCGCACTCTTTATAATCTTGGACTGACAGATTTTCGTATAAGAAACGCTGTCAAATGCCTCAGGTTTCACATCCCTTACCATCGTCAGTTTCTTCAATGCACTCTCATACATTTCAATCTGGGAATCAATATCCTTTAACTGTACAATAATATTGGCATAATCCATACGGAGTTTCTTTGTTGCTCCGATTCTTAAATTGGTCGGTGCATAAGATGCATTACCGGCATTGGAGGTTTCAATCCCCATAACACCTGTTACATCACCGCCGTGAATCGTTCCTCTGCTTCCCTGTACAATGACTTTGCCAAGTGCCATAATCTTACTACTTAAAATATAGCCTGCATTGACATCGCCTTCCGCATAAACAATCGCATTCTCAAAAAAACGTGCCGAAATATTCCCTTTGGCTTCAATCTGTCCGATGCCATTGGCGTTGACGCCTTTATTTAAAACGATATCTTTATTTGACTTAATCACCGCACCCTCTACATAGCCACCGATATAGATGCTGCCCATTGCCCGGATTGTTACACCGGTAATAACATTTCCGGTGATATTGACATCCCCATTAAAATCAATATTACCAATATTCAAATCAACGTCACCACTGATGTCCAATACATTCACGATACGCAAATCATAGTTACAGTATTCAACTTTACCGTCAATGGCTGCATAATAGGTATTACCGTCCTCTGACACGGTAAATCCTTTGCCTCGCAGATTGGATTTTGGTTTGCCCGCCTTCGGTGCTAAAAGTTTCCCCTTTACATCAAATCCAAACACACCTTTCGTCGGCGGATAATACTGTGCAAGCTTATCACCCTCACTCACCTTTTCATACAGCTTCATATTATAATAGTCAACCGAGCCGTCTTCACGCACAGACGGTTTTGCCTTCAAATCCGTTTCAAATTCAAATTCATAGTAACCGTCTGCGCCATCCTGCACCATCTTCCCCTGTGCAACGACCACCGCTGTATTATAAATCTGCTCCTCCACCATATGATGAATCCTGGCATCATCCAACCCCATCTTTACTCCGGCATTAGACAAAGCCCGCATCACTTCTTCATATGTATAGGGGTCTTCCTCTTTTGCAGGTTCACTTAAAAAAAGGGTCGCAGACATATTGTCATCGGCTATTATGACCTGAATATCTTTTTTATTAAGTTGTCCCATTTCATCAAAAAGTTCAGGTGTTCCCATATGTACCTCAATTCTGCCCCAAAAGGCCTCATATCCTATTTCATCAATATCCTACTTTTTTAATGCTTCTGACTCAAGCCTCATATTCATCATAACATCACTTGGTATCAGCGGATTGAGCAGCTTTGTCACATCAATCCCATGTTCCAGCCCAAGTCTTATCTGCTCCATCTGTTTAAAATCATATGCTGCATCTGCATAGAGATTAACATTCACACCGCTTTCCAGTCCCAAAAGGACTTCCTGGCTCTGCAATTCATCCAGCCCGCCGCCTTCGGATTTGCCCTCAAGCTTTAACCTCATATCTTCCATTTCCAGTGCATCGATAAACGGATCTGCATAGCCTGAAACATCAATTCCGGCTTCCAGTCCCAGCCGTACCTGTTCCATCTGGGCGGATGAAAATCCAACCATCGAATACCAGCTGACATCAAGACCAGCCTGTAATCCAAGCCGCAGCTGCTTCATCTGGTCCCCCGTATATTCATGCAGCAGATATTTTGTAATATCTACACAGTGTTCAATACCAAGACGGATTTCCCGCAGCTGATATTCATCAAATCCTTCATTGACAAAGAACGATAAATCAATCTCTTTTTCCCTTGCCTTGCGGATCTGTCTAAGAACATTTCCTGAGAATCCCCGTTTTGCGTATTTTGTAATATCATAATTCATCCGTTCCGATAAACGGATTTCTTTCATGACCGAATAATCATATGCCGGATTGCATACCGCATCTAAATCCATATGTTCCCTGATAACCGCTTTAATTTCCTCCATCTGCATATAATTATAACGGTTATCCGCAAACGGCGTGATATCCATGCCTTCTTCGAGCGCCAGCCGGATAGACTTCATCTGCGCTGCGTCATACTTTTTATCCGCATATTTTGTAATATCCACTTCATTGTTCAAGCCTTTGGCAATCTCTACGGACTGCAGTCGGTTAAACCCCATCCCCTGAAGTGCTTCCTTTAAAGTACCATCTTTTCTGCTTTCTTCTAATTGATTCTTAATACTATTCTCCATATGCTATTCTCCACTCACTGCCAATTATTTTGTCAGACGTTCCTAATATTGCGTTGGATTTTTCACTCACGAGCCACACTTGTATATACAGCTTACATTAATTCTTTTAATTATTATACAATATATTTAACTTTATTGCACTAAATTTTTCCAAAAATCTGCTAATATATTTTTAAAATTGTGCTTTGTTACCGGATAAACCTCATTCCACTCCCTCGGATACAGCTTTTCATATCCGGGTGTCAAGAATCTGTCATCGAGTAAAATAATCACTCCACAGTCTTCCTCCGTGCGGATAACGCGCCCTGCCGACTGTAATACCTTATTCATGCCGGGATAGATATAGGCATACGCATAACCATCCTTTCCACATCCGTCAAAGTAATCCCGCAACAGATTTCTTTCCTTTGATATCATCGGAATTCCCGTACCGACAATAATCGTTCCGATAAGACTTTCTCTTTTTAAGTCAATCCCTTCTGAAAATATGCCGCCCATTACACAAAATCCTAAAAGGCTTCCGCTTCCCTGCACATTTTCAAATAAAGACAGAAAATTTTCTTTTTCCTGTTCTTTCATCGACGGAAGCTGCACAATTAGATTCTGTTCTGCTGTAAGCTTTGGTGTACCGCCCTCTGCGCCCATGATGATTTCATCCGGTTTATACATCTGTTCATAGTTTTCTTTTACCTGCTGCAAATATCCATATGATGGAAAAAATACGAGATACCGTCCCGGATGCACCTGTACCGTTTCGGCAATGTAGCGGCATACTTTCCGGTATTCCCCTGCATTTCTTCTTGTATATCTGCTGCTGACATCTTTTCCGATAACAATTCTGCGCTTTTTACTGTCAAACGAAGACTGTGCATACACTGCATAATCCTGTGTATCTGCAGTCAGCATTTCTTTAAAATAATTGACCGGAAGCAGCGTCGCCGAAAAAAACACGGCACTTCTTCCCTGTGCCAGTCTTTCCGACAGATTCGTTGACGGGTCTACACAGAACAATTTCATATAAAAATGATTGTTCTCATCATGCTTTGTATAAATCAGATATTTTTCATCCATGCAGTCATACATATTCAGAAAATGCCGCAGTGTAAAGAAAAACTGCAAAATTTCCTCCTGCTGCGGATGATTTTTATGATGTTCCAGAAAATGCTGTAATCTTACATAACACCGTTCCAGTGCCGCAGGAAAAGTTCCCAGATAATCAATCACATCTATTGTATCACATTTTCTTTTATATTCCAACAATCCGGCATTGCACTTTTCAAGGCTGTTATACAATGCCCTGTCTGTATCTTTTACATATTTTTTTATTGTCAGAAAATCCTCTTTTACAAGAATAGCACTGTACATCTGCCTTGCCCTGTCAACCAGATTGTGTGCTTCGTCCACCAGAAAAATATACTCGCCCCTGTTTCCTTCGCCAAAGTAGCGCTTGAGTGCCACATTTGGGTCAAAAACATAATTATAATCACAGATAATGCCGTCACACCAGTATGAAATATCCAGCGACATCTCAAACGGACAGACACAATGTTTCTTTGCATATTCCATCACTTTTTCACGGTCAATCACCATTTCATGTGTGATCATGTCATAGACCGCATCGTTAATCCTGTCAAAATGTCCTGCTGCCCTCTCGCATTTAACAGGATTGCAGTTTCTTTCCTCCAGAATGCAGATTTTATCTTTTGCCGTCAGTGTCACCGTACGCATAGAAAGCCCCTGCCTGCGCAGAATTGAAAAGGTTTCTTCGGCAACGGTTCTTGTAATCGTCTTAGAGGTCAGATAAAAGATTTTGTCTGCCTTACTCTGTCCCATGGCACAGACTGCCGGATAAATAGTTGAAATGGTTTTTCCAACACCGGTTGATGCCTGAATAAAAAGATTTCTTGCTTCCCCGATGCAGTGATAAACACCTGTTACCAGTTTTTTCTGTCCTTTGCGGTATTCAAACGGAAAGGACAGCTTCTTAATCGATGCCGTCCTTTTTTCACGTTCGCAAAAGACAAAATCTGACCACCGTTTAAAGCTGTTGATCAGCGTTTCAAACCATTCTGTCAGTTCTTCTTTTGAATATTCTTTTGTAAAACGCTTTATTTTTTCTGTTTCAGGATTGGCATAGGTCATCTGTACGCCGATACCGGAAAGATGGTTCTGTACCATATAAATATAGCCGTACACCTTTGCCTGCGCTTCATGTACTGACACCGGCTGTTCTAACTTTTCCACATCGGACTGCATGGTTTTAATCTCATCAATAATAACCTTTCCAACCGGTGTCTTACTGCCGTCCGCTTCTTCGTGGAAATCACTGATAATACCGTCCGCCCTGCCCTCCAGACGTATGATGTAATCAATATTCTCCACCGTTTCCGGCAGTTCAATTTTTAACGGAACTTCCGCCCTGTAAGATGCGCCCATGCTTTTTTGTATTTTTTTGTGTATGCGCGTACCCTCCTGCATCAGACGCACATCTGAAAATCCGCCGGTTCTGTTATCAATATCACCGCTGCGGCAAATAAATTCAACCAGTCCGCGGACTGAAAGTTTAATTACGTTGTCCTTTATTACATACATCTATTGTTTTCCTTCACCTCGTAAAGATACGACCTGCCCTGCTTTCCTACTCTTGTAACCGTCTGCGTATCCTTTAAAATATTAAGCGTTATCCTTGCCGTATCCACCGGAATATGGGCAGCTTTTGCAAAATCCGCTGAAGTAAACGTGCCATCCAGTTCATACGGCACAAACTGCATATAGTCTTCAAGCTGCTCAATTGTCACTATCTCCCGTATGCCTATCGGGATTCTGTCCTTTTTTTCGCCGTGCCTGCGGATTCCTTTTTTGGTACGAATCCGCTGCTGTAACGTCTTATACTCCTGCATATCCATCAGTACCAGTTTGACCGTCAGCTGTGGGTGATGCAGATACTGTTTGATTTTATACAGCTCCGTAAAAGCATCGTAGACCGTGTAGTGGCGCGGTGATTTTCTTGGTTCACTCACCTCCCCTGTCTGTTCATCAACCCAGAACACCCATTTGTTGCAGGGCATCGGATAGACAATTGTTACCGGATAGTGGTTCAAAAAGACTGCCAGCTTTTCACGAAGCCGCTCAAAGCTTCTTGTCTGGATTTCAATAACCCCGTTTTCATTGTAAATATCCGCAAAATAACCCTCAAGCGCAACTTCATGGTTGTCTTCTTCCGGCTCAAAAAATTTTTTCAGTACACTATGTACTGTCTTTTCAGAAAGTGTTCCAATCCCTTTATTATGCCTATTTGCCGAGAGTACTGCTTTCTTCGCCTGCTGGAAGCGTTCCTGCTGTATGTACTGTATCTGCTGTATCTGCTTCTGTTTCATTTACAATCCTTTTTTCTACGACATAACCTTCTGTAATGGTATATTCTGTATCATCAAATTTCACTTTTCCGCTAAAGTCATATCCGATTCTGCCCTGCTGATAATACCATTCACCGTAACTGTTTGCGCCAATACCGGTATATTCCTCATTTAACAGACCATTTTCAAAATACCACCAGCCGTATTCATTGTGCGCCATTCCCGTATATTCACGATTCAGTTGACCGTTTTCAAAGTACCACCAGCCATATTCATTACATGCCATTCCCGTATAGGCATCATTTAAATTGCCATTTTCAAAATACCACCAGCCGTATTCATTCAACGCCATTCCCGTATATTCACGATTCAAGTTGCCATTCTGATAGTACCACCAGCCATATTCGTTACATACCATTCCGGTATAATCCCAGTTTAATACGCCATTCTCAAAATACCACCAGCCGTATTCATTCAACGCCATTCCCGTGTAATTCCAGTTTAACTTTCCGTCTTCAAAGTACCACCAGCCATACTCGTTACATGCCATTCCCGTATAGGCATCATTTACATAACCGCCCTGAACATAGTACCATTCTGCTCCGTCACAAAGCATTCCGGTATAATCCATGTTTACAACACCGTCCTGCATATACCAGCGGCCATACTCATTTTCTGCAATACCTGTATAAGAATCATCTATTTCACCGTCTGTAACATACCACCAGCCATATTCATTTAACGCCATTCCCGTGTAATCCGATACTTCACCGTCTTCGTAATAATGCCAGTCACCGTATTTATCCGTACATAGACCATTTTTCTTATGCAGTCCGAAATAATCTGCAATTCCGCTGGCATCTGCCTGTCCCATACGTACCAGCATGTTGTCATTGGACAAAAATACATGTGTATCCCCTGCATCTGAAAGATAAGCATGTTCTACAATAATTCCCGGTACACCGTTGTACTTGGAATTTCTGATGACACTGTAATAATCCGCGCGGCTTCCATCCGGATACCAGTTGGTATCATCATCTTCCTCGCCATCACTATCTCTTGTATACAATCCATTCCGGTATATGCCCATTTCACTCAGGTAACCCGCAATATGCTCAGATACCGCATATCCTATATCATTAAATTCTGATACATAGTGATTATTGGGATAATAAATTTCATATCCGCTGTCATCGCCCGAATTGTTATGCAGACTTACAAAAAGGTCCGCTCCGACTTCTCCTGCATATTCTGTCCGCTGTATTAAGTCCTGTTTGGTTGTACTGCCTTCAAACGGACACGCAATGGTATCATGTGTCATATAAACGGTTATGCCATCGTATTTTTCAAGCTCTGTACGGCACGCCAGTCCGATTTTTAAATTTAATTGCTGCTCTTTTAAACCATATGCTGCCGCCCCTGTATGTGTACTGTCATGTCCGGGATCTAACATCACTACAACATTGTCTGCCGCTTCTGCCCTCCGGATGCCGTTTAAAAAAAATGCCGCCGTCATTGCAAACGCAGCTGCCGCCAGCACTGCTGCCTTTCTTTTTTTCATACTTTTGTGCCTCACTTTCCACTTATTCTAAACTAAAAACAGTATACCATACTTTTCCCCATTGTGAAACTTCCCGTTGACAGTCTTCCCACAAAAATGTCATACTTACAGTAATAAAAGATTTGGAATATACGCCGTTTGGCAGATAGGAGTACGTTATGATTTCAATCAGTCTTTGCATGATTGTTAAAAATGAAGAAAAGTTATTAAAACGCTGTCTGGATTCGTACCGTCCGATCTGCGATGAAATTGTTATCGTAGATACCGGCTCAACCGACCGCACCAAAGAAATCGCCGCCGGATATACGGATTTGATTTATGATTATCCATGGAACAACGATTTTGCCGCCGCAAGAAATTTTGCCTTTTCAAAAGCAAACTGCGACTACATTTTTTCTGCCGATGCGGACGAGGTCTTAGACGAGGAAAACCGCCGCCAGTTTTTAAATTTAAAACAGGTGCTTGTTCCGGAAATTGACATTGTACAGATGATTTACGTCAACAGCAAATCGCACAACACCGTTTATAATTTTGAAGAAGAATACCGCCCGAAGCTGTTTAAGCGCCTGCGTACGTTTGAATGGATTTCTCCGATTCACGAAACCGTACGATTAGAACCGGTTGTATTTGACAGTGATATTAAGATTTTACATCTGCCTGAACAAAGCCATACCAAACGGGATTTCGGCGTGTTTGCCGATGCTGTCCGCCGCGGTGTGCGCCTTGAAAATTATGTCGTGATTATGTTCTGCAAGGAACTTTTTATTTCGGGAACAGATGAAGACTTTTTAAGTGTCCGTGAAATTTTTGAAAATGTGCTTGCAAAGGAAGACCGTCCCGAAGACTGCCGCAAAAACATTGCCTGCGTGCTGGCGCGCATTTACCGCCTGACAAACGCATACAATGAATTCTTTAAAATCTGCTTAAAGGATATGGCACAGAATCCGTGTGCGGAAATCTGCATGGAACTCGGACACTATTTTTACGGATTAAAGGATTATGAAGAAGCTGTTCTTTGGTATTTAAACGCAGCTTCCGAAACACCGAGCATTATCGACATCCACTCGTCCGGCGACGCGCCGCTTGCCTGTCTTTCAAAATGTTACAGCACACTTGCCGCACAAGCCAAACAGGATAAAAATGCCGAACTTTCTGCCGCTTTTTTAGCTCAGGCTGAGGATTATCAGGCGCAGGCAGAACACTGGCAGGCGGCAATCTAATATTTGTATTATATATATTTCAGTAATATATTCAGTAAATTACACTTTATACCGAAAAATGTCAAAAAAAAGAACAGGCCACCGCATTTCTGCAGCAGTCTGTTCCTTTTTCTGTTATGTCCGTTTCACATCATCAACGTCATCTACATCCTGAATGTCTAACACTTCCAGATCATCCTCATTTTTTTTCAATGCTTCTGAAATCGAACGTACGACCTCATCTTCATCGTCTTCCTGGATTTCATCTTCTTTATCTGCCAGCACGTCCTCCGATAAATCTTCATCATCATCTTCTTCATAAGAATCAAAATCATATTCATCGTCATCATATCCGTCATAGCCGTCATCTGCCGCCGCTGCAAATGCCCGCTTACTCTTTGAAAGCTTCACTGCAAGCATTACAATCGCAATGATACAAAGAACCACAACTGCCGAAAGCACCAGTGCCACTACTTCCCACATTCTGTCAGAAGCAGCGCTTACTCCCTGTGATTCGGTCTGTGTCGTGAGATTTCCCGCCGGAGCGGACATCACACTGTATACCTGTATTGTATTGTCATTGCAGTCATAACGGAACCACCCTGTAACGCCCAGCGAACTGACACCATAGAACAGACAGTAACTGCCATCCTCAGACATTAATACATCTGCCGTCTGTCCGCCAATCGTATAAGTCGTCTTTTTATATCCATCCGGTTTTTCCATGGAATCCGTAATCGGAAGCACCGCATAAGTAATATCCGGTTCACTTGCTTCTATATATAATGAAAATGTTTTCGCAACTGAATCATACACATAAAAGCCCGATGTGCCTTTGCCGTCCGTATTTTTCAGATACATCAGAATAAGCTTCGTATTCACACCTTTTCCGGCTTTAACAGTAATGCCGTTATATTCATAATCCACTTCATCATAACCGGACGGAAGCGGATTTGCCGTATAGTCATCAGCCAGTTCATACTGTGCACCTGCTACCTGTATACTGCGGATTTGTTCCTCACTCTGTGTCGGTTCTTCCGAACTGACAGTCGTTGTTTCCTGCTCTCCGGCTTTGGTCGTTTCCTGTTCGTCCGCTTTGGTTGTCGCCGCCGCAGAATCGTCCTTTGTTGTTGAAATCGTATAGACCTTTTTAGAGCCGTCCTGTGCCGTTACCGTAATCGTTGTCGTATTACTGCCGGGGTCCATGCGCGTTCCGCGGACAGATACCGAAGCATTTTCATCATTTGCAACCGCACTGACAACCAGCTGTGAACAGTCTGAACCGACTGTCGTCGTATACGATGTGACATTCGGTGAAAATGCCGGAGATAACACGCCCGGACTGATATCTAACGATGCAAGCGTATTATCGGTTGAATAGCTGACCGGTGCTTTTACGGTTACTGAACCCGAACCGGCACTGACTGCCATATAATCCTCATCTGCCGAACTGATAATCGTATTGGAAGTGCTTACAGAAATCGAAGAACTTCCCGCCGATACTGCTTTAAACCGCACGCTGAATGAGGTACTGTCAGTAGAGAGCAGGCGCACACTGCCGCCGCCCCCACCGCTGTAGCCGGAAACCGGCTGTAGCACGCCTGAATCATAACTGAGCCAGATGTCACACATATAAATGTCCACACTGCTGCTGACACTGACCGATATCGTCACTTCATCACCAATATCACAAGAGCCTGAGCCTACGGATATCTTTGCTGTTTCTTTTGCATACGTTGGCAGCGGTACCAGCAAAACTGCCATTACTGCTGCCAGCAGCACTGCGGCTGCCTTTTTCCATTTTCCCGTCATTTTTCACCTCAATCACATTTCTTTGGCAACTCCCACTACTGTCTGAATCCTACTGTTCAATGTACCGGATATCCAAAATGTGTCTTTTAATATATAACAAGTCTATTGATGTAATGCCGTCATTTCCACGGTTTGCATCTGCCGCCGTCAGATACGGTTCTTCCAGCAGCTTTGTTCCTAAAATGTGGCGCTTCACATACAGTAAATCCATGCTCGTCACCACTCCGTCGCCGTTGACATCACCGTAAATCACAAACGTGTAGCGTGCCATTTCACCGCCGTTTTTATCGTAAATCGTAAGCACATCGCCAGTTCCCACAATACCGTCATTGGCACTGCCGTCACTGTGTGTTACTTTTCCGTATGCGCCGCCCGTAAAGGAAATGTGATTTAAAACGTCCTGTGCGGCACTCCCGACACCGACTCTGGATATCTTGCCGTTTTCAAGCAGAAAATCTGTCGAATATCCGCCCTTTTCCGAATCGCCGCCACTGTTTCCGTTATCCGTGCCGCTGTCACCGCCGCTGTTTCCGGAATCTGTACCGCCGCTGTTACTGTTGTTTCCACTATCACCGGAAGCCGCTTCTTTGCGCACAACACGGATGATATACGTCTTTGTTTCGTCGCTTTGTGATGTAACCGTCACTTCAATCTCATTCGTGCCGACCTTTAGCGCATGACTGCCGGTTCCTGTAAGTTTTGCACCGGAATCTGCTGTTTGTGCTTCGATATCCACAGAAGAAATTTCATTTTCCACAATTACACCATACTCAGTTGTAAACATATCAAACGTCGGTGTCAGCGAATAACCTGAAACCGAAAGACTTGTTAAGGCATTGTTTGGACTGCCCTCCCCTGTCGGAAGCTCGCACGCACTGTCCGGCATATTTTTATAAACCGGAATCTTAAACACCAGTGCCGTATTTTTCTTAGTCGTATCGCTGTATGCCTGTGAAGCGGTCGAAGACTCACTTCTCGGTGCTAAGACATTTGTCATATACTGATGGGTATACGGTGTTACCATATCAAATTTTTCATAATAAATCGTATTCTGTCCACGGTTAATGTAACGGCTTCCTATGTAAATCGCACCGCCGATAACAGATTTCATACGGGTATTCCACGGTCTTAATGTCGCCGCATCGGTTTTGGCGGCATACTTCAAGCCGTTGACCACCGCACTTGCCGTTGCGGTTTTATAAGCACCCTGATTGTAGTAATTGTAATACCCCTCATAGCCGCTCACCGTTCCGGAAATGCTGTTGCCCTGTCCTTTTCTGCCCTGCTCCTGGATAATGCGCGTTGCCAGATGATACGGACTGACACCCGATGCCCGTCCTGCATACATCAGCGCCGAAGGATAATTAAAATCCGTTCCGTCATACGACAAGTCATGGGACGAACCGTCCATAAACGTATCTTCAATAATACTGCTTACGCCGGTTTCACTCTGCACGGAGCTGTTATAGGACAAATCCTCAAACATAAACACATTTGTTTCGTTTAAGAAGTTACGCGGGTCAAGGGCATACTGCACCAATGCGCTTGAAGCCTGTACCCAGCCGCCGCTGTCCAATTCATACCACGAACCGCTCTCCCAGTCGTATGCGCCATCCGCCGTTGACTTCCACGAGCTTTTTGCCGAAGCATAAATCAGGCTCCGGCCAAGTACATTTTCATTTTCAACGACCGTATCCCAGTCCTTGTCCACAAAATCCGCAACAAATATCCACTTTGGATACTTCGCATGCAGACTGCGCAAATCTTCCTTATAAGATTCCGGGAAGCCCTGACTTGAAAGATAGCTCTCAAAATCCGTATCGTCCGAATAGTCAATATCCGTACTGTCTACCGTGACATATTCACTCGTCACATAGCCCTTGGTGTAAGTACCGTTTAAATAAAAACCCACCTGATACCACGCGTAGGTATCACTCGTCTGCACCGTATCCAGAATATCAAAATGGAACCCGCCGCTGACCTTTGTAATGACATTTGCCGTACCGGAGGTATCTGTCGATGAGCGGACACGAAGCCCTGTGACACCGGCATTGACCGTTCCTGTCTTCTCCTGTGCATAAGCCGTCACCGGCTGTATCTGTGCCGTAAGCACCGGCAGCGTTGAAACACACATCACCGCCGCCAGACACGCAGCTTTCATTTTTGTCAGTAAACGTTTTCTTTTTTCATGTACGTTCTTCCCCATAGTGTCCTCATTTCTGTACTGTTTCCTGCACTTACTCTGCCGTTTACAAGTTAATTGTTCTTACCGAATTCAGAAAGCTTTAAACCTTCATTTCTTTCCAGTACCATATTGACACTCCAGCTGTTCACAAAGATTAACAGCGGATTGTCCTTTAAGTCCTTAATCTTCTTCATATCGGAAGTACCGACAATGCGGTTTACATCGATTTCTTCCGGATTTTCAATCCAGCGGATATATTCATACGGAAGCTGTTCCAGTTTAATCTCTACGTTGTATTCGTTTTTCAGGCGGTATTCAAGCACTTCAAACTGCAAGACACCGACAACACCGACAATGATTTCTTCCATACCGGTATTAAATTCCTGAAAAATCTGAATCGCACCTTCCTGTGCAATCTGGCTGATTCCCTTGATAAACTGCTTTCTTTTCATCGTATCCATCTGTCTGACACGTGCAAAATGTTCCGGTGCGAAGGTCGGGATTCCGTCAAATTCAAACTTCTGGTTCGATTTGCAGATTGTATCTCCGATAGAAAAAATACCCGGATCAAATACACCGATAATATCTCCCGCATAGGCTTCTTCAACAATGTGGCGTTCCTGTGCCATCATCTGCTGTGGCTGGGCAAGACGGATTTTTTTGCCGCCCTGTACGTGATTGGCTTCCATGCCTGCCTCAAACTTTCCGGAGCAGATTCGCATAAATGCGATTCTGTCACGGTGTGCCTTATTCATATTCGCCTGAATCTTAAATACAAATGCCGAAAAGTCTTCTTCAAACGGATTAATCTCCCCAATTGAAGAATGTCTTGGCAGCGGAGAGGTTGTCATGTCCAGAAAATGCTTTAAGAACGTTTCCACACCGAAATTTGTCAGCGCCGAACCGAAAAATACCGGTGTTAAGTTTCCTGCCTGTACCTGTTCTAAATCAAATTCCGCACTCGCACCGTCCAACAGTTCAATATCTTCTGTGAGTTTGTCAAAATAGCCCTGTCCGATTTCCGCAAGCAGTGCTTCATCATCTACGGCGATTTCCTTCGTTTCAACCTCTTTTTGTCCGTTCATTGCCGCTTTAAATAAGGAAACGTCTTTTGTATTGCGGTCATACACACCTTTAAATTCCTTGCCGCAGCCGATTGGCCAGTTGACAGGACAGGTACTGATACCCAATACACTTTCAATTTCATCTAACAGCTCAAACGGGTCATTAGCTTCACGGTCCATTTTGTTGATAAATGTAAAAATCGGGATGTGACGCATAACACAGACCTTAAACAGCTTAATCGTCTGTTTTTCCACACCCTTTGACGCATCAATTACCATGACCGCCGAATCCGCTGCCATTAAGGTTCTGTACGTATCTTCCGAGAAGTCTTCATGACCCGGCGTATCCAGAATATTAATGCAGTATCCGTCATAATTAAACTGCAATACAGATGACGTTACGGAAATACCTCTTTCCTTTTCAATCTCCATCCAGTCTGAAACCGCGTGTTTTGCGGTCTTTTTACCCTTTACCGACCCTGCCAGGTTAATCGCTCCGCCGTAGAGCAGAAACTTTTCCGTCAGTGTGGTTTTACCGGCATCCGGGTGGGATATAATGGCAAATGTTCTTCTTTTTTCAATCTCGCTTCTAATGTCAGCCAATTTTATTTCTCCTTGTTTTACTTCTTATTTTCTGTCTGCCTGAAATGATGAAAGGGTGCCGCACTAACGCAATGTTTCACCTTAGTGTGACAGCCCTTTTCACTGTTCTTCGCCCAGTACTATGCATTTAATGCAAATTTATAAGAAACCTCGGATTTGTCATCGATTCTTCTGAATACATTTACCACACGGTTCATCACTTCTTCAAAATCTTCTTCTTTTTCTACTTCGATGCTGACAATCTGTCCGTCATCTTTAATTTCTACGGATTTTACACGCGGTACTTCTAAAATCGTCTTTTTTGTATCTTCAACTTTCTCCGGTGTTGTCAGCATTTTACTCTTGCTCTTATATTTTACCTGATATGTTCTTGTCATTTCTTTGTCCTCCATCTATCAACAAACTTAAACATAAATTTTCATATTGAATTATACCGTATCAGCCGCATAACTTCAATTCTTTTCTGAAAAAAAATGTGCAAAACAGCGCCCGCATAACCATACGGACGCTGCTGCCATTACACCTCTGCGCTGTTTTATATTTTTTTGAACATACCTCTGTCTGCGTATCATGTCCTACAGTACTCTTTTACGTTTCTTCAATACTGCCGCCGCAATGAGAAGACCAATTGATACAACGGCTGATACAGCATAAATGCCTGTCATTGCTGCATCACCTGTCTCTACGGTACTATTGCCTGATGTCTGTGCGCCGGATTGCGTACTGCCTGAGTCCTGTTCAGACGCATTGGCACTGCTCTCTGATGCACTGTTTCCTGTGGATTCACCGGACTGTGTACTGTCATTGGATGTGCCGCCTGATGTATTTCCTGAATCTCCTTTGCCCTGTGTGTCATCATTGGTATCACCGTCCGGTATTTCCTGTGTATAAGGCACTGCCGTATAAGAAAGGAAATTACCGTCTGCATCGGTTGTATTCATCTGTGCCGCACCGTAACGTAACGGACTTGTAAATGTAATGCCCTTGTCTGAAACCGTAAATGTTGTTGTACTGCCGAGTGCCACAACCGTTACACCGCCTTCGTAAGTCATTGTGTATACACCGGTTGCAGAATCAAAGGAAATTGAACCTGAACCCTTATTCGTTGCATAATCTACAACGCCGTTCTTATACGGATGTACACTGAAGGTATTATTTTCTGCATCAATGCAGATAAATGCAGGCATTTTCATCATGGCAGAAGCATCATAGCTGTCTGCTGTGAGTTCATAAGCGCCTGTCTTTAACACACGTTCATAACTGCCGTTTCCTGTATCGCCGGAATTGGTTTTATCATCAGAAGGCTTTTGTGTATCATTTGTGTTGTCACTGCCGTTCTGGTTATCGTTCTGTCCGTTGTCACCGGAAGGGGTATCTGCCGTATCGGCATCGGCTTCATTTGCCTGTGATTTAACCATTGCCTTTGCAACCGCTTCGTTAATGGCATTGGCTGAATACGTTGCACCGCTGACGGTATCTGCTGCTGTACCGGTTGTTCCGATATAAGAATCCGCCATACCCTTCATCGCATAATTGATATACGGTACATTGACCGCCTCAATGTCTGCATTTTTTTCATCGTTTAAGGCAACCTTGCTGATCACACCGTCCTTCACACTGACTGTTACATATAAATCATAATTGACCACTTCATGAAATTCTACATGTGCCGAAGCCGTATAATTTCCGTCATGGTGCTGTGTATCCTGCGCATAAGCCGGATAACTGACACCAAGTACATTGCCTGCAAGTAAAACGACTGCAAGCGCACCGCCTAAAAGACCGGCTGTTCCTCTTTTTTTCATAAACCTCTTTCTCCTTGCTGTTTTTCTTGTTAGATATTTCTAATATCTGTTAGACATGACTAAGTTTATCATTATCTGTGTGATTTGTAAAGCCTAAATTTTATAATAAATGTATCGGTCTTTTACATCTGATACACTGTAATACTGTCACTGCTTCCCGCAAAGCTGGACAAATGTCCCGTAATCGTCATGGCACCGTCATATGCTTTCGCACTCTCTAACTTTCCCGTCATAGAAATGTTGTCACCGTTTACCGTATAACTGCCATCATAATTCTCGCCTGAGTTGTACTGCTGGTTTCCCGATACCGTAATACTCACCGCATACTGATAGCTTCCGCCGGACAGTGTCAGCGTTACATCATAGTGAATGTAACTGCCCATGGCATCTACGTATTTATCGGTCGAACCGGTGTAAGTACCCTCCACACTACGCTCCTGTTTTTCTTCCTGTGCGGGTGTTTCCAGTGCGGGTGCAGGTGCTTCTTCTGCCGGAGCCTGCGGCGCTTCTTCTTCTGCCACCGGGGCTTCCGGTTCGGATACAACTACTGCTCTTTCCTCATTCCCTGCTTCACCCTCTGCCGGCTGTGTATCCGGATTTGGCACTTCCTGTCCGGACACTTCTGTATCCCCTTGTTCGCCCTGTAGAACTTCACTGCTGACCTCAGCACCTTCTTTTCCCGCCGCCTGCGCCGCGGTCTTGCTCTCTGCTGTCGTTACCGCCTCCGTTGTGCTTTTTGAAGTGTTCTGATTTGCCGTATCTTTTGAGCCGCATGCCGCCAGTCCCATACTCAGACCGATAACCAGCCCTGCCGCCACCAATGTCGTCTTTCTCATCTTTTTCTCCTTATCGTTTACTGTTCTATATCTGCTTTTAGTCCTGTCACCACAGGACACGCCACAAAATGCTCCGGCTCAACCTCCGTCAGCACACATTCCCTGTCTGCGCAGTCCTTCTGTGCCTGATAACACCGGCTGCAAAAACGGCACCCGGACGGCGGATTGATTGGGCTTGTCACATCGCCCTTTAACACAATACGCTTCGTTTCCTCATTTGGATTTACCGTAAGCACCGCCGATAACAGGGCTTTCGTGTAAGGATGCACGGGATTTGCAAATATTTTTGCCGCGTCACCGTATTCCACCACCTTGCCCAGATACATAATCGCCAGTCGTGAGCAGAGCTTTTTCACCGCCGCCAGATTATGGGAAATGAATAAATAGGTCGTCTGTGTCTTTTCCTGCATTTCCATAAGCAGATTTAAAATCTGTGCGTGAACCGACACATCCAATGCGCTGACCGGTTCGTCACACACGATATATTCCGGGTTTAATATCAATGCTCTTGCTATTGCAATACGCTGCTGCTGTCCGCCCGAAAACTGCGAAGTATAGCGGTCTAAATCTTTCCCGGTCAGTCCGACCGCCGTAATCATTTCCCGCGCTTTCTGCTCCACCTCATTTTTGTCAAATCCGCCGCGTATCCGCATAGGTTCGCAGACCGCTTCCCGCACCGTAAAGCGGGGATTTAAAGACGATGCCGGGTCCTGAAAAATCTTCTGCATGTGAAGTCTTGCTTCCTGCACCGCCTTTTTTTCGGCATAAAGCGGCTGTCCGTTAAAATAAATTTCTCCCGATCGGGGCTTTACAAAACCAAGCGTTGCATTGGCAAACGTTGATTTGCCGCAGCCGCTCTCCCCGACCAGTCCAAACGTTTCTCCCTTCCGGATTTGTATGGATACGTCCGATACGGCAGACAGCATTTTTTGTTTTTCAAAAAAAGACTTTTTCTTCATAGGAAATTCAACGCTTAAATTTCTGGTTTCCAGCAAAATATCCCTGTTATTCTTTAAATTTTCCTGCCTCATAACAGCGCACCTTTCTTCCCTGTTGATTCTGTGTCAGTAACGGCATTGCCTTTTTACACGCTGTCGCCGCATACGGACAGCGCGGGTGGAAATAACAGCCTGCCGGCTTATCCGCCGGGTCCGGCAAATGTCCGGGTATCTGTACAAATTCTTTTTTGTCGTCATCAAGGCGCGCCACTGCCGCCATAAGCCCTTTTGTATACGGGTGAAGCGGATTTTCAAGCAGTTCCTTTGCCGGTGCTTCCTCAACAATCTTTCCACTGTACATCACGGCGATTCTGTCCGCCATACTGCGTACCACACTCAAATCATGCGTAATCAAAAGCAGTGCCGTCTGCTTTTCCTTCTGCATTTTTGAAAGCAGCTCCAGAATCTGCGCCTGTATCGTGACATCCAATGCCGTTGTCGGTTCATCTGCGATGATAACCTCCGGTTCACAGGCAAATGCCATGGCTATCAGTACACGCTGGCGCATACCACCGGATAATTCGTGTGGAAATGCGTGATACCGCAGTTCTGCATCCGGAATGCCGACAGCTTTTAAAGCTTTAATCGAACGCATTTTCGCTTCTTTTTTGCTGATTTTTTCATGACAGCGGTAAATCTCGTCCATCTGTTTTCCAATCGTCATCACAGGATTTAATGCCGTCAGTGCGTCCTGAAAAATCATGGAAATCTTACTGCCGCGCAGTGCCTGCATCTGACGGTCTGTGTAGTCTGTGACATCTTCCCCGCAGATACACAGCTGATCCAGCCGCACCGCTGCCAAAGACGGCTGTAACTTCACGCACGATAAGGAAGTCATGCTTTTACCGCAGCCGCTTTCTCCCACCAGCGCAAGACATTCCCCTTTTTTTACCGTTAAGTCTACACCCTCGACCGCACGAATCATTCTGCCCCTGTCAGGAAATACCACTTTTAAATTCTTTACTTCGATTGCGTTTTGCATGGTTCCTCCATTGTGTCAAAAACCTCGTCCAAATAAGTGCCGTTCATATGCTTCCACAGCTTTTTTACACTGCCCTGTCCGTGCATTTTCGGATTTAAGACTTCTTCAATCGCAAATCCGACACGCATAAATGAATACACCGATAAAAAGATTCCGATTCCCGGCGCAACAATCATCCACCACTGTCCAAACAGCACCGCGCCACTGCTCTGCGCTTCCGAAAGCATTTTCCCCCAGCTAATCATTGTGGGATTCCCCAGTCCCAGAAAACTCAATCCCGCCTCCGCAATCATAATGCCCGCACTGGTAAGTGCCGTACTCATGACTACAAGGTTAGATACACCGGGAAGAATATGTTTCAACATAATATAGCCCTTTTTCGCACCCGAAAGCTCCGCTGCCTTGACGTAATCCGCATTTTTCATCTGCAAAACCTGGGAACGCACGGTTCTTGCCAGCCCCGGCCACCCAAACAGCACAAAAACAAGCACAATCACAACATAGCTTTTGCCAAAAATGTTAGTGATAAGAATTGTCAGCGGCAGCGTCGGTATGACTAACATCACATCGACAATCCGCATGATAATCATATCGACGGCTCGTCCCAGATACCCTGCGGCAACGCCTAAGAGCGACCCCAGCACAGAAATTGCTATCCCGGTAATAATACCGATACCAAGCGACACGCGCGTTCCGTAAATTAACATGCTGAATACGTCCTGTCCGGTTGTAATCGTTGTCCCCAGCCAATGGATTTTATCCGGGGCAAGCCCCTTTGCATCGCGCATGGTCACATCATACGGGTCAAACGGCGCAATGAGCGGTGCAAATACGGCAGTTACCGCCAGCACCAGCAAAATAATCAGTCCGATTCTGCCCTGTTTATTCTGTGCAATCTTTTTTATCAGTCTGAATCCCTTCATCTTAATCCTCTATTTTCGTTTCTTTGTAACTTCTCAGTCCTACTCTACCGTAACGCGCGGGTCTAACAGCCCCAGACACAAATCGGTAATCAGATTGCCAAGCAGTGCCACCGCCGCCATAAATATCATAATGCCCATCATCAGCGGATAATCGTTATTGTTATTCGCTTCCAGATACAGCATGCCGATTCCCTGCCAGTTAAATATTTTTTCGATAACCACCGAACCACCAATCAGTCCGGACAGCCCCATTCCAAGCCCCGTCACAATCGGAAGCAATGCATTTCTTAAAATGTGTTTGTAAACAACACCATTCTGCGATACACCTTTTGCTTTTGCCGTAACGATAAAATTTTCATTGGCAACGGCAATCACACTGTTTCTGGTACTCTGCGCATACGATACAATACCGCCAACCACTGTCGATAACACCGGCAGGGCGGCATTGTAGGCAACCATTTCCACGCTTTTTAAATTCCATGCAAATTCCGATACCATATTCTGGTCTGTATATGCCGGAAGCCACTCTAACTGAAATCCCAGAAAAAAGGACAACAGCAGTGCGATAAAAAAGGACGGAACCGCCGTTGTTACCGTGGAAGCATTCATCAGCATCCTGTCTGCCATGCCGCCGCGTTTTGCGGCACATGCCGCACCGATAAGGATTCCGAAAAACAGACTGATAAGCATACTCGACACCGAAAGCACCAGTGTCCACGGCAGTCTTTGTGCTATCAGGCTCCACACCTTTGGCGAACCCGCCTGATAGGACGTGCCTAAATCACCCTTTAAAAGATTTTTGACATACCGTACATACTGCGACCAGTTCGAGCCGTCTAACCCGTACTGCTGTCTTGTCAGCTCCTTAATCATTTCATAATTTTCATCGCTCATATTGCCCTGTGCCGGATAATATCTTGCACACGGGTCTTCCACGCCGATCCGCGGAATAAAAAAGCACAAAGTAACAACCAGTGCAAAGATAAAAAGCGTATATAAAATGCGCTGTATGATATAAGTATTTTTCATCTTTTTACTCTCCTGTTACCTGTACCAGATTCTTTAGTGTTTCATTGTTAAAAACCGTTTGGCCGTCCGATACCACATACCCTGTAAATCTGTCGGTACGCGCAACGGACAATACATTGGACGAATACAGCGGAATCTTGTAATACTGCTGTGCCGTCAGCACCTGCAAATGGTGAATCCTTGCAATACGCGCCTCCTGATTCAACGTTTTACGCATGGCATTGATTTCATCTGTCAATTCTTCATCCTGTATTTTTCCGTAATTGGATGAACGCTCTGTCGTCACAAAATGCGCTTTATACATGACATCTGCATTTGCCATGGACAAAATCACCGGCTGCACCGTCATGTCAAAATTACTGTTGTACAGATACGTTGTTTCCGGTGTTGAGCCCGCCGCCTGCAATGTCACTTCAATTCCGATTTTTTGCAACTGGCGCTGTAAATAAGACACCAAATCCTGATTTGCCGCCGCCGTCACAATCTGAAAATGAATCCGCTCCCCGTTGTATAAACGGTATCCGCTCTCATCCTTATCCTGAAAACGTTCATCTAAAATCGCATTTGCCTGAGTAAGCCGCTCCTCAACCGGTCCGGATAAAATATCTGCCTGCGGTTCATACAACAGTTCGTCATTTGCCGGAATCAGCCCTGCCGATGCTGTTTTCCCCGCACCGTCCAACACATTTGCAATCAGTTCCTCCTGATTGACGGCAAGTGCAATGGCTTTTCTGACTTCAATATCCTGTAACAGCATTTTCATGCCGGAATCATACGGCTTTGACGGATTGACATTGAACACCAGACAACTGATACCGTTTCCCGGTGCATTCGATACGAAAATGTCTTTTTCCCCGGACAGCAGATTCAGATAATTACTGCTTACCGCCGAATCCAGAATGTCAATATAGCCTTTGCGCAGGGCAAAAATGGCGGTATTGGAATCCAGATACAATAAAATTTTGATTTTATCCACTTTATACAGTGCCGAACCGTCTTGCGCTTTCAGATGATAATTGGGATTCTGCACCAGTGTAATCACCTGCGTATTCGTTTCGTCCTTTTCCAATATCCACGCACCGCTTCCGACAGGATTTTCATACTGTTTTAAAAGCTCACCCTGCGGATTTTTACTGTTTAACTGACACTCACTGCTTACAATCGGTTCCCAGATATGCTCCGGCAGTATCAGAATCGTATTAAACAGCGTTGTTACCGCACCGAAAGATTTATTCACCAGAAGATACATCACCGTATCTTCCTCTCCCGGCAGAATCCCGTATGTACCGCTTAAATCCGGGTGTTTTGCCGTAAACATGCCCTGTGTGACAAGCTTTCCGCCGTCTGATTCATGCTTTAAATCGGCAGTCCACGCCAGCGCGCCTGCATGATTAGACAGCGCATAATCGGTTGCAAGGTCAAAGGAATAATACACATCTTCCACTGTCAGTTTTTCACCGTCCGACCAGTACACATTGTCATACAGTTCAATCCGCACCGCCATATAATCTTCTTTGCGTGTGCTGTAATAATTTTCTACTGCCTCATTGTCATTCGCAGTCTGAAATGTCTTATCCTGTGTCAGCGGCTGCCCTTCCAAATCCACATAGCACCAGCTTTTTGCTGTCAGTGGCGCATACGTGCCGCTGTCCGTGTCATATGAAAACAGTGTGTTGTAAATTATGCTGGCAACGGTCGGCGCAATACCGTCCCTCGACAGCCACGGCATAAATGAAGTCGGAAAAGACGTTCCCACGTATCCTGTATACAAGGTCGATGACGTATCCTGCCTGCGCTCCGCAATCGAGGCGTCCGCGCACCCGCTAAATAAAAACGACACCACAAATACCATAGCAAGCACTCCCGCCAGTTTTTTTAATCTCTGCATTTTATTCTTCCACATACGGATATTCTAACCGTTCTCCAAAACCGTCTTTTGTTGCACTGTTGTCGTAAACTTCTTCAATTCTAAAAATGTATGCCGGCTGTTCTTTCCAGCGTTTCATTCCGGTCGGATTGTGGTATACGTCATGCTGTGCATTGATAAACTGCTGGTAAAGCTCCCGCTTTCCGGATAAATTCTCATCGTAAATCTCTACTTTTCCTTTCAGCTTATAGGAAATCATCGGCGGCTGATGAAAAATCAGACACGCTTCGGGGTTTACCTGATAGTTTGTCCAGCTCTGCTTTTTTGCCATTTCAAGACTGCCAAGCTTTGTAAAATCAATCCGCTTTCTGGCTTCTTCGCCGTACATCTGCTCAACCAGCAGCGCTAAACCACGCTCTCCATAGCTTTTATCGCCCGGCTCATACGTTGCAATATGCTTTAAATAAATCTCCAGCGTTTCCTCAAGGTATTCGTCCTTCGGTAAAAATCCGACACCCTTTACCGATGCGTTTAAGCCCGCCGGACCGTAGGATACAAATGCCGGTTCATGTGAACAGAAGCTTAAAAACATCTTCTCCGGTGATGTCATTTCCCCTTTCTGTAATTTGATAACATTTTCTGCCCTCGTATTAAACGCCCAGTTAAAAAATTTTTTTGATGACTGCATAGTATTCTCCTTTATTTTAGTTTCTTTGTTTCTTTTATTTCAATTTTCTGAAATTTCACACTTATATCGTGTCAGATTGTCTGAGTTTCTGACACGAAAGCCCTCAAGCTTTAAACTGCCGCTTTCACTGCTTAATGTACCTGCAGGTACGGTTGCAATCTGATTTAAACCGCGCAGTTTGGTTTCGTTGTTATCCGGATAAATTTTAAATGTTCCGTCTTTACTGTCCGGGACAATCACACCATTTTCCGTAAAACTGCCTGCCCGGCTGGTATAACTGCCGTCCGAATATAACAGCACCGTCACATCAAAGCTTTCATTCGTTCCCGTAACCGTTCCTGTTCCTGTCAGTTTTGCCGTAACTTCCTTAACTTCCTGCTTTTTGAATGTCAATGTTTCGCGGCTGTCTGTATCCACTCCTGTTAAAACCTGAATCTGTAATTCCAAATCACTCAGCACCTCACATGAAATTCGCTCTTTTCCCTCCGGTGTCAATGCCAGCTGTGATGTGTTCACACCGTATGTTCCCGTTTCCGAAAAATACTGCTTCTCACGGTTTTCCGTCCGGCTTTCTGTCACTACATATGTATTGTCCACATAAAAAGTTGCTGTATACGTTCTGTTCGCACCTGTTGCCGTGTAAGTTCCCGTTGTAAATGCTGATTCGGTATCCGGCTGTTCATATCCTTCCGGAATTTTTACTGCAAGCAGTTTCGCATCGGAGCTGTCGCTCGTTGTTGTTGCTGATGCCGAACCATAATAAATTTTTTCACAATGGGTAAAATCCAGTCTGCCCTCGTCATCTACAAAAAAGCTGCTTGTCAAACCATCCGAAATGCTCTTATCCGCACCGTTTACCGATTCATAAACCATTACATAGTCATTTGCACCTTTCTGAACGACACCTGAGCTTTTATTGATTTCAAAATCCGTTGTATTAGAAAACTGAAATGTACCGTTTTCTGTCAGCCGTAGATAAATCACCAGTTTCATTCCCAGCTCTGATAAATCCAGATAATAATCTCCTGCAACAGCTTCAACCGCTTTTTTATCCGTTTTACTGCTGTTACTTGAATCTGTTGTTTTTGATGAACCGCAGCCTGCCAGTGCCAGTACTGCGGCAAATGATACTACAATCGCAAAAAATGCGGCAGTTAATTGATATAATGTTTTTTTCATCTTCGTTTTCATTCCTCTTTAATGTTCATATTAGTTCTAATTAATTTATATTAGTTTTTCCAAATTTATGTTTGCCTAAACTAACGTTAGTTAGAATAGCATATAACCTTTTATTTGTAAAGAACCAAAATTTACCTAAATGAATATTCATTTACAGTTTAATAATTTGTAATTAAAGAAGATGAGAATGTAACATCTGTTATAGATTTTGTTCTGATAAATGTAAATTGGGAAATAACTGCCCGAATACGGCTGAATAATATATATTTCAGCAAATATATATACACTAGATGCGTATGCCGTATTTGCTAAAATTATAAAAATATAAAAAAAGAAGCGTTACCGCTTCATCACTAAACTTTATAAACAGGGGTGGAGAGAATCGAACTCCCACCAAAGGTTTTGGAGACCCCTATGATACCACTTCACCACACCCCTATATGATAAGAACAAAAAATCTGTTCCTTCAAAACTGCACATTAAAATTCTTTTTCATCCGATTATCCTCTGGAT